>Ga0224497_10001081_pt1 | contig 17798 bp, 22 predicted proteins | sample SF_Jul11_sed_USG_4_FD_167970 | JGI IMG/M metagenome (GOLD analysis project Ga0224497, IMG submission 167970) | Sediment microbial communities from San Francisco Bay, California, United States - SF_Jul11_sed_USGS_13 | ecosystem: Environmental > Aquatic > Marine > Sediment | place: USA... | reverse complement strand
CTCTTCTTATCTCTTCAAAACCTATACTATCCTGGTCACCTCGTTGAAATCTTACTCCTTTGGACGTATACTCTGTTTTCTTTTGGGATGTCGAGACAAATTGGCTTATTTAGAGAAAATGCAGATAAAAGATCTTTTTCGCTCTGCTAGAAACCTTGTTTTTACATAAAAAATATTTCCATATTGTAAGTTTTTGAAAATACACCTTGATGGATAATATTGAATTTTTTGCTTTGATTATATGGCTAAGGGTATTAAACGAAGAGCGTTAGCTACTGTAGTTTCAACTGGAATTTTGCTTTCTGCTGTTGCAGTTATGGGTAGTATGATGACTGCTTGGTCAAACAGTGTATTTACAAATGAGCAACATGAAATTACCACCGCGTATTCAGAAGGAGTCAACAAAATAAATGAATTTTTAGTTATAGAAAATGTTTGGTTTGGAAATAATCCCACTAAATTTGTCAATATAACAACAAGCAATGTTGGAAATGTCGGTTTAAATGTAACAAAAATAACACTTGATAATTCTATTGATAAAACTAATTTATTAATTACAAATGGCGGTATTGCAATTAATGATTACATCTCAACTGAAATTTCTTATAATTGGACAACAACTAATCCGATTCTAATTACCGCTGTTACAGAAAAGGGATCAATCTATCAAACTTATGTTATGGGGCCATGAAACAAAGAAGAGCACTATCAACTGTGGTGGGAGGAGTTTTTTTCTTAATTGTAATAATTACGGCTGCAAGTTATTTGACTTCTAGTATGAATTTATTTGAAGATTTTTCAGAAAATGTCATAGCTGCAGAACAAGAAAGAGAAAACCGTAAAAAAGAATCATTTGAAATTTCAAGACTGACTATAGCAAACAATAAAATAAATTTGGATGTTTATAATTCTGGAGACATTCCAATTTCATTTTCTAGATTATGGGTGCAAAATGTAACGGGAGTAGATCAGGTGTATAGATTTGATTTGAACCAAACTGTTGCACCAGGAAATATGGTAGAAAATATTTTACAGTTTTTACCTTTTACTGCTCTCCCAACTGAAAGTTACAAAATGAAATTAGTTACTGATAGAGGATTTACAAAAGAATTTTCAGTGAATGCGTCAACTGATCCATTACATTTACAATTATTTGCACTGCCTGAAGAGGTTCCAACCAATTTTAAAACAACTATTTTGTTATCTGTGACAAATAATTCTACCCAAAACACCATATATACAAATATTCAACCAATTCTTCAAATCGTTCCTCTTGGCGCAACTGCGGATTTAGTGGGCACTATGCCTGACCCTCATCCCGTGTTAGAAAAAGGTAACAGTGCCATTTTTGAATGGACCTATAAAATTTCTGGAGATGATGGAGACAAAATTCAGTTTAATGCAAGTATTCTAAATGGTGTGCCTGAAAACACCATATCTAAAGAAGTATCAGTCAAGGTAGTAGAATTTGCAGAAGAAAGTGGAAGTTCTCTGGAAAGCAGATTTTTGACATCATCTTCTGCACCTGATAATGTATTGTTTTTTCACAAAGAAACTTTTGATGCATTAGGCCAACACCAAATGTGGGCCTCAATTCCAGAAGATAACATAGGTGAAATAATTGATTTTAGTGTCACTTCTCCCAATTTTTATACCAATACAGATGGTAATGTAACGGTCAATATTCCTGATGGCAAATGGAATGCCACCTTAAGATATATCAGCAGCTCAATGCCTGAAAGTTTGAGACACACAGGATCTACAGCTGAGGACATGGCTTATCATTTTGAAAGCGACTTAAACTCACCGCTTGATACAACCACAAATACGATAATGACTCTAGCCTCAGGATCTCAAAGACCCATATGGATTCCCACAGGACACCAAGGTGCTGGTGCATATGAATTTTCAGGAAATCAATATGCTCTAATTGGTATTACTGATAATAATGATCTTGATAATAGCCCAACTACAACGGCTGGTTGGTTTAAGGCGTATAGCACAGGACCAAATGATTATCAGACGATATTTTACGGAGAAAATAGTACCGGAAATGATGACTATGAAATTTATCTAAATCCAAGTGGTTATCTGGTTTTTCGATTAGATGCTAGTTTTACATCTCTGATTGCAACCTGTACTAGTCCAACAGATTATAGAGATGACACATGGCATCATTTTGTGGCAGTAATGCCAAGTGATAATGATTGTAAGTTGTACGTAGATGGTATATTGCAAGATTCAGATTTTAATAGTGGAACTGGGACAATTATCCTCTCCGGAGACATACAGATTGGAGCAAATACAATATCTCCAGTGACTAATGGCTTTCATGGAATGCTTGATGATATTATTCATTGGGATAACTATGATTTGAATGAAAACGGTGAACAAGAAGTTGAGGATTTGTATAACACAAATTATGGTACAAGTGCGCATCTTATGGATTTTAATATTAATATTGTCGATGAATTTGGAAATGATCTTGGATTACCAGAGAAAATAATTAACCAGACTTTAAGTTTTCCAATAAAGTATTCTAGTGATTTTGCAGAGTATTCTTCTCCCACTAGTGACATTTGGGGACAGATTAATTTTACAGCAATTACTACTGAACAGCGAGTTATCGAACCAGGAGAACGGTTGAAGTTACAAATGACAAATGTTCCAAAAAGTATTGGGAATTTGGATATGAAAATGGTAATTGATAATACCAGTGTTGTTTCTGGATTGGGAAGTAGTTTTCTACAAATTCCATTTCCAGATAAAGGATTGCCAGGATATGGTGGGTATGATAATTCAGACATAGGAGTCATCGGAATATTTAATCCTGGTCCAACAGATAATTGGATAAAGTACCAGAGTCGAGTAGTTTTTGAGGATGAGAATACGGGGGCATCGTATGCAGCATTCATCATAACTTCTGATGGAACGCCTTTAGGGCCAAATCAAGATAGTTCGGCAATACTAGCAGGAGATACTATATCAGTTGAATTCGATAGACCACGTGCGCAACCAGGAAATGTCTCAAGTGAGTTAATTCCGGAGGGGAGATATCGAATGTACGTATTTCTTGATGGATATAACTCAGAAGGCAATGTCTTCCTTCAAACTAACTATATTGGAGTGGTACGGGTAATATAGAAGATGTTTGTAACATCAACTTACACACTTAGACTCTTTATAAAATTTTGACCCATTATGTTAATGGAAGCAAATTTTGAGGCGGAGATTAAAGAATTTGATGAAGTCTTAAAGAGTACAGATTTACTCGTAGATGAATCTGTACAGATTTATGAATTGGAGAGTGAAAAGGGTAATGTAATTGATGAGTTGTATAATTCGTTAAAAATTATAACTGAATTTTTAGGATTCTCCGTAGAATTGCCACCTAAGGTGTTTAACGAAGAAGATAATACGAAAATAACTTTAACACCTTCGTTAGATATTGTAATAAAAAAATCAAATGGAAAAGTAATACAAAAACGATTAGATGAATTTTCGACTAAAAAAATTGCTCAAATTTTAAAAAATGCCATATCTCCAATAATAGAATTATGTAAAAACGAAAAAATTATTCAAAATAAAAATATTACATTCTTAAAGGCCGTAACCAGAAAAATAGAAAAAATCCAAAAGATAAATTCGGATAGTATTCCATCTGAAAACTCAGAAACTCCTATGAATCAAAACTCTCCAAATAATTCAAATCAAAATGTAGGAAATCAAACACCTTCAACTAGTACAAGGATGAATAATACAAATCAAACACCTTCAACTAGTACAAGGATGAATAATACAAATCAAACACCTTCAACTAGTACAAGGATGAATAATACAAATCAAACACCTTCAACTAGTACAAGGATAAATGAGGCACCTTAGTCATGGAAAATAAAATTTCTCGTTTTAATTCAATTACAGAATTACGAGAATCCTTGGATGAAAGAATTAAAATTTTAGATGATAAAATAACTCTTCAGTCAAAATTAATTGGTGATAAAATACGCGATGTTGAACAAAATAATACTGAAGAATTATCTGATTTAAAAGAGAAGTTAAACCCAGAAAAAACAAAAGACAAGAAAAATGATAATAAAAATCCAGAAAATAAAAAACGAGACAATAAAAAAAACAAGAATAGAAAAACTGAAGGTAAGAAAAATTCTAAAAAAGGAAAATCCGAAGATTGGATAGATTATCAGGGATTACATCTTTACAATGGGATTGGAACAAGAGGCGAGCTTGAATTGTATTTTAAATCACTTGAAGAGATGAAAAAAGAATCCGAACGGTTAAAGAATACACGTGATAGCCTTGAGCAATTAATGAAATCCGGAATTAAAAAAGAGTTAGCAGGCATCGGATATGAACAGTATGATGGACCATATGAATTGGCATTCATTAAAACCGATACCATCCGTGAAAAATTTGCCTTTAAATCGATCTTAACTGTGGGGTGTGAATAATGAAACAAATTCAATTGATAAATAAAATTACGCCTGATTGTCCTTTTTTTAGCAATAAAATTAGAACAAATTGCTATCAAAAATTAAAGACACGATCATTTTACTCAAAGGTATTTGACATGCTCCCTCTAAATCAAACTGTTTTGGCTGATCAAACCAGGAGTGCAAAATTTGACTGAAAATAACCAATCAACTATTTTTGAAAATGATCCGGATTCGAGTTCTTATGAGCATAAACAATCAATAGATCAATTACAAGAACAATTTTCAAAATTTGGTTTAACTGTAAACCAATGTAAAGTTTACATATTTTTAGGAAAATATGGTTCAAAAACAGCACCTGAGGTTTGTCGAGCATTAAAGCTACCTCGAACTGAGACATATCATCTTCTAACAACCCTTCAAAACAAAGGAATTGTTTCTGCGACATTTCAGCATCCGATTAAATTTTCTGCCTTACCCTTATCTAATGCAATTAAATCAATGGTCAACACTGAAAAAGAACGAATTAGAAAATTAGAAAAACAAGAAGAGGAGGTAACTAAAATTTGGAACACCATTCCAAATTACCACAATGAACCTGATCTTGAAAAGGAGGATAAATTTCAAATGCTACAAGGAGAAAATCAAATATATGGGAAAATAAATGATATGATTAGAAATACCAAAAAAGAATTTCAAATAATTGGAAATGAAAAAGACTTTTTAAAATTCTATCATGCAAACTTTTTAGAACCACTAGACAAGTCAGACGTTGATTTAAAAATTCTAACAAATTCATCAGATAGAACTCTATATGTGTATGATGATATCGATAGAACTAATGTTAAAAAATTTCCATCTACTATAGGTGGAAATATTTGTTTTGTAATTAAAGATAACGAAGAAATATTATTTTTTATGAAAAATTCTGAATCAGGAAAAGAAAATATATCTGCAATGTGGACAAATTCATCTGCGATGATTTATTCGAAAAAATTATTATTTGATTTGTTGTGGTCTAAATCCAAATCAATTCCACTTTAGTCTCAAAACAGAATATTTTTTTTTGTGTATATCGGATAAACTCACACCTCTTTATATAGAAAATTACTTGCTTGTTATTGTGAGTAATTCAGAGTTTAAAATTCGTACAGGAATACCCGGGTTTGATTTAATTATAGATGGAGGACTAAAGGAGGGAAAAACAATTGTGCTATCAGGGGAATCTGGTAGTGGAAAAACAACTTTTGGAATGCAATTTCTTCATAATGGAGCTCTCGATTTTGAAGAACCAGGAATATTTGTAACCCTAACACAAAGTCCACAAGAATTAATTAATGATTTTCGTAGTTATGGCTGGAACATCGAAAAGCTGATGGACGAAGAAAAAATTCTGATAGTCGATGCACGACCATTTAAGACCAATGACGAAACATTTGCATCAGGAGATCCTTTGTATGGGACAGAACCATTTCCATTTACTCATTTAACACAGCTAATTTTGCAGGGAATAAAAAAAATTCGTGCAAAACGTCTTGTTGTAGATTCACTTTCTGTTTTAAGCATACAATATGGTAATAAATTCAATGCTCGGCAAGGCATTCAAAAAATGATTCATGCGTTGGATGAGAAAAAATGTACATCTATTTTTATTTCAGAGAATTTGGATTCTAAAACGCCTCCAGAGTGGTATGAAGCATCAGGAATAGTAATCTTAAATCATGTTCAAAAAACAAATACAATGGAAAGATCAATTCAGGTTATCAAAATGAGGGGAACAAAACATAGTGAACAGACATATCCTATTAGATTCAATGAAAATGGATACCATGTTTTACATCCAAGATTACAAACAATAACCTGATTATTTTAATTTCTTAATCTCTTGAGTTACCATGGGTAAGAAAGCACCCACATCAGTTACTATTCCCAAAGCTTGCCAAGTGCCTCTATCCATTAATTTTGTAACTGTGGGTTGATTAATGTCAATTACAATTGCCTTCACGTTTGAAGGGAGCATGTTTCCAGTGGCAATAGAGTGAAGCATAGTTGAGATCATGATGACCATGCTAGCATCTTTGAGAACTTTTTTGTACTCTCTTTGAGCTTTTGCTACATCGGTAATGACATCTGGTAAAGGACCATCATCTCGAATAGAGCTTGCAAGAACAAAAGGAACCTTGTTTTTTACACATTCGTAAAATATGCCACTTTTTAGCTTTTTTTGCTGGACCATTTTAGGAATAGATCCTGCTTTGAATACTGCGTTTATTGTATCCATGTGGTTTCTATGCCCACGTTTAGCTAACGTGGCATCATGAACATACATTCCTAAAGAAGTACCTAGTGTAGCATATTCAATATCATGAACTGCCAACGCATTTCCCGCAAGTACTCCGTGAACAAATCCTCCTTTGATTAATTCTGCTACAGAATTAGCAGCACCAGTATGTACAATGGCAGGACCTCCAACTATTACTATTTTGCCCCCCTTCCGCGTTGTTTGAATAATATCATGCGCAACTTTTTTTGCAATATGTTGTGTGGGTCTTTCACTTGAGCTACCACTTCCCATAAAGGCAAAGATATTTGCTTGGTTACGTGGTCTTTGAGGAGGTGTTACTTTAACACCGATTTCATCGACGACAACTAGATCATCTTTTTTTACATCTCTAATTGGAACGCAGAATGCAGTGTTTTTTTTTACTACAATACATTTATCCATCATTTGGTTCTCGACTGGAACCCACGAGTTATTATGAAATATCCACGTATCATTATTTGTAGTACTATAGAAATTATCTGGCATTACCATATCTTTTGGAGCCTTTTTTAGTTTGACTTGTTTTTCATTATGGGGAACAGCCCCTTCCCTATGAATATCATCTATTATTTCTTCTAAATGCTTAGCATTTTTTCCAGTAACTAAAAGTCGCACATAACTAGAATCTTTTTTCTTTTTACCAACAGATAATTCTAAAATTTCAAATTCTCCACCATAATTCATTATCTTATCAAAAATTTTGGTTAAAATCATAGAATCAATCAAATGCCCGCTAACTTCAACCTCTTGAGAATGTTTTTTCATTAAATAAATTCATAGACATTCCTTCAAAAAGGTTTGGGGATAAAATTAAGCACAAATTTTGTTAATTTATCTATACAGGTAGAATTACTTTTCCTTTGAATTCTTCAATATTGTCTGAATGGAATGCCTTTTCAAATTGCTGCTTTTGAACCTGAGTTACACCTTGTACAATTGATTTGGAAATACCATTTTTATCAACTAGAGCTAAAATGTAACCACTAGTATCTGTCAAAACAAATCCGGCAGTTTCATCTACAAATGCATACAAATTTTCTTCACCTACAGGATCCCATACATTAGTTTTATTATCCCTTAAAGCCAAAGCAGGCATAGCTTTACCATTTGTGATTTTATTTAAATATTCGCGAGCTGCTGCCACTCTTTTTTGACCTAACTTTAATGCTTGAAAATATTGCATAGTATATTAAATTTTAAGATAATATAAAAACAGTCTTTTTTTAATTTTTTGATAAAAACCAAATGATAGAAAATGTAAGAATAGAAGTCATTATTAGATTATTTACAAAATTTCCTTCTAAAAAATTTCGATGTTATTATTATGGAGTTTCTAAACATTGATTTCATTACAAAAATAATTTTAATGCAATTTAGAAATGATTCGTTCTAATTTGAATTATTTCTTTAATATAACATATACATCAGTACAAAATAATTAAGAATAGGTTTAGATAATAAGATAATTTATTTTCAAATAAGAAAAACAATGCCTTTAACAAATACTGTAATTCTAAAATTAAATGAAATAACCACTCTAGTAGAAGATAAAAACAATATAAAAGAATCTGAAATTGAAGAAATTAAATCTATTTTTAAATCGATAATCGAAAATGGTGAAAGATATGATCTAGATGATATTGAATCATGGTTTGAAAATGAAGGAAGTTGGAAAAATAAAGCAATTCGAATTAGAGTTACAAATTTGGCGCAGTATGTTCAAAACAAATTTCAACAAACACTAAAATTAAAAATTCTTTCTGATGATGATTGTACTTGTAGGGATTAATCTTCTAATTGTTCTAAAAGTCGTCCAACAATTTTTCCATTTTCTTCCCTTTCTTTTAAAATACTTTCGAGTCTTTTTTTATTTTTTTTGGTTTTTTCACTGCTTGAGATTAGCTGAAAATATTCCTCATCCAAGTCATTATTTGCTTGAAATCTTTTAACTACTTCAAAAAGTATTCCAATTACTTGTTTTTGTGCTTCAATTAATTCATCTTTTTGAGTTTCAGACATTTTTCTTAATTATTTATCTTGTCAAGCAGTTTTAAAAGGATAGGATCCTTGATTTCTTTTTTTGCAGAATCAAAAAACACCGAAAAATCTTTAGAAGATATATTTTGTTTTGAATATATTTTTGCCTGTAATGCCATTTCTAATTTATCTATTTGATGGACAAAATTTGCATTAGTGGTTTCATTTGTTTGGTATTCACTCCAAATCGAAAGATATTGTTTTTGTAGTTTTTTTGGTAAATTTTTTAAAATTTGTTCAATGACTTTATTTTCTAAAGTTGATTTTTCTTTTTTGGATTTTTGCTCTGGTGTAAAGTCTCCTATAATGGATTCGGCCAGATCATGAAGAAGGATCATTTTTAATATTTTTTGAGTGTCATAATTTTGATAATCCGATAAAATCATTCCAATAATTGCCATGGAGAATGTATGGTCTGCAACAGATTCTGGATTGTTTATTGAAAGTTTATCAATCCAACCTTGCCTTGAAATAGTTTTTAGATTTGCTGCAATGTTTAAAAAATCCAATATCAAGATTGTTTTTTAGGTAAAGATATGACTAATCAGTTTTTCTAGCTAGTTTTAGTCGAATAACATAATAGTAAATTAACCCTACAAAAAGTCTTGAAGATTTATACCAAAACTGGTGATGATGGAACCACTAGCGTGCAAGGAAATTTACGCCTAAAAAAATCAAATTTAAGAATAATTGCATATGGAACAATAGATGAAGTGAATGCTTCGCTAGGTATAGTTTTAACAAATACTCTAGACTCAGACATTGAAAAAATTTTAACCCAAATTCAAAATGAGCTGTTTATAGCTGGAGCTGATCTTTCTAACCCAAATTTACTTCAAACAAAAAATAGAATTACCGATTCGATGGTGACTAGAATTGAAAAAACGATTGATAATTTTGAGTTAGAATTAACTCCTCTTGCTAATTTTATCTTACCAGGAGGAGATATTGCGGCCTCACAAGTGCATTTTGCCAGGACCATTGTAAGAAGAGCCGAAACCTGTCTTGTATCGTTAATGGAGCATGAAAAGATTAACGATGATTGTCTAAAATACATTAATAGGTTATCTGATCTTTTGTTTGTTTTAGGCCGTATAATTAACAAAAGGAAAGGAAAAAAAGACAATATCTGGAAAATCTAAAAAGACAAACTTTAATTTTGCATCAAAAAGAATTTTCAATGTGCCAGGGTAGCTCAGCCTGGGAGAGCACTCGGCTGAAGACCGGGCTGTCGCGCGTTCAAATCTCGCCCCTGGCACCTTTTCTGAACACATCCATTCTACATAATTTTTATAAACAAGGCCACCTCTAGGATTTCGACATTCATGGCAGGAAAAAAAATCACTAAAAAAACTTCAAAGGCAAAAACACAGAAATCAAAATCAAAGGCAAAAACTCCAAGTAAAAAAGAGACAAATGAAGATTATGGTGAAGGTATAGCCATAATTGATGATGATCTCACAATTGATCAAGAAAAAATTAATGAAGAAAGAAGAGCTTATCTCGAAGAAGCAAGATCTCAAGAGGCATCAGATTAAGCAATCTTTATTCAATCCTAGTTGATATACTAACATATGAGAGCATTATGCCTAATTACAGTTAAACCTGGCAAGGTCGATACGGTCGTTCAAATTTTAAAGAAAAAAAGAAAAATAATCAAAGATGTATTGGTAGTAACAGGTAGAGCAGACATTAGTGCAATAATGCGCGGCACGATTGATGAAATCAATCAAATGGTTATAGATCTTAAAAAAATCAAGGACATCGTTACAACTGAAACGTTAATTGAAGTAGAGGTGGATCTAGGTTGGTAAGAGCGATTATTTTGGTTAAATCTCCCAAAAAATTGATAGCTGCACGACTAAGAAAGGTCAACTGTGTACGTGATTCCTTCCCAACTAGTGGACAATTTGATGCAGTGGCAATTGTCGAGGTTGTAGAATTAGGCCAAATCAAGAATATTGCTACCCAGATTCAAAAAATTAGTGGAGTAGAGAGGACAGAAACTATGGTAGAAGTCCAATAAAAAAGAATTTAACATACGACTGTTGAGAGATTAATATGAATATCAAAAAGGTTGGAAATGTAATTTTGGCGGTAAAAGATATCGATAAATCAATATCTTTTTACCATGAATTAATAGGACTTCCAATTAAGAATCAAAGACGATCCTGGGTGGATCTAGGAACTTCAGGAGCTTTACTTAGTCTACACCCAGCTTCATTAACTGCAGAGCATATAGGAAGTTCCATCGATAATGGAATAACAGTAGGATTTTTGGTAGGAGATGTTCAATCCTCAGTAGATGAATTGAGAAGCAAAGGAGTTACAATTTATCGTGATATAGTAGAACGTGACGCTGGAAAGAATGCCGTGATTCTAGACCCTGATGGATATCTAATCTCTTTATTTGAACCAATATTTAGAGATAAAAGCCAACAGACTAGTGGATATCATGGTTTCACCCCAGCTTAAATTAATTTTTTAATTTTTGAAACAATGGAATTAATGTCTTTTTCTTTTGCATCAATCGAAATATAAAAAGTCATGTCATTTTTTTGGAAAATAATGATGGAAACTTTTTGATGGTCAAGTAAAACGTAGTTTAACTTACCGATTGAACTTAAAGAACCTTTTCTAAGATTCATTAAAGTTGAAAGTATAAAAAATTCGTTTTTGACCTGTTCAGATTTCAATAATGGTTTTACATCAGATCTAACAATTCCAGTTAACGTTCTACCATATGCATTAATTACTCCTGCATATCTAATACTAGATGAAATTTTGAGAATGTGTTGACATTTTTTTCTGTAACCAATAACTATATCTTTCCATTTTTCAGCTGGAGTTTTTACCATATTGAAAGTTAAATTTGAAATTAATAAGGATTCGCTACCTGATGGTGAATATTAAAAAAATAATAACTAAACTTGCTAAGACTGTTTTTTTTCTAATCTTTTCTTCAATTCAAGATTTTGTTTTAACAATTCATCGTTTTGTGTTTTTAAAATTTGAATAGAGTTTTTTTCAGAATATAGTGGATGTCCTGGAGGTATTATTCCTGAAGAATTCATACTCGTTAGTCCGGAGACATGTTGATGATACATTCGTTGAAAACCATCTAGTTTTTTATGGAGATGTGATGCCCTTTGAACAAATTGATCTTTCACCGGGTTTTCAAAAGTTTTAAACATTGGCGGATTTATTCCAGGAGGTAATCTTGGGAATTGAAATACCCTATGGGGAATATCATAATCAAGGTCATATAGATTTTTTAATTCTCTTAAGACAAAATCATCCATAAATATTGTGATTTTTCACTATATTTTTGCGTTCCTTTCGGCGTTTGATATACCACAAAGTGTATTTTGAGTTCGTTTTACTCAAATTGAGCTGATCGCAGATCCTTATAGATTAGCATTTTGGATCGCTAATACGCATGACCAATCCAAATAAAAGATGTCTCAAATGCAACAAAAAGATCAAAGGAGAAGAATTACACAAAATTGTAATTTATGTAGTACAAGAGAAATTTACAGAACATCATTATGAACACGTTGAATGCCCAGACAAATTCACAATCTAGAAATTAGTAGTAATTAGTTTTTAAATTGTGTTTATAAATTGTGTTTTTAAAATTTTAGAAAATTGTATTGAATGATTAGAATAAAATTTAACTAGAAATAAAAAAAGTTGTTACAAAGTAAATTCTAAAATTTCTATGTGGATACTAACTTTTTGGAAATTAATTTTATGTGTTATTTTTTAATAAATGAAAAATTTTTAATTTTGGTTATTTTTATTATAAAGAAAAAGTGAGTAAATTCATTAGTCAAAAAAATATTTATTATCTTTGAAAATAAAATGCATTTCTTTATTCAACTTAACAGAAAATTCAAAAGAAAATTAAATTGCAAAGGAGATTTAATTTGGCTTAAATTTCTTTAATAATAAAAATAATTTAAATTTTATAACTCTTGAATAGCCTTATCCATGAAGGATATTTGAGAATATTTTCAACTAAAATTTTCAAAGTATTATCAATCAACATATTATTGCATTCTCAATTTTAAATAAATTAATTTTAATTTGGATAAATTAAAATTACCATTGAAGGTCGAAAAATTTCCTTATAATTTGAAATACTATTTTTCTTCATCAAATTTTATAATTTCTAAAAATACGTTGTACGACAAGGTAAATTGCTTTGGGTTTTGTAAAGTAATGCTTCATCATAAGAAAAATATCTATTGAGTTTATTGAAGCACTATATGGGTTTTTACTCTAAATTAAACAAGTTGATTTTATGATATTTTTATGCATGTATTTGGCAGTGTTTGAAATAAAAAATCAATGTGATTTATTAAAAATTCTTTTATCTCAACTTCATTTTTTAATTTGAAAAATTAACTTCTTTAAATCAAATATGGAATAACAAATCTAGGTTAGGTGATTCATAATGCTTTAACTTTATTGTTGATGATAAAATTAACATGCTTAGTGTAAAAAGTAAAATTTGCGAAGATTGCCTACGAATGGATTGCGTAAAGGGTTGTTTTTGTGATTGCCACAGTGTTTCTCACAATTGGAATTAATGCAGAAAAGGGAACGGGTAATAAGAATTACCGTATAGTACGGTAATAACTTCTTTTTTAAAAATGAATTAAGACCTTAAAATAATTCTTTAAAATTTAAAGGGAAGATTTCTTGGAATTATGTATATTGTGTTATGTTAGTTTCAATTTAACACAATATGACTCAGTGAGAATGAAAAATATTATTGGTTGAAAAATGGTTCTAAAATGCAATACATAATTTTTCCACCCACCATACCAGAGGAATTTTATGCATCATACTGATAGACTTTGTAAATTTCCCCAGTAAGTCTTGAACGATACTTCCATTCCTCTTTTGACCAATTCGTTCCTTTAAAATTTTTTTGAGTAGCTGGGTGTAATCTTTGATAGACATCTTGACCTATAAGAATTTGATTTGGTTTTGCCATTGTCTGGATTTTTGAAGCAATGTTCATCACAGGTCCCATTAAATCCACATGTGAAGTAGTTTCATTTGATCCATATCTTACAACGATACTTTGACCATAATCTACTCCAATTTTTACCATCAAATCTGGATAATCATATTGATTTAAAATTGGATTAATTCCTTTTTCAATAACTGTTATCATTGATTTTGCACAATTGACCGCATTATCTGAAGGTAATAATGAGTCCTCCAATGCATAAAAATAACCAATCACTGCATCTCCTACAAATTTTAAAACAAACCCTCGATGTTGACGTATCACTGAGGCCATTTCTTGGGAAAATGAACTAATTATGATAGCTAATTTTTCAGGAGGTAATTCCAGAGTCATCGTTGTTGAACCAACTAAATCAACGTATAATGTTACAATGTTAATTTTTTTAAAAACATTTTCTCTTAAAAATCGTTCTGACTCATTGGTTATCCCAGTATATTCATATCCTTTTTTTAGAGCACCCCAAACACGTTTTTGGGTTTCTATAATCATTGTTTCAGAATCAACTACCTTATCACCCCGTTGCACAATGTTTCTATCAATAACATCTGGAGTTTTTTGTTCAACTGGTGGATGATCTGAGGACATCAATAAATCTCCTATAAAGGCTATTTTGAACCTATTCTAATGGAAAATCAATGCCGCAAATAGTGCATTTTCCTCGGTCGCCTGCATATTTTTCATGAAAATAAACCAAAATTTTTGATTGGCAATAATTACAAATAATATCATTATTCATGTTTAGTAATGTGCGTTTTACACTTATTAGGATTTTCTAAATGTAAGGTTTAAGGAGAGTATAAAATCAAGATATTTTTGTGCGTCTTGGTACCAATTCACCAAATGAGTTTATACAATCTTTAAACGAAAAAATTGTTGATATACAAAATAGTTTTCTAGAAAAAATTTTAGAGATAACTAAACCGGTCAGTACTAAGGTAATGCTGGGAGATGCGACAATAACTGAACAAAAAACTTTTGAACCTGATTCAGTAAGACGTTTTTATGAAAATTTAATAACAAATTTAAAAGATTGGACTATTCAACAAGTATCAATTTCAAATAATGAAGATTTAAGAAGATTATTTACAAAATTTGAAATCAAAGAAGGCAATTATTTAATTTCAGGTCATTTATCATTACAATACCACGTGTTATTATTTTACCAACCTGATCAAAGAGTAGTTAATGCACAAAAGGAGTTGGCAGATATTATTGATTTAACAAAAAATGAAGAGCAGCAATTATCCGATAGTAATGATCAGTTAATTTTGAAAAGATTAAAGGAAATAGGATACAAAGATTTTGATCATCAAAAATTATTTGAAATATTTTTTGAAAACAATGAATTAAGAGATAGGATTTTTAAAGAAATCGAAGAAAAATCTGGTGTTGATTTTAAAAAGATGTCTGATAGAAAAAAAGAATTAGTAAAAGAATTAGATAATTTGCTTATTGAAACTTATCAAACAAGTCCTGTTTTAATTGATGATTCAAAATTAGTTACTGGTGAAGAGGGTTGTTTGTGTGCCTTTGATATAGAATTTGTTAAGGACGGCATTAAAGAAGGGTTATTTGATCCCAGAAAAATACCTGATTTGATAAAGAAAAAAATTGATAGTCGAATCGAGGAGGTTTTAAAGCTCATCAAAATTTAATTTTATTCCAACTGAAATAATAGACCAGTAGTTAATTTTTAAATTAATTTTCAACGAAAGGTAGAGTGGATTTTACGCTTTATCAAAATTATTGCATATTCCTTCGTAAAAATTGATTCAAATGTGATTTTTTTAATGGAAGAAGTCAAATATGTCAGCAAATAGGAACATCTCAAATGACTCCAACTTATGAGGATATACTCAAAGCAAATAAAATGAAGAGTGAGAAAATAAGAAAAACATCTCTCATCTATTCTCCGACCTTTAGTATGTTAAGTGAATCCAAAGTTTTTCTAAAATCTGAATTTCAACAAAAAACTGGTGCCTTTAAAATTAGGGGGGCATATCATAAAATTCAAAATCTGAACGATGTAGAAAAACAAAAAGGAGTAATTGCAGCATCTGCAGGTAATCATGCACAAGGAGTTGCATACGCTGCAAATGCTGAAAAAATAAAATGTACAATTGTAATGCCAAAAAATGCCTCACCTGCTAAAGTTTCTGCAACAAAAGGATATGGAGCAGACGTAATTTTAGAAGGTACAAATTATGACGAGGCATCTACAAAGGCTAGAGAAATTGCGAAGCAAACAGGCGCAATTTTAATTCATGCCTTTGACGATCCTGAAATTATTGCTGGTCAAGGAGTTATTGGATTAGAAATTTTGGAACAGATGCCAGATGTTGAAGAAGTGTATCTACCAATTGGAGGTGGAGGATTGGCAGCAGGTGTTTTAATTGCAATCAAAACAACACATCCAAATGTAAAAATTATTGGAGTTCAATCTAGATCATTTCCGTCAATGTATGAATCATGGAAAAAAGGATCTATTACCAGTGCAGGGGGTGCTAGAACCATTGCAGATGGCATATCCGTTAAAGTCCCGGGACAAACTACATTTTCAATAATTAAAGAATTGATTGACGATATTGTTTTAGTGGATGATTCAGATATAATCAAGGCAATGTTTTTGTTGATGGAACGAATGAAAGTAGTAATTGAACCTGCCGGAGCTGTTGGGCTAGCATATTTAATTTCACAAAAACCTTCACCTGGAAAAAAAGTTGTCTCAATTTTAGCTGGAGGTAATATTGATATGTACTTGCTTGGACAAATTGTCGACAAGGGATTGGCAGCCATGGGGAGGTTACTGAAAATTTCTGTATTATTACCTGACAGACCAGGGGCATTCAAAGAAATCGTAGATGAAATTAGTGCAGCTAATGCAAATATTGTAGAAGTAGTTCACGATAGGTTAAGCTCAAATATTGATGCAGGATCTGCATCTGTTACTTTGAGTTTAGAAACGGCAGGAAAAGAACAATCTGACAAGCTTATAAAATCTTTTCAAAAAAAGAACATATTATTCAGATTACTTACTTGATTTTTTTTTTACAAAATTAGATAAGCCTAGTTTTTTTAGTTCTTCAGATTCCTTGAGAACAGATTTATGTTGAGTAAATTTATGTTGCTTTAATTTAGTTTTTAATTCAGAGTATTCATTTGCCAAAATTTTCATAGCATAAATCGCCGCATTTTCAGATTTATTAACACCGACTGCAACAACAGGAGATCCTGTAGGCATTTCGGAAATTGAAAGAAGTGAGTCTAAACCTCCAAATGCGGAAAATTTTGATTTTTCATTTTTTTTCACTTGTTTATCATTGTATACTAGGATTGGAACACCGATGACTGGGATTATTGTGTGAGATGCAATCATGCCAGGTAAGTGAGCTGCTCCACCAGCACCTGCAATAATTATTTTAAACCCCATTTTTTCTGCATGTTCTGCGTATTCAGATAATCGAGTAGGGGTTCTATGAGCTGAAACGATTTGGTCTTCATGTTTTATTTTAAATTGATCAAGGATTTTTGCAGCACCATTCATGATTCGACTATCTGAACTCGAACCCATAATGATTCCTACCAAGGGTTTTTTGGAGTAACTCATATGTTTCAAAAAGGATTATCTGTTATTATCTTTAACAAATAAAAAATAAACGACAAAGACGTACAAAAAAACATTAGCTATTTTTAATCCTAGACTAAACACCTCATCATGGGCAAAATTTTAGGTATTATTGGAGGAGGTCAACTCGGGATGATGCTTACAGAGGCTGCAAAAAGAATGCCTGAAGAAATTTCGAAGGTTATAGTACTTGATCCTACCAAAAATTGCCCGGCAACTCAAGTAGGGGCAGAACAAATCATATCTGATTTTAAAGATGCAAAATCTATTCATGAATTGGCTCAAAAATCAGATATTATCACATATGAGATTGAATCA
>Ga0224497_10001080_pt1 | contig 17823 bp, 14 predicted proteins | sample SF_Jul11_sed_USG_4_FD_167970 | JGI IMG/M metagenome (GOLD analysis project Ga0224497, IMG submission 167970) | Sediment microbial communities from San Francisco Bay, California, United States - SF_Jul11_sed_USGS_13 | ecosystem: Environmental > Aquatic > Marine > Sediment | place: USA... | reverse complement strand
GTTGGAACAATAGTAACTATGTCGCGGATGCTTTTGTCTGCCAGTTTGTGCCGGATGATTGCGATTCTGCCTATCCTCTGGGTCCCGATTGTCGTAATCGCCGATGACTACCCGGACAGGCCGGTCACGTTCGTCGTCGGCTTCGGAGTCGGTGGCAGCGCCGATCGAATGACTCGCACGATGTCGCCATTCATTGCACAAGCCCTCGGGCAACCGGTGCAGGTGATCAACAAACAAGGTGCGGGTACGCTGCTCGCCGCCAATTACGTTCTGGAACAGCCGCACGACGGTTATACCGTCTTTGCATCGGGTTTTTCCCCGTATCTGTCGAACACGATTCTCGAGGGTAATGCGGAGTATACGATCGATGATTTCGCCTACCTGAATTTCCAGTGGTTCGACGAGGACCTGATCGCGTTGAATAAGGACAGCCAGTACACGAGTTTGCCCGAGTTGCTCGAAGGCATTCGCGACCATCCGAAAACGGTGCGGGCAGCCGTTGTGCGGGGCTCGGGCGGACATCTGATGGCCAAGCTGCTCCTGCACCTCAGCGGTATTCCTCAGGAGAACCTGAATCTCGTGACCTATAACGGGGGTGGACTCGCGCGCGCCGCCGTAGCGGGAGGAGTCGTCGACTTTATAATCATCAGTGGGGAAGGTACCGAGAGCATCAGTGAATACGTCAGGCCACTCGCAGTCTTCAGCCGGCAGAGAAACCCGGAATGGGATGCGCCGACCCTGAATGAGGCCATGGCATCCACTGGCATCCGGATACCGGTGCTGCCAGGTTCCATTCGCGGATATGCGACGAGCGCCGAATTCAAACGGCTTTACCCGAAGCGATTCGAAAAGCTTGCCCGGGCACTGGAGACGGCCCTCGGGAACGAGGAACTGATCGAGCTTCTCGACCGGGGTTCGATTGGCCGGCGCTGGATAGGACCGGAGGAGTCTGAAAGCACGATGCGAGAAACCTTCGGTATCTTCAAGGACTATTCTTATTTGTTAAAGCAATAAGATCCCATGCCACGGCGGCCCAAAACCATCAATAAACACCGACTTGCCGATCTTTTCGTTCTGCTGCTTCTGGCCGGCCTCGCGGCATCTTATTGTCTTGATGCGGTTCGCGCATCGACCGACATCCTGAATCTGATTCTTGTTTTGCCTGTCACGGTTATCGTCCTCGTGCTCTGCCTAATCCAGCTTGTTTTGAGCGTTGCCAGACTGCGATCCGAATCGACCGCACAGGAGCCGGTAACCGATATGCTGCCCGTCATCAGCGTCTTTGCGGCCTACGTTTTCTCGTTGCGATGGGTCGGATTCGATGTTGGTACCTGCCTGTTTATCGGCGTATTTCTTTGGCTGCATGGTGAGCGACGCTGGGGGTGGCTGTTCGGTTACTCGATCAGTTTCGCTTTGGCACTGTCGATGTTCTTTTCGAAGATGCTGCCATATTCCATGCCGATGCTGATTCTGCGGACAGCTAGTTAAGGCAGGCGCGTGATTGATGTCGCCGCATTTTTCTCCGCCATCGAGATGCTCTTCTCGAGCGCCTCACCATGGTTGATCGTCATACCCGGCATCCTGATTGGACTGGTTTTCGGTGCGATTCCCGGACTGCAAATTTCGATGGCGATGGCGGTATTTCTGCCGATGACGCTGTACATGGATTTCATGCAGGCGATGTTGTTTCTGACGGCAATTTTCACGGGCGGTAGCTTCGGCGGCAGTATCCCCGCGATTCTGATGAACATCCCGGGAACGTCTTCGGCGATTGCCACTGCATTCGATGGCTACCCGATGTCGCAAAAAGGCGAGCACAACGTGGCGTTGGGACTCGCGCTCGGTGCGTCATGCACTGGCGTCATCGTTGGCTACTCGATTCTGTTTTTGTTGATCAACCCGATTTCAGAGCTCGTGCTCAAGGTCGGGCCCGCCGAAATGACGATCGTCATTCTCTGGGGCATCACCCTGATCGGCAGTCTGAGCAGCGGCAGCCTGCTCAAGGGCGTAATTTCGGGGCTAATCGGCCTGTTGATCGGCACGATTGGTTACAGCGAGGCGGGCGTCACGAGAGGCACGTTCGGGAGCCCGTATTTGCTGGATGGCGTTTCGGTAATCCCGGCCATGATCGGCATGTTTGCGGCGTCCGAGCTTTTTCGCCAGGCGAATCGGGAGTACCTCGTCGACGACAGCGCGGCCCGAAAAGTCAGCGTCCGGCTTATTCTGTCGGGTTTTCGCAAGGCGCTTGCCAATCCGGGGATCGTCCTGAGAGGGAGCTTGATCGGTGTGTTTGTCGGCGCAGTTCCGGGTGTCGGCTCGTCGGTAGCCAACCTGTTGTCGTACGTGGTGACCAAGCGCAATGCGATGAATCCCGACTCGTTCGGTAAAGGTAATCCGGCGGGGGTCATTGCCTCCGAATCAGCGAACAGCACGTCCGAAGCAGGCTCGATGGCGACCTTGCTCGCGCTCGGCATCCCGGGCGGCGGGGCTACCGCCGTCATACTCGCGGCTTTTGCGATGCATAACATCACCGGTGGGCCGCAGTTCATCCGCGAACAAACCGACGTAGTCTACGCGATCATCATTGCCAATTTTGGCCAGGCAATATTGCTAATCGGCCTGGGGCTGATCCTGATTCCATTGCTGGCAAACGTGATCAAAGTTCCAATGACCTATCTGGTCCCATCGGTGCTTGCCATGGCGGTTTTTGGCGCGTTCGGTCTGACGGGCGATTTGAGTGGGCCGCTGACGGTGCTGGTTTTTTCAGTTCTGGGCTGGGTCTTCAAGCGCTACGGTTACTCGGTGCCTGCTGCTGTCATCGGTGTCCTGCTTGGCGGCATGGCCGAGGATTCCGTCATCTATTCGTATCAGATCAGCGGCGGCCAATGGAGTTACCTGCTGGAACGGCCCATGGCACTCACGATTCTCGCTTTACTCGTAGTGTCGTTGTTCGGCAGCAAGCTGGTTGACGTGTTGATGCGTCGGATCAGGCGTTGATTCTCGACCTCGGTCCCCTGGCATTGCTGGCGATCGCCGGCGCCGCCTTTATGACCGGATTGCTGCACGGCACCACGGGCATGGCCGGTGGCGTCGTGATGGCGGCTATTCTCGCGCACCCGATCGGCATCAAAGCCGCTGTGCCGGTCATGACGGTGGCATTGATCCTGAGCCATCTGAGCCGGGCAATCATGTACGTGCGGGAATCCGACTGGTCGATTGCCGGGCGGGTGCTCCTGTTTGGCGCGCCGACCATTATCATCGGCGCCGTTATTTTCGGCATGATCAATCCGACGGTGGTCGAAATCGTGTTTGCGTCGTTCCTGATTTCGTCGTTTCCGATCAAGTACTGGGCGAGACGGCATCAATTGACAACGGGTCCGAAGTTGCTGGCGGCGGCAAGCGCTGTCTGGGGCATGCTGGCCGGCAACGTGATTGGTCCGGGGTTTTTTCTAGCGCCTTTTCTGCTGGGTACCGGCATGAACCGGCTGACATTTGTCGGCACTTTGGCAACCGTGACGTTGGTCATGAACGTGCTAAAAATGTCGGTGTTCGGAGTCACCGACCTGCTGAACACGGACATCTTGTTGCTCGGCGTCCTTATCGGACTAATAACGATTCCGGGTAACTGGCTTGGCCGATCCTTATTGAAGCGGATGAAGGACAGCGACCATCGCATCATCATCGATGTGCTGACCGTCCTGATGATTTTGAACTTTATCTATCTCGCGTCTAAATGAGCAAAAAGTCGCAAGCGCCGAACAAACACGACGTCTCCAGTGGTATCCGACTCCTGCGGAATGTCGGGGTTAGGTCTAGTAGCCGCTTGCGCCGTTCAAGAACGGCGGTGCGGTCGGAGCCTCATCCCAGCGCCACGCGGTCGTAGGCGTTCGCATGTCCACGGTCCAGTCGACTTTGTCGACATTGAAGCGAAACGTGTTGCCCCTGAGTTCCGGCGCCTCGTAGGCGACTTTGCCGCCGACTATCGTCATCATCGACGTCAGGGAATCGAGTTCCTGGACCGGTACGGCGAGGTAGTCGCCGTTCAATATCACGACATCGGCCAACTTGCCCGGTTCGATCGAACCCAACGCGTGCTCTTTCCAAAGGGGATACGCGCCATAACGGGTCATCATCAGCAACAGCGTGATCCGGTCGGGCACGGCCTCCTCGGGTACGCCCCACGGGTCGCCGTTATCATCGATGCGCGTGAGCCAATTGACGCCGTCTTCGAACGGCGAGGCGCGTAGCCGGCCGTAGTTTCCGAAAGTCCCGATCACGGCGTTCACACCTGCTTTGAGCATACTTGCGACCGGCGCGTTCATGGTCAGGTATTCTTCGCCGTAATCCTCTTCAATGATCTTCGTGTTTTCGGTATCGAAGTTACAGGAGAATGTCTGGCCGAGCCGCGCGGCCAGCCTGATTTGGTCCTGGCGCACGCCGAAGCAGTGATCGGCCTGTATGCGCAGTTGCCGTATCCTGTCGTCGGGCATATGCGCCTGATAGGTCTTCACGAGCACATCGAGGGCGCCGTCGCCCGCCACGTGCCACCCCGGAATGCCGGAAATGCGTCCCTCGCCGGCAAGCTCGGCAAGCGTGGCCAGATGCTCGAGCCGTCGACCCCGATTCGGCACGATGTTCTCCTCGGTGATCCCCGGAATATCGAGATCCGGTGTCGGTGGCGGACATTGCTCGCGCCCCTTGATGGATTTGTCAGCCGGTATCGTCGCGCACCAGCCGACACCACCGGCATCGATGCCGCCGACGCTGCTGCCGATGCTCCAGAAGAAATCCGAGCCGTAGCCGGTCCAGTCGCCGATGCGCCGGTAGGACTCCTTGATGCGCGAGCTGAACGGTTGTAACCAGCGATGACCCCAGGCCAGGCGCATCGGCATCATGTCGTTGCGATCGAGATGCGCGGACGCGCTGAACCCGCCTTCACACTGCAAGTGCGTCTTGTGCGTGGTAACGCCCAGCTGGATGTTCACCTGCATGGCCTCGAGATAGCCTTTGATGTAGCGGTCGAAACTGCCCGTCTGCGTGTTGATGATGTCGATCTTTGCGCAGCGATCGAAGTCGTTGTACTCGCCGGAGGTTCCGGTCTCACGGTCGACGAGCCAGTAGTCGTCGGGCATCTCGTTGCCGTAATAGTCTTCGAAAGCCTCGATCGCGCGGGTGTTGAGAACCGAGCCGCCCCGGGTAGTGATGTAAGTCGGATGGTTGGGCGCGAGTTCGTCCAGGCGTTGCCGCGACAGGGTGGTGCCGAAAGCCCGCACGGCGGCATCGGGCGGTCGGGCGTTGACCCGGATCCAGTTGCCGGCCGGAATCATCCGGGCCCGGGCCTGGATCGCCTTCTCGACCGTCGCAACCAGTTCGTCGGGATTTTCCAGCCGGATTCGGACCTCGAGCATTTCCGGAATGCTCTTGATAACCCAGTCGAAGTCCAGCGTGTGCTCGTACAGGTGATTGTGGGTATCGATTAATCCCGGGATGACGGAGTTGCCTTTGGCATCGATCACCTCGGTCCAGTCGGTGATCAGTGCCCTGATCTCGGCGTTGCTGCCCACAGCGAGAATTCGGTCGCCGCGAATCGCGACCGCCTCGGCAATCGTGACTTCGCTCGGGTCGTCATTGTCCGCCGTGATGACCTGGCCATTGACGATCACGGTCTCGGCATACGGTGAGATACCCGCATGGGCACCGTAGCTCAACGCGAGCCCCGCCAGCGGCAACAGGATTCGGCCGGTAAGGCTAAGTGCTAAGTTTTCGCAAGAAAAACGACTTTGCATGATTTTCCCCCGTCGATGGGCCGATGGCTGTCTGGCGCCTGGATTCCGCGGCAGTTATGCCCAATATACCGCCTTTGGAAGATTATTCGAAGGATGTAGAAGACGTCACTCATGTTTGTGGGCAACCGCAGTCGTTTAGCGGTATGTTTACTAGAATAAGACGTCAGCCAACTAATTACGCATGAAAATATCGAGGACGGGGGCGCCATGACCAACCATGTGCAAAGCAAGTATTTGCCTCAATCGAGACGGCCGTTGCAGATCCTGTTGCTAGCGATGGGCATTTGTGCTCTCGCCCGTGCAGAGACGCAAGGATTCGAACCGGTGACCACCGAAATGCTGGTCAGTCCGGATCCCGACGACTGGCTGATGCTGAGCCGAACCTACGACGAGCAGCGATTCAGTCCGCTGGATCAGGTTGACAAGGACAACGCCGGTCAGTTGCGGATGGCCTGGACGAGGGGCTTACCCGCCGGGACCCAGTCTACGATTCCGATTGTCTACGCCGGCGTCATGTATGTCGTGTCACCCGTCAATTCTGTGATCGCCGTCGATGCCGCGACGGGCGATCTGATTTGGGAATACGAGCGGGCCATGGATCCGGGGATTGCGCTCCCGCTGATTGCTTCCACCAGCTCGAAATCCCTGGCGATCTACCAGGACATGATCTACTACACATCGCCCGACGGTTTTCTTGTCGCTATTGACGCTCGCGACGGTATGGTTCGGTGGGAAGTCGAGTCCTTTGTTCGTTACTCCGGTGCGTCCAATACATCCGCGCCCATTGTTGTGGAGGGCAAGGTGATCACCGCCCGGGCCTGCAAGGACCAGGCAAACTGTTATGTCGCCGCACATGACGCGTTGACGGGTAAAGAGGTTTGGAAGTTTTTTACCGCAGCGGCGGAGGGCGAACCGGGTGGCGACAGCTGGGGCAATGTGCCGACGGCGAAACGTGTGGCGTCGCTATGGGGTCTGCCGGGTTCCTACGATCCGATAAAACGCCTGATCTTTTGGGGTACCGCCAACCCCCAACCCTATACCCGGCTCAGTCGTCACGGCAGTGCGGACGGGACATCCCGAACGGCACCCGCCGATCTGTACAGCAACTCGACACTGGCATTGCATGCGGAGACGGGCGAGCTGGCCTGGTACTACCAGCACCTCCCGGGCGACGATTGGGACGCCGATCATACCCATGAGCGCGTCCTGGTCCGGACAAGCGTCAACCCCGACCCGGATGAGGTCAAATGGATCAATCCGAACCTGCGTCCGGGCGAGGAACGTGATGTCGTGGTTCACATCGGCGAAGGTGGCGGAATGTGGGTGTTGGATCAGTCCAGCGGGGAGTTCCTCTGGGCCAGGCCGTTTCCGGTGGACGTTCCGGAATTCAACATCTCGGACATCGACGTCGAAACCGGCACGACCGAGATCAATTGGGACAATGTGTTCAAGAAGGACAAGGATTCGGTCATCACGTGTTTTCACAACACCCGGAGCTACTGGCCCATGGCTTATCACCCCGGGACGAACTCGATCTACGTGGCATTCCATGACTATTGCCTGAGTATGACCGCGGATCTCTCGAGTCCCTCCGGCTACACCGATCGTTCCGGCCGACTGCGCCCGGGCGTGACGCCCGACAAGGCCTATGCGCTGGCGAAGGTCAATTTGACGACCGGGAAGCTGACCCGCCTGTACGAGGGCGGCATCCCCGGCAACGGCGCCGTGCTCGCAACCGCCGGCGATCTGGTTTTCTGGGGCGACATGGACCGCCGGTTCCGCGCCTTCGATGCTGAAGATGGCGAGATACTCTGGGAAACGGTGCTGGGCGGCGTTATCCAGATGAGTACGATCACGTATGCCGTGGACGGCAAACAGTACATCGCGGTGATGACCGGGGACGGTAATTCGGCGACCCGCAACCCGGTCAGGTTGGCCGGTCTGACGGTCCCCAAGGGCCATAATGCGATTTACGCCTTTGCCCTGCCTTGACGGGGTCGACCTCTCCGCCGAACTAGGAAGCTGTGCCAAGGATACTCAGATGCTGATTATCAACAATGACGACGTAAAGCAACTCCTGAAGATGGCGGACTGCATCCGCGTTCAGGAGCAAGCTTTCAGCAAACTGCCGAGCGGGGGCGCGATTCATCGCCCGCGTATCGACATTTACTATCCGTGCGACCGCGACGACGGCTACTACCGCTGGGGCACGATGGAAGGCGCGAACGACGGCTATTTCGCGATTCGCATGAAATCGGACGTCATCCTGTGGCCGACCGAGCCCGATGGCAGCTGGACGGAGGACAAGTACTGCCGCGAGCCGGGCACCTATTGCGGCCTGGTCTTTCTGTGCTCGACGCGTAACGCGGAACCGCTGGCCTTTATCAATGACGGCGCAATTCAGCAAATGCGCGTCGGCGGTGGCGCCGGCATCGGCACCAAGTATTTGTCACGCCCGGACAGCCACGTTGTCGGCATGCTGGGTTCGGGCGGCATGGCGCGCACCTTCCTCGAGGCGTTCACCTGCGTTCGTGACATTCGACTGTGCCGGATCTACAGCCCGAACCCGAAAAATCGCGCGCTCTACGCCGCGGAGATGCAGCAGAAACTCGGCATCGAAATCCAGGTTTGCGACAAACCGCAGGACGTATTCAAAGGTGCCGATATTGTCGCGTCTGCGACGGATAGCATGACACCGGTCTACGATGCTGACTGGCTCGAACCGGGCCAGCACGTGACAAATCTCGGCCGCCGTGAAATGCCCGATGCCGCGGCGGATCGATTCGACGTCGTCATTCGCCAGGGCACCGCCGGACTGCAAATGCGTCAGACGGAGCGTTTCCAGGCCGAGCGCGGCCTGTCGCCGGCCGCCTTCATCGGCGGCACCGAGGAGGAAATGCAGCGCATTCCTGCCAAGAACCCGCAGCCCGGCTTTGGCGGCGATTCACCGGAATTCACGGATCGGGGTAAGGGCGGCGACAAACCGGAATTCGCCGACCTGATCAGTGGTAGGGCGCAAGGCCGGACGAGTCGCGACCAGATCACGTTCTATCGAAATGTCGGCAATCAGGGCCTGCAGTTTTCATCCGTTGGCGGCTGGGTGTACGAACAGGCGAAGACACATGGTCTTGGCCGGGAGATCCCGACGGATTGGTTTCTGCAGGACATACGCGACTGAGCGTCGTGAGTATGATCAAGGATCACGGGGCCGGCTCCCGAGGGTACGAACGCTTTATTCCCACGCGACGAGGAACTGTTTGTGAGTATCGAGCTCAACGAGATTGAAGCCCGTATCATAGGTTGCCTGATCGAGAAATCAGTTATCACACCGGATCAGTACCCGCTGACGCTGAATGCGCTCACCAATGCCTGCAATCAGAAGTCCGGCCGTAATCCGGTGATGTCATTGAAACAGGGCGAAGTGCAGCACACGGTGCGCATACTCGACGCCAAACATCTTGTGCGCACGGAAGAAAATTTCAGAAGCCGTGTGGAAAAGTACTCGCAAAGACTCTGTAACACCCGCTACAGCGATCATCATTTCGACGAGGCACAGCTGGCAATCATCTGCCTGTTGTTACTGCGCGGACCGCAGACCCCGGGAGAGCTTCGGGCGCGCAGCGGTCGCCTGCATGCTTTCGCCGATAATGCCGAGGTGGCGACCATCCTGACCAGTCTGATCGAGCGCGAGGGCGGACCGCTGGTGGTCAAGCTGCCGCGTACGCCGGGGCGCAAGGATGCCGAGTACATGCACCTGTTCTCTGGTCCGGTCGATGCGGCAGCCCATGCCAGTCAGGTGCAGGCAACGAGGGCCGCAGGCTCTCCGGAGCGCGTGAGCGTTGCAGAGCTGGCGGAACGGGTCAGCCGGCTGGAAGCCGAGGTCGAAAGATTAAAGGGTCAATCAGGCTAAGCCGCCGCGGGGATCAGAGCCGTTTTGTCGGCGAGGCCACATGTCACGACGCCGTATGCATGTGGCTCAACCCGTCTTTGTGTGGCCGATCAACGTTACCGTCAGTAACATGCGTTCGCGAATGGTCGTTTCAATGTACATACGGATTCTCTATTTCGTCGAAAACGTGGTGCCGCACTTGTTCGCGTAGGCTGTTTACGCTGGTAAAGAACTCTCGCATCAATACAACCCACATGTATTGGCCTCTCTCGGTCAGAGTAATCGTCTCCGTGGATCTGTGTATAGCCCTCGCAGCTCGAAGCGCAGCGAGTTCCAGCCGAAAGTTTCCCTGAAACCTGCCGTTAAACCGAGTCTCGGCCGCCGCGATGTCCAGCTTGCCACCGAAGAGCTGCATCAGCGTGTAATAGCGCATCTGGTCACGGGTCGACAGCTTACGATGACAAACGGTGCCGGTTTTGCCATCTTCGACCAGGTGCAAATAGTTGTCGATCGAGAATGTGCTTGCAAAAAGGCTGCCCTGCAGGTAACTGAACGCGCCACTGCCGAGCCCAAGATATTCTTCGCGGTCGGCAATGTATTCGTCGAACATTCCCGGCTTCTTCGAGAAACACCACGCAGATGTGCGCGTGTATCCCGCCGACAGCATACGTTCTGCAATGATTCGGTAAAATTTACGCTCCCTCGAATAGTCGACAGTGCCAATCGTTTGCAGCATTTTCTGTCTCGTACTGCCGACCGTCATCAGCGGATAGAAAGACATCTGATCCACGCCGATATCATCGATCAACAAGTCCAGATCGCGACGTAGCGACTCCTCGGTTTGATGCGGGAAGTTGAAGATCATGTCGACATTGAACGTCTCGAAAATATCCTGCATGCGTCGCAGACGATCCTGGATCTCGGTGCTGCTGCCATATTCGTCGTACCGCTGCATTTCGCGAAGAAGCGAATCGTCGAGACTCTGTACGCCGACGGACAGTCGCGTAACACCGGCGTCGTGCAACTTCAACAGATTGTCTCGACGAAGATGATTGGGGTTTGTTTCGACCGATACGCCGTTAACTGGATGTCGTTTCCGGACAAGCTCAATCGTGCGCAAGAGTTCGTCGGGCAGAACGGTTGGCGTGCCACCACCCACGTACAGTTCGTCGAAGCGAAAACCGGCCTCCGTTACAAGTTCTATTTCGTGGCGCAGACATGCGAAATAGTGCTCTGTCTTTGGGCGCTCGAACTCAACTCGGTGAAAAGAGCAGAATGGGCACAGAACGACGCAATACGGGACATGGAGATACAGCAAATAGAGGTGATCGGGTGCGGGCGCCGGCAGTCGGGTACCCGCGGGCGACTCTTCGAATTGCATCGTCTTTCCAATGAAGCTTTGGAGGAATCTCTCGATCAAAGTATTGACCCACACGATTGAGCGCTCAAGGTCTTGTCGATTTGGATGCCGATCGGGTAATGGCGCCACAGTAGCCGGCAGGCCGCCTCAATGTTGTGATACCGTCATCGGCGACCGTTGGAACGAAGAAGTTTAGCGCATCGACTCCGCTGATACACGGCGGCATTGAGGCGATTGCGAGCAGGATTTGGATCATCACAGACGGTTAAGCTATGCTCGTTGCGCGGCCGCTAGAGTTGCGTTCAAGCCCGTCGTCGCATCGTGCACATCTCCGCATCGACCCGGCTACTGCGAATCGGGCCGTAGAGCGTAACCAATGGCCGGGGTGGCGCGAATTTTCCAAGCATACTGAGCCAACGCGAGCGAGGCGAGACAATGAATAAGACGATGAATGCACTGCGTCAACGGGATCGGCACCGTTTTTCGAGACTGTGGTTGCTGGCCGCCGGTGCGAGCCTGACCGGATTCGGGTCATCCGTGATCGCGCAGGACGGTCCCACGTCCGTGGGCAAGCCGGATCCTGCACTCATCGAAGACCTCGTCGTGGCCAACCGTATATTGGTGCGATACGGTGTACTGGACGGAATGGGGCATGTCAGCGTCCGCCACAATCTCGACCCGAATCGGTTTTTGCTGGCGCGCTCGCGGGCGCCCGAACTCGTCACAGCGGACGATATCCTCGAATATGACCTGAATGGCGAAGCGGTCGACCTCAAAGGACGATCGCAGTACTCGGAGCGCTTCATTCACGCCGAAATCTACCGGGCGCGACCGGATGTAAATTCCATCGTCCATAACCACTCGCCGGCCGTCATCCCGTTTGGTGTCAGCGATGTACCGTTGAAACCGGTGTATCACATGGCCTCTCACATGCTCGAGGGTATACCGGTATTCGAGATAAGGGACGATTTCGGCATGACGGACATGCTCGTGAATTCGCCGGAGCGTGGTCGGTCCCTGGTCAAGTCGCTTGGCGACGGTCCTTCCGTGCTCATGCGTGGCCACGGTATTACGGTGACCGGCCCGGCGATTCCGCATGCAGTCGGGCGCAGTATCTATACACAGATCAATGCCGAACTGCAGCTCAAGGCCATCAGCCTGGGCGGCACGGTCAAGTACCTGGATCCGCGCGAAGGGCAGGCGCAGCTTGATCGCGGCGAGCATCGCGGCTACAGCCGCTCATGGGAACTTTGGAAGCGCGATGCGCTTGCCGTTATGGAGCAGGAAACGCAGTAGGGCGAGATCAAGCGGGCTGATAGGGTTCGGACCTGTTCCGGCTTTTGATAAAAGCTGGATCGGATTTTGAACGGATCCGATACTCTGCTTGATAAATTCGGCTTATTTCCTTGGAAGTGTCCGCGCAAACTCGAGCGCGCGAGCAACCCATTTCCCCAGGCTGGCCTTCGTACGTATTCCCGCCGGCAGAACATAGACCATCCCCTTAAGCGGTTTGCCGGTGAAGTCCATTGGCCGGACATGTTTGAGCTTCAGAGCTTTCTCCTGGTATTCAGAACCGACCCGCGCCATCAATTTGTCCTTGACCGTTCCGCAGACCATATTTCCATGCAACATGAAGCAGACGCCACCAAACATCTTCCGTTGCGTAATGCCATGCTTGCCCTTGAGGACCGCCTCGATTCGCTCGGCCAATCGATCTTGTTCGCTCAATTCAGCACACCTCAGGAACGGTTCGGGTCCGATTAGACCGGTATGGCTGCCCCGGTCAGTAACTTGACGTCGTCGAGCGATTCGATCTCCCAGCATCTTGCGATCAGCGCATTGAGTTGAGCTTCGGTCATGACCCCCTGCGCCTGGTCGAGGAACTTGTGCTCGAGCGCTTCGTTTGTCATCGGGTTTTCGAGGCTGCCGATTGCGTTCTCGATATGCCGATTCAATACCCGTCCATTCCGCAGTCTTATCGACACGAACGCTTCTTCTTCGCTCACGTTTTCGTCAACCTGCGCCGTGACCCGGTCCCTCAGGGCAATGACCTCCGGATTGCGAACCGTCTCGTCCGTGTATTCCCGCGGTCCCGCGGTGCCACGAATAATGGCCACGGCACTCGCATGAAATATGCTGAACTTGGCCTCGAGCCCGGTCTGTGGGGTCTTCTTGCCCGTTAGCTTCAATACCAGCGGATTTACGCGCAGCGAGACGCTTTCTATCTGCTCGGGCTTGAGATCGTATTCATTTCGGAGCTGGATGCAGCCGTCGATGATTGGATGGGTAACGATTCCACAGGCGAATGGCTTGTAGGTGTTTTTGGATACTTCGAACGTCTCGCCGAGATTGTCGGCAATTTGGGAGAAGTCCTGTTCGTCTGACATCGTGAACGCAAAACCTTCGGCCGCTTCCAGTGCATTGTTCGTGCTCGTGAAATTTTTGGCGGCGAGCAGGGCGGCCGTCAACCCGTTCTGGGCGGCCCTGCCCGGGTGGAAGGGTTTACACATCGTACCGAACATCACCTTGAGCCCGGCGGACTGCGTTGCCGCGATGCCCAGGGCCCAGATCATCTGCTGTTCACTCAAGCCGAGCAGTTTGCCCGCCGCGGCGGCCGCGCCGAAAACACCTGCCGTGCCGGTAATGTGATAGCCGCGTTCGTAGTGCGATGGATAAACGGCCTTGCCGATTCGGCACTCTGCCTCAACACCGAGGATGAACGCATGCATGAAGTCCTCGCCGCTCGTATTTTGCCGTTCGCCCAAAGCGAGAATGGCGGATGCCACCGGGCCTGCCGGATGGATAATCGTCTCCAGGTGCGTGTCGTCGTAATCGAGCGCGTGCGACGTAATGCCGTTCAGCAGTGCGGAGTGGAGAATATCGAGTCGCTCCTTGCGTCCGAGTACCGTTGCCTGGGCCGGGCCGGAAAATTCCGCTAGCGCTGTAATCGCATTCTCGGTTGTCTCATGACGACAGCCGCCGAGGCAGCAGCCGACCCAGTTTAGGACAGAGCGAACAGCTTCTTTGCGCGCGGACCCGGGAATTTCGCTCCACTTCGAATTGACGATGTAGTTCGCCAGCATCTTCGTCGCCGGAGGGGCACTGTCTGCGTGAGCCTGCGCCTTGGCGGTAGCCGCGACCGCTTGCGTTGCGGGAAAAACGGTACCGCCTACAGCTATGCCGGAGGCCTGCAGGAATGTACGTCGTGAGATGGAATCGCTCATGTCTGTTTCGCTCTGCTCGTTGATTTTTTTAGTGTGCCGTATTGCATGGCAGGATGAAAGGTATGCGGATGCAATAAAGTGCCTCGTCCCGGGTTCTTCTCAGGTAGGGCTTATGTTGACTTGCCGGATTGTCCGCCACGGAAAGTTAGTTAACAAAACAATACTTTCGCAGTAACAGTGCTGTGCGGCGTTGACAGCATTGCACGCGATATGAAACGCTTCGTCTCGATTGAAAAAGGCACGGCGTCCGAAAGGGCGCTTCGCAAAGCCACCGGTCTACGGTCACCACTAGGACAGCGGGGTTACCATCATGAACTTTATGCTAGGCATAACGCCGTGGCCTGTCGCTTCGGCACTCCTTTGGATCATTCTCGTCATATCCGCCTTATACCTGGCACGGGCCACGGCGCACAAAGCGATTCGTGCGATGGCTGCAGCACTTCATCAAAGCTTTCGCTCGGCATCGAGGGCTGTTGCCAAGTCCGAAAGGAATCTCGCGGCGCGTAATCGCGACGTGCTGCTCGCGGCCGGACGGGAAGCCAAAGAACGTATCATCGAGCGCGAATTCGATCGTATCAACGATACAGTGCGAAAAGACTTGTCGAATTACTCGGCGCTGCATCGCGCGCTGAGCGAGTCGATCGATCGCATCGAGAAAGACCACCAGCAGGCGGTCGATGTGCCGCCGGATCCACCCGGCTGGGTGAAAGCGGTTGAGGCCGTGGCCAAGATCGAGACGCGTGAAGGCCGCGGGGGTATCGGCAGCGTTCTGAGCGATATCCACAAATCGCTGGTCAAAGCGCACAAGGAGGCGATGCAGGCCTATCAAGTTGCCAGCGGCGAGCGTCATAAGCTGCTCCGCAAAATGCGCCCGGACTGGCGCAAGATCCAGCAGACGCTTACCAGGGTCGGCAAAAACGTCGACAGCCTGTTGAGCCGGTCGGTAACGATCGACCGCCACATGCAGGAATACGAGGACATCGTCCGTGGTCACGATCGGGCCGTGTCGGCGCTGTCGTCGTCGTCGCTGGTCAACTTCTTCATTTCGGCATTCGTGCTGGTGGTCGCGATCGGCGGCGCGACGATCAACTTTTCGCTGATTGCCCGGCCAATGGCCGAGATGGTCGGAGGCACCAGCCTGCTCGGCGGTTATCGAACGGCCGATATCGCGGCGCTCGTCATCATCATGGTCGAAATCTCCATGGGCCTGTTCCTCATGGAGTCGTTACGCATCACACGGCTGTTCCCCGTCATCGGGGCGCTGCCCGACAAGACGCGCGTGCGCATGGTCTGGATTACGTTCACGATCCTGTTCCTGCTGGCCAGCGTCGAAGCGGGTCTGGCCTACATGCGTGAGGTCTTATTGCACGACGAACTGGCCACGAGCGCATTGCTGCGAGGCGACGATACGGCCACCGCGACGACACAATACCTGTGGATTACGACTGCGGCACAGATGGGTCTGGGCTTCATCCTGCCGTTTGCGCTCACGTTCGTCGCAATTCCGCTGGAGACCTTTGTACATTCGTTGCGGACTGTTGTCGGCCTCATCGCCATCAGCTTTTTGCGTGTCGTATCGCTCCTATTGCGGCTGCTCGGCAGCGCGTTTCGGTATCTGGGCGCGCTGGTCGAACAGATCTATGATCTGCCGCTGTTCGTACCGCTGTGGCTCGAGGAGCGCATGACCCGAAATGCGGCGGCGGAATCGGGCCTGACAAAGGAGGCGCGCTCATGAGGACTATTCTGAGTATCGTGCTGTTGTCGTTGCTCGCATCCTGTGCCCCCGAAGCGCAGAGAAACACGGGCGTTTATATGCTGCTCGACACGTCGGGGACTTATCGCGAGGAACTCAACAAGGCGGAACAAATCATTCGATATACGCTGTCGCGGCTCGACGCAACGGACACTTTCGCGGTCGCCCGTATCGATACGGGCAGCTTCAGCGAGAAGGACATCATTGCGAAGTCATCGTTCGATGACCGGCCGAGCGCCATCAACCGACAGAAGCGCCTGTTCGCGCAACAGGTGAGCGAGTTCGTCGGCAGCGTCCGTTCATCCCCGTACACGGATATCACGGGCGGCGTGCTGCAGGCGATCGAATACCTGAACGAGAAAAACCCCGGCAACAAGACGATCCTGATCTTCTCGGATCTCAAGGAAGACCTCGACGCAGGCTACGTCCGGGATATCGATTTCGAGCTCGACGGCTTCGAAGTAATTGCGCTCAACGTGACCAAACTGCGCACGGACAACGTGGACCCCCGCGAATACATGGGTCGACTCGAAACGTGGCAGAGCAGAGTGGAGAAGGCCGGCGGACAGTGGCGTGTAATCAACGACCTCGACGGCCTGGACGGCTTGTTGTAGGCATCGATATGCCGCTCCGGGTCGGATTTGCGGGGATCCGACCCCCAGTCTAATGGCATGATATTTATTTAAATTAAACAAATAGATAGACAATTTTTCCAGAATTGTTCTAGAAAAAAGTCCGGTCCAATTTATTTCGCGGCCCCGATCTCGACGACGATATTCCAGAGGAAGCGCACCATTTCCCGTAGCGAGTCCTCGGAAATGCGTTCGTCGTCGCTGTGCGCGCCGAAGCGGCTGTTGATCTCCTCCAGTGTGCGTGCGGGCCCAATGCCGTAGGCGTGTACGCCCCGTGCCCGGATTTGCGCCATGTCGGTCGCGCCGGTCGCCATGACCGGCAGCGTGGTCGAGTCCGGATACATCCGCTTCGACACCGTCTCGATGACCTCGAACATCTCGTTGTCGATATCCGATGGCGGTGCGGCCGGTCGGTAAATTGCTTCGGGCACGATCTCGATGGCCGGGTTGTCGATAATCTCGGCAAGCTGCCGGTAGAAACCGTCCACATCCTCGTCGGGCAGCATGCGGATATCGAGCATCGCGCTGGCTTCCGACGGGATCACATTCTTGCGGAACCCTGCGTCAATGATGGTTGGAACAACCGAGGTCCGGATAGTTGAGTAATGCAGCGGGTCGTTCGCCCGAAACCACGCATCGATCTCGTCCTGATGCTCCGGGTCATCGATATTGCCGTACCGTAACGCAGCATCGCCATCGCTCAGAGTCGCCATGCGCTCGAAATACGCTCGCGTCGTGCCGTTCAGCCGCACCGGCGTTTGCCACCTGCCGACTCTGGCGACGGCCTCGGCCAACATCGTGACCGCGTTGTCCGCGCGCGGGCGCGAGCCGTGGCCGGCGGTACCGCGCGCCACAAGCGTGGCGCGGCGCGGAAGCTTCTCCGTGGTCTGTACGCCGACAACGTGCACGTGGCCGTCCACCGCCTGCATGCCGCCGCCTTCGGCAATCGCGTATTCGGCCGCGATCACGTTCCAATGCTTGTCGACCATGAAGTTGATGCCGACGTCCGGCGTGCCTTCCTCACCCGACTCGGCGAGGAAGATGATGTCGCGGTCCATCTCGACGTCGAGACGATTCAGAAGCAGCATGACCATCAATCCGGCGGTGACGTTGTCTTTGTCGTCCAGGCTGCCGCGTCCCCAGATGTAGCCGTCCTTGCGCAGCCCGCCGAACGGTGGT
>Ga0224497_10001078_pt1 | contig 17864 bp, 16 predicted proteins | sample SF_Jul11_sed_USG_4_FD_167970 | JGI IMG/M metagenome (GOLD analysis project Ga0224497, IMG submission 167970) | Sediment microbial communities from San Francisco Bay, California, United States - SF_Jul11_sed_USGS_13 | ecosystem: Environmental > Aquatic > Marine > Sediment | place: USA... | reverse complement strand
GCGGGAGTCCATTTCTCCATCGTCGGTCTCATGATCATAGCCGCACAAGTGCAGCAGGCCGTGCAAGATCAGCTGCTTGATCTCGAGGTCTAAATCGAGCCCATGCTGAGACGCCTGTTTCGCAGCCTGCTCGGCAGATATGACGATGTCGCCCAGCGAATCCCCCGGCTCGAATTCTTCGTCGGAGTATTGAAATGAAAGTACATCGGTCGTCGCATCTTTTTTGCGGAATTCGGAATTAAGGCGTTTCATCTCCGCATCGGTTACGAATGCGATCACCGGCGTTCGATTCTGTGCTTCGCGAATGGACCTTACTGCCAGGTCCGCGAAATGCGAGAGATCCCTGGTGTTTAAGAGAATCCGCCTTTGTTCGTTGATAACTTCCGTCATACCTGCCAGGCCGCGGCGCTATTGTTCCTCAGAGCGATCCACCGTATGCGTTTCGTAGGCCTTTACGATCATCTGGACCAGTTTGTGGCGCACGACATCCTTCTCATTGAAATAGACGAACTCGATACCCTCGAGATTCTTGAGGATCCGCTGTATCTGTACCAAGCCGCTCTTCTGGCCCCTTGGGAGGTCTATCTGCGTCTTATCTCCCGTGACGACCGCCTTGGATCCGAATCCGATCCTGGTAAGGAACATCTTCATCTGTTCGCTGGTCGTATTTTGAGCCTCATCGAGAATAATGAAGGCGTCAGAAAGCGTTCTCCCGCGCATAAACGCCAGCGGGGCAATCTCGATGATCCGCTTTTCAAGCAGATTTGTAACACGTTCAGTATCGACAAGATCAAAGAGAGCGTCATAAAGCGGTCTTAGGTATGGGTCCACTTTGTCCTGCAGGTCCCCGGGGAGAAAGCCGAGGCGTTCGCCGGCTTCAACGGCGGGCCGCGTGAGTATGATACGCGACACCTGCTTTTGAAACAGTGCATGAACTCCCAGCGCTACTGCCAGAAAACTCTTACCGGTGCCTGCCGGTCCGATTCCGAACACGAGATCGTTGTCATGTATGGCTTCAATATACTTTCGCTGATTGACCGATTTCGGGGCTACTTGTTTCTTTCCGGAGGGATTGAACCGGGCCTTCGTAAAATAGTCCTTCAGCGAATAGGCACGGTCTTCGGAAATCTGTTGGAACGCGCTACGCAATTCCTTATCGGTAAAACTGTTTCCGTCTGAGAAAAGCTGCGCAAAGTCCTTGAGGATTTCTTTTACGGTAGCTACATCCTCTGGCGCGCCGTCGACTGTCAGGTCCTGGCCCCTTGCATTGACGCGCACCGCAAGGATGGATTCGAGATATTTGATATTCGCATCGTGAACGCCGAATAAAGTCTCAAGGGCACGAGGCGGCAATTCTATGCGGTTGGTTTGGCTCAAATTATTGTCGGTAATCCCTATTTGTAGATTTCGTTATACGCTACTAAATGGGTAAATCGGTGTCAACGAATAGGAGTCTTCACGGCACACCGGCGGGGAGGTCCGCCGCCCGCCCGCGGCCTGCCGCAGCAACCCGCAAACACCGCGCCGTGAGCTGATTTTGGCATGATCGAATTGGAGGTTTTCGTGCTTTGCGTTTTGGATTCTAAGTTGATATTCTCGATCCTTTGTTAATAGGAAGAATTTTTAAGGAGTAGATTAATGGCCAACGAAGGAGCTCAACAGGTCGGTAAGGTAGTACAGATAATCGGGCCGGTTGTGGACGTAGAATTTTCGGATAATTATTTGCCGCCGATTCACCAGGCTTTGCGTGTGACCTCGGAAGGTTTCGAGTCGGATGAGACGATTGATGTCATTGCTGAAGTTCAGCAGCATCTCGGCGAAGGCCGCGTACGTGCTGTTTCGATGCTCCCGACCGACGGCATGGTCCGGGGTATGAAGGTGATTGATACTGCCGGGCCGATCACGGTTCCGGTTGGCGCGGCGACCCTCGGTCGCGTGATGAACGTGATCGGAGATCCGGTCGACGAATTGGGAAAGGTGGATTCTGAGACCCGGGCCCCGATTCATGCCCATCCTCCTTCATTTGAGGAGCAGGCGACCGAACTCGAGATGTTTGAAACGGGAATCAAGGTGATTGACCTTGTCCAACCCTTCCTGCGTGGAGGGAAAATCGGACTCTTTGGCGGCGCCGGCGTCGGCAAGACGGTATTGATCATGGAGTTGATCAATAACGTCGCGAAGGAACGCGATGGATATTCGGTTTTTGCGGGCGTCGGTGAGCGTACTCGAGAAGGAAACGACCTGCTTCGCGAGATGGTCGAATCCGAGGTTATCCAGTACGGCAAGGCATTCAATGACGATTTTAAAAAGAACCACAGTTTTGATCTGACCAAGGTCGACATGAAATCGATCGGCGAATCGAAAGTGGCATTGGTTTATGGCCAAATGACCGAACCCCCCGGGGCCCGTTTGAGAGTCGCTCTATCCGGTCTCACGGTTGCCGAGCATTTCCGCGATCAGGGCAACGACGTGCTTTTCTTCGTCGACAATATTTTCCGGTTTACGCAGGCAGGATCGGAAGTCTCGGCTTTGCTTGGCCGTATGCCCTCGGCGGTTGGCTACCAGCCGAACCTCGCGACCGAGATGGGCGAGATGCAGGAACGGATTACATCAACAAAGACCGGCGCGATTACGTCGATCCAGGCTGTCTATGTCCCGGCGGACGATTACACCGATCCGGCCCCCGCAACGACGTTTGCGCACCTCGATGCGGTTTCGGCGCTTTCGAGGCAGATTGTAGAGCTTGGGATTTATCCCGCGATCGATCCGCTGACTTCAAACTCGCGGATTCTCGACCCGCAAATTGTGGGCGAAGAGCACTACAACACGGCAACGGAGGTCAAACAGATCCTGCAGCGCTACAAGGATTTGCAGGACATCATTGCTATTCTCGGACTCGACGAGTTAAGCGAAGAGGACAAACTGACCGTTTCACGTGCGAGAAAGGTCCAGAGATTCTTTTCGCAGCCGTTCTTTGTGGCCGAGCAGTTTACCGGTCTCTCCGGTCGTTACGTAAAGATCGAGGACACGATCAAGGGTTTCCGCGAGATCATCGATGGTAAATGCGACGACATGCCCGAACAGGCATTCTATATGGTCGGGACGATCGAAGAAGCTCGTGAAAAAGCCAAGAACATGGCGGCGAAGGCGTAGGCCTGAATTGTATTGCGAATCATTGATCAGGTTCAGGACATCGGAATGAAAGTTCCAGGCTTTGAACCTTGATCCTTGAACCCGGGACTTTGAACCAATTGATATGATTAATCTCGAAATAGTCACACCCGAAAGAAAGGTGGTTGATGTGAAGGCCGACCTGGTCACCATCCCGACAGCCAAAGGCGAGATTGGAATCCTTCCGAATCACGCACCTCTGATCTCTATCCTGCGGTCCGGGATACTCAGTTATTTGGTCGCAGGAAAGACCGACAAGCTGGTGATATCAGGAGGGTTTGTAGAGGTAAGCGACAACAAGATCTCAATCCTTGCCGATATTGCCGAAAACAAAGAGGAGATTGACCTCGAAGGGGCGCAATCGGAAAAAGCGGATTCGGAAAAAGTGCTCGGTGCGTGGAAGGGAACCGAAGAGGAATTCGAGGTCGAGCTTGAAAAGCTTGAAAAGGCGCAGGCGAGACTTGCACTGGGGAGCGCAAAGTAAAGACCTCTTGAAAACTGGGTTGATCGTAAAAACGGGGATTTCGAATCCCTGTTTTTTGTGTCTGCTCGCCATTTTGATGAATCGGCGGGTCAAATGTACACTTCAAGGCGGCAATTCATTGTCGATGTGTTTTTGCTCATATTGTTTTCTTAAACACTCGCAAGAAGGCGTGAACCGGCATGAGCGTCTCATTTTTTAAGTCTCATAAATGCCAAGGCATTTGACCAGCTATGCGATACTTTGCAGACGTTTCGAAACAAGACCGTCAAAAAATCGGTCAGGCGCTGCGGGATATTCGACACTTCGGAGATCGGCTCCAGGTCGCGATAGCCCGATTCATTGAGAAAACAGAACTAAACCTCTTTGTCGGTCCCGTTTCGGTCGTGCGAGGTTCGGGCAGCGTTCAACTCGAAAATCACAAGAGGGCGCGTAAAAGGGTCGAAAAGGGAACGCTCGACCTGAAAGAAGCGGCCCGGCATGTAAGACTCAATATCGCCCGCGAGACGATCGATACCGGTGGCCAAAGGGGTATCGAGGGAACCCTCGTGCACGAGGGCAAACACGCTTTGGATTTCGCGCGGATGCTCTCTACCGCATCGCTTGGTGATGTCGCTAAGTTCTTTAACCCGACCGCATTTCAAAAGGAATACTCGGCGCATCTAACGGCCGCGCTCTATCTAAGGCGGCGCGGCGGAGAGTATGCCGACGAGGGAATCCGGCTCGGGCTTCTGAAAGAATCCGGGTCTGATGTCAGCGTCGATCCGGAAGGAATCAGGGACCGCCTCAGCCGCAACTACGGTCTATCGCCCGAAAGACCCGGTGCGAGGCTCGAAACGGCTTCTGATCCACCAATCCGACCGGCCGGGCCCAAGATCTCTGGGCTCTTTTGACAGTGCCCAGGCGACACTCTTCGGCTTGATAGCCTGTGCTATCATTTTTCATCATGAAGCTTAAAATCGATTCCTCACTAATCGAACTTTCAAAATGCGGTATCGCGGGAATCTCACAGCCGATGTCGCGAAAATTAGCTGCCGCTATCGCCTCATATACGCAAAAACCAGATCTTAAGGATGCTACGGTCGAAGATCTTCTGGCGTACTACCCGATGCGTTACGAAGACCGGTCAAACCTCATGCCGCTGGACCAGATCGAAGAAGGGAAAGAGGCGGCGGTCGAACTCTACACGCGGGTCGCCGGCGGTTTTCAGGTTGGCCGGAGAAGGCCTCGAGGTTCTCCGCCGCTTTTTATTTTTGAGATCACGGCAAGCGACAAAGAGCGTGCGATGAAGCCGGTCGTCGTATGGTGGTTCATTTCGGGCAAAAGCGCCCGCCGGATTATTTCGTTTTGGAAAGACAAGTTCCGGCCGGGCAGCCGATTCATTGCATTTGGAGAGTGGAAATGGGACTCGCGCCGAAACACTTATGCGCTCAATCTCAAGAAGCCGGATGAGCTCGAAATACTTCCTGATGAAGCGAAGGACGAAGTGGAGTTGGAGCCCTCCGAACTTGTGGAGGACGCCGAATCACCTGCGGAACTGGCCGCAGTGCATGTGGGCCGGCGCGTGCCAGTCTACAGAAAACTCGGCGATTTTCAGACCAAGAGGCTCCGCGAAATCGTCTTCGATGCTCTCGGGCATCTGGACAAGGATTCGGTTGACGAATCGCTTCCCGGGCAAATCTCGCAGAGGTTGAAGCTCGTGTCCAGGGCGGAGGCACTTAAGGAAATTCACTTTCCTCCCGATGAGTCGAAGCTTGAGGAGTACGCCAACGCGAGGAGCGAGGCGCACCGCAGGCTGATCTTTGAAGAGTTTTTCTGGCTATCTTTTGCGCTGCGCTACAAACGTGGACTGATCGCCGCGGAACCGAAAGGACCGACATTTGAAATCTCACGTGCGATAAAAGACGAACTCGCGCGCATCGTTCCTTTCAAGCTGACTGGGGCGCAGAAACGGGTTGTTGAAGAAATTTTCAATGACATGGCCTCAAACAGCCCAATGAACCGTTTGATCCAGGGCGATGTAGGTAGCGGGAAAACGATCGTCGCCTTTATGGCCGCCTACGTCGCGGTCAGGAACGGTTATCAGGCGGTGCTGATGGCCCCCACCGAAATTCTCGCGGAGCAACACTTTCGCAACGCCAAGAGGCTGTTTTCGAAATCGGATATAGAGATCGATCTGCTGACGGGAAGCCTCAAGGAGACCGCAAAAAAAGACATTCACAAGAAGATTCGAGCAGGATTCGCCGAGCTTCTGATCGGAACCCACGCGCTCATCCAGGATGCGGTTGAGTTTCACAAACTGGGTCTTGCGATAATCGACGAACAACACCGTTTCGGGGTGGCGCAAAGGGCCGAACTGCGCGAGAACGCCGAACATCCGGACATTCTGGTGATGACGGCGACACCGATTCCGCGGTCCCTTGCGATGACTGTTTACGGCGACCTCGAAGTCTCCCTGATCGACGAGCTGCCGCCCGGGAGGACATCGGTCAAAACAGTTGTCGTCGGCGAGGACAAGCGAAATGGCGTTTACAAGGGAATCGAACGTGAAATCAAGGCCGGCCGGCAGGTCTATATCGTCTACCCTTTGATTGAGGAATCGGAGAAGTTGGATCTGAAGGCAGCGACCGATATGTACAAGGAGTTGCAGGACAATGCGTTTCCCGGCAAATCGGTTGGGCTCCTGCACGGACGTATGAAACCGGACGAGAAAGAGGCGGTGATGGCCGGTTTTACGACGGGTAAGGTCGACATACTTGTTTCAACAACCGTCATCGAGGTCGGCGTTGACGTTCCGAATGCGACACTGATGATAATCGAACATGCGGAACGGTTCGGCCTGTCGCAGCTACACCAACTGCGCGGAAGGGTGGGGCGCGGGGCCGATCAGTCGTATTGCGTGTTGCTCGCCGGAGTCAAGAAAACAGCGGTGGCGCGGGAACGGCTGGGAATCATGGAGGATTCCTCAGACGGGTTCGAGATCGCGGAAAAAGATCTGGAATTGAGAGGGCAAGGAGATATCGTCGGGACCCGCCAGTCCGGGCTGCAATCATTCCGCCTCGCGAATATTATCCGTGATCTCCCGATACTGCTTACGGCGCGAGAAGAGGCAGACCGGTTTTTTGATCGGCATGCATCGGATGGCGTGGCCGCCGAACTTGTCGATAAAATGCTTTCCGACCCGCGACTTAGGTTTTACGGAGTTGGGTGACGGCGATTAAATCGGAGACCCTTGATTTAGAATCAATCAAGATTGCAATATCCTTGTTTGATCTGGATGCAGCTAAAATATTAGACTTGATTAAGACTCCCTAGTCGAAAGAGAGCTTTGTAAATGCGTCTCGGATGCCAAGGGTCTTTTAGCGCAAGCCACTCCCATAGTTGTAGAGCGCTGAAATGGTATCTCGATGTGATTTCAGGGTTAGGATCCCACAAATTTGATAACTTAAGGTTGATTTTTAATGCAAAAACGACGCAAATCGCCACCCAAATACCCCCAAAAACCTCAAAAAAAATCGCACACAAAATCCGGGGAGAAAGAGGAAGGTTATGGTAAAGGGCGCTATGACCGGGACAACACCAACGAACGGAGTTTTAATGATTACAAGGGCGGGAAACAGAATCATCAGGGGCGGAGTGCGTCAAAAGGGCGCGGGAAGCCTCCTAATGATACGAGGTCCAGCCTTCCGCGCATCACTTCTGATGACCAGATAACCGAAGGCAAGTACAGGGGCCGCCATATTTTGCTTTCAGAGTCACCCAAGATGGCTCCGACCTGCCGGAAGTTGCGGGAAACACTATTTCGAATACTTTACCGCAGGGTCCGCGCCCATAGGTTTCTTGATATTTGCGCCGGCACAGGAACGGTCGGAATCGAGGCGATCTCGCGCGGCGCGCTTTTGGCAACGATGGTCGAGCGCAAAGCGAAGAATTGTTCATTAATCCGCAAAAACCTCACGGCCCTCGAAATCAGTGAAGGTCATGGCGAAATCGTCGAATCCGAGGCCATACCCTTCCTAAAGCAAATGTCAAAACGGCGACGTTTTTGGGATGTCGTCTTTTTCTCGCCACCCTTCGATTACGATTATGACGAGGCTTTGGCATGTTTTGGGCGTGGATTTTCTATCAAACCCGGAGGCGTATTTGTCATCGAGCATCACGCCGAGATGTTCTTCCCGGAACGGATCGGGGTACTGAAGCGCTGGAAGGTCGTGGTCGAGGAAGAGGACGAGCGGGCCATCAGTTTTTACGACCGCGACAAATAGCACGCCGATTGCTTTTCATGCCGCGTTGTTTGTATCACGAAGATTTTCGAAATGCGTGTAATTGCCGGATCATACAGAGGGCGAAAATTTAAGAGTCCGCCCGATAACCGTACGAGGCCGACATCCGACAGGCTTCGCGAAACCCTATTTAACATAATCGGCCCTTCAATTACTCCCGAAACCCGTTTTCTGGATTTGTGCGCGGGAACCGGGGCTATCGGAATAGAGGCGCTTTCGCGCGGTGCGGGTTATACAGGATTTGTCGAAAAAGTCAGAAAGAACTGCGCGCTGATCGAGGAGAACCTCGATTTACTCGGGGTCCCCGAAGAATTGACCGTCGTTGAATGCAGCGATGCCGAGAAGTTTCTCCGACAGCAGAGAGAAGGCGCCTGGGATTTCGTGTATTTCGATCCGCCGTATGATAGCGATTACGCTGGGACACTCTCGAACCTCGCCGATGATTCTTACGGAATACTCGCAGAGAATGCCGTCGTGATCGTCGAGCATCACTTCAAGAACCACCTCGTCGACGAGATGGGCCGTCTCCGGCGTTGGCGTTTGCTGCGTCAGGGCGAAACGGCTCTCAGTTTTTACGAGTCCGTGTGATATGACCTGCGTTCAGATTTTGGCGGGGGTTTCGCAAATCGAACCCGCGGCTTCCATGTTAGGCGCTTCTTTCGCATGAAGCGGCCATTTGTCGATTCACACTTTTACCACTACGGCGTACAATCAGATCGATGAAATTCCTTGTGTGGTTTGCCCTCTGCCTGATTTGGGGGACGACCTGGCTTTTTATTAAGGTGGGTCTCGAAGAAATCCCGCCGTTTAGTTTCGCGATGATCAGATTTTTGTTCTCGATTCTGGTTGTTGGAATACTTCTCTATTCGGTCCGGATACCTTTTCCGAAAGGCAAGACCGAATGGCAGCTCTTGGCAGTGACCGGGTTTTTTCAGTTTTCGATCAATTATTCTCTCGTGTTCTGGAGCGAACTCCACATCACATCCGGACTTGCCGCCGTGCTGCAGGCGATGATACCGGTTTTCGGCCTCTTGCTCGCAGCGATGTATTTGCCCGAGGAGAAGATCACTTGGCTCAAGGTGGGTGCCCTCGTGATCGGAATTTCGGGAGTCGCCGTGATTTTTTATGATCAGCTTAGAATCGAGAGTACGATGGCTTTCGCCGGTTCCGCCGCGATCGTCATCGGTGCTTTCGCCGCCGCACACGCATCGATCCTTACAAAAGCGAAGGGCAGCGCGATGCATCCGGCGACGCTTCTTTTTGGCCAGATGGTTTGCGGTACGGTTCCGATCATTGCGATTGCCCTAATCGCGGAAGGGAATCCACTCGACATCGAGATCACGGCGCTTGGCGTATTGAGTGTTTTTTACCTCGCGATCCTTGGAACTGTGGTTTCATTTTGGCTCTATTACTGGCTTTTGAGGAGAGTTGAGTCTTCCAAGGCAATGACGATTGCTCTCGTTACCCCATTAATTGCAGTCATTTGCGGAAATTTGATTCTCGGAGAACGGCTTCGTTTCGAGACTCTTGGGGGCGGCTTGCTGATCCTTACGAGTGTCGGTTTGATAGTATTCAGGCGAAAGCTGATTCCGGCTTCCAATATCGATACCGAGGTTGGTGAAAACGTATGAACTTTAGATTTACAACTGCCGGGGAGTCACATGGAAGGGCACTGCTCGCGGTGGTGGAGGGAATACCCGCCGGCCTGAGTATCGACCCTGAAAATATAGATCACGATCTCAAAAGAAGGATGCAGGGTTACGGCCGCGGCGGACGTATGAAGATAGAGAACGACCGGATCGAAATCATATCCGGAGTCCGGCACGGGTTCTCGATCGGCTCGCCAATCTCGTTCCTGATCGAAAACAAGGATTTTGTTCATTGGGAAGATGTCATGTCTCATCTGCCGCAGGCGCAGAAACCGAAGAACAACAAAGCCGTCAAAAGGCCGAGACCCGGTCACGCGGATCTCGCAGGAGGACAAAAGTATCAGACGCGCGACCTGCGGAACGTGCTCGAAAGGGCATCCGCGCGCGAGACGGCGGCAAGAGTTGCGTGCGGAGGATTTGCAAAGGCTTTTCTGAAGACATTCGATATCGAGATTCTGAGTCATGTGACTAAGCTTGGGAGCGTACCCGAAATACCCATACACGCGGAATGGGACCGGATTCGGGCGATCCCAGACGATTCGCCGCTCCGCTGCGTCGACCGGGATCTCGAAGCCTCGATGATGAGTCTTGTCGATGAAGCGACCGAAAAAGGCGACACTCTCGGCGGCGTGTTCGAAGTGGTCGCCGTGAACGTGCCGGCCGGAATCGGTTCTCATACTTCATGGAGTGAGAAGCTGGATGGCCGGATCGCCCGTGCGATTATGTCGATTCAAGCCGTGAAAGGCGTGGAAATTGGCGACGCTGTCGAAAATGCCGGTCTGTTTGGCTCACAAGTACACGATGAAATCACGTATTCGAAGGGTGAGTTCGGGCGTACGGCGAACCGGGCCGGCGGGCTCGAAGGAGGAATCACTAATGGACAGGAGATCAGGGTACGCGGGTACAAAAAGCCGATTTCGACACTCCGGAAGCGGCTAAAATCCGTGAATATCGATACCAAGGCAGAGGAGTCGGCTGAGTTTGAACGCTCGGATATTACCGCCGTGCCCGCCGCCGGAGTTATCGGGGAATCGATGTTGGCAATGGTCCTCGCCAACTCCTTCCGCGAGAAGTTTGGCGGTGACAGCATGGATGAAGTGAGACGAAACTTTGATTCCTATGTCGAATCTGTGAAGCGGTTTTGAATGGACAATTCAAAATTTGCGCTTTTGGTGAGTCGTAATCTGTCAACAATGATCTCAGGGCAGGACTTTATAGGTCAGCACATACAGGCTTTCCTGTACAAACAGCGCAAATTCCCCGCGTGACATGACGCGGTCTACGTCGGAAAGTGAACGGAAATTTACAGGCACCGCATCGGCACCGAATATGGTTTGCCAGAAGCTGATGATGTCCCTCTGCGTCATCAGCAGATTCCCCCCGAACCTTAGATTTTCGTCGACCAGGGCGATATCGTATGTTGAGATCAGGAAACGGACTGAGGCTGCGTAGGGTTTTCTGGAATCGAGATCAACGATTGATTCGGCGGTTTTTAAGCGGCGCGGGTTAGTGGGAAAATACAGGTCGATTTCCCTTGGTATCTTGCGGGCAACTTCGGCCCTCTGCTGCAGCAGATCGAGCGTCAGCCGCAGCGAATGTGCGAAATCGCCTTTAGTCAGTGGGGCATCGGCGTGGTATTTTCCATCGGCGTAACCAAACGCCAGTTTATAGTTTTCGGTGAGCGTAAGTATGGCTTCATAGAAAGGCGAGTCGGGCGCGACATCGGGGAAGTCTTCGATCTTTTTTTGTGCTACGTAACGATCAGTCAGTGCGAACGGGACAAAATTATAGGTCATGGAGGCTTCCACGGCCAAAGGGACACCGTCGCACCGGGTCACAGAGAATCTTGTTTTCAAAGTCGCGATACGGGCCGCCTGTTGGAGCGCTTCCGGACCGGTTGAGTCCTTTATTTTCGCGACGGACCCGTTTGACCCGACCTCGGCAATCACCTTTACTGCGCCGCCGAGCCTGATCGATCTCGCTTCGGGCGGATATTCAGGAGTTATCGATTCGATCGGTGACCCCATTTCCAGTTTTTCGCAGCCGGCAGGCAAATCGGGCCGTGCAATGTTCGTAAAGACATCGACCCGATCGTTGTTTTGTGACAAAACGGAAGCTGAAAAAAGAGTTAGTGAAAATATCGCCGGGACTATGGGAATTCGATTCATGTGTTTCAGGACCTTCAGTAACGAACATTCTACCGAATAGCGTGGTTGTTACAAATGTACGGCCGCAGTTGAGCCTCAAACACAGGTTGCAACAGACAAGCGAAACGGTAAAGAAGGGGTGAGGGTTAGATGCCTGGCTTTAGTAAAAAGTTGAATACGGAATTGAGGCGTTTGGGGGTCGACTCCGGCGAGCCGCTGGTTGCCGCTGTTTCCGGCGGAGCAGATTCGTGTGCTCTCTTGGCCGCGCTTGCCGATCTCCGGAACCGGGGAAAGATCGATAACCGCATCATCGCGGCGCATTTCGAACACGGTATCAGAGGTGCCGAATCGGTCGCGGACGAGAAGTTCACGTTGCAGCTGGCAGAACGCCTCGGTACGGATTACCGTAGCGGCGCGGGCGATCCGGATGACGGCCGTGGCAATCTCGAGCAATGGGCAAGAAGAGCTCGTTATCGATTCCTTGAGAATGTCGCCGTGTCGGAGGGGAGCTCGTTGATACTTACCGGGCACACCTTAAACGATCAAGCGGAGACATTTCTGATGAATGTGATCCGCGGAAGCGGCCACGACGGTCTTTCAGCGGTCCACGTCAAGAGATCCGTCGCCGAATCGAGCAAGGTCTGGATTGTGAGACCCCTTGTGACATGGGCAAACCGTTCCGATACGGAGGAATACTGCCGCGAGAGGGGAATCGAGTACCGGAACGATGACATGAACGACGATCTCAAATTCAAACGGATCCGTATCCGAAAGGAGCTGATCCCTCTGCTTGAAGAATATAACCCCAAGATTATCGAGGCCTTGGTCAGAAACGCGGAGACGGCCCTGGAAACGCGCAATGCGATTGCGTGGCTTACATCCCATAGCGAGGACTTCTCTTCGGTCGTCGAATCGGAGTGTCTGCCCGTTATGGACCTCGTCGCGCTCCCTTCCGAATTGCACAGAATGGCCGCACGGGAATGGCTTAAGCGCAGAATCGGAAACCTGAAACGGATCTCGACCGCTCACATCGCTTCCGTTGTTTCGCTTGCGACCACCCGCAAAAGCGGTAAATTGGTGGAATTGCCCGGTGGAATAGCGATCGTCAAAGAGTCGGGGTCGTTGAAACTGAGGAATAATCGGTTTGAAAAAACAGGTTCCGGCGACTACAATTGAAGATTGGTTCGAGACGATCCGTTTGCGGGTGACAACGCCGACTGGGAATAGTTCATCAAAGCATCGTTGTTGAAGAGTTTACGCAATTTCAGTCGTTTATTTTGGAGGCTATAGGTTGAGTTCAAAAGCAAAACAAGGTTTGTTGTGGTTGGTAATTATCTCTTCGGTACTCGTGATTGTATGGGTGCTGAGGTCAAATCCGGCCGCGCCTGAAAAACTGAGCATCGACGCTTCGCAAACCCGGATTCAGAATAAGGATATCAAGAAGGCTCATTTCAAACAGGGCCAGGTCGAATTTACGGACGTCAACGACAAGGTTTGGATCACGTCGATTGGAAGTGACCCGGTTCGCGAACTGCTGATCACGTCGCTTTCCAAGTTTAATGAAGAGAATCCCTCGAAAAAGGTTGAGATAACCGAAGAAGAGGCTTCCAGCGGTTGGTTTTGGCTGGTTTTGCTCAATATGCTTCCGTTTCTCCTTTTGATCGGCTTTCTTGCATTTACCCTACGTCAGATGCAAGCGGGCGGAAACAAGGCCCTGAGCTTTGGAAAGTCCAAGGCTAAACTTCTCAACAACCAGCAAAAGCGGGTGACTTTTAAAGACGTCGCTGGTGTACAGGAAGCAAAAGAAGAATTGCAGGAAATTATCGAGTTTCTGAAGGACCCTCAAAAGTTCCAGAAACTCGGCGGAAAGATACCCAAGGGTGTCTTGATGGTCGGACCTCCGGGCACGGGAAAGACCTTGCTCGCGAAGGCGGTTGCGGGAGAGGCGAATGTACCGTTCTTTTCCATTTCCGGTTCGGACTTTGTTGAGATGTTCGTCGGAGTGGGAGCGTCCCGTGTGCGGGACCTGTTCGACCAGGGCAAAAAGAACGCCCCTTGCATAATCTTTATCGATGAGATCGACGCGGTCGGTCGTCATCGCGGTGCAGGCCTGGGAGGCGGACACGACGAGCGTGAGCAAACCCTCAATCAGCTGCTCGTGGAAATGGATGGTTTTGAGTCAAATGACGGTGTAATCCTGATGGCGTCCACGAACCGCCCGGACGTGCTTGATCCTGCTCTTTTGAGACCCGGCAGGTTCGACCGCCGCGTTGTGGTCGGAAGGCCTGATGTTCGCGGCCGCGAGGGAATACTAAAGGTTCACACAAGAAAGATTCCGCTTGACGAAAATGTCGATATAAACATCATCGCCCGCGGAACGCCTGGATTTACCGGCGCCGACCTGGCCAATCTGGTTAACGAGGCTGCTTTGAACGCGGCTCGCTATGACAAGAAGGTCGTCAGCATGTCCGACTTCGAGGTTTCCAAAGACAAGGTCATCATGGGTGCGGAACGCAAAAGCATGGTGATCTCCGAGGAAGAAAAGAAGCTCACCGCGTATCATGAGGCGGGGCATACCCTGGTAGGCCTCAAGATGCCTTCGGCGGACCCTGTTCACAAGGTTTCGATTATTCCAAGGGGCATGGCCCTGGGCGTGACGATGCAGCTGCCCGAAGGCGACAAGCACAGCCAGACGAAAGAGTACCTTACCAGCCAGATTGCGATTCTGATGGGGGGACGTATCGCCGAGGAGATTTATTTCGGCGAGGCGCACGTTACGACCGGCGCTTCAAACGATATCGAAAGGGCAACGGAGCTCGCGCGTTCGATGGTTTGTGAATTCGGAATGAGCTCGCTTGGGCCGCTCACCTTTGGGAAGAAAGATGAGCAGATCTTTCTCGGACGCGAAATCAATCAGCACCGCGATTATTCGGAGGAGACGGCGATCAAGATCGATCAGGAAGTCAAACGGATCATCGCCGAGCAGTACGAAATTGCGAGAGAGGTGATCAACGAAAACGCCGATGCGATGGTCAGGCTTTCCGAGGCTTTGCTTGAGCGGGAGACATTGGACGGCGTCCAAATACGCCGCATTGTAGCCGGTTTGCCGCTTGACGACGATGAAAGCCCGAGTTCGGACGACGGCGATGGTTCGGAATCGGAAAGCAAGCAGAACCCGTTCAAAAAACCGATTCTTCCGCCGATTACCGGAAACAACCCGGCGACGGCATAGCCAATTTTTAATTTGGGGCTGAAAGGCAGCAGAGCTTCTTGCTCCGCTGCCTTTTTGTTATGATCTGCCTGATCGGCGAGCGGGACCGGAAGCTATGCACCGACGTGAATTTTCAAAGCATTTAGTACCTACGGCGGCTATGATGTTGTTCGTGGAGACCCTGTTCGGTTGCTCTTCGACGAACGGGGGCCGGATCCACGGGCCCAGCGACGATGTGATCATGCTCGATTTGAACGAGCGGGAGTACGTAATTCACAATCTTGATATCGAAGCGGCCGAGAAGCAGACAGGCGGGAACAGGCGGGTCCCGATCATGGATGTCGAAAGGGCCCTCGCAAAATACGGGAAAATTCATCACGATGTCGGGGTCCTCTAATAATGTGAACGGCCGGACGTGGACCATCGCCGGGCGCCGACTGACAATGCTGAATGGTCCGCTCGTGATGGGTATCCTGAACGTGACACCCGACAGCTTTTCCGATGGCGGAAAACACGTCACTGTGGAATCAGCCGTTCGGGCCGCTGACAAGCTTGCCGAAGAGGGGGCCGACATACTCGATATCGGGGGCGAGTCGACGCGGCCCGGAAGCAAGGAGGTCGATGCTTCTGAGGAGATCCGGCGCGTGCTTCCTGTTCTTGAAGCGGTCCGTAAAAGAACCGATCTTCCGCTTTCCGTCGATACGACCAAGAGCGTTGTTGCGAGGGCGGCGGTCGAAGCGGGTGCGGAGATCATAAACGACATCTCCGGTTTGCGATTCGATCCGCAGATGGCGGCCGTTGCCGCCGAAACAAAAGCTGGACTCGTTGTGATGCATTTACGCGGCAGTTTTGAATCGATGCATAAAACAAGACCAGGCGGCGCGATCGTGTCGGATGTGATCGAGGGCCTGCGCCGGAGAGTTGAAAAAGCCGAGGGCTCGGGGGTCTCGCCCGGGAGCATCTGTATTGATCCGGGTATTGGATTCAGCAAGACCTTCGAGCAGACGATTGATTTGATGCGGCATCTTGAACGGGTCGCTTCGGCTTTTGAGGAATACCCGTTGCTGGTTGCTATCTCGCGAAAGTCTTTTATCGGTCGAATAACGGGCGAACCGGATTCTGCGAAAAGGCTCGCCGGTACGATTGCCGCCAATTGCCTTGCAGTATCTGCAGGGGCGAATATCGTTCGGGTTCATGATGTGAAAGCAGCGGTTGATTCGATCAAGGTGATGAGAGCAATAAGGGGTGTAATTTGAAGGTATTCAAAGTCTTTCTAATGGGTTCGGTTCTGCTCTTTGCGTCGGCTTTTACGGATTGCTATAAGCCTGTAACGAGGAGCGGTTTGCCGAAACACATTAAAACCGTCGCCGTTCCCGCTTTTCAGTTTGAAGCAAAGGGGGCGAGGTATCGGGTCGCAAGCCGATTTACTGATGCGATGATCCGCGAGGTGATAAAGCGGGGAAGAGGTCTGAAAGTCCAGGGGACCCGCGAGAATGCGGATGCCGCGATCGAGGGAAATATCCGGGAATTCAGTTTTTCGGGGGTATTGCTTGACCGGGAGGGTCGTGCACGGGTTTATGAGGTCACGATAACTTCCGCCGTTACGGTCGTGGATCTGAAAAACAACAAGGTGCTATACGACAACCAGAACTTTGTCTTCCGGGATTCATTTGAATTCAGCGAGGATCCGCGGTCTTTTTTTAACGAAGAGGACCCTGCGGTTGAACGGATGGCCCGCTCGTTTGCGGCGTCCGTGGTGTCTACAATCACCAATGGAATCGGGGTAAGAAAAGCCAAAGGCACGTAATCTGCTATGACTACTTTGCAAAAAGCCGATTTTCGCAGGCACCTGAAAAACAGGAAACTCGCACCTGTTTATTTGCTTCACGGCCCCGAGACTTTTCTTCAGGGCTTGGCGGTAAAGACAATCTCCAAAATTGCTATCACCGAACCCGGTTTTCGTGATTTCAATGAAAACACCATCAGCCTCAACGATGTGGAGGTGAGAGAAGCGCTGCAGGCCGCCGAGCAGCTGCCGATCGGAGACAAACGCAGGGTGGTGATCATTACTGACCTGTATATGTCGACCAATCATCTCATTACAAGCCTGAAGGGAAATGCGGACGAGGTGATCGCGCGTTATCTCGAAGACCCGTGCCAGTCGACCGTCGTCGTTTTTTTGGCCGAAGAATTCGACAAGCGCCTCAAGACTTCGAAGTTATTTGAAAAGTTGGCAATTGCGGTTGAATTCAAAGCTCTCGATCACGGTGAGGCCGTAAGCTGGGTCCGGGACAAGTTGCGCAAAGCCGGGCTGGAAGCCGAACAGCGTACGATTGATGCACTCGTTTCTTTGGCGGGAGTGGATGCTGGAAAGCTTTTGGTTGAAGTCGAAAAACTCGCTATTGCCGCGCTTCCCGAAAAGAAGATCAGCCGCGAGTTGGTAGAGAGGCTTGTGAAACACTCACGGGTGCTTTCGAATTTCGATCTAACCGACTATTTGGTTGCCGGGCGCCGCGAGGACGCTTTGGCTGCAATGAAAAAGATCCTTGACGACGGTGCCGAACCGGTGATGCTGCTCGGCCTGCTGTCCTATAATTTCCGGCAGTTGTTCATCGCGAAGGAATTAATGGAGAGGGGACTCGAACGGGACGCCGTGATTTCTGAAATGAGGCTTCGTGGAAGGTCCGATCGGCTTTTGTCGGCGGCAAGGCGAGGAGCCCCGGAACGTTTCAGACGGGCTCTTGTCAAGATCGCCCGGGCTGACAAAGCTATCAAAACTTCTATCGGCGCACCGAGACTTCAAATTGAAATGTTGGTCTGCGAGCTTTCACTCGGATAGGGGCAAAAAAATGGGAAGCGAATCTGCTCGTAATTCGCTTCCAAGTTCCAAAAGAGAATTAAACGCCACTTACGCTATCGCGT
>Ga0224497_10001077_pt1 | contig 17869 bp, 13 predicted proteins | sample SF_Jul11_sed_USG_4_FD_167970 | JGI IMG/M metagenome (GOLD analysis project Ga0224497, IMG submission 167970) | Sediment microbial communities from San Francisco Bay, California, United States - SF_Jul11_sed_USGS_13 | ecosystem: Environmental > Aquatic > Marine > Sediment | place: USA... | reverse complement strand
CGACTAAGCTGCCGTAGAAAGAGCGGCGAATACCAGCGGCCCACAGACGCGTGGCTTGGCACCGGGTAAGTTACAGGACTTTCGCCGCATGGCTCAAATCAGCCAGTTGAGAAATCCGAGCATTCCCGAACCTGAATCGGGTCTTGCCCGGGTGCTGGTCATCGAGGACGACGACGCCCAGCGGCTGACCCTCGCGGACATCATTTTGGACGAGGGATATCAGCCGGTGGTGTTTGCCAACGGCGACGACGCCCTTGCAGTGATCGAGCCCGGCGTCTTTGCCGCCGCCATCGTGGATCAGCGGCTGCCGGGAGTCAGCGGTACAGACCTGGTCGCGGCGCTTCTTGGCATCGACGACAAGCTCAAGATCATCGTTCATACCGCTTACGGCTCTTTTGACTCCGCCAAGGCGGCGGTAAACCTCCGCGTCTTTGCCTACGTGGAGAAAGCCGGCGACCCCGGCGAGCTGCTGCGATGCGTTCAGCGGGCCGTGCAGGCGAGACTGAAGGAATCCCTTCGCGATACCGAGCAGCGCCTGAGCGAAATCTATGCCCGGGCCAACGAAGGCATCTTCATCGTCGATGCAGAAACCTGGAGTGTCGTGGACGCCAATCCCAGCGCGGCAAAGATGCTGGGCTACGCTCCAGGGGAGCTTGTGGGTACCCCCATTTCGAAGCTGCACCCGAAGAATCTCGATGATGTTCGCGGTTTCCTCACTTCGGTTTTGGAATCGGGCAGTGGTTTCAACAGCGAGCTGACCTATCAGTGCAAGTCGGGTCTAGCTCTACTCGTGGAGGGATCGGCTTGTATAATTCGCGACGACGGCCGCCAACGGCTGATGGTGATCGTCCGCGACGTCAGCGTGCGACTCGAAGCCGAGACCGCACTCAAAGCGCGGGAAAAACAGCTTCGCCTGATCGCCGACAACGTCAGCGCCATGCTTGCGTACGTAGACGTCGGCCACCGGTACCAATTCGTCAATAAAAGATTTGTCGATTTTTTCGGTAAACCGGCTGATGAGGTGGTGGGCGCGCACGTTTCCGACGTCGTCGGCGAGCAGACCTACGAAAAAATCCGCGCTCAAATCGATCTGTGCCTGACCGATCAGACGGTGACCTTTGAAGAGAAGCGCGTTTCTGCGGACGAGGGCGAGCGCTGGACCGCGGCAACCTACGTTCCGGACGCCGATAAAGACGGCAAGGCGGTGGGTTGTTTCGCATTGCTTACGGACATCAGCGAGCGGCGCGCAAAAGACGAAGCGCTTCGCCTGAGCGAAGCCCGGATGCGGGCAATCTTCGAACACGCACCCATCGCCATCAACTTGAAGGATCGAGATGGCAGCTACTTGCTGGTCAACAAGAAGTGGGAAGATACTCTGGGGAGGGAAACTAAGGAAGTGGAGGGAAGCGGCGTAGAGGCCGTGCTGCCGACGGAGCTGGCGAAAGCCTACAGGGACCAGGAGCGCGAGGTGCTGGAAACAGGTCGGGCCAACGAACGCGAGATCAGCTTCAAAACGCCCAGGTACGGAGAACGCACCTACCATGTGATCAAGTTTCCGATCCTGGACGACGACGGCGCTGTCACGGGTCTCGGCGGCATGTCCATGGATATCACCGAGCGCAATCGCGCGCTGGCGGCGCTGGCTGAGAGTGAGGAGCGTTACCAGGGGCTCTACGACGACGCGCCGGATATGTACTTTACCGTAACCGCAGGCGGCACGATTCTGTCGGTGAACCAGTTTGGCGCGGATTACCTGGGCTTCAATAAGGATGAGCTCATTAACACCTCAGTGCTGGATCTGATCCATCCGGACGACCAGCCGATGGTCAGCGCCCATATGGCGCAGGTATTCAACGAGGGCGTTAAGGAGAGCCAGCTCGAATTCAGAAAGTTGCGAAAGGACGAGAGTGTGCTCTGGGTGAACGAGCGCATCCGTCTTCTCGAAAGCGAGGAAGGCGGCCGGCAAGAGCTTCGCATTGTCTGCCGCGACGTTACCGAGGCCCGTGCGCTGTCCGACAAGCTTTCCTACCAGGCGTCCCACGATCCGCTGACGGGACTGATCAACCGGCGCGAGCTGGAAAACCGTCTGGAGCGCGTTCTGAGGTTGGCGCAGGCCGGCGGAAGCAAGCACGCCTTGTGTTATATGGATCTGGACCAGTTCAAGGTTATCAACGACACCTGCGGCCACATTGCGGGCGATGAACTGCTGCGGCAATTGGGAGAGCTGCTGCCCGGTCTGGTGCGAAAGCGCGATACTTTGGCGCGTCTGGGCGGTGATGAATTCGCTCTGCTGATGGAGCACTGCCCCATCGACCAGGCGCAACGCGTGGCCGGAATTTTACGTAGCACGGTGGAAGAGTTCCGCTTCAGCTGGGGGGACAAGACTTTCAGCATCGGCGCCAGCCTCGGGCTGGTGCCCATCAACGCCGAAAGCCGCAGCGTCGCCGACGTGCTGAGCGCGGCGGATTCCGCCTGCTACATGGCTAAAGACCAGGGCCGCAACCGCATTTACCTCTACGACACGGCAAGCATCGAGCTGGCGCGACGCCACGGGGAGATGGAATGGGTCTCGCATATCGCGCAGGCGCTGGAAGAAGATCGCTTCGAGCTCTGGCACCAGGAGATCCGCGCCCGGGATTCAGCGTCCAGTCCGAAAGGAATCTATTACGAGCTATTGCTCAGAATGAAAGATTTGAACGGCAAGCTGGTTTTTCCAGGTGCCTTTCTCCCCGCCGCAGAGCGCTACAATCTTTCCGGGCGCATCGACCGCTGGGTGGTTTCCCAAGCGTTCTCCTGGCTCAAAGCCAATCCGCGCCACCTGGACGAATTGAATCTGTGTGCGATAAATCTTTCTGGTCTGTCGCTGACGGACAGTAATTTTCATCGCTTTGTGCTCGAGCAGTTCGAGGAATTCGGAATCCCCGGCAGTAAAATTTGCTTCGAGCTCACCGAAACCGCAGCTATCACCAACCTCACCAGCGCAACCCGCTTTATATCATCGGTAAAAGGGCTGGGCTGCCAGGTCGCTCTCGACGACTTCGGCAGCGGAATTTCCTCTTTTGCCTACCTCAAGCATCTTGCGGTGGATTCGCTCAAAATCGACGGGGTGTTTGTCAAAGACATCGTCGATGACCCCATCGATTTCGCCATGGTCAAGTCCATTAACGAAATCGGGCAGGTCATGGGCAAAAAGACCGTGGCGGAGTTCGTTGAAAGCGACGCCGTGCTGAAGAGATTGGGAGAAATCGGCGTGGATTTCGTCCAGGGATATGGGATTGGCCGACCCGCCCCGCTGGCCGAGCGGTTGATGCCGCCGCGTCATTCGAAGCAAAATCGAGCCATATAACGGCTTACTCGCGCTCGGGTTCCCGCGCAGCTGTTGCGGGGCGGGCCGTGGCGCGCCAACGGTATAGGCAATCAAGGGGCAGGGAATGAACAGGCTTGTGTTACTCAGACACGGCGAAAGCGAATGGAACCGCGAAAATCGGTTCACCGGCTGGACCGATGTGGATCTCACAGACAAAGGCGTGGAAGAGGCGAAACAGGCGGGCCGAGACCTCCAGGCAGCAGGTTTTGGCTTCGACGTCGCTTTTACCTCTCTGCAGAAACGGGCCATACGCACATTGTGGCTGGTGCTGGACGAGATGGATCTGATGTGGATCCCGGTGCATCGCTCGTGGCGACTCAACGAGCGCCACTACGGCGCCCTCCAGGGGTTGAACAAAGCGGAAACGGCGGTCAAATACGGCGACGAACAGGTGCTCAAATGGCGCAGGAGCTACGAGGAGCCGCCGCCGCCAGTGGACGAAAACGACCAGCGGTTTCCAGGCAACGATCCCCGCTATCGGGATCTCGACAAAGGCGAACTGCCGCGATCGGAGTGCCTAAAAGATACCGTGGCGCGGGTGCTGCCGTATTGGAACGAGGTCATCGCCCCCGAAATCCGCGCCGGGCGGCGGGTGCTCATTGCCGCTCACGGAAATTCCCTCAGGGCGTTGGTGAAATACCTGGACGGCGTCAGCGATGCGGCCATAGTCGGCCTCAACATACCCACCGGCATGCCGCTGGTGTATGAGCTCGACGATAAATTGACGCCGCTAAAACGCGAGTACCTGGGCGATCCGGAAGCCGTGGCCAAAGCCCAGGCGGCGGTGGCGGCGCAGGGAAGAGCGAGGTAAAGATTAGGCTGGAGGCCGGAGGCTGTAGATGGAGAGAGAAGTGCAACGATTTCTCGGTTAGGTACATTTCAATCTACCGCCTGCCGCCTGCCGCCTACGGCCTTCGGCCTACCGTCTGCGGCCTGTGAAATTCATCAATCCCATACACCCGAGCCACGTTAATAATGACCAGCGACTCATCCCCATCCGAAATTTCCTGGGCCGACTTCACGAAAGTGCAGATCCACACCGGCACCGTCCTCGAAGCCAGGCGCAATGAAAAAGCGCGGGCGCCGGCCTACGTGATGAAAATCGATTTCGGTGAGTTGGGTATCAAAACCAGCTCGGCGCAAATCACGAAAAACTACGCGCCGGAAGATCTAATCGGCAAGCAGGTGGTGGCGGTGACCAATTTTCCGCCCAAGCGAATCGCCGGGACCAAGTCGGAGGTGCTGGTGCTGGGCGCTATCTGCGACGACCACGATATCGTGCTGCTGGAGCCGACGTTCAGAGTGAAGGATGGGTTGAGGATTGGGTAAGGGGTGCAGTATGTAGTAGGTAGTATGTGGTATGTGGGGTAAAAAGCGTTACGGAATTTTTAACGTTGTGGCGGCGGAATAAAAGTTTAAACGGACCCTAATGCGCACATTCAAAATTGAATGGTTCACACTACAATGGACTTTCTTCCTACGTACTACATACCACATACTTGATGACTTGGTCGCACACAAAATCCGATCACTTCCCCACGTCGTAAGCCTTCTTCACTTCCTCCGAGATAATTTTCAATCCCGCTTCCACCACGGACTGGTCCTGGGAGTAGGTGACGCGGACACATTCGTGACTGTGACGCCAGTCGTCATCGAGACCGGGGAAAAAGTGGTGGCCGGGAATCACCAGCACGCCGCGCTGCTTGAGCCGTTCGTAGAGTTTCTGGCTGGTGATGGGCAGACCCTCGAACCAAAGCCATAGAAAGATCGCGCCTTCAGGTTTGTGCACGTGAAACGGGTATTCGTCCAGCTCTTTTATCAGGAGCGCCATGGACTGCTCCGCTTTCTCCCGGTAGAAGGGGCGGATGATGTCGCGACTCACCTTGATGATTTCGCCGCTTTGAATGAGATCCAGCGCGAGCATGGGGCCGAAACCACCGGTGGTAAGATTGAGCACCGCGTTAATTCCGCTTATCGCCTTGATGACCTCGGGTTCGGCGATGACGATGCCGGTGCGTACCCCCGGAAGGCCGAGCTTCGACAAGCTCATGCAAACGATGACGTTTTCGTTGAAGAATGGCGTTGCTTCGCTGAAGATAATGTTGGGAAACGGCGTGCCGTAAGCGTTGTCGATGATCAGCGGGACCCGGTGTTGCTCTGCCAAAGCCATGAGACGAGTGATTTCTTCGTCCGTGAGAACGTTTCCCGTGGGGTTTGTCGGTCGGGAAACGCAGAGAGCGCCGGTATGATTGCCCACGTGTATCGCGTCGAAGTCGACGCGGTACTTGAACACGTGATCGTCCAGGTGATCGATAGTGGGCCGCGCGGCGGTGAAAAAACCTTCGTTCAAGCCCTGGTCCGCGTAGCCAATGTACTCCGGCGCCAGCGGCAGCAGAACGTTGCTGGGCTGTCCCTGTTCGCCTTCCCCGGCGAATAGATTAAACAGCATGAACGACGCGGATTGGCTGCCGTTAGTGAGCGCGATGTTTTCGGGTCCGACGGGCCAGCCGAATTCCCGCCGGAGAAGAGCGGCCAGCGCCCGGATGAACTGTGGTTCTCCCTGAGGCGGGCCGTAGTTTCCCACCATGCGCTCGAAGGAATCGCCGTCGTCGAGGATCGCCTGCATGCGTTGGCGAAAAAGCGACTGCACCGCCGGAATCCGGCCCGGGTTACCGCCCCCCAGCATGAGCATGTCCCGGTTTACCGACATGGCGGAGCCGAGATCGTCCATCAGCTGAGTAATGCCGGCGTGCCCGCCGAGCTTGCTGCCGAATTTGGAAAAACGCATGGGATTCCGTCGCTGCTTCCAATTTGGCGGCATTCTACTTGATCAATCGCTTACACCCGGTGGCTCTTGACCTGAACATTGAATTAATCGGCGAGGTGACGTCGGATAAAGCTGCCGAGCTCCTCCAGGGATCGCCGGCCTTCCGGCACGAAGGGCGCGAACAGCTGGAAGACATGGGGCAGACCGTGCCAAATTTTCAGCGTGACCTCGACACCGGATTGCTTGACCACGCCTTCCAGGCGCAGCGCGTCGTCCAGCAGAACTTCGCTAGACCCCACGTGGATCAGAGTGGGAGGAAACAGGGAAAAATCGCCGAACAGCGGAGACACCTCAGGCAGGCACGGGTCGGCGCCGTGTAAATAGGCTGCGGCCACCGGACGCAACATGTTGGCGGGAATATAGGGATCGGCGCGGCGGTTTTCCGCCACGGAGTTTCCGCTCAGGCTCAAATCGGTCCAGGGCGCCATGGTCACGACCGCGGCGGGCAGCGGTTCCGCGGCACGACTCAGGCGCATCAGAGTCGCCAGCACCAGGTTTCCGCCGGCGGAGTCGCCCGCCGCAGCGACCTGATGGGCTCCGAGCGAAGCCGATGTCAGCCAGCGCCAGGCCTTGAGCACGTCGTCCAGGGGCGCGGGGTAGGGGTGCTCCGGTGCCAACCGGTAGTCGACGCTGAAAACGGCGCATCCTGCTGCCAGGGAAAGCCGCGAAACGAGATTCCGGTAGATGGCGGGACTGCCGATGATGAAGCCGCCGCCGTGGACGAAGAAGACGGCGCGATCGTCGCGAACGCCCGGCGCCAGGACCCATTCGCCGCGGACGCCGGCTTCGCTCACCGGACGCACCGTGGTGCCTTTGACCGGTTTGATCAGCCATTTGGCGCACCACACGCCTCGCCGTCTGACCGCCTCTAACCGCGCGGCGCTTAGGTCCTCGTTGCGCCCCAAGCTCGGCTTGATGACCCAGCGCAGAATCAGATTGGTGAGTCGAGCCCGCCAGCTTGCCAAGAGGTGCCTCAGCGCGTTTGGACCCGGCCGTTGCGAACGCAAAAAGGGTACGGCCGACCCGGGCCGAACAGGTCCCGCGTTACTGCAGCCAAGCGTTGACCAGAACGAGGTCCAGTTGAGACAGCGTACCGGCGGCCTGTTTCAGCGTCAGCGTGTTGACGATGTAGTCATAGCGTGAAACGGAGAGATCCCGCTTCGCCTCGAACACGTCCCGCTCCGCGTCCAGCACGTCAGTGGACGTGCGAGTGCCCACCTGAAAACCCGCCTCGATGGCGGCGCGGGCGGTCTCGGTGGACTTGACCGCCTGCTCCAAAGCCTTGACCCGGGAGATGCCGGAAATGACGTTGAGATAAGCGTCCCGGGTTTGGCGCTCGACGGCGCGTCGCTGCTGTTCCAACTCATCCACGCTCTGCTGGTAAAGTTGCCTCGCCTGGCGGGTGCGGGACACCACCAGGCCGCCCTGGTAGATGGGGAAGTTGAGCTGCAGGCCGATTATCCCCTGGTCGACCGTGGTCCCCCCCAGAGATCCTCCGTTGGTGTCGTCACGGCCATAGGAGCCGACAATATCCAGAGTAGGCAGGTGCCCGGCCGACTGTCGCCGAATCTCCTCTCTCGCGATCTGGGAGGAAGACAGGGACGCGGCGAGCGTCCTGTTCTGCTTGAGGGCAGTCTCGGTCCAACGATCGATATTGGCGGGCTCCGGACTCACCAGGACGAAACGGTCGCTTAGGCCCTGGAGGTCGAGATGAAATTCACCAGTCACTTCCCGCAACGCTTCCCGCGCCACGTCCACCTGGTTTTCTGCCAGGATCACCTGGGCCCTGGCGAGGGCGACTCCGGCCTTGGCTTCCTCCACGTCGGTGATCGCAATCAGGCCCACTTCGAACCGCTGCTGGCTCTGCCGGAGCTGCTGCTCGAAGGCTTCCAGCGCCGATCGGGCGAAGGTGAGTGTGTCCTGAGCGGCCAGCACGTCAAAGTAGCGCTGGGCGCTGCGCAGTATGAGATCCTGCAGGGCGAATGCGTACTCGGCGTCCGCCTGTTCGATGCGGCTGTCCGCCTGGCCGAGCTGAATAAAGAGATCCCGGCGGAAGACCGGCTGGGTCAGATTGAGGCTGTACTCGGTGCTGGAGAAATCGCTCCTGCCGAGACGTGAGACAGTGGTCGCCTTTTGTACGTCGAGGAAGTTTTGCGACGCATTGGCGCTCAGACTGAGGTCGGGAAGCAGCTCCCCCCTTGCCAGGGGCTTGAATTCCTGAGCCGCGCGGTTGGCCGCACCCGCCGCCTGGTACCTCGGGTCGCTACTGAGCGCCAGCTGATAGACGCCCGCGAGATCGATGGCCTGCACCCCGGATCCGGGGTGCATGAGCAGCAGTAAGCCGAAAACGACACCTGCGAGCCTGCCGCCCGCAGTTGAGGCATGAATCGAGGACATTTTTTTCTTCCTTCGGCGTCGCCGTCCGGGCAGCAAAACCGTCAGTTTGGGTTCAAAGTACAAATCGATCGGGCTCTCTCGCCCCTCTGAGATTCGGAATTACCGTCTCGAACAGGCTTTCGGTAAACCACTGATCCTCTCCGGTCCGCCGGATCAACAACGCTTCCATGGCGGGCGCCTCACCCACGATGATGAAGAGACGTCCGCCGATGCTGAGCTGTTGCTGAAAAAAAGGCTCCAGTATCGGCACCGAGCCGGTGACCGCAATGACGTCGTAGGGCGCGTGGGTTCCCCACCCGCGAACCGCATCTCCGTGCTCCAGGATCACGTCGGTGACTCCGTGGGCTTCGAGATTTCGCCTGCCTTGATCTGCGAGGATGTCGGAGATCTCCACGCTGACCACTTCCCTTGCAAGGCTTGCGAGCAAAGAGGTGAGAAACCCGCTGCCGGTACCAACCTCCAGCGCCTTGTCCTCGGCGCCGATGTTGAGGGATTGCAGCAAACGCGCCTCCACCCTCGGCGGCATCATCACTTCGCCGTTGCCCAGCGGGACGGCGATATCCGCGTAAGCGAGATTCCGGTAAGCCTCGGGAACGTACTCATGCCGGGGCGCCTGCTCCAGCAGGTCCAGCACCATGTGGTCCAGCACCTCCCAGGTGCGGATCTGCTGCTCCACCATATTGAATCGGGCTTGCTGCAGATTCATGGGTGAAAGATCCAAGAGCACACGGTTTCGCCGCCCCGGTGCCTGGAAGATATTCGTGTGCTCAGCGTTTTGTACCCGGGTTTAACGTCTTGACCACGTAGTCGCTCGGCATTCCGTCGGCCAATGCCGCATGCTCGTCTTCGTCCTCTGGCTTCAGATCCATCGGCTTCTCGCTGACAGGCGGCGACTTCTCGCTCTTCACCGGCTTTAAAATGCGCTCGTCGGCAGACGGTCGCTTAGTAAGGAGGATCGGTTCTGCGCCAGCCTTTTCCAGGCCGCCGCCGGAGGGGTCGGCGAAGCGGTTGTTGAGCGTTTGCACAAAACGATTGGCGTCGTTCAACACGCGCGCCAGGCGCTTGCGGGTGAACCGATGCCATCCCACCGGCTGCTTGGAAAAAAGAAAATGCCAGGGCCTTACGTTCTTTTTGAAGGCTCGGACCAGCCATTCGCTTTTTGCGCCCAGACTGTGGTCGCGTTTGAGTCCCGCCAACACCGATCGAGCGGCGAGATTTCTCAGGGTGAAGTGAATGTACGCAATGATGATGACCACGACTACGGCCGTCGAAGCCAGAATGATTCGATCCGACATCAGGGTATCCAGCCAAGGCGGGGCGAAGCGAAATCCGTCCCAGTAACCAAGCTTGATGCTGGCAAAAACCAGCGCCGCGATGATCACGCTGAAGGCGATGCCCTCGATCCAGCTGGCGCGGCGCCGCCACTTGGCCTTGGCTTCTGTGAGCTTCGGCACGATTTGGGTCTGAATGATTTTCGCCGTGTTTTCCAAAACGCCAATGATGCGGTAGGCCCGCTCCACCTCCACCTGGTTGAGGCGCTCGCTGATGGCGGCCATATCGCTGGCCCGCTTGGATTCGAAACGTTCCTTAAGCGCCCCATCCTCGATGGCGATCGCCGCCTCCGGGTCGTAAATGGTGTAAAAGCGTCCCGCGGTGAGGCCGCGCTGGGCCAGCGCCCGCTGCCAGGCGGCGAAGACTTCCTCCGGGTTGTCCTCCCGGGCGGCGTTGTCGATCTGATTGAGGATGTAGAGGAACTTGGTGGAGTCGTGGCGGTGGATGGTATTGGTGACCAGGTGCTCCAGGGTGTCCTGCATGGCGCCCGGCTCCGGATGACGCGCGTCGAAAAACACCAGCACGAGATCGGACAAATCGATAATGTGGTCGGTGATGCGTAGGGTAGATGTGCGCTGCTCGTCGGCGTCGAATCCGGGTGAGTCGATGAGGATCTTTCCCCGGAGCTGCTCGCTGGGACTGGTCTTGAGCTGCAGGTAGGCGTCCACCCGGGCGCCCTCACCCTGGGCAACTTCCTCGATATCACGGCTCATCTGGTAGAAAGGAAAGCGCGGGTCCGCGTCCAGCGCCCGTCCCGGCAGGGTGCGGCTGGTGTGTTCGCTGCTGAAACAGATCACGGTGAACTTGTCGTCCACCGCTTGGTTACCGGTGGACTGCAGCTTGCGGCCCAGATAGTGGTTGACGAAGGTGGACTTGCCGCTGGAGAAAGTCCCCAGAATGGAAATCATTGGCCACCAGGGCACCCGCGTGGCGATGGATTCGTGCCGGGGCAGGCAGCCTAACCGGTAAGCGACCTTGTCTAAGCGGCGAAAAGCTTTGACGATCTCCAGGAGTACCGGGTTCTCCTGTTCCAGGTGGTCCTGGAGCTTCTTCAGATGTTTTTTCAGTTGTAACGCGCTTTCGAACATGGGCCGCCGAGCTCCTCGTTTATTCTTGGGGCGGGCAGACAGGCCCGCCGCCATCCCCGAATCATGATTTTGCTGAAGTCTATCACCCCTTATATATTCCCGGGCGCCATCTCGATTTACCAGCAAAAGCCGTTTTTGCCATGATGTTCGATGCGCCCTTGATAGAGGGAACCCTGCGGCGTCGCTATAAACGCTTTCTCGCCGACGTTCGCCTGCATTCAGGCGAGGTGGTCACGGCCCACTGCCCCAACACCGGCTCCCTGCTGGGTTGCGCCGAGCCGGGCTCGACGGTCTGGCTGAGCTGCTCATCGAAGCCGGGAAGAAAATACCCCTACACCTGGGAGATGGTTCAGGTGGAGGGATCCGTGACCGTGGGCATCAACACTGGCCTGAGCAATCGTCTGGTGCGCGAGGCGCTGGAGTCGGGGGTGATTGCCGAGCTCGGCGGCTACCCGAGTATCCGCGGGGAAGTGCGCTTCGGGGAGGAGAACAGCCGGGTGGATCTGCTGCTCCAGGACGGCGATGAAAAGCCCGCGTGTTACCTGGAAGTGAAAAATGTCACCGCCGCGGTGGACGGCGGCATCGCGCTTTTTCCCGATGCGGTGAGCGCCCGCGGTACCCGCCACCTGCGCGAACTCATGCGGGTGGTGGCCTCGAGCGCCCGGGCGGCGTTGTGTTTTTGCGTTCAGCGCGGCGACGTGAAGGAGGTCCGTCCGGCGGATGAAATCGATCCCGAATACGGCCGGGCGTTACGGCAAGCCATCGCCTGCGGGGTCGAGGTCCTGGCCTACCGTGCCTGGGTGACCCCTGAAGGAATCCGCCTCGAAAAGCGCGTGCCCGTAACCTGTCCTTAGATCATCTGTGTGGGCTTGTTGTTGCGCACCTGGATCTTTTCGCCAGCCTCCCGCCTGCGGCCCCCAGCCTACGGCCTACCGCCTACCGTCCCAAGCCCCGCGTCAGTCCTCCCGCCGCCAGACGCCGGACCTGCCGCCGGATTTCTCCACCAGTCTGATGTCGGTCATGGTCATGCCCCGGTCCACTGCCTTGCACATGTCGTAGACGGTGAGCAGCGCCACCTGCACCGCGGTGAGCGCCTCCATCTCCACGCCGGTGCGGGATACGGTCTCCACCGTGGCGGCGCAGGCCACCGCGTTGTCTTCAACCAGCGCTTTTAACTCGACCTCCACTTTGGAAAGCATCAGGGGATGACACAGCGGCACCAGCTCCGCAGTCTTTTTCGCCGCCATGATGCCTGCCACCCGGGCGACGCCGAGCACATCGCCCTTGCGGTGCTCACCGTCGGTGATCAGCCTCAAGGTTCCTGCGCCCATGAGAATGCGTCCCTCGGCCACGGCGACGCGGTGGGTTTCGGGTTTTTCACCTACATCCACCATGTGGGCGTCTCCGGCGCGGTTGAAATGGGTCAGTCGGCTCATGGTTTTCCTTGAGGTGTGCGGTCGTGGACGGCCTGTTTCTCAAAGTGTAACGGAAACTCAGGTGTACTCGGATCTTTGAAGTATCTAGGATAATAGGGTCCTTAGCCTATGAAACCGTCAAAGGTTCTGCAACGCACTCCCATGAGCGTCACCGTCCGCTATTTTGCCAGTTTGAGAGAAACCCTCGGCCGCGCCGAGGACACGGTGGACAGTTCTGCCGTGACCACAGTCGCTGAGGTGTGGCATACGCTGAACGGCGGCAAGCCGCTGCCGGGAAACGTGCTCTCCGCGGTCAACCTGACTTACGTGTCCCCGGATCACCCGGTGAAAGACGGCGACGAGGTGGCCTTCTTCCCGCCGGTGACGGGTGGATAAGGTGGGCAGGGCGCGCGGTGTCGCCGGCCCACGGCCGGTAACGCTTCACGCCTTTCGGATTTGTAACACGTGACATGTAACACGTAACAAGAGGGGAATGGGCATGGATGGCCGTTGCGTTCCTTCTTGTCACGTGTCACATGTCACTTGTTACTTCTTTTCATCCACCGCCTCGACCACTGCCTTTCGGATCTCCTCAAACCGAGACGGATCCAGCGGTCTATTGTGGCTGTCGGTGACGTAAAAAATGTCCTCGGCCCGTTCGCCAAAGGTGGCAATCTTAGCGTTTTGCAGCCTGACATCGCAGTCCGCCAGGGCCCAGCCCACGCGAGCCAAGAGCCCCGGCTGGTCCCGGGCAACCACCTCGATAACGGTGCGAAGGTTGTGAGGGTCCTCGCCGAAGCTCACTTCGGTGGGCAGGGGAAAGTGCTTGAGCTGACGCCGCGGCATGCGCGTGTCCACCTGGCGCGCGCTGCCCGGGGACATCAGCGCGTGGTGCAGGCTGGTTGAGATTTCCTTCAGCCGCTCCTCGTCGCAGGGACCACTCTGGTGCATTTCATGGATCACGTAAGAATCCAGCGTCATGCCGTTATCCGCAGTAATGATGCGCGAGTCCATGATGTTCAGTCCCAGGCGGCCGAGCACCGAGGTGGTGGCGGCAAACAGAAACTCCTGATCTTTGGCGTACACGAACACCTCGGTGCCGCCGCGCCCGTTTCGAACCAGCACCAGCGGCAGAGTCGCCGGGGTAGACTTGAGAATCGCCTCCGTGTGCCAGGCAATTTCGTCTGCGGTATGGCGAAGAAAATAGTCTTCGCCAAAGCGCGACCAGATTTGTTTAGACCCCTTGGCGCCGGCCGCCAGCAGGGCGCGCGCCTGAGACTGGGTCTCTTCGATGAGCTCTCCGCGGTCGATGGGGTTTTCCAGCCCGCGCCACAGCGCCCGGGCCGTGGCCAGATATAGATCGCGCAGCAGCGTCGCCTTCCAGTCGTTCCAAAGGCTCGGACTGGTGCCGCGAATATCCGCGATGGTCAGCAGGTAGAGATAGTCCAGATGGTTACGGTCGCCGACGATCTTCGCGAACTCGATCACCACCTCCGGGTCGGAAATATCTTTGCGCTGAGCCGTCAGGGACAAAATCAAGTGATGCCGAACCAGCCACGACACCAGGCGGGCGTCGTATTGACTGAGCTCGTGGTTGAGGCAGAACTCCATCGCCAACTGTGCCCCGAGTTCGGAGTGGTCGCCGCCGCGGCCCTTGGCGAGATCGTGATACAGGCCGGCAATGTAAAGCAGCTCGGGCTTCGGTAGCCGGTCGAAAATTTCGGCGCACAGCGGCATCTGCTGGCGGAGTTTTTCCACCGCATAGGCGCGAAGATTGCCCACGACTTTGAGGCTGTGCTCGTCCACGGTGTAAACGTGGAACAAGTCATACTGCATGCGCCCGACCACGGCTTCGAATTCGGGCAGGTAGGCGCCGAGCACGCCATAGCGGTGCATGCGGTGGAGTTCGTGGGTCACGCCCTGGGGCTGCCTCAGGATCTCCAAGAACAAGCTGCGCGCGCGAATATCGTTGCGAAAGGCGTCGTCGATGAGGCGCCGGTGCTCGCGCACCAGGCGAATGGTGGAGGCTCGCACGCCTTTCAAGTCCTGATTCTGCTGCAAGATCAGAAACAACTCGAGCAGAGCGAACGGATAGCGCTTGAACACGCCTTTATCGCTCACCTCCAGAAACCCGTTCACCGACTGGAAACGCCAGTTGATGCGTTGCGGCGGTTGGTCCTGGCCGTCGAGAAGTATGGCTTCCTGGAACAGTTCCAGCAGCATCTCGTTCAGCCGGCTTAAGTCCCTGATGGTGCGGTAATAGCCGTTCATGAACTGCTCTACGCCAAGGTTCGCGTCATCACCTTTGAATCCGAATTGTTCCGCCAGCGTGCGCTGGTAGTCGAACAGCAATCGGTCCTCCCGCCGGCCGGTGAGAACATGCAGGGCGAAACGCACGCGCCAGAGAAAATTCTGACCGTTGATCAGGCTGTGGAACTCGGGTTCGGTGAGGAAGCCGTGATCTACAAGCTCGTGCAGGTGGGACGCGCCGAAGTGGCGCTTTGCCACCCAGCCCACCATCTGTATGTCCCGGAGTCCACCGGGGCCTTCCTTGACGTTGGGCTCGAGGTTATAGGCGGTATCGTCAAACTTGTGGTGTCGTTCCTGCTGTTCTTGCCACTTGGCCTGAAAGAATGCCCGGCTTGGCCACAGTTTTTCGGGTCCCGTGCGGCGCTTCATTTCATCGAACAGCGAACCGGCCCCGTCCAGCAAGCGGGATTCCATCAAGCCGGTGGCGATGGTGATGTCTTCGTTTGCCGCGGCCACGCACTCCTCGACGGTGCGCACGCTGTGGCCAATCTCGATGCCCAGATCCCAGAGAAAGGTGACGAAGGTCTGGATGTTTTGTTCCAGCGCGGATTCGCCGCTGATTTTTCTCAGGACCAGGATGTCCACGTCGGAGGCCGGGTGCAGCTCGCCGCGACCGTACCCACCCACGGCAACAAGCGCAGCCGCTTCGCTATCGCTAAGTCCGTGGCGCCGCCAGGCGGCGGTGAGGGTGTCGTCGACAATGCGAGCTCGCTCCGCCACCAGTCGCTCCGCGGGCTCACCGCTGCGAAAGCGTTCCGACAATGACTTTTGTGCCGCCGAGAGGACCGAGCGGAAGGTTCCGAGATCGGTGGCGGAATCGTTCAGCCGAGATTTGAGATCGGAGCTGTCGGTATGTGCGCTTGAGGTGGAGTCCCGAACGGAAGGGTGGGTCACAGTGATGCCCTATCGGCGGACAACGTCCCGATCAAAGTTCATCCCCGGGTCTCTGCGTCAGTACTTCGAAGCCAGTGTCGGTCACCAGCACCGTATGCTCCCACTGAGCCGACAGGCTGCGATCCTTGGTCACCACCGTCCAGCCGTCCTTGAGCGTTTTCACGTAGCGCTTGCCGGCGTTGACCATAGGCTCGATGGTAAAAGTCATTCCCGGCTCCAGTGCCTCGCGGGTGCCCGGAGTGCCGTAGTGGAGCACCTGAGGATCCTCGTGAAAATTCCTGCCGATGCCGTGCCCGCAGTACTCGCGCACCACGGAGCAGCGATTGGACTCCACGTGCTTTTGGATGGCGTAGCCGATATCTCCGAGGCGCACTCCGGGCCTCACCATATCGATGCCGACGCACATGGCCTGGTAAGCGACCCGAACCACGCGCTTGGCAAGAATCGAGGGCTCGCCCACGAGCATCATCTTGCTGGTGTCGCCGTGAAAACCGTCTTTGATCACCGTGATGTCGATATTGACGATGTCGCCGTCCTTGAGATTCTTGTCCCCGGGAATTCCGTGGCAGACCTGGTGGTTTACCGAGGTGCAGATGGATTTGGGGAATCCGTGGTAATTCAGCGGCGCCGGGACCGCCTTTTGCACCTGAACGATGTAGTCGTGGCAGATTTCGTTCAGCTCGCCCGTGGTCACCCCCGGCTGGACGTGGGGCCGAATCATATGCAGAACGTCCGCGGCAAGTTGCCCCGCGACGCGCATCTTCTCGATTTCATCCTGCGTCTTGATGCTGTTGCCCATGGGAGTGGATTAAGTGGAATTCAAAAAGGCCCGAAAAGGCTGTTGAAGAAGGCGCCGCTGCGGGGAACCCAAGGGGCCGAACCCGCCCGCTCGGAATGCTGCTGCGCTTTGTCCGTTTCCCAAGGCTGGCGGACGTCCGTTAATTGCCTTCTTTTACCGATAGTTACCGATTGGCCTTTCAACAGGTCTATGGTATAAAGCGCGCCCCCGGCAAGCAAATGCCGGGGAGCGAGTAAAGTTATCCTTACCGATCCGGTTCGCGGCGCGTTCGCCGTCTCCCGGACGGTTAATCCGCACGCGCGTAGACGAGTGTGCCTGGGTGCCCTGCCACGGCAGGGTTGGTGCACGGGACGCGCGGAGGCCCAACCCGACAATGGAGTCAAGACATGGCTGACGTCACCATGCGCACAATGCTGGAGGCCGGCGTTCATTTCGGCCACCAGACGCGCTTCTGGAACCCCAAGATGTTGCCGTTCATCTTCGGGGCGAGAAACAAGATCCACATCATCAATCTCGAAAAGAGCCTTCCCCTCTTTCGGGATTCCATTAACTTCATCGGCAGGATGGCGCAAAACGGCGGCACCATACTCTTCGTTGGCACCAAGCGGGCGGCCCAGCAAGTGATCTCCGATGAAGCCAAGCGCTGCGGTATGCCCTACGTGGATCGCCGCTGGCTTGGCGGCATGCTGACCAATTTCAGAACGGTCAAGCAGTCCATCAAGCGCCTCAAAGAGTTGGAGGCGATGCTCACCGACGGCGGCGCTGAGTACATCAGCAAAAAGGAGCGCCTCTCGCTTCACCGGGAGCTGATTAAGCTCGAGCGGAGTCTCGGCGGTATCAAAAACATGGAGCGTCTTCCCGATGTGCTGTTCATTATTGATGTGGGTCACGAAAAGATCGCGGTAGCGGAGTCGGTAAAACTCGGTATTCCCGTCGTGGGCGTAGTCGATACCAATAACAATCCTGACGGTGTGGACTACGTGATTCCTGGCAACGACGACGCCATACGCTCCATCGAGCTGTACGTGCGCGGCGTCGCCGATGCGGTAATCGAAGGTCGCCAATCGGCGCAATTGGAAGTCGCGGCAACTCAGACCGAGGCGGTGCCGGAAGTAGCCGACAGGGCGGAGGCAGCGGCCAAGACCAAGATAAAGACCAAGCCGGCCCGGGAGGTGAAACCGTCGGTGCAGGAAAAGCCGGTGGCCACGGCGTCCATGGAAGCGAAAGCCACGCTGCATCGATCGCCGAAAAAAGCGGCGGCAGACGAGGTCAAGGCGCCTGAGGAGGATCAGATCAAGGCCGTGCTCGTTGATTCGGCTCCCGCTGTACAGGCCGAGGCAAAGGCGGCCGAGCCGGTAAAGGAAGCAGAAACCCCGGTGAAGGCCGAGGACGAGTCTGAGGCGGCGGCGAAAAAGACCACGCCGGAAGTGGCCGAAGAAG
>Ga0224497_10001076_pt1 | contig 17875 bp, 14 predicted proteins | sample SF_Jul11_sed_USG_4_FD_167970 | JGI IMG/M metagenome (GOLD analysis project Ga0224497, IMG submission 167970) | Sediment microbial communities from San Francisco Bay, California, United States - SF_Jul11_sed_USGS_13 | ecosystem: Environmental > Aquatic > Marine > Sediment | place: USA... | reverse complement strand
TGTGGAACGCACACTTGAAGCGCAAGGGGGTGAGCCGCTGCTTATAGGGGGCAGCTGCTACGTTGATAATTACACCGGCGGTGCCGCTGAGCCCCACTTCTGCCCGTCGGCTCTGGGCTGGGGGCCGACCCTGCGTCGGGCGAATCCCTTGCTTGTGATGCTGCTCTTCCTGAGTAATGCCTACAGCTTCGCGCGCACCGCCGTGCTTCTGGTGGTCGAATTGTTGTTGGCCATTGTTGATTTCGTACGCGGCCTGTTCGCCCGCTGGGATCTCGTCAAAGAGCTGAAGTTCGTGCCGACCCGGGTCGCGGTCTCCATCCTGCTGCGTGAACTGGCCACCATCGGGGCCAAGATTGATATCGCCCGGGGGTTGCCCGTCATTCATCTCAACTTCCTCGGTTACGACGAACAGGCCCACCGGCGTGGACCGTCCTCGTTGTTCGCTCACTGGACCCTCAAGGGCATCGATGACGCGATTGCCCGCCTGTGGCGGGCAGCACACCGTTCGGTCCATCGTCACTATGAGGTGTGGGTCTTTTCCGACCACGGACAGGAAGAGGTCAGGCCTTACCAGAAGTTGCACGGCCGCTCCATCGAGGAGGCCGTATTCGCGGTATTGGCCGAGGTCGGCGTCGGCGCGGTGCCCGTACCGACACGGGCACGCTACGGTGTCCAGACCCAGCGGGTACGGCAGCTCGGCGGTAACAGGATCCAGCGTCTGTTCCCGGTCAATGGTCCGCCGCCGGGCGATGCGGATCGCGCCCAGGTGACCGTCACAGCAGCGGGGCCGATTGGCTTTGTCTACTGCGATCAGCCAATGGAACCAGCTGTGCACGATGCCGTGGCCCACGCCCTGGTGGCCCGCGCCAACATACCGATCGTACTGATGCCGGATGCCCCGGGGCGCGCGAAGGCCTGGACCGACACCGGCGTGTTCGAGCTGCCCCGGCAGGGCGCCGAGGTTCTGGGTGCCGATCATCCCTTTCTGGAGGAGGCCGGCCGGGACCTGGTCGAACTCTGTCAACACCGGGATGCGGGGGACTTCATCCTCTGTGGCCTGCGACCTGGCGCGACCGCGTGCAGCTTTGCCATCGAAAATGGCGCCCACGGCGGCGCCGGTCCGGAGGAGACCAATGCCTTTGCACTGCTGCCCGGGGATGTGTCCTTGCCGGCCGCCCGGCGCGACTACCTGCACGTGGCTGACCTGCGCCAAGCCGCCTTGCATGTGCTCGGTCGGGCCGAACGCCCCATCATGGCGACAATAAAACGTGCCGGCGTGCAGGACGCCTTGCGCATCATGACCTACAACGTGCACAGTTGCATCGGCATGGACGGCAAGCTGTCACCGGAACGCATCGCACGGGTCATCGCCCGCTGCGCACCGGACATTGTGGCCTTGCAGGAATTGGATGTGGGCCGGGCGCGCACCGAGGGTATGGATCAGGCCCACATCATCGCCCAGTGCCTGGAGATGGATTTCCACTTCCACCCCGCCATGCACATCGAGGAGGAGCGCTACGGCGATGCGATCCTGACCCATCTGCCCATGCGACTGGTGAAGACGGGAACGCTACCGGGATTACCCGGCAAACCGTGGCTCGAACCACGCGGGGTCCTGTGGGTGGAGATCGAACTGGATGGTGCGACAATCCAGGTACTGAACACCCATCTCGGTCTGCTGACGCGCGAACGCCGCGCGCAGGCAGAGGCGCTGCTTGGGCCGGACTGGCTCGGGCACCCGGAATGCAGCGGGCCGGTGGTGCTGTGCGGCGACTTCAACGCGTTCCCGGCATCAAAGGTGTGTCGCCGGCTGCGCACCCGCCTGAAGGACGCCCAGATCGAGCTGGAAAGTCACCGGCCCAGATCCACTTTTTTCGGCCGCTTCCCCACCGCACGAATCGACCATGTGTTCGTTGATTCCGGCCTGACGGTGGCCGACATCGAGGTGCCGGACAGCGAACTGGTGCGTGTCGCCTCCGACCACTTGCCACTGATCGTCGAGCTGCTTCGCCTCCCTGAAACCAGGGCTACCTGACTCAGGCGGTCACCATCAGTGGTGTGACGCAACCCTGTCCATGGCGAATACTTGATTGTGCTGTGATTGGATCGCTTACATCCAGCCGATGCTGGAACTGTTCACAGATCTGTAAACCTTTCAGCGGAGTTTTTCGGGAAGTGGCTCCTGATTTTTCGGTACCCTCCCGGTACACCGCCCGGTTTTCAGTGCGCGGCTAACCCGAATTAACCTATTGAATAAAAAGAATAATCCAGAGCAGTACTGAACAGTTTCTGATCCGGCGCATGGTAACGATCAGCCACCACACGCGGCCACCACCAGGGTGATAATTAGTGTCCCGCAGGCGACAGGCGCAGGCTGCCGGCAGTTATACTGACAGTGAACGAAATAACACCCTGGAGCAACAACACGTGGCCGATGAGAAATCCGGTGCGCCTCCATCCGGCACAGCCGAGCAAGCCATGAATCGCGTGCTTGCCGCGGAACGCGATGCCGGTCGGGCGGTTGCAGACTGTGAAGCCAGGTCCCGCGACATTGTGCAAGACGCGCGACAACGTGCCAACCGCATCGCCAGTCGCACCGACGAACGCATTACATTGATGCAGATGCGTAGTGCGCAGCGTACAGCAGCGACGCTCAGGCAGTTGCAGCAGGCACAACAGTCGCTCGACGATCAAGCCGGCGAGCCACTCGACGACGCCAGCGTCAGCGTGTGTATGGAGGACGTTGCCGAAACCCTGACTACCGCTGCACACGGCGGCTTTGGCAAGAGAGACGCCGGTCAATGAAACACACTGCGCGTTTTGGTTATGCCCAGGCGCGACTGCAAGCCCGCCACGGCGCCCGCGCCGACGTACAATTGTGGCGGCGCCTGGCAGCCATCGGTGACTTCACCAGTTATCTGCAGGTGGCGCGGCGCTCCACACTTCGACCGTGGGTACTGGGCATGCAGGTGACCGAAAGCAGTCACAGCATCGAACTACACCTGCGTCAGCAGTTCCGCCGCTACGTTGATGAAGTGGCTGAGTGGCTGCCGCCGCAATGGCGCGATACGGTGCGCTGGGTTAAACGCCTGCCCGATCTTCCCGCACTGCAATACCTGATGAATGGCGAGGCCGCCCCCGCGTGGATGCTGGAAGACCCCGAGCTGCGAGTGTTCGCATCGGAAACCATTGCCCTGAGACTGGAAGCAATACGCAACTCCGATCGCAATCCGCTGCTTACGGCGTGGCAGCAAGGCGCTGCACTGCCTGAGGCCTGGCTTGAGCAGTGGCAGCACCTGTGGCCGGTGCAGCGGAGAACGGGCTGCGGGCTGATCTATCTTGTGCACCTGTTGCGCCAGCACCTGCAAGTATTGCACTCGGCGCCAGCAGTCCTGACCGATCACCAGCGCAGCCAGGTTGAACACCGGCTTGCGCTGGCCTTTCGGCATTACAGTTTCGAACCGGCCGCGGCCTGCGCCCATCTCGGACTGATCGCGCTCGACCTGGCAAAACTGCGGGGTGAGCTGGCCTATCGGTTGTTGTTTGCGGAAACCGCGCAGGTGCCGCCATGAGCATCCGCCCCGCCGCCGCGCGCTGGTTCGAACTATTGACCACCCGCGAAGACCTGACCCTTGCGGTCGAAACGCTGGCCGCGACTGGCAGCATCGAACTGGAAACTCGCAGCGGCATGCGCAAAGAGGTCAGCCTGCAGGACCTGCAGGCGCCCATGGAGGAATACCATCGACTGGCGCGTCGCTACCAGCCTTACTGGCCCGACACCGAATTGCGACCGGGCACCGTACCGAGAACGCCAGCCGCGGTAATGAATGCGGCATTGAAGAACCTGCTGGCCTGGGAAAAATCCGCATTGCCGCTGACTCAACGCCTCGAGTTGTTGCAAAGCGAACAAACCGACCTTGAGCTGATAGCGATAATGTTACGCCAGCTGCGGGACGAGACTCTCGACTTCACGCTGCTAGCCAGGCCCGGGACCAGCGTGATGGCAAGGCTATTCGTAATACCGCCCGGCAAACGCATCGAACAGATGCCCGGCTCATTGTTGACGACACGGGTCAGTTCCGACCTGCGTGACTTTATCATCGCAGTCGGACCGGCCGCGGAGCTGGATGCGTTGGGAAAGGAACTGGCGGCGATCAACGGCAGATCGCTGGCACTGCCGGGTTTCCTTCAGGGTACCCGCAAAGCTGCGCTGCAGCAGAATGAAAAACGCATCCGGGATCTGGCGGCTGAATCACAACAGCTGCGCCGCGCCATTAACGCGCTCGCCGAAACCCATCACCTGCCAGAGGCACTGGGCGACATTCATCGCCTGGACTGGTTCCTCACCCACGTTACCAGCATGCCGGTGTCGGAGAACTTTGCGTGGGTTACCGGCTGGACCAGCGATCTCAGCGGTAATCGCCTCCAGCAGGCCTTGCAGCAGGCAAAGGTCAACGCGGTAATGCATTTCCCGCCGCCACCGCACGCGGCAAGCCCGCCAATGGTGATGCAGAACCCCTGGTGGGCACAGCCGTTCGAGTTGTTTGCGCGCCTGCTGGGCACTCCCGCGCAGGACGAAGCGGATCCCAGCCGCCTGCTGGCCATATTGGCGCCGCTGCTCTTCGGTTACATGTTCGGTGACGTCGGCCACGGCCTGGTGCTGTTGCTGGCCGGCCTGGTGCTGCAACGGCGCTGGCCGGTGGTGCGCATACTCATTGCCAACGGCCTGGCCGCGATGCTGTTCGGACTGGTGTTCGGCAGCCTGTTCGGGCGCGAGGATATCATCCAGCCCTTGTGGGTGAACCCGATGGAGGACCCGCTGCCAGTATTACTGGTGCCGCTGGCCGGCGGCATCGTGATATTACTGCTGGGGCTGCTGCTCAACGGGGTGGAATCCTGGTGGCGCGGTACCTTGCGCCAGTGGTGGCAGATCGAAGCCGCGGTAGTCGTGCTGTACCTGTCCATCATTGCAACTTTGTTTCGACCCGAGGCTGCTTTGGTGACGCTGGTTGCGCTGGCCTGGTATTTCACCGGTTGCCTGGTGCAAGCGCATGCGCACTTCTGGTCCACACTGCTCGGTGCCGCCGGCACCCTGGCAGAGAGTCTGTTTCAGCTGTTAATCAACACCGTATCTTTTGTGCGCGTCGGCGCTTTTGCGCTGGCACACGGAGGCCTGTCCCTGGCATTCAACATCATGGCCGGCGCCACGGATAACCCGCTGGGCATTTTTGTTATCCTGTTGATCGGTAACCTGGTGGTTATACTTCTCGAGGGTCTTGTGGTAACCATCCAGATGACGCGCCTGATTCTGTTTGAGTTCTTTATTCGCTTTTTGCGCGGTTCCGGGCGGATTTTCCGTCCACTCGCCGCACCCGGTTCAGAGGTCGGAACAAGGAGAACAACGTGACACGAGGCATCAGAGGCTTGACAGTTGGTTTGGTCGGAGCGGCGCTGGCCAGTACCGCTGCGACTATATTTTTGTGGTGGTCACCGGCCAGTGCCAATGACGCAGCGCCGGTCGCGGCTGCGCTGAGCGAAGGCGCTATCCAGTGGGGCTTTGTGGCGGCGGCACTGGCAACCGGCCTGTCGGCACTGGGTGCCGGAATCGCCGTTGCGGCGGTCGGCACCGCGGCCATTGGAGCACTGGCCGAGAAGCCGGAATTACTGGGTCGCACGCTGATCCTGGTCGGCCTCGCGGAGGGCATCGCCATCTACGGCCTGATCATATCGATTCTGATTCTGAACCGTATCCTGTAGTCAGAGGCTGCCGCGATCCCATGTCTGTGCCTGTCTTTATCGGCGACGAAGTCAGTGCCAGCGGATACCGTCTGGCGGGACTGCGTGTGCGGGTTCCGGCTGCGGACAAGTTGTTTGCCGCGGTAACGGCAGCTTGCGACGATGCCTCGCTGGTTCTGCTTGGTGCCGGGGTCGCGCAACAGCTGCCCGCCGCACAGCTAGAGCAGCTGCTGGCGAGTGTTTCCCCGATGGTCGTCGTGGTTCCCGACGTGCGCGGTCATAGCCGACTGGCGGATCTGCCAACCCGCTGGCGACAACAACTGGGCGTGCTGGAATGAACAAGCCGGTCACCCTGATAGATGCACAGTTGCAGCGTTTGCTGGAAGTGGTCGAGCGCCACCGCGACGAACGCTGCAAGGCCTTGCTGGAACAGGCAGAGGCAGAGGCGCAACAGCTGGTGAAACGCGCCTGGCACGAGGCACGCGCGCGCCTGCACCAGGCGGTACTGGACAATCGTGAGCAAGTGCGCCGGCAACTCGCATCAGCGCAGGCCCGGAACCAGACACGGCTGCGCGCTCAACGACAACGCGAAGACCAGGCATTGCTGGCGCGCGCCTGGCAGACGCTGGGCGACAAACTGCTGCAGCGCTGGCAGCAGGTAGACAGCAGACAGCAGTGGATAGACGAACTGCTCGTTCAGGCATCGGCAATGCTGATCGACCCGCACTGGCATATTGAGCACCCGGCCGACTGGCCGCAAACAGAACGTGACGCCATGGAAACACGGCTGAGCGCCGAACTGGGCCAGGCGCCGGTTTTTTCGGCGCAGACCGGGGTTGCAGCCGGATTGCGCATCTGCACCGGCGACACCTGTATTGATGGTACCGCCAGGGGTTTGCTGCGGGCCCGCGAACTTGTCGAGGCGCGGATGCTCGCGGCACTGAACGACTGCCGCGAGGCATCAGCCACTGCGTCGCAGGACACAAGCGATGAACAATCCAGCCGGGATTAAGGTCTGTCTATGAAAGCGGACAGCGCCGCGGCCGATGCGATCATTACCAGGATCAGCGGACCGGTGCTGCACGCCCGCACCCGCCGCTCGTTTCAAATCAACGAGGCGGTGCTGGTCGGCGGTCAGCGGCTGCTCGGTGAAGTGATCCGCATCAAGGGTGACGAAGCGGTGGTCCAGGTCTATGAAGACACCACCGGATTGCGTCCGGGTACGCCGCTGAACGGAACCGGTGCTCCCCTGTCGGTGCGCCTGGGTCCCGGACTGCTGGGCAATATTTTCGATGGCCTGTTACGACCGCTGACCGGTCAGGGTAGCTATGTTCAGCCGGGCGTTGATCAGGGGCACGATCAACGTGAATTCAGCTTCACCCCGACAGTGAAGCCGGGCGAGCATGTCCTGGCAGGCGCAATCATCGGCACGGTGGCGTGTCCCGACGCACGTCCACAGCATTGCCTGGTGCCACCGTCCTGCCAGGGTGAAGTCATCAGTATTGTCGAAGCAGGTGAATACTCGGATCGGTATACGGTATGCGTATTAGGCGGCGAATCCGGCAAGACCCGGGAGATAGCCATGAGCCACCGCTGGCCGGTGCGACAGCCGCGGCCTGTGGCCGCGCGCATCCCGGTAGAGGGTCCGCTGTTTACCGGGCAACGCATCCTGGACAGTATCTTTCCGCTGGCCTGCGGGGGCCGCGCCGCCATGCCGGGCGGTTTCGGTACCGGCAAGACGATATTGCAGGAAACGCTGGCGAAATGGTGCGATGCCGACGTCATCATCTATGTCGGTTGCGGTGAACGCGGCAACGAAATGGCCAGCGTGCTGGAGGAGTTCCCCGCCCTTGAAGATCCCCGTACCGGCCGTCGCCTGATGGAGCGCACGGTGATCATCGCCAACACCTCGAACATGCCGGTGTCGGCACGCGAATCCAGTATCTACACCGCGGTGACCGTCGCTGAGTTTTTCCGCGACCAGGGCATGCGCGTTGCGCTGATGGCGGATTCCACCAGCCGCTGGGCAGAGGCGCTGCGCGAGATATCCGGGCGTCTCGGCGAACTGCCCGGTGAGGCTGGTTATCCCGCCTATCTGAGCAGCCGCCTGGCGGATTTCTATGAACGCGCTGCGCACGTACGTACGCTTAACGGGCAGCCCGGCTCGCTCAGCATCATCGGCGCGGTCAGTCCGCCATCGGCGGATTTCTCGGAACCTGTCACCACCCATACCAAGCGCTATGTGCGCAGTTTCTGGGCACTCGATACCGGCCGCGCACAAGCGCGTTTCTACCCGGCGATCCACCCGCTGCAGTCCTACTCGCAGGACATCGACGTGCTCAGCCAGTTCTGGAGCCAGAATGGCAACCCGGAATGGCCGGAACAGCGGCGGCGTTTCCTGGGGCTACTCGAGGAGCAGGCACGGCTGGACCGTATGGCGCGTATCGTCGGCAAGGATGCCCTGCCGCCACGCCAGCAACACGTGCTGTTGTGCGCGGAACTCATCAATGAAGCGTTTTTGCGCCAGTCGGCGTTTTCCGAGGTGGACCGTTATTGTTCCGCGGCACGCCAGATGGCCATGCTGAAGCTGCTCAGCTATTTCATCGACAAATCGGAGCAAGCCGTTGCAGTGCAGATCAGCGTCGAGGATATCAACACACTCAACGTGATGCGGCGGCTGCGGCGCATGGGCGAGGACATCGGTAACGGAGAGCTGGAGAAATTCGATGAATTACGGGTGACACTCGACATCGAGCTTGCACAGTTGACCCGGAGGATGGCATCCGATGCGGGCTGACATACAGGTGCGCAACGCCGTTACGCGGCTAGAGGGACCCTTGTTGTTTCTCCGGCGCAGCGTCGATGCCGGACTGAACGAAGCTGTAGAAGTCGAGGACAGCCTGGGCCGTATCCGGCTGGGACGGATCGCCGCCCTCGATGACGACACCCTGACCATAGAAGTCCTTGAATCTACCGCCGGCCTGACACTGGCAGACACGCGCGTACGTTTCTTGGGCGAACCACTGCACTTCGACGTCGGACCGGACATCCTCGGGCGTATGTTTGACGGCGTCGGCCGGGTGATCGATGGCGGTCCGCCGGTGTCCGCGGTTCGCAGCCTGCGCATCGACGGTCATGCCATCAATCCCGCTGCGCGTGCCATGCCAAGTGATTTCATCGAGACGGGGATATCGACCATCGATCTCATGAACAGCCTGGTGCGCGGACAGAAGCTGCCGGTGTTTTCCGGCGCCGGCCTGCCGCATGACCGGCTGGCTATCCAGATAGCACACCAGGCATATATTCGTGACAGTGCCGCAGGTGATTTTGCCATGGTATTCGTCGCCATCGGCGTGCCATTCGATACCGCCGAGTATTTTCGCAGTGCCATGGAAGACAGCGGCGCGCTGGCGCATACCTCACTGTTTCTCAACCTGGCTTCGGACTCCAGCACCCAGCGCCTGCTGTGTCCGCGTTTTGCGCTGACCGCAGCGGAATACCTCGCGTTCGTGGAGGGCAGGCACGTGCTGGTGGTGATGACCGACATGACCAACTACTGCGAAGCGTTGCGCGAGGTTTCGGCGAGCCACGGCGAAGTCCCAGGCCGCAAGGGTTTTCCCGGCTACATGTATTCAGACCTTGCGACACTCTATGAACGTGCCGGCAGTCTCAGGGACGGGTCGGGATCACTGACCCAGGTGCCGATTCTCACCATGCCGTCGGACGACATCACCCACCCGATTCCCGATCTAACCGGCTACATTACCGAAGGCCAGATCGTGCTCGACCGCGAACTGGATCGCGCCGGTGTCTATCCGCCGGTCAAGGTGCTGCCGTCGCTGTCGCGGCTGATGAAAGACGGCACCGGCGAAGGTTTTACCGACGCCGATCACCCGGCGCTTTCCAACCAGCTGTATGCGGCTTATGCGCGCGCGGTCCATGTGCGGGTGCTGGCCAGTGTGGTCGGGCGCGATGGCCTGTCGGCGGTCGATCAGCAGTTCCTGGATTTCGGCGATCGTTTCGAGGAGGAACTGATAACCCAGGACAGCGCACGAACACTGGAACAGAGCATGAGCATCGGCTGGCAGTTATTGCAGACATTGCCGATGTCGGAACTACATCGCCTTAGCGACCGGCAGATCGAAGCTCACATCAAGGTGAGAGAGTCGCCCTGATGGGTCCCGAACAGGCGCCGACGCACGCCGTGGTACTGGAGCTGAAGGCGGAACGGCTGGTCGTCCAGGATGCCTATGATTTCCTCGATGAGAAACGTTTGCTGCTGGCCGCGGAACTGCTGCAACAGTTGAACCGTTACGAGCGCCTGCTGATGGAACTGGAGGAAAAAACCCGCGCAGCACAGCAACAGCTCGGCGCCGCCGTAAAACGCCACGGCTTGCAGGGCCTGGGTGTATACCCTGCGGCTTCACTGGATGGCGCGCGCATCGAATCAACCCGCCGCAACCTCATGGGCGTCACGCTGGTGGAGACGGCACTGGAACTCGGCGAATCCGCAGCGAATCCCGCAATATCCCCAAGCAATCCCTCCAGCGAAGCGTCACGCTGCCGCGAGGCGTTTCAGGAACTCATGCGCCTGAGCACTGTGCTGGCGGGGATCTCCGGCAATCTGCACCGCCTGTTCACCGAATACCGACTCACCGAACGGCGCGCCCGCGCCCTTGAGAACGTCATCCTGCCGGATATCGAAACCGCGCTCGGCCGGATGGGTGCCTATCTGGAGGAAATTGAAATTGAGGACGCTATCCGCGCACGGCTGCACGCCCGGGCCGGTCAAAGCCAGTAAGTTTTCAACCAGTGACAGATTTATCCACTGCTGTCCCACATAATTCCTTCTCCCCTACAAGGGGAGAAGGTTAGGATGAGGGGTGAGAAACGAAGTTTCTTAACTTCATGACTTATCAACCCTCACCCTGGCCCTCTCCCACTCATGGGAGAGGGGATTATTATTGAATCATAGGCAATATTATTTCATGTCACCGGGCATCACTGGGACACTATGTAACCATAGCTACCAGGGGCCCTTTACACGCATTGACAAACTTTATGGGACAGCAGTGGTGCTGGGTAATTAGCCTGGCAGGCTTCGATGCACTGCCAATGCCCGGCATGGTAATGGTAGCGGCCACCGAGCAGGCAACGGTCCTTTACTTTTTTGAGCAGTCTGTACAGCCTGCACTGGCGCTGCGGCTTAGGGCGCAGGATAAATGGCGACAAGTTCCATCTGGGGGCGCAGGTTTCTGCGAAAACCGGGCTTGTCGAGTATCATGTTTCGGTATTTCTGTATGGCCGGATGCTATTACACAATAATTTCCTCGCCAGGAGAACGTATTTGCGGGCCCTTGAACAATTCCTGACAACCTTGCTGCAGCGGCAGACCGGGCTTCAACTGGCCGGTATTGTCGACGTGGATCCATCGCTGGTGCTCGCGGAATCATTGCTGCGTTACCAGCGCCTCAGGGTGGAATATGGCGGCATGCCGCTCAATCTGGTTGTGGTCGGTCCCACCCAGGCAGGCAAAAGCACAGCGGTTAACTGGCTGCTGGGCCGGGAGGTGGCGCTAGCCAACCCGCTGGCAGGTTATACCCGCCATGCACAGGGATTCGCCACAGTTCCACCTGGCGAGACTGCGGAGGCGTGTATTGCCGAATATTTCGAGGGCTGGAAAAAGACGGCTTATAACGAACTGTCTGCCGATGAACTGGATGCCTATGCCATTCATGCGGTGGAAAGTGCCGGGCCAAGGTTCGACCAGCCGGTGCTGATCTGGGATACACCGGATTTTGATTCGGTCAGTTCGCGCGGTTACCGCACCATTGCGCTTAAACTGCTGGGTTTAGCCGATGCCGTGTTGTTTATGGTGAGCAAGGAAAAGTATGCCGATCAGACGGTCTGGAACACGCTGAGACTGGTACAGCCATTGCAATTGCCGCTATTGCTTTGTATCAATAAGACGCCGCAGGACGCCGTGGAGGTACTGACGGGCTCTCTGCAGCAACGACTTGAAAATGAATCCATAACGGCACGTGTGATCAGCATGCCCTATCTTGCCGATCAGCAACTTGATGCGCAGCATGCCAGTCAATTTGCGGATTCTGTAAACCAGTTGTTGCCAGAACCGGATCAACCACTGCCTGATCAGCGTATCCATGCCTTGATTCAACGTCATTGGCAGGATTGGGTTGCCCCGCTGGAAGTTGAAACCAGTCATGCAGAGGCCTGGCAGAAAGAGGTCGCAATGGCACTGGATGTGGCCTGCCATGCCTACGAAGCTGAATACCTGAAGGCGCCGGTCTACAGTGCGACCCTGCAGAAGGCGATGGTCCGCTTGCTCGAACTGCTGGAAATTCCGGCCCTGGCGAACACGCTGGGCAGGGCACGCCACATACTGACCTGGCCCGGACGCAAGTTACGCAGCGTATTTGGATCAACAACCGGCATCGGCAGTTACGAACAACCCCAGGACCGCGAAAAAGAAATTCTTTCCGAGATCATCCAGCAGCTACTCGTCTCCCTGCAGCATACATCAGGCCAGCAGCTTGGCCGATCAGGCGGACGCTGGTGGGCCAATCTGTTTAGTGAGCTTGAACAACGCGCAGATGAAATCCGGACTGCTACGGGCAGTGATATCGACCGCTACCAGGCGGCTTTTGCCGATGACATTGAACAGGCTGGGCAGGAACTGTTTGAATACCTGCAGCAACATCCACTCACACTGAACAGTTTGCGTGCCGCGCGCGTAACCGCTGACGCGGCGGCGGTTGTTATTGCACTGAAAACCGGCGGCATCGGTGTGAATGACCTGGTACTTACGCCGGCCATGCTGTCCTTTGCCTCCCTGTTGACGGAAGGCGCGGTCGGCCAATACATGCGGCGCATCGAACGCCGCCTTAAACAAACGCAACATGATGCAGTCTGCGGCAAGCTGTTGCATGACAACCTGCAGCAACTGTTAAGGCAGCTTCCAGGGCAGATGTCGCAGCAGGGTCTCTATGCCATTCAGCCAGAACTGCTGGCGGCGGCAGAGCAGGACTTGCCGGCATGAGTACGTCCATGGAACGCTTTGAAAGCTGTTATCGTGCGCTGAAGGAGTGGGCAGGCAGCCTGTTACAGGACGGCTGGCTGACACCGGCTGACGCTGAAAAACTCGAGTTACTGGAAACCGCACACGCGGATGCCCTGTTCGATGCACAACAAAGGCCCTTGCTGGTTGCATTCTTTGGTGGCACCGGCGTCGGTAAAAGCAGCCTGTTGAACCGCCTGGCAGGCAGCGCTATTGCAACGGTAGGTGTGGTCCGCCCAACGTCACACCAGGTGACGCTTTATCTGCATCAGGATTACAAGGACTCGTTGCACGAGCAAGAACTGCCAACCGTTGCCACCCGTGTTGTCTACCACGCTGACGACAGCAGAAAATATTTTGCCTGGCTGGACATGCCGGACATCGACAGTACCGAGCAAAGCAACCGCGCCATCGTCGAGCAGTGGCTGCCGGTGCTCGACTGGCTGGTCTATGTGGTAACGCCGGATCGCTACCAGGATGACCTGGGCTGGCATTTTGTGCAGGCCCGCGGCAATAAACACGCCTGGCTGTTTGTCATGAATCATTGGGACGAAGGCCTGGAGGCGCAGCGTGATGATTTCAGTCAGCGCCTGCTGCAGCAGGGATTTCAAAATCCGCGGGTGTTCAGGACCAGTTGTACTGTAGAGCTTGCGGATGATGACTTTGCGGCGCTGGAAGATACTTTAGCCAAGGCATTGGAAAAACACGGACTGGAGAAGCTGCAAAAACTGGCGCTTGACAGGCAGTGGTCTGCACTGGGTCGGCTGATCGATCAACTGTATCAACGCGTGCAGGACAGCGATGCCTGGAAGGCCATGGCGGACGACTGGGACATGATCAGCCGCCAGGGCATCAGCGAGCTCGGTGTGATGCTGGGTCAGAATGCCGGACTGTTATACCAGCGCTGGCTGGCGCAGGAAGCCTTGCAACCGGATAAGCTGCCTGTGCTCGAGCCAGGGCCGCAAGCCACTGACAGTGAAAAAACCGTCTCTTCTTTCAACCCGATTTACGATGTCCGTTGCCGGAACAGGCTGCATGCGCTCGCTCTCGGGCTTGAAAACCGGTTCACCCGCCATCGGTTACCCCTGCCGCCGGCGCAGGCGCGGTTGAATGGATTGCTGATGGAGGCAGAGGCGGAGTTCCTGACCTCGATTCACAGCGGGATGGCCAGTGCTCTGCAAAAGCCGGGAAATCTGGCAACACGTTTTTTGCGTCGCCTGTTTGGTTTCCTCCAGTGGGCCTTGCCGCTGGCCGCTGCCGGCTGGGCGGGTTATCACGTCATTCAGCGTTTCATTGCGGGTACAGTGGGCGAGGGCGCGTTTCTGGGCCTGAATTTTGCGATCCATAGCCTGTTGCTGATCGCACTGGCAGGGTTTGTTCCCTGGATTGTACTGAGGCAATTGCGTCCGTCTTTGGCTAAAGCGGCATTTACCGGCGTGAAAAGAGGTATCTCAGCCGGAACTGAGCAGGTGTCCGCCATGTTTGACGAATGCTGGACAGCACTTGAGGCCGGCAAACAGGCGCATCTCACCCGTCTGCAGGTTCTGCGCGACAACTATGCGACGGACCTTGCCCGGACAGGTACTGTATTATCCGCTTTTACCACAGCCGATTAAACAGTGTGCTGTAAAGGTGTCAGGAACCTTTGTTGTTCCTTTCTTTACGATTTAAAATGCTGCATGAAAAAAGGTTCCTGACACCTTTAAAGCTAGACCGCGTCCTCATCGATAAACCAGACGACGGGGCCTACCCGGGCGATCGGCAGTTGTTCGCCGTCCCGCAGCCGTTGCAGTGCCTCACGTTTGCCGGCGCCCGCAACCAGCCCCACACGTTCACCGGCGGCCTGCAGTGCCGTGAGTCCCAGTGACACCCGCTCGGCGGGGGACTTGGGTGCAGCGAAAACCGGTACCACCAGGCGCTCATCCTCGAGGGCGGCATTCTCCGGGAACAGGCTGGCGGTGTGACCGTCCTCGCCCATGCCCAGCAGTACGATATCCAGAGTGCCGATTGCCTGGATAACCCCGGCATAGGCCGCGGCCGCCGGCTCGGGTCCCAGCTCGGCGGGGATCGGGTGCTGATTTGCCGCGGGCGAGTCGATTTTCGACCACAGGTGCTTTCGCACCAGGGTATCGTTGCGCTGCGCATGGCCGGGCGGGTAGCAGCGCTCATCACCGAGGTACCAGTGGATCCGGTCCCAGGGCAACGGCAATTCTGCCAGCAGTTCCAGGCAGCGGGCCGGGCTGCGGCCCCCCGGCAGGGCGACATGGCAAAGCTGTTTCCGCGCCAGGCAATCCCGAATCCTTTCAAAGAGGTAATCGGCCGCGGCCCTGGCCAGCATTTCCGTATCCGGATAGATCTGGAATTTGCTCATTCGAAAGGCTTCAGCTGGGGGTGTGCCAGCCGCCGACGCAGTCACGGGTCAACGTGTCCATCGCGGGGATGTCCCAGGTACCGGCACGGTAGCGCCCGATGGAGAAGCGGTCCTTCCAGGCCTGCAGAATGGGTTCGACGATCTCCCAGGATTCCTCCACCTCGTCGGAGCGCGAAAACAGGGTGCCATCACCGGTGAGCACGTCGTGCATCAATATCTCGTAGGCATCGGCAACCTCTGCGTCATCATCCGCATACGGCGCGCGCATCACCAGGCGCTGGATGTCGGTGGTCAGACCGGGCTGCTTGGCGTTCATGCGCAACACCACCCCCGCGTCGGGCTGCAGGCGGAATACCAGGGCATTGGCCGCCGGCGCCGAGGCGTGGGTATCGAACAGATTGAAGGGCGGCTTGCGGAAGCGGATCATCACCTCGGAAACCTTTTTCTCCATGCGTTTGCCTGACCAGAGTATGAACGGCACACCCTGCCAGCGCCAGTTGTCGATCTGGAAACGCACCGCGGCAAAGGTCTCGGTGGCCGAGTCGGGCGCCACGCCGTCCTCCCTGACATAGGCCAGGGTGTCTTCGCCGTCGATGCGGCCCGCTGCGTACTGCGCCGCGACTACCTGCGCCGACACCGTCTGCGGTTCGAAGCGGCGCACGGCGCGCAGTACCTTCATCTTTTCATCGCGCACGGCGTGGGCGGTGAACTCGACCGGCGGTTCCATCGCGACCAGCGTCATCATCTGCATCAGGTGACTCTGGATCATGTCGCGCAGGGCACCGGCATTTTCGTAATATTTTGCGCGGTACTCGATCCCCAGGGTCTCGGACACCGAGATCTGGATGTGGTCGATGTAATTGCGGTTCCACAGGGGTTCCATGATGCTATTGGCGAAGCGGTAGACCAGCAGGTTCTGTACGCTTTCCTTGCCCAGGTAGTGGTCGATCCGGTAGATCTGGGACTCGTCGATGACCGACTGCAGCTCCCGGCTCAGCTCGCGGGCCGAGTCGAGGTCCATGCCGAAGGGCTTCTCGATGACGAGACGGCGATAGCCCTCGTCCTGCGCGGTGAGTCCCGCCTTGTTCAATCCCCGGGCCGCTATGCGGTACCACTTCGGCGGGATGGCGCAGTAGAACATGGCGTTCTTGCTGTCGCCCAACTGCTCCAGCGACTCAGCCAGCCGGGTATAGGTGGTTTCGTCCTCCAGGTCGCCGGGCACCATCTTCAGCAGGGCGGAAAACGCCTGCCAGCGGTCCTCGTCCATGCCGACCTCGGGGGAGAACTCCGCCAGACCGTCACGGACCAGTTGCAGCCAGGCAGCGCTGCTCATGTCCCGGACAACGCCGATGATGCGGCTCTGCGGATGCATCAGCCCGCAGTCGACCATGCGCACCAGGGCCGGCATCAGCTTGCGCATGGTCAGGTCGCCGGTGGCGCCGAAGATGACGATATTGGCAGGGTCGGCCGATTCGTTGCAGAAACGTTGATCCATGGGTTCGGTCACGATGCCTAGTCCTTGCTGCTGTCAGTCGGGCGGATGGCGTGCCCGCCGAAGCCGGCGCGCATCGCGTTCAGGAGCTTGCCGGCATAGGACGGGTCCTGGCGGCTGCGAAAGCGCATCTGCAGGGCCAGCGCCAGCACCGGTGTGGGGACGGCATTGTCGATGGCATCGTGCACCGTCCAGCGGCCCTCGCCGGAGTCATCGACATAGTCGCTCAGCGTCGCCATGTGGGCCGCGTCGCCCAGTGCCTCCGCGATCAGGTCGAGCAGCCAGGAGCGCACCACGCTGCCGTGCTGCCAGATTTGCGCGACCTGGTGCAGGTCGAGCTGCAGTTCCTCCCGGGACTGCATCATCTCGAAGCCCTCGGCGTAGGCCTGCATCAGCCCGTATTCGATGCCGTTATGGACCATCTTGACGTAGTGGCCGGCGCCGACCGGCCCGACATGGCCCCAGCCGGTATCCGCCGCGGGCGCCAGCGACTTGAGTGCCGGCTCGATCAGTGCGACAGCTGCGTCGCTGCCCCCGACCATCAGGCTGTAGCCGTTCTCCAGTCCCCAGACGCCGCCCGAGGTGCCGCAGTCGACGAAGTGGATACCGGCCTCGGCCAGCCGTGTGCCGCGCGCCTGGCTCTGCTTGAAATTGGAATTGCCGCCGTCGATGACCAGGTCGCCCCGCTCCAGGCCGGCGGCCAGCAGGGCGTCGATGGACGGGTCGACAAACTGGTGCGGCACCATCAGCCAGACCGCGCGCGGCCCTTCGAGCCTGGCGATAACCGCCGCGAGATCGGCCGCCGGGGTGACGTTGTCCAGTTCACCGGCCAGGGCATCGGCTACCTCGGCCGACACATCATAGGCCACGACAGCGTGCCCGTCTTTTACCAGGCGCCGCACCATATTGGCGCCCATCTTTCCCAAGCCGATCATGGCAAGTTTCATGAGTCTGTCCTGTAACTAATACGGTAGCCTGCGTTCCTGGAGGGATAGTAGCGTAACTTGGTAGTATCGGCACAACGCTTGTACAACAAATACCAGTTCAGTCGCTGCAGGAAATATCTCAGCCGCACTGTGCGCGTGTCCAATAGCGGGTTACGACCAAGGCCACACCTGTGTGTTACTGACCCGCGCCGGCGGGTGTATGATCGAGCGTCATGAGGGGGTACCTGACATTCACGCTGCTGGTGCTGTGC
>Ga0224497_10001075_pt1 | contig 17896 bp, 11 predicted proteins | sample SF_Jul11_sed_USG_4_FD_167970 | JGI IMG/M metagenome (GOLD analysis project Ga0224497, IMG submission 167970) | Sediment microbial communities from San Francisco Bay, California, United States - SF_Jul11_sed_USGS_13 | ecosystem: Environmental > Aquatic > Marine > Sediment | place: USA... | reverse complement strand
GAGCTCAGGCCGCCCTTACGCACTCGCCTGGTGCCGACGACGAGAATAAGGCAGGTCAGTCATGTACCAGCCACTGCTTCATGAGGTCCTTGATCCGTGACGGGTAGGGCCGGCCATGCAAGCGGGCCTTGGTTCTGAATGCTTCGAGTAAGTCCTCTGGAGCCTTCAGGCTGATCAGTCGTGACTTTGCCGGCTTGTTGGTTCCGGCCGGCCCACCGTGGAATCGATTTCTCATCCAAACTTCGCTCTAACGCCACGTTTCCCTGCTATCAGGAAGAAATACGGGGAATCCTTGCTTGTCTCGGCATCCTGTTGAGTAGACAACGGTTTTGCTGCCAGCCCTTCATCAAAAGATCTCGCTGACCAACGATGGCTCTCGGCTGGGGTTTCAACCCCGTTAGGCGGTATCTCGTGCATCAAGGCAAGGGTGGCCCTGGAGTTCATCACGGACTCCCAGCGGCCAGACTACCCGATCAAGCGGACCAATCTGGATCAGTGAGTTAAACTGGAACGCGCCGTGCGGAGCGTCAGCGCTCGCTCAAGTATGTCTGCTCGCGGATCCTTATTTTGATGGAATATCGCCCACGAAAGACCCAGCGGAGATATTGTTAGAGGTCCACATGACACAACCTAGAGGAACGACTAGTGAAGCTGCGATTGTTAGATGACTCCATCCGGCTTCGGTTGTCACGTAGCGAAGTGGTGGCGGCTGATGAAAAGGGGCTCGTCGAAGGGCGAACCCGTTTCCCCTACGGTAGCGCGTTTACTTACGCGTTGGAGGCGCTGCCAAGCGGCTCTGTGGAAACCGCAGCGTATGAGGGCGATCGTATTACCATCGGACTTCCGACCGAGAAGATCATGCAATGGGCCAAAGATGACGCAGTAGTATCCCTTAGAGGCAAAGTTAATTTGCCCGATGGAAAGATACTAAAACTGCTTGTGGAGAAAGACTTTGTCTGTCTGTCGCACCGCGACGACGAGGATCAATCAAATCTTTTTCCGAATCCAGAGTCCACCGCTTGCTGAGAGGCTCGTTCCCAGTTCCTTGACGTGCAAATCTCTGCCGGTGCGAAATCGAAGTGGCACAGTTAATTCATTAAGAATAGTTGAACACAATCCGGATTCTACCCTTTTTACAATAGCTACTCTGGCACGCTGAATGACCGCGTTTTCGAAAGTTCGCACATTCAGAATCTACATGTTGGGACTAACCTGAATGACGGATTTAGCCGGAGGGAGCCAGTTGAAAACCTCCCCTTGAGACGCTAGCCGTCAATCGAAGCGTCAACTGAATTCGCGCGCTCTCACTTCAGGAGTCCGAGAAAGCTTTCCATGACCACATTGTCGTAGCAGTTGCTGCCTGATCTTATGATGCAGCGGATCCCGTGCGCCTCGAGTTCATCCTGAGACCCATCGCGCGCGTACCGAGGACCCTGGTCAGAGCGCATCGATCACCAGATGTCGGCTGATCCACCATGCCAAGACCTTTGAAATCACCATTGTCGCTCGCGGCTGCCGAGCCATCTGTCATCGACTCTTCCCCGACAGAGGTGTCTGCTCTTTTTGTGGATCCTTTGTGGCTACATTCGACGGCGCGATCTGATGAACATCACGTTTTCTCGCTGCGCGCAGAAGCCGCATGTAGCACATGAGAGCGCCTCGCTTGACTCTCGCCGGCGGTGCAGCAAGGATCCTCCGTCCCATCTTCCCGCAGGGTTCTTGAATGTCCTGCGGTCTCGTGCGCCGGTGTAGACGGCTTGAGTTTAGGGAGTAACATGTCGAGTCAGGGAACGATTCTTTGCGGGACGTCGTCGGCGTGCGTCCTCATAGGTCTGCTTTCGCACGTGACCGCCGTAAATGGTCAGGAGTCGCAGTTCATGCAGGCGCTGCGCGACGGATCGGTCGGCTTGGCTTTCCGCTACCGGTACGAGCTCGTCGACCAGGACAGCATCGCTGCCAACGCCAACGCATCGACCTTACGAACGCGCCTATCCTACACTAGCGAGGCCTTTCGGGATTTCTCACTTTTCCTGGAGATGGATGACCTTAGGCCCGCCGGGTCCGACAGCTTCAACAGCACCCGCAACGGCAAGACGACTCGGCCTGTCGTGGCCGATCCCAAGGGAACGGATCTCAATCAGGCTCTGATCCGGTACAGCGGCTTTGCGGATACCGGGCTCGTGCTCGGGCGCCAGCGCATCAATCACGCCAACCAGCGCTTCATCGGCGGCGTGGGCTGGCGGCAGAACGAGCAGACCTACGACGCGCTGGAAATCACGCACGCGTTCTCAGAGTCGCTCGAGGCGCGTTATACCTATGTCTCGAATGTCAATCGGATTTTCGGCCCGAGCAGCGGTGTGCCGGCAGCCGACCTCGGGAGCTCGTCGCATTTTCTGGATGCGAATTACGATCTGCCCGCAAGCGCGAACCTGATGGGATATGCGTATCTGCTCGACTTCGACAACGCGGCGGCCGCCTCGAACCAGACGCTGGGCCTGCGGCTGACGGGCACGCTCGACTTGAGCGAGCGATTCACCATGCCCTACGTGGCAGAGTACGCCCGTCAGGGAGACTATGCGGACAACCCGACCGATTACGAGGCGGACTACCTCTTCCTGGAGGCCGGCCTGGCCGGGTCGGACTACAGCGTCAAGTTGGGCTATGAGGTTCTCGAGGGCGACGGCACGCCGGGGCGAGCATTCACGACGCCGTTGGCCACGCTTCATGCATTCCAGGGCTGGGCCGACATGTTTCTCGCGACGCCCGCGAACGGCATAGAGGATTTCCAAGTGACGGTGACAGGGCGTGTAGGGCGGGTCAACTTGACCGCCGTCTACCACGATTTCTCTGCCGATACCGGCGGCGGCAGCTACGGCGATGAGCTCGACCTATCGGCCGGTTGGGCGTTCGCCGATAATTATTCTGTGCTCCTGAAAATGGCGAGCTATAGCGCCGACGGCTTCGCGACGGACACGCTGAGATTCTGGGCGATGCTGTCGGCGTCGTTCTGATATAGCCCGACGGCAACTCACTGTCCGTTCTATGGGCTGGGTGAAGGCGCCTGCTCGGAGGCGCTTGGGTTCGTACTGGCGAGAAGACTGATGTACTGCGCGACGGCACGCCGCCAGCTCGCTTCCTCCAGGTACCCCGCAATCCTATCCCGTACGTATTCGAAGGGCAGGGTCTGACCGGCGATCCTGCGCCCGGCTTTCACGACGTGCGCGCCGTAACGCGTCTCCACCGGCTCGGGGCAGAGTTGCCCGGGCTCGAGTTCGAAAAGCACCGCCTCGAACTCGCTGACGGTCTGCCCCGGGCCCACCTGGCCCAGATTGCCGCCCTGATCCCGTGACGGACACGCAGAGCGCTCCGCCGCCAAGGCTGCAAAGCGCTCGGGATGCGTACTCAGCTCGGCGATGGTTTCCTCTGCTTGCGCAATCGCCCGCGCATACCTACCAGAGTCCGTCGCCGGTACCGCGAACAGGATATGTGAGGCCTCGACGAGATCAGGACTACTGAAGCGCTCCAGATGGCGTCGATAGTAGCGCCGACACGTCTGCTCGTCGGCCTTCGGTGTGACGACCTCCTGCTCGATCAGCGCTTCGATACGGGCATCATCGGGCGCGAGATCGCGGCCGGCAGCGTCCTTGACCGGACCGGCAGTCACGCCGAGCCTGTCCGCCTCGGCCAGCAGCAACGCCTTGACGGCCAACGCTTCCGCCGCAGCCGCCCAAGCCGACTCTGGGGTCTGCGATGGATGGTTCTGCACCTCTGCCGCGATGGCTTCGTCCGGGATTAGTCGGCAGTGGGCGGCGAGCGCTTCCATGATCTATTCAGTCTTCACTGGCGTTGCCGTCACGCTGGCGCTTTCTTGCTGCGCACGATCTGGTAACCGGGCCGCCAGACGTAGCGGATCGGCGCGGACAGCATGTGGATCAGACGCGTGAAGGGAAATAGGAGAAAGATCGTCAGCCCCAGGAACAGATGCGCCTTGAATATCGGATGCGCATTCAGCACATAGTCCGCTGCGTCCGGGCGAAACGCAAAGATGCCTTGCGCCCAGGCCATGAAGTTCAGCATTTCCTCACCGTCGAGATGATCCAGCGAGATCAGAATCGTCGCCAGCCCCAGCGCGAGCTGCAACCAGAGCAAGACGAGGACCGCCATATCGCTGAAGCTCGACGTGCGGCGGATCCGCGGATCGAAGACTCGGCGGTGCAGCAACAAGGATGCCCCGAAGAGCGCCAGTACGCCGGCCACGCCGCCTGCGACGATGGCCAGGATCTGCTTAGCGCCATGACTGACGCCGACGGCTTCGAAAAACCGAATCGGCGTCAGCAGACCGACGAAATGCCCGACGAAAATAACGAGCACGCCCAGGTGAAAGCACACCGACCCGAGCATCAGTTGCCTGCGGCGAAGAAGCTGGCTCGATCCGGAGCGCCAGCTGTATGGCTCGCGGTCATAGCGGATGACCGAGCCGATCGCGAGGACCGCAAGGGCGATATAGGGATAGATGCCGAAGAGCAGGTGGTTGAGAAACTCAGTCATCGTTGGGGCCTCTCTGCACGACGGTGGCCGCGCCTGGCGAGCTCGGGCACTTCGCTCTGTTCAATATCGGGATCGCTTTCGGGCAGGTGTCGTTCGCTGTCTCCGGGCCGAAGCGCACGGCCGCCGTCTCCCAGGCGGCATCGAGGGCATCGAGATCTTCCGGATCGTCATCCACCTCTTGCATGAGGGTTTCCGTCACACTGGGATCTGCCGGAGCCACAAGCGCGCCCAGCAGCTCGAACGCGGCCGCATAGCTGCTGTCGCGCTTGCGCAGGCGTTCACCAAGCGCCGCAAGCACATGCGCGGGTTCCCCTAATAGCTTTAACGCTTGCTCGAGTGGCAGCGTCGAGAGGAATTCGAGGAACAACGGCAAATAGTCGGGGAGCTCGGTCGTGTCGATCGCCAGGCCGTGGGATTGATACAGGGCCTGCAGATCGACCATGGCCTGGCCTCGGTCGCGACTTTCCCCGTGCACGTGCTCGAACAAATGCAGCGACAGCGAACGGGTTCTGTCGAAGAGTAAGACGTAACGCTCCTGAAGGTCTATGAGGTCGCGGTCCCGATACTCGCCAATTAAGCGCGTCATGCCTTCGTAGAATGGAGCAGGCACCAGGTTCTCTTGCTCTAATGCAGGCAGACAATCGTCCATCGCCTCCTGGATTTCCGCGGTGGGATAGGACAACAGCGCCGATAGGACTTTGAACGTGCGAGTCATGAGCTCGTGACCTTGACCGGAAATGCGGCTCGTGTGCGTTTGGGCGTGCCGAAGAGATTCGGCGCCGACGATCCGCCGGAGCAGCCGTTGCCGAAGGAGAAGCCGCAGCTTCCGCGCACCTCGTAAGCGTCCTCGACCTCTTCGCGATGGACCGTGGGAATCACGAACCGATCCTCATAGTTGGCGATCGCCATGACGTGGTACATATCTTCGATCTGCGCGGCGCTCAGCCCGACTTTTTCGGCAACATCCTCGGCAATGACGCCATCGATCGTCTTGGCGCGCATATAGCTGCGCATGGCCAGCATGCGTTCGAGGCACAACGCTACGGGCTCCTCGTCGCCTGCGGTCAGGAGATTGGCGAGATACTTCAGCGGGATGCGCAGGGAGCGGACGTCCGGCATGCCGTCGTTGACGGCGATCTTGCTGGACTCGGCTGCCGCGCTGATCGGCGATAAGGGCGGCACGTACCAGACCATCGGCAGTGTCCGATACTCCGGATGCAGCGGAAACGCGACCTTCCAGTCCATTGCCATCTTGTAGACAGGCGATCGCTTGGCGCTTTCGATCCAGGCATCGGGAACGCCGTCCTTGGCCGCTTGTTTACTGATGGCCGGATCATTGGGGTCGAGGAAGATATCCAGTTGCGACTGATAGAGATCCTGCGGATCGGCTACCGAGGCGGCCTCCTCAATCCGGTCTGCGTCGTACAGCAAAACGCCCAGATAGCGGATGCGCCCGACACAGGTCTCCGAGCAGACTGTGGGCTGCCCAACCTCGATACGCGGGTAACAGAAGATGCACTTCTCCGACTTGCCGGTATTCCAGTTGTAGTAAATCTTCTTATAGGGGCATCCGGAGACGCACATGCGCCAGCCACGGCACTTCTCCTGGTCGATCAGCACGATCCCGTCTTCCTCGCGCTTGTAGATCGCACCGGACGGGCAGGCGGCAACGCAGCTCGGGTTGAGGCAGTGCTCGCACAAGCGGGGCAGGTACATCATGAAGGTGTTCTCGAACTGGCTGTATATCTCCTTCTCGATGTTTTCGAAGTTGTAATCGGCTGCGCGCTTGGAGAATTCGCCGCCGAGCAGCTCCTCCCAGTTCGGGCCCCATTCGATCTTTTCCATCCGCTCTCCCGACAGCAGCGAGCGCGGGCGGGCCGTGGGCATCGCTTTCATCTCCGGCGCGTTGTGCAGATGCTCGTAGTCGAAGGTAAACGGCTCGTAATACTCGTCGATTTCGGGAAGATCCGGATTGGCGAAGATCTTGGCCAACAGGCGCCATTTGCCGCCCATGCGCGGTTGAATGCGCCCGTTGCGAAGCCGTTCCCAGCCCCCGTTCCAGCGATCCTGGTTCTCCCAGTCTTTGGGATAGCCGATGCCGGGTTTGGTCTCGACGTTGTTGAACCAGGCATATTCCATGCCTTCGCGACTGGTCCAGACGTTCTTGCAGGTCACCGAGCACGTATGGCAACCGATGCACTTGTCGAGATTGAGGACCTTGCCGATCTGCGCGCGAATTTTCATCCGGTCTCTCCTATCCTGCTTTCGGATCCGTCGAGCCAATCGACTTTCGTCATCTTGCGGACGATGACGAACTCGTCGCGGTTCGAGCCGACCGTGCCGTAGTAGTTGAAGCCGTAGCTCTGCTGGGCGTAGCCGCCGATCATGTGTGTCGGTTTGACGATCGCGCGCGTGACGCTGTTGTGTATTCCGCCGCGTTGGCCCGTCAGTGGCGAGCCAGGCGTGTTCGTGATCTTTTCCTGAGCGTGATACATGAACAGCGTTCCCTGCTTCATGCGCTGTGATACGACCGCACGAGCGACGACTGCGCCATTCGAATTGAAGGCCTCGACCCAGTCGTTGTCCTCGATCCCGGCCGCCGCTGCATCCGTCTCCGACATCCAGACGATCGGGCCGCCCCGCGACATCGTGAGCATCAGCAGGTTGTCCGTGTAGGTCGAATGTATGCCCCATTTCTGGTGGGGTGTGATGAAGTTGAGCACGACGTGCTTTTGGCCCTCGGCACGGTCGAGCATCGGCTTGACCGCTTTGGTATCTATCGGCGGACGATAGACACAGAAGCCTTCGCCGAAGGCCCGCATCCACAGGTGATCCTGGTAGAGCTGCTGGCGGCCGGTCAGCGTGCGCCAGGGGATCAATTCGTGCACGTTCGTGTAGCCTGCGTTGTAGCAGACTTTTTCGCTTTCCAGTCCGGACCAGGTGGGCGATGAGATGATCTTGCGCGGCTGTGCCACGACATCACGGAAGCGGATTTTCTCGTCTTTCTTGGGCGATGCGAGGTAAGTATGGTCGCGGCCCGTGACCTGCGAGAGCGCATCCCATGCTTTTACCGCGACCTCACCGTTGGTTTCCGGCGCCAACATCAAGATGACCTCGGTCGCGTCAATATCGCTGTCGATGCGCGCCAGTCCCTTGGTCGGGCCATCTTCGGCCACGACACCATTCAAGGCTTTGAGGTGCTCGACCTCTTGCCCCGTCTTCCAGCCGATACCTTTTCCGCCATTGCCCAGCTCGTCCATCAGAGGCCCGAGCGCCGAGAAGCGTCTATAGAGATTGGGATAGTCGCGCTTGACGACAGACACTTGCGGCATGGTCTTGCCCGGGACCGGTTCCACGTCGCCGCGTTTCCAGTCGGAGACGCCAAAGGCCTGTGCCATCTCGGCAGGAGTGTCGTGGAGTATCGGCGTGAGCACGACATCCTCCTCCTCACCCAGCACCTCGGGAGCGACGGCTGAGAACTTTTTCGCGATCGCTTTATAGATCTCCCAATCCGATTTGGTTTCCCAGACGGGATCCACCGCTGCCGAGAGCGGGTGGATGAAGGGATGCATGTCGGAGGTGTTGAGGTCGTTCTTCTCATACCAGCTTGCGGTCGGCAGAACGATGTCCGAATAGACGCAGGTCGTAGACATGCGAAAATCGAGCGTCACCAGCAGATCGAGCTTTCCTTCGGGCGCCTCGTCATGCCAGACGACGTCCTCGGGCCTCGCACGGCCGGATTCGCCGAGATCCTTGCCCTGCACGCCGTGGGACGTGCCGAGCAGATGCTTGAGGAAGTACTCGTGGCCCTTGCTGGAGGCACCGAGCAGATTGGAGCGCCAGACGAACAGGTTGCGCGGCCAGTTGGCCGGATCGTCGGGGTCGTGGCAGCTCAGCTCCAAGCCGCCCGACTTGAGCGCGGCCACGACATAGTCCTTGGGCTCCTGGCCTGCCGCGCGCGCCGCTCGCGTCACGTCGAGCGGGTTGGTCTTCAGCTGCGGCGCAGAGGGTAACCAGCCCATGCGCTCGGCACGGACGTTGAAGTCGATCAACGACCCGCTCCACGAGCCATCCGGCGCCGTCGGCGACAGGATTTCGCTGACATTCAGCGTCTCGTAGCGCCACTGGTCGGTATGCGCGTAGAAAAAGCTCGTGGAGTTCTGCTGGCGCGGCGGGCGGCTCCAGTCCAGCGCAAACGCGAGCGGCAGCCAGCCAGTTTGCGGCCGAAGCTTTTCCTGGCCGACGTAGTGCGACCAGCCACCGCCGGACTGGCCGACGCATCCGCACATGACCAGGAGATTGATGATCCCCCGATAGTTCATGTCCATGTGGTACCAGTGGTTCAGGCCCGCGCCGAGAATGACCATCGACTTGCCGCGCGTCTTCTCGGCATTTGTCGCGAACTCGCGTGCGACCGTGATGATGTGGTCGGCAGGCACACCGGTGATCTGCTCGGCCCAGGCCGGCGTGTATGGCTGGTTATCCCCGTAGTCCTGCGCAATATGCTCGCCGCCCAGACCACGATCTACGCCGTAGTTGGCCATGAACAAATCATAGACGGTGGCCACGAGCACTCTGCGGCCCGAGAGATTGGCTTCGAGGACCGGCACACGACGCACGAGCGTATCGGGATGATCCGTGCCTTTGAAGTAGTCGTGCTCTCGATTGCCGAAATAGGGAAACGTAACGTCGACCACGGCGTCATGCTGGCCGTCTGCGATGTTCGTCAACCGTAAAGCCGTGTCCGCGCCTCCGCTGTCCTTTTCCTCGAGGTTCCATTTGCCTTTGTCGCCCCAGCGAAAACCGATCGACCCCCTCGGCGTAACGAATTGGCTCGAGTTCTCGTCGTAGGCGACCGTCTTCCATTCCGGATTGTTCTCTTCCCCGAGTTGGTCCTCGAAGTCGGACGCGCGGAGTAGACGTTCGGGGACGAGCCTGCCGTCGCTTTCGATCAGGCGAACGAGCATCGGCATATCCGAGTAGCGGCGGACGTAGTCCTCGAAATAGTCGACCTGACGATCGACATGGAATTCGCGCAGGATCACGTGTCCCATCGCCATGGCGAGCGCGGCGTCGGTGCCCTGCTTCGGATGGAGCCAGATGTCGGCGAACTTCGCCGCTTCCGAATAGTCAGGCGAAACTACGACCGACTTGGTCCCCTTGTAACGCGCTTCGGTGTAGAAATGCGCATCGGGCGTGCGTGTCTGGGGCACATTGGAGCCCCAGAGCATCAGGAAGCCTGAGTTGTACCAGTCTGCGCTCTCCGGAACGTCGGTCTGCTCTCCCCAGGTCATAGGTGAGGCGGGCGGAAGATCGCAATACCAGTCATAAAAGGACATGCAGGTCCCGCCCAGCAGCGATAGATAGCGCGAGCCCGCAGCGTAAGAGACCATCGACATCGCCGGAATCGGTGAAAAGCCGATCACGCGATCGGGGCCGTATTTCCTCGCCGTGTAAGCATTCGCTGCAGCAATGATTTCGGTGACTTCGTCCCACTGCGCGCGAACGAAACCGCCGTGCCCACGAATACTGGTATAGGAGGCCCGCTTTTCCGGGTTTTCGACGATCGAGGTCCAGGCGGCGACCGGCGTAAGGGTCTTGCGGGCCTCACGCCAGAGCCGCACGAGCCGTGAGCGCACGAGCGGGTATTTCAGTCGGTTGGCCGAGTAGATGTACCAGCTGTAACTTGCTCCACGCGAGCAGCCGCGCGGCTCGTGGTTCGGGAGATCGGGGCGCGTGCGGGGATAGTCGGTCTGCTGCGTCTCCCAAGTGACGATGCCGCCCTTCACGTAGACCTTCCACGAGCACGAGCCCGTGCAGTTCACGCCATGTGTCGAGCGGACGATCTTGTCGTGTTGCCAGCGCTTTCGGTAGCCATCCTCCCAGCGCCGATCCTCGGTCGTCGTGATCCCGTGGCCGCTGGCATCGGTGATAGTGGCCCTGCTGAAGAAATTCAGCCGGTCAAGCAGATGGCTCATGTTGCCTGTCCTTTCATGTAGTGCTGCCGACGGGTTCCTGCGCGGTACTACCGCGCTCGACCTCGTAGAGGAACCCGCCGCGCCGCGTGTAGACGTACCAAGTCAATATGGCGCAGAGACCATAGAAGGCCAGGAAGCACAGGAGCGCTCCCTCCGGGCCGCCGGTCAGTTGAATCGAAGTGCCATAGGACTTGGGAATGAAGAATGCACCGTATGCCGCGATCGCCGCCGTGAATCCGATGATTGCAGCTGATTCCGTCTCGGCCTGCCTCAACTGCTCCCTTGGCGGTTCGTCAGGAAACAGGCGCGGCATCTCTTGACGCATGATGATCGGAATCATCTGGAACGTGGAGGCGTTGCCCACGCCCGTCGCGATGAACAGCAGCATGAACATCGTGAAGAAGCCCCAGAAGGCGCCCGGCTGGTCTTTGATCGTAAGGAAATACAAGACGCCCAATATGGCAGGAATCATGCTCACGAAGACGCAGAACGTGACCCGGCCACCGCCCCATTTGTCGGCCAACCGACCCGTGGCGGCGCGCGATATGGCTCCGGCCAGCGGTCCCAGGAACGCAAACGCCAGCACGTTTGTGTCGGGAAAAGCTATTCCGGCGAGCAGCGGAAACCCTGCGGAATAGCCGATGAACGAGCCGAACGTGCCCGTATAGAGCACACACATGATCCAGTTGTGCTTGCGCTGGAAGATCACAGCCTGTTCCGAGAAGCTCGCCTTGGCCGAGGGAATGTCGTTCATCTCGAACCACGCAATAGCAGCGGAAATGATGATGAACGGCACCCAGATGAAGCCCGCATTCTGCAGCCAGAGCGTCTCGCCATTTGCGAGTTCCTGAGGCGGACCGCCGAGCGTACCGAAGATACCGAAGGTGATCGCGATGGGGACGGCGAACTGCATGACCGACACGCCGGTATTGCCGAGGCCCGCATTGAGCGCGAGCGCGCTGCCCTTGCGCTTTTTCGGGAAGAAGAAACTGATGTTGGCCATGGAGGACGAGAAGTTACCGCCGCCCAGGCCGCACAGCAGCGCCAGGATCAGGAGAATGACGTAAGGCGTCTCCGGGTTCTGCACGGCATAGCCAATACCGAAGCAGGGGATGAGCAGCGAAAGCGTAGACAGCGTCGTCCACAGCCGCCCGCCGAAGATTGGAACCATGAAGCTGTAGAAGATACGCAGGGTCGCCCCGGACAGGCCGGGCAGGGCCGCAAGCCAGAAGAGCTGATCTGTCGAAAAGTCGAAACCGACAGCGGGCAGTCTGGCAACGACAACAGACCAGACCATCCAGACAGCGAACGCGAGCAGCAGGCAGGGAATGGAAATCCACAAATTGCGATTCGCAACGTTGGCGCCGATGGCTTTCCAGAACATCGAGTCCTCGGGCTGCCAGTCGTGGAGTACGTTTTTCGCCGGCGTCATGCCCTCCATCTCGGGGAATTCAGGCAGGTCGCGGATCGTCGTTCCAGCTGCCTTTAGCTCCATCCGGTGGACTGCGATGTGCATCCAGGTGAATGCAACCACGACGAGGCCGAACAGCAGCATGTAACAGCCGGTCCAAAGGCCGGTCAGGTCATTCATCACGCCGAAAGCTATGGGCAGGAAGAAACCGCCGAGGCCGCCGATCATACCGACCAGGCCACCGACCGACCCGACGTGATCAGGATAGTAAGCCGGGACATGCTTGAATACGGCTGCCTTGCCCAACGACATGAAAAAACCGAGTAGAAATATTATCACGACGAAGGGAACGAGCCCCATCGAGGTCGAGAACGCAATCGGGCCCCGGATTCCATGAATCACGTAGTCCGTTTCTGGATAGGAAAGCATGAACAGGCAAACCATGCAGACGCCCAACGTCACGTACATGACCTGTCGGGCGCCGTAGCGATCGGACAAATGCCCGCCATAGGCGCGGAAGATGCTGGCCGGAATCGAATAGGCGGCCGCTAATATGCCGGCGGTCTTGATGTCCAGTCCATACACATTGACCAGATAGTTCGGCAACCAGAGCGCGAGCGCAACGAAGGCACCGAAGACGAAGAAATAATAAAGGGCGAAGCGCCAGACCTGCAGGTGCTTGAGCGGCTCGAGCTGTGCGAGCGTGGATCTAGGTCCTTCATGCCGCGCGCGCCGGTCACGCAGATGGGGATCGTCATCAGCTACGAGCCAAAAGACGATCGCCATGACGATCAGTACGACGGCCCATACCTGCGCGACCGCGGTCCAACCGTAGGCTACGAGCACGAACGGAGCAACCAGCTTCGTGACGGCTGCGCCGACGTTACCGGCGCCGAATATTCCTAAAGCGGTTCCTTGCTTATCCGTGGGATACCACTTGGACACATAGTCCACTCCGATCGCAAAACTGCCACCGGAAAGACCGACTCCCAGGCCTGCCAGCAACATCAATTCGTAGCTGGTCGCGTATGACAGCAAGAAGGTCGCGACGCCCGCGCAGATCATGGTCAGCGAGAAAACGAGGCGGCCTCCGTATTGATCCGTCCAGACACCCAGGAATAGCCGGGACAGTGACCCCGTGAGGATCGGGGTTCCCACAAGCAGGCCGAACTGCGTATCTGACAGGCCGAGCTCTGTCTTTATCTGAATGCCTATGATCGAAAAGATCGACCACACCGCGAAACACACGGTGAACGCTAACGTGCTCATGCCGAGCGCTTTGGAATGTGGCTGTGTCATAAGGTCTATGAGCTCCGGCTTCGCTGAAACGTCGATGCTCTCGTATTATGACAAGTTGTTACGTGACTTGGGTCTCAATCAGAAATGGCGGGCGGCCAGCAGCGCGCGTTTGCGAGGATCTCAGAGACCGAAGAGTCCGTCGTAAGAAAGCTCTGGATTTGTTGGCGGAGAGGGAGGGATTGACGCTCGCCATCCCTGGCTCGCGCCCTTCGGGCGGCTCCGCTAACGCGTCGCCGTCCAAATCGGCAATCCTGCCGATTAGTCGAACCGAAGGGCTCTCATCAAACCGCCCGCTCCGACCAAGCATACGAAAAGGCCCCTTGCAGGGGCCTTTTCGTATGCTGGCGGAGAGGGAGGGATTCGAACCCTCGAAGGGCTTTTAACCCTTACTCCCTTAGCAGGGGAGCGCTTTCGACCACTCAGCCACCTCTCCGATCGTTAGTACTGCGCGGGCTATTGGATTCTAGCGGCAAAAGGAAACCGCAGCCAGGCGAAGGCGGTGTGCCCCCGCACCATATCTCGAGAAGTTAACGAGCGAGCTCGAGACTCGCTGCGGCGTCCACGAAGCTAGCGGCCTGCGCTCACGGCCCGGACGGGTTGATCGTCCTCTTGCTCGCGCTGAATTCGCTCGTAGATTTCTTCACGGTGAACAGCTACCTGCTTCGGCGCGTTAACGCCTAAACGGACTTGATTGCCTTTCACGCCGAGCACAGTCACGGTCACATCGTCACCGATGACCACCGTCTCCCCCATGCGTCTGGTCAAGATCAGCATAGCCAAACTCCTTCTCGGTCCTCGTCCCGGACCGCTCCTCCGCCTTCTTCTCGCGCAGTTCGGAGCACATCGCCCGGGACCGCCCTTCCGCTCCGAAGCAGATCCTTACCCGCAGCGAACCGCGAGGCTTCGAGGCATCCATGGCTGGCCGGCCCTTGGTGTTATTACAGTTGTGGCCGGTCCCCCTCTAACACCGGACGGGTCGAAGGCACCCGGCCGATCGGACTATGTTAATGCATTTTTACAGCGGGGGAATGGGGTTTTTAGACTAAGTCTAACTTCCAAGGGCGGACTCGACCCGCCCGGGCACGAGCGCGAGTGCCGAGTCGAGCTTTTCCGGATCGTTACCGCCTGCCTGAGCGAAGTCCGGGCGGCCGCCACCGCGTCCGCCGACGTGCTCGGCCACCGGGCCGATCAAGACCCCGGCCTTGACCGTACCGGTGAGGTCTTTCGTAACGGCTGCAACGAGGCGGACCTTATCGTCCTCGACAGCACCGAGAACGACGACGCCCGAGCCGAGCCGGTCTTTGAGTTGATCGGCAGCATTCCTGAGTGCCTTGGAATCGGCGCCATCGAGCCGCGCGGCGAGCACTTTGACACCCTTAACGTCGACGGCCTGCTCGATCAGATCCCGGCCGCCGCCCGAGGCAAGCTTCCCGCGCAGCGTCTCGAGCTCGCGCTCGAGTCCACGGTTGCGCTCGAGGAGTTGACCGACTTTCTCGGCGACGTCTTCGCGACCGCCTTTGACGAGCCCGGCAACCTCACGCAGCAGCGCATCGCCGTTCTCGATCCAAGCTTCGGCGACCCGACCCGTCACGGCCTCGATGCGGCGCACGCCTGCAGCGATACCGCTCTCGGCGACGATCTTCATGAGGCCGATATCGCCGGTCCTCGCGACGTGCGTGCCGCCGCAGAGCTCCGTCGAAGACTCACCGAGCGTGAGCACGCGCACGGTATCTGCATATTTGTCGCCGAAAAACGCCAGCGCGCCGGCAGCAATCGCCTCCTCATATTCCATCTCACGCGTCTCGGCCGGCGCGTTTACCCGAATGCGCTCATTAACGAGGCGCTCGATCTTGTTGAGCGCTTCGGCCGTGACCGGCTCGTAGTGCGAGAAGTCGAACCGCAACCGGTCCGGCGCAACGAGCGAGCCTTTCTGTTGCACGTGCGTGCCAAGCACCTCGCGTAGCGCAGCGTGCAAGAGATGCGTCGCCGAATGATGCAACACAGTCGCCTCACGCCGCTGTGCATCAACGTGCGCACTAACGACGTCGCCGACCGCCAACCCACCTTCGAGTAAGCGGCCGAGGTGCCCATGCGCCAACCCGAGTTTTTGGGTGTCGTCGACGGTGAAGCGCACGCCGTCCGCTTCGAGCCTACCTGTGTCGCCGACTTGTCCGCCGCTCTCGGCGTAGAATGGCGTAGTGTCGAGCACGACGATCCCAGCCGCCCCCGATTCGAGCACCTCGACGGGCTCGCCTTCAGCAAACAAAGCCGTCACGGTAGCCTCAGCCGATAATGCGTCGTAACCGACGAACGCCGTCGGCGTATCGAGGCTCGGCAGCTTTGATCGGTCGAGCACAAAATGGCTTGCCGCACGTGCGCGCTCGCGCTGCTGGTCCATGGATTTCGCGAAACCGGCATGATCGACGCTTAAATTCCGCTCTCGCGCGACGTCGGCCGTGAGATCTTCGGGAAAGCCGTAGGTGTCGTAGAGCTTGAACGCCGTCTCGCCCGGGATCACACCGCCGGCCGGCAAGGATTCAATCGCATCCTCGAGCATGCGCATGCCGTGCGTCAAAGTCTCGGCGAAGCGGTCTTCTTCCTGACGCAGCACACGCTCGACGTGCTCACGCTGTGCACCAAGCTCAGGATATGCCGCACCCATCTGCGCTTCGACCGACTCGACGAGTTTGTGAAAGAACGGCTCTTCCGTGCCGAGCTTGTAGCCATGACGCACGGCGCGACGAATGATGCGTCGAAGCACGTAGCCGCGACCTTCGTTTCCAGGCAACACACCGTCGGCGATCAGAAACGAGCACGCGCGGATGTGATCGGCAATTACGCGCAACGACTTATTCTGGGCGTCGCGCGTCTTCGTTACCTCCATCGCATCCGCGATGAGACCTTTAAACAGGTCCGTCTCGTAATTCGAGTGCACGCCCTGCATGACGGCAGCTAGGCGCTCGAGACCCATGCCCGTATCGACCGAGGGCTTGGGCAGCGAAGTCAGCTCGCCTGACTCGTCACGCTCGTACTGCATGAAGACGAGGTTCCAAACCTCGACGAACCGATCGCCGTCCTCGTCCGGCGACCCGGGCGGCCCACCCGCCACATCGGGGCCGTGATCGTAAAAGATCTCGCTGCACGGTCCGCACGGACCCGTGTCGCCCATGGCCCAGAAATTGTCCTTGAGGCCGAGCCGGCCGAAGCGCTTCGCATCGACGCCGATTTCCTCGAGCCAGATCTGCGCGGCTTCCTCATCGTCTTCGAACACCGTGCACCACAGCCGCTCGGGCGCCAAACCGAGCACGCCTGTGATGTACTCCCAGGCGTAGTGGATGGCTTCGCGCTTGAAGTAATCGCCGAAGCTGAAATTACCGAGCATCTCGAAGAGCGTATGGTGGCGCGCCGTATAACCGACGTTCTCGAGGTCGTTGTGCTTGCCCCCCGCTCGCACGCAGCGCTGGGCGCTGACGGCACGCTGAATCTTGCGTTGTTCCTGGCCGAGGAAAACGTTCTTGAACTGCACCATGCCGGCGTTCGTGAACAGCAGCGTCGGGTCGTTCGCGGGCACGAGCGAGGAGCTCGGCACGGCCTCGTGGCCACGCTCGGCGAAGTAATCCAGGAAGGACTGGCGTAGCTCGTTGCTGCTGTGCTTCATGTTCAGGTCACGGACGAAAGCGGGGTTGCGCGGCCCGCAAACTAATCCGAATCGCTGGCTAGGTCCAGGGCCGTGCGAATCTGCTCAGACTCGAAGCCTCGATACTGCAGGAATTTCGCCTGGCGCGCGCGCTCCTTGAAATCTGCGGGTGCTTCGGCGCCGAAGCGCTTGGCACGCACCGCCGCCGCAAGTGCCGTCCAGTCGCAATCGGCCTGGGCCAGCGCACTGCTTGCGCTGGCCTCCTCGATACCGCGCTGGGCAAGCTCACCGCGAATGCGCACGGGGCCCTGTCCCTTGCGCACGCGCCCACGGATGAAGCTTTCGACGAAGCGATCCTCCTCGAGGAGGTGATCGCGCACGAGATCATCGAGCACCTGCTCGACGAGGGCGGGCTCGAAGCCACGCCCGGTGAGCTTGCGCTCTAGTTCCAGGCGGCTGTGATCGCGCCGCGCAAGCAGGTCCATCGCCCGGCGGCGGCAGACGCGCTCAGCCTCGGCGCTTTCCTCAGGAAGCCTGCTGCTGGGCAGCACCCTCCTCCGCCTCGTCGAGCACGACCTCTACCGGACCCGGCAAGCGCTTGGCGCGGATCTGCGCCTCGACCTGCGCGGCCATCTCGGGATGTTCGATGAGATAGTTACGCACGTTCTCCTTGCCCTGGCCGATGCGGTCGCCCTGGTAGCTGTACCAGGAACCGGATTTGTCGATGATGTTCTCCTCGACGCCGAGATCGATGATCTCGCCCTCGTGCGAGATGCCCTCGCCGTAGAGGATCTCGAACTCGGCCTTGCGAAACGGCGGGGCGATCTTGTTCTTGACGACCTTGACGCGCGTTTCGTTGCCGATGACCTCATCGCCCTTCTTGATCGCGCCGATGCGGCGGATGTCCAGACGCACGGAGGAGTAAAACTTCAGTGCATTGCCGCCCGTCGTGGTCTCGGGGCTGCCGAACATGACGCCGATCTTCATGCGGATCTGGTTGATGAAGATGACCATCGTGTTCGA
>Ga0224497_10001074_pt1 | contig 17907 bp, 15 predicted proteins | sample SF_Jul11_sed_USG_4_FD_167970 | JGI IMG/M metagenome (GOLD analysis project Ga0224497, IMG submission 167970) | Sediment microbial communities from San Francisco Bay, California, United States - SF_Jul11_sed_USGS_13 | ecosystem: Environmental > Aquatic > Marine > Sediment | place: USA... | reverse complement strand
GAAACAGAACGAGGGCCAGCGGGATGAACAGCAAAAGACGTTTGACAAACATAGAGGTCTGAATCAACCCAAGACAGTGTAATGCCTCAATGGTATCAAGAACCAAAAAGGGATGCTATGCCTGATTGATCATTATCGACTACGAGAGTGTTGAAAAATGCCGCCAGCGGCGTTCCCTGCCTTCGCCGTAGCGGCTTCACGTCTACGCGCTGAAGCGTTTCGACGCGCAAGCGCGCAGGCAGGTCGCGGCTTGGTCGTGCTCACGTACTCCTCCGTACGCTCCGCTCGCCCAAGCGGCTGCGGCCTTCCCTTCGAGAGGCCTCAGGGCAGGACTGGACGCGCCCCTTCGGCCAGACTCAGGGCATGCTTTTTGAACACTCCCTTATTTTTTCCCGTGTGAGTTTAAGACGCTCATATGCTGATGGAGTGGCAAAAATTTTGAAATATTCAACAGCCCCACTATTAGATCCCAAACAAGTCTCAGGAGTGACACCTTGACTCTGTCGTCATAAACGTCGGGAAGGGGAAGAAGCACGAAACCGTGCTCAAGACCAGACTGCCAATCTCAACTGGTAGGAATTGGATCCAACTGGGCCAGGAGGGTAGGAGTAAAGGTCTTATGTGCTGATAAGAGACACGTGATGTCCAACAGAGGCATGGTCACCAAACACATGTCATCACGCGCGCGCAACTCAATATGGCTTTTTCTATGGCTTCGACAAGTCTACTTTGACCTCTCCATCTTCAACGACGGTCGAGTAGGATCTCACATGGCTGGATGGATTATTGACACAATGTCCAGTTTTCACATTGTACTCCCACCCATGCCAGGGGCAGGTCACTGTCTCCCCCTCGACCTCTCCTTCGCCTAAAGGGCCGCCCCTATGGAGGCAGGTGTTATCGATGACATGGAAGGCTCCATCAACCTTAAACACCGCCAAACATTTCTCGCCAGCCTCCACCACCAGACCTTTTCCCTCTTCGACATCATCTATTTTCGCAATACGCACTAACTCCGACATAGGTCCTCCTCAACACCAATGAGTCTTCCCTTACGATTTTTTCAAGGGATCTGTAATTTTTTTGAGCAAACTGGAGAGGGAGGGCGCAGCATCCCCCTTTCCTTTTTCCGCTTGCTCAATATTCGCCACGAGGGTTTTTGCAATCTGAAGAAAGGCCTGGGCTTGAGGCGACGAGGGATCATTGCTCACGATTGGCGTTCCGTTGTCTCCTCCCTCCCGAATGGCCGGATCAATCGGAATACGTCCCAAAAATGGAATCTCAAATTTTTGAGCGGCGCGTTCCCCTCCTCCCGTCGAAAAGATTTCTGTCCGTTCGTGACAATGCCCACACACAAAATAACTCATATTTTCAATCACGCCAAGCAACGGGACGTTGACTTTCTTGAACATCGTCATGCCTTTTCGCACATCCTGCAGAGCCACTTCTTGCGGAGTCGTCACGGTCAGCGCTCCGGTCAATGGCACTAACTGTGACAGCGTCAACGGCACATCTCCTGTACCAGGCGGCAAATCGATCAATAAATAATCGAGTTCCCCCCACACCACATCACGGAAAAATTGCTGGATCGCCGAATGGACCATGGGCCCACGCCACACCACAGGCGTGTCTTCCGGCACAAAAAATCCCATGGAAATGACTTTGACCCCCTGCCCCTCAGCAGGCAGAATTTTCTCCCCTTCCTTAACCGGCTCTTTCGACACACCGATCATCAGGGGGATATTCGGTCCATAAATATCCGCATCCATTAACCCTACCGCGTAGCCTTGCTGCTTGAGCGCGACAGCCAAATTCACAGTGACCGTGGATTTGCCGACTCCGCCCTTGCCACTGCTGACCGCAATGATGTGTTTCACTCCCGGCAATGGATTTCCTTCAGGTTGATTGGGTGGGGTCGCGGGACCGGCCGGGTTTTGTTCAGCAGCCATTCAATATTCTCCTTTGTCACAAGCACTCATAAAAATTCCTGCACATGGGCGACGTTTCATACATTCACCTCTGCACACCATACCATTGGCCATTAATCAAAGAGAACCCGAAACCCTCATGGACTGAGGAGGATTTCGGGTCTCTCTCCACACATGCACAATCGACGATAGGGATGCGGGCAGAAGAACGATGGGCAGAAACACCTACCCTAATTGAGTGGCAAACTTTTTGCGCGATCGCCCGATGAGAGGTTCATGATGATGCCGACGATTTTCAGAAATCACCGGATCCAAAATTTCACCACAAGTAATACATCGCCAACCCGAGAAATACATGGCCCCGGATTCATCAGCTATATCACCAAACTTATCCTGAATCATTATCCCCTTACAACGCGGACAATCCATATAAAGCACTCCTTCTCCCAGCATAAAAAATAATAAAATCAATACGTACTGGTTAGAATAAAAAGCAATCCATATGCCTAAATAATTTCTGCGCAACCATTTGATAAATAAAGACTTTACATATTTCACATTTTCACTAACGTTTCAAAATGAAACTAAGTCAATTAAATTGAACAAGCTAAATAGACATAATTCGTTGAATATATTATATTTTAATGTAAATGGCACCATAAGGTAACAACTAGATTCAAAATGAAACGTTTTACGTTTATTGAGTAATTCCAAATTGTTTGACCTTACGCCACAAGGTCGATCGACCAATTCCTAACTGCTGCGAAGCTTCCTTCAGCCGCCAATCTGACTTTTCCAACGCCCGGCAAATGGCTTGTCGTTCCAAGGCTTCCAGTGACTCGGAATCCGTCCATTCCCGATGCTCCCAACAATACCGATGCAGATCAGCCGGAAGATGCTCGAATTGAATCGTCTCCTCTTCACAGCACACAAAGGCATGCTCAATCATATTTTGAAGCTCCCGGATATTTCCGGGAAACGGGTACTGACTGAGAGCGGTCAAACATTGCGGAGACAAACTGGCAATATGTTTGCCCATTTCACGGTTGAATTTTTCGAGAAAATGATTCACGAGCAAGGGAATATCTCCCGCCCGCTCGCGCAATGGGGGCAGTACGATCGGAATCACCCGTATACGAAAATACAAATCTTCCCGAAACCGTCCTTGCTGGACGGCTTCTTCCAGATTCCGATTCGTGGCCGCGACCACCCGCACATCCACCGTGACCGTGTCATTGGATCCCACCCGTTCAAACCGTCCCCGCTCAAGCACTCCCAATAATTTCACTTGAGTGGCGACACTCATTTCCCCGATTTCATCGAGGAAGATCGTCCCACCATTAGCAATTTCAAACCGGCCGGGTTTATCAAAATACGCATTGGTAAACGCCCCTTTGACATGACCGAATATTTCACTTTCCAGAATTCCCTCGGACAAACTTGAGCAATTCACCACAACGAAGGGGGCATGTTTTCTCGGGCTATGGGCATGTAAGGCACAGGCAATTAATTCCTTGCCCGTCCCACTCTCACCCGTGATGAGGACTGAGGATTTCGAGGCGGCAATGGTTGGCAATTTAGCCATAATGTCCTGCATGCGAGGACATCGACCAACCATATTATCCAGTTTGGTCTGCTCTCCCAGCCGATGCTTGAGTTCCGACACCTCTTCCACCTTAGCGCTTAATTCGCGAACCAGCGAGATATCTCTGATGACTTCGATTAAACCGATCAGTTTTTCTTCCTTATCCAATAAAAAGTCGGTATTGATGCTCACCGGAATATGCGCGCCATCACGTCGACGAACCACCGCTTCGAAATTCGACACCCGCTCTCCCTGAAGCGCCCGCTCCAGGACACATTCCTTGGTCGAACAAATATTGCTTTGGATCAGCACATCACAGGCCAATAAGGTGCCCGCCGCGTCGACGTTGTACCCCAACATCGTCTGCATCGCCCGATTTAAAAAGGTCACCCGTTTCTGCAGGTCAATCGTAATAACCCCGTCACTAATGCAGTCCAAAATGATTTCTGCACCATTCGAGCGAGAATATGATCCAAATTCAGCCATGACGTGTATGCCTCTCGTGACGATAAAGACTTCCGGTTACAGCCAATCCACCTTTTCTTTCATCCGCATTTATGGTAGGAAGTGTGGTGCAGACCTCTGAACAACTGACCAGGCCCGTCTCCTGTTAGTGTAAGGCAACCCTATTCTGCTCCACAAACCTTTGCCGATTACCGTTTTGCCACCTTCCAACAAGAACACGGTTCTTCTAACCGGCTCGCTCTGGGCGAGGAATGGGGCACGTCGCTTTCCCATTTCCCTGACAATTGCCGGTTCCCCTTTATACGGAGCACGGACGTCTGCCTGGCGCCTCTCTCGTAAGTCGTGGCACGTTGCCTCATGATGACCATGGACCCTGTCACCCTCTTGGCCGGCCTTGCGCGGCTCCCCTATCCGGACATTGACCCGGTCTTTTTTCGAATCGGCCCCCTGGCGCTTCGATGGTACGGCCTCATGTATCTCCTGGGATTAGCGGGGGCCTATTGGCTCATCAAGTCCAGAGCCGCCACAAGGCATGTGTCTCTTCCACCACAACAATTGTCCGATCTGATTGTCTATGCCGCCTTTGGCGTCTTTCTCGGTGGGCGCTTGGGGTATGTGCTGTTTTATAACTTCCCCTTTTATCTGGACCATCCCCTCAAAATTTTTGCGGTATGGGAAGGGGGCATGTCATTTCACGGCGGGCTGCTCGGAACCTGCGTCGCGCTTTTGTTGTTTTGCAAAAAGCGGGGATTTCCTGTTTGGCCCATCGCCGATTTGGCAGCAGGAGCCGCTCCAATTGGACTGGGGTTTGGGCGACTAGGGAATTTCATCAACGGAGAATTATTCGGTCGGCCCACTGACGTAGAGTGGTGTATGGTGTTTCCCTATGGCGGCCCGGAGTGCCGACACCCGTCACAACTCTATGAGGCCGGACTGGAAGGCGTCGCACTTTTTGTCATTTTAACGATACTCAATCGCTGGTCCACACCACCAGGAACGATATTCTGGACCTTCATCTGTGGATATGGGGTGGCTCGATTTTTTGTGGAGTTTTTCCGCCAACCGGATAGTCATTTAGGGTTTATCTTCCAGTGGATCACGATGGGGCAGTTACTCTGTATCCCAATGGTTGCTGGCGGCGTGTTCATGATTATCCGAGGCTACAAACGGGCATAACCCTTAGTAGCATTCCCCCTCTTCTTTTCAGTGTTTCTCTTCACATGGCTTTTACATAAACCCCACCCCGGGTTAAAACCCACCGCCGCCGCCTGGAGTTGCCCCCCCACCAAACCCTGGCATCACCGGGGCCGAGGTGGCTTGCACAGGGGCATCGGGAACATTGCCATACCGCCGAAGGGGTGGAGAATTCCAAATCACCTTATTGCCGGGAGCAAGGTTGGCAGCCTCAATGAAATGTTTCTTGGCTCCGGCCTGATCGCCCATCCGGTCCATGGACAGTGCGAGATTATAGTGGGCTTCCGCAAGATCGGCTTGTTGTTGCACGGCAGACTGAAATTGTTGTCGTGCCGCCTCCCACCGGCCTTCGTCAAAAAGATTCTTGCCTTCGGTCATGAGCAGCAACACGTGAGCATCCACATTTGGAGGAGGGGCCAGGGCTGTCAAAGGCGCTGGCTTGTCAGACGCGCACCCTCCCGCCGCCATCATGATGAGATAGACCCCCACACACATCTTCATCCTCCAATTCCTCATCGCTCCCTCCTTGTCATCAATTGTTCGTTATGAAACACATTTTCATCGATTCCCACAGCGACCGTGACCACTTCACCTAGACGAATAAAAAAGAGTTTACACCCTTTGACCACAGGACCCAAGCATTGGGTTGCCGCCCGCGCATAGGCATGCGCTTGTTCCCGGTAAGTCTCCGCTCGCTGCACCAACGTGCGAGAGGATACGTGATCCGTTTTATAATCGCCAACCCACACCTCACCATCGATTTCATAGACCACATCCATGACGCCCTCCATCACGCAGGTCCGTGGCAAGGAAGGCTCATGTTGCCTGACAGGCCAGGGCACCGCAAATGGAACCTCCCTACCAAGAATCGTTGCCCTCTGTAATTCCCGATAAGCCGGTGAAGCGAGAAAGTGATCAAAGAGCGTTTCAAGTTCTCTAACCACCTCACTCTTGTCCTCCTCCGACCCGTCTGTCAATTGTCGTTCACAAAAATCAACAATTGCGCTCCGAACCCTCCCGGGCTCACTTTGAAAATCCCATATTTGCAGTACTCGATGCATCAACGTCCCGAGACGCTGACTGGTCCCCCGTGAAACCTGCGGTCTTTCTCCCAAACCCTGGACCGATCTCGCCTGATGCAGCCTGGAGGGATTGACGTAAGCCTCCGCCTGATTGGTCTGTTGCCATCTCATTTCACGCGCGTCCCACTGTGGTGTCGAGATCACCACCTCACGGCCACCTTTAGAATCAGAATGTGGCTGTTGAGGCTTCAAATATTTCAACACGGCGGGCGTCACGACGGTGTGAGGAATAGAAACCGCTCCCACACGCGCAACACTCAGTTCTGAATTTCCAAACTCTCCTTCAGCAATCTCCTGAAGAAGACTCAACAGACTCTCCCCACCCCGTTTCGCAAGTATGCCCCCTGATAAGATTAATCGCTCTCGGGCCCTGGTCATTCCGACATACAGCACGCGCCGCTGTTCAGCGGCTTCTCGAATCCGTTGCTTTTCCCACAGGGGAATCTGGCCCGCATTCCACACAGGTGGCAGCGTACAGCCATACAAGCCGCTAATCCAGTCAAATGTAATATGTGCCCCACGATCCAGCCCGGTCGCCTTTTGATGTAACCCGGGCAACATCACCACAGGGAATTCAAGTCCTTTGGCCTTATGAATCGTTAAGACACGGACCGCGTCTAACGTCTCTTCGGCCAAAGTGGCCTCCGGTTCTGGAGGATGGGTCATGAGGGCCTCGACCAATCGTTCCACCCAGGCAGAAAACGATAAATGAGGAACGGCCGCCTGTTCACTCATGAGGTCACGAAGCTTCCAGACATTCACCACCGCCTGCTCACCATGGCTCGAGGCCGCGGCTAATTCCACGAGAGGGAGTTGCAGAAACAGGAGATCAAGTAATTCCGAAAGAGGAAGTCGATTCGCATGGGCATGAAGCCAAGCCAGCCGTTGGAAAAGACCCTGAATGACTGATCGTCGTGAACTCTCCCATGCATCCAACATCTCAGCACGCCGGATATCCAAAGGCCCAAGTTTCGCCACATCCATAATCTCTTGATCCGTCAGCCCACCTAAGGAAGACCGGAGAATACCCACAAGGGCCAGGGCATCGGTGGGATCATCCAGGACGCGAAGCACATTCACCACATCAATCACTTCCTGACGCCGGTAAAAATGCCGCTCACCATCAGCCATGCAAGGAATGTTGTGGCGCTGCAACGCTTCAAGATACACCTGCGCATTGGTAAATTTTCTTAACAATACCGCGATATGCCCGGGACGCAAGGAGGTTCTCACTCCCTTCTCCATGATCCACTGTCTTCCCGGCAGCAATTGTTCTTCAATCCACCCGGCTAACCATTCGGCTTCCACCCGTGTGGCCCGATCAGCATCCCATTCGTCTTCCTCTTGAGGGTTGGCCATCACACAGATCTCCACTCCTGTCGAGCCGGAACCGGTCTCTCGCTTCCGTCCAACCGCCAGAGGAACATTGGGGGGTTGCACATTGGCTTGAGGAATGAACAACCGGTCAAACACGGCATTGACGGCTTCAAGAATGGCCCCGTCACTACGAAAATTGGTAAGAAGAGTACACACGATCCCTCCATCATGCGTCACTTTCTCCACGACCTGATCGAATGCCTCGATATCGGCTCGCCTAAAGGCATAGATCGATTGTTTGGGATCGCCCACAATAAACAGCTTCCCCGGCATGAGCCGGATATCCCGCCAAAACCGCCCGTACTCATTGGGACGCTCCCCTAAATAGAGCAAAATTTCATATTGAACCGGATCAGTATCCTGAAACTCATCCACCATAATGGCCGCATAGGTTCCCTTCAATTGCTCTCGGACCATGGGATGATCGCGCAGGAGATCCCGCACACGGATCAAGAGCCCATCAAACCGAATCCAGCCCTTATCCGAAAAAACCTGGCGGACTCGTACCGCAAACGGCCCCAGCACATGAATGACCTTGCTCAACACGGTTTCATTCACTTGCAGCAGCTGTTGCGCAGCTTGAATTGCTCGCCTGGCATCTTGAAAGTCCGACGCCTCCCACTCTCCCGGTGCCTTCCCAATCGCTGATTCAAGCAAAACCTTGTCGGCACCAGACAAGGCAAAGTCCGTTGGCCGTTCCACATCTCCGACCTGGTCAAACATACGCTCCGCAAGGGCTAAGAGCTTTTCAATTTTTCGAGGTTTGGCTCGATCATATTGCCTCAGCAATGATCGAACCTGATGCTGTTTACTCTGTAGCCACATCCGAAAGGCCGGAGGGGATCCTTCAGAACCCACTTGCTGTTCTAACTCAGGAAGAGAAATCTGATCCTGACAGAGCGAGAAGGCAAAGGATCGAATCTCTTTAAGACCCATGTGATTGAGCAAGTCCTGCCACTGGGCATGCGCGGAACCTTGCGAACCTAATTCCTGTTCTAACCAGGCATCCCACGCATCGTGAAATGTCTCAAGAAATTGAGTCCCCTCATCTTCGTGGAAATGAGGATCGACCCGGGCTTCTATGGGATACAGGCGAAGGATATGCGCGGCAAAACTATGGAGCGTGGCGATTTGCGATTTTTCCAGATCACTCAAGGCGACCTGAATTTTTCCCCTCACATGTGCCGTGGATACATGATAGCGTTGCTTGAATTCCTCCAGGCCTGTGCCACCTGAACCCCCGCTTCCGGCTTCCGCCTCACAATCAGCCAGCAACCCATGCAACCGGTCGCGGAGCCGCGCTTTCATTTCATTGGCGGCTTTGTTCGTAAAGGTCAGCGCCAACATGTCGGTCAATCGTAACGGGTGTGGTTCCCTCAGAAGCGCATAAATCAGTCGATTCACCAACAGTGTCGTTTTACCCGTCCCGGCTCCGGCCAGCACAACCACGTTGCGATCAAACGTCGTTTCCGCCGTAAGTCGCGCATCGGCATCGGGGAGAAGATCGAGATTACTCATGTGTGGCCCGTTGCTTTCGTCCCTGCCGAAATTCTTTGGCCAATGGAATCCCATAAGCCCTCACCCACGAAGGATGATGCTGGGACCGACAGGCCACAGACCAAGAGCAGTCACGACAGTAGGGACCAGGGAGAACAAAAAACTGTCCGGCGCGTATGCTCTGGATCCAACGACGGATCGTGCGCAACAATTGGTCACCAGTCGGCGTATCCCAGATTGCACTGGTAAAAGAAGAGAACATGAGGGGCTCAGGATGTAAGGGACGGATATACCTGAATTCAACGGAATGAATGGCATAAGGTGGCGCCTCGATCTTTTCAGAATACTTTCTGGAATTCCCAGTCAGGCTCAAGGAAGACATCAACGAATATAAAGGGGGTTGCAATCGTCGACCCTGCAAGGCTTCGCCGACGAGATCCGGTTCGTGAGTTCGAGTCGTCAATCCTCCCGAGAATTTATAATCCACAATACGAATCCGTGAGCCATCAGACTGTTGATCCACGCGATCCACCCGTCCATGAATCTTCAGCAAGGACAAGCCTCCCAGCACCTCGCCTGGAATCTCTCCTTCGGCCTCTACCTCACAATCCACTGGCACCATGGCCTGATCGGCATACTCCTGTTGATCGTGTTCGAGCATCGCGAACAGCACAGGGGCTAATTGCGTTTTCATTCTCTCCCACAACACCACATACCCTTTTCCATAGTGCGCCGCATACTCATCGGATACCTGCTCAACGGTCGAGCCGATCAAGGCAGAGAGATGAACGGGATCTATGGGAGAGATCGGCCATCCGTGATCGATGAGATTTTGATAGACCCGTCGAAGAATGGCATGTGCCAACTCCCCCCAGATCCGGCTTGGGATCTCCCGCGAAAGGGGCTCTCGAACATTCCGCGTACGAAGAACATGCTCCATCCAATATCGGAAGGGGCATTGAGCGTAGCGTTCCAACGCGGACGGTGATAATCCCCGAGACAAGAGATCCTGCCAATGAGCCCCCTCGACGGCCATGATTCCATCAAACGATTCCGCGCCTGTGGAAGTCCTTTCAAGAGCAGCCACCGCCTTGAGTCCATGGCGAAACAACTTCCACCAGAACGATGGTTCCAGGGAATCTGTGTGAATCTCCCGCCCCTGAAGTAGATACCGCACGCGGGTTTCCTGTCCGGTCTCTTCACTGGGAGAAAAGTATGGAATCCTTCCGCGCTCGCCCACACGCAACGGCACGCTGATTTCCGACTCAGAACAGCCGGGGACATCTCCCACCCATTCCGTTAAGAGAGAAGACGGCAACAGGGGACGACCCTTGTGGTCAGCTCGTTGATAGACGAGATACACCCGATCACGAGCTGAATGCCGGAGCAAGGCAAACAACAGGGCCTCTTCATCAAACCCATGCATTTTCTCATCGATTTTATACCCGAGACTTTCCGCCAACACCCTCCGATCACGGTCACGCAAAAATGCATCCTCCCGAACCACCCGTGGAAAGACTTGATCATTCATTCCGAGAAGAAATACCGTTCTAAAGGCATGACCTCGTGCCGCCATGGCATCGAACACCTGCACCCCCAAGGAGCTTTGTCCCGGAATAGGTTTCCTTGTCGCCTCTAAGGCTCCTCGAAATACCTCGACCCATGCCCCCCACGTCACTGGTGTGCCGACCCGATCCAGTTGTTTCAACTGCGTCATGACCTGTTCAAATCCTTGTGCCAAACTTGTCAGGTGCCCATGATCCCCCTCATCAATTTGAGAAGACGTCTGCTCTTCAACCAAGCAAAGATGGGTGTTCACGAGTGATTCAAACGCCTGGGTCAATTCCCCAATAGAGCCGGATTCTGGAAGACCCTGGCAATCGGCGATCAGGCGGCCCACGACGCCAGCACACTGCTGTAATGCGGCAGAAGCCTCCTCCAGTGGTAGTCCGATCTTGCGCTGCCAATCACGAATCAATTCTGAATCATTCGCGATGGTTGCAAGGCGTTCCCAATCTTCCCGGCCTCGCACAACACGCCAATGGCGAATGGCCTGGCTCCAGATATGCCGCTGTTCATGGGTTGAACGGCCGTTGACCGACAGGCCACGATAATAGGGCGATGTCACAATATCCAGCAGTCTTTGCCACGGATACTGTTCTTCCCTCAAGCCGGCAAGCTGCCACCAAACCTTGGCGACCGGTTCTTCCAACAGCGGTGCGGTCGCCGTGGTAAAAAAGGGAATTCGATGCTCCTCAAACACCCGCCGCAAAAATGGCCCATACGGCTCAAGAGTCCTGGCCACCACCCCAATCTCACGAAACGTATGCCCTGTGGTTTCCACCGCATGCAGAATCGCTTTGCAGGTAAAAGCCAGCTCCCCTTGCCCTCCAATCACATTCACCACCTGCACGGCCGGCGGCGACGCGGTCTGATTCCCCAATCCCAACAGTTCCTGCCTCACCTGAAGCGGTTGGTGCACCACTCCGGCTTTTAACAGATGTCGATCGACGAATCGTTGCGCAAATTGATAGGCAGGTTGATCGGTAAGGGGAAAGAACACCTTCACGGAACTGGCACGAGCCACTTCCTCTAACAACGAAAGCTGTACTTGTGTGATGTCGTAAAAGCCGTAATAGATGACCGTCGAGAGTCTGGCAAGAAACGGTGAGTCCGCCACCCAGGGAATCACCGAATTGGCCAGATCTTCTGGCAATCCCACACCTAACTGCCGACTTAAAACCGTGAGCGCCTCTTGAAGACCCAGTAATCCCCGAAGGCGAGTGACCGCGATCTCATCGAACAGACCTTCCTCGACGGCCCGGAACGCCACGATTGGCTCCACTTGCGCTTCCAGAAGATCGCGCAGGCTTCGCCATACGGCCTGTCTGAGACCGGAAGAGCCTTCGAGATCGGCAAAGGGTCCAACAGCCTGGCCACCCTGTTCAAGAAGTACCGCTAAGAGATATTCATAGAAAAAATCGCCGACGAGTTCGAAAGAAGACACCCGTGCCTCCGGCGAACCCGATGCCGCTCGCTCTGCATGAAGATGAAGGGCAAACTGATGGAAGGTCAGCACATGCAGATCGAAAAGTGCACAGGAATGCTCGGCGCACAACAGCCACTGGACTCGCCGTCGCAATGACTCAGAAGGCACAAGGATGGCCACCGGCGTGTGGGAATCGGCCGACTTGATCTGCTGAACCGTTTCGACAAGAGCTGATTCGAGGTGAGGAGAGAATGGGCCGCTGAGGAGGGTAAACATCCGGACCTTCGCGTTTGATCGGACGGTCGGCTATAGAACCGATCGGACAGCCTCCTAGCCGGTTTCTGGTCCTATGAGTTCACCATTACAATCGGGACAACTCCAATCCCCGTCAATCAGGGACATAGGGTCACCACAGAATGAACATTCCGGAGGAGGACCGGAAGAAATGACCGGAAAGACGGGCAACTCAATGTCTAATTCTGGTTCTTCTTCATCTTCATCGTGCATGTCATAACCTTCCTTTATGCCCGGCCGTTATCTCCACAGGTTGTGCATGGGGAGCTATCGTCGGATTGGATCCCTGCGGTTATTCGTCCGTCTCATCTTTTTTAGGTTTTGGCTTGGCCTTCGCTTGCAATGCTTTCTCCGCACTCTCCCGTGGAGGGACACCGATAAAGGTCAACCGTCCATTGATCAGCGTTGCAGGCACGGCACGAATGGAATGCCGCTCCGCGAGTTCTTGCCCGGCCTCCGACGTAATATCAATTTCCCGGTAACTAAAACTATATTTGACCCGCATGCCCTTCCAAAGCGTTTTCGCGTTAGGACAGGCTGCGCAGGACTTGGACACCAACAAGGTCACATTCGCCATCGTGTTCACTCCTCCTTACTAAACTTAAGAATAGTGTCATGTTAGCACTGACGAAAATAGGCGGGCAAGGTAAAACGAAGAGACCTAATCCACGCACGGCAAGAGGACACTGTGGGGATAGGTCATGACCTGCATGAGGCGATTACATCTTGCGGGGCTCGAGTTCGATGATCCCTTTGCGGATGGCCAGGATGGCCGCTTGCGTTCGATCAAACACATGAAGTTTATGGAAGATATTGCGGACATGATTTTTGACCGTCTTTTCACTGAGATCCAGGACGTTGGCAATATCCTTATTCGTTTTTCCATCCGCAACTAATTGCAACACGGTAATCTCACGGTCGGTGAGATCGTGCTCCAGAATTCCGCGCTTCTTACCCTTGCCTTCAGACAGTAAAGAAAATTCAACGAGGATCTTACTGGCGACTGATGGATGAATGAGGGATTCCCCGCGAGCGATGGTCCGAATGGCCGCCACGATTTGCGCCGAATCACTATCTTTGAGTAAATACCCGGTGGCTCCGGCTCGCACCAGATCAAAAATATATTGCTGTTCTTCGTACATCGTGAGCGCGACCACGCCGATGTGAGGAAATTCACGTTTAATAATACGCGTGGCTTCCACCCCGGTCATACCCGGCATACTGACATCCATGAGAATCACATCTGGCATGAGGAGCCGGGTTTGTTCGACGGCCTCTCCGCCATCTTTCGCTTCCCCCACCACCTGGATATCGTCCTTGGTTTCCAGAATCGCACATAACCCTTCACGCACCACACGATGATCATCAACGATAAGGACTTTAGTTCTTTTGGGCATAAGGCACCTTTTCCTTTTTCACAAGAGGAATGAAAATTTCGACTTTCGTGCCGGTTCCAGGCTTCGACACCCACTGCACATTTCCACCTAACATTCGCGCCCGCTCCGTCATACTTCTCACTCCGAAATGATCCCATTTTTCAGGGTTCTGCCCTTCTGCCTTGACGTCAAACCCCTGGCCATTATCGGAGACGTTCGCTTCCAAGACATCTTCCTTGAGCTGTACCTTCACAATCACTTTCGTGGCCCCGGCATGCTTGGCCACATTGCTTAATGCTTCCTGGACCATGCGAAAGACAAAGACTTTCGCTTTCGGCTCAAGTTGGGATTCATCCCCACTCCCTTCAAATTCCGTCCGTATCCGGTGCTCTCGCTCATAGGCCTTCAGATAATTTGATAAAGCGGGAATAAACGCCAAATGATCATACTGCCCCGGGCGAAGATTATACACCACCTCCCTGGCTTCCTGAATGGCATGCTTTAATTGCACCGTCGTCTGATTGAGCATCGCCAAACACTTAGGCGGATCCTCCTCCACCAATTCACGCACACGTTCCATCTTCAGGCTCACTCCCACCAGGGTTTGCACCAGGCCATCATGAATCTCACACGCAATGCGTGTCCGCTCTTCATCCACAGCCCCTTCGGCTTCCTCCTTCACATACAAACGAAAAAGCGATTGATACCGGGTGAGGGTATTTTCGATTTCGGCAGAGGCCCGGATACGCGCTTCAATCAATTGCCACATGAACTTGGCACTCGCACCACCCACCAACGCTAAGTGTGGAGCGTGAGATTCGAGCAGAGCCTTCTCAACCTCGGGATCGCCCGTCACGTCAATCACCAGATCCACATCTTTGATCTTGAGCAAATCTTGATAGCGACGAAGAACAGGAATCCCGATTTTTTTGGCAAGACGCACACCCATGGTGTTTGGGCGAATTTCGCTTAAACCCACCACCGTGACCAAGGGATCTTCCGCGAAAATTTCCATGAGCGCAGTACCACCATGTCCGCCGCCAATAATGGCGACCCGACTAGCGGTCACTTGCGGCTTTGATCCCCGTGGACTTTTTCTGGTGGCGCGTGGGGGACGATTAGAGGGTTTGGGGGATGACATGCACAGCCACTTTCATGAACGGGAACAGGTTGTAGATCTTTCTAAAAGAAGACCTGTCCGATTGTCACGTTATGGTGCGGACGAAACGGGGGGACTCGCTATCGATCACAGAAGAATGAGAACAACTCAGGAAACCCTGTTGTCCTGTGTTAATGCCCGGATGGTATCCATAAATTGATCGATGTCCTTAAATTCCCGGTACACCGATGCAAACCGAACATACGCGACAGGATCTAATTCTTTCAAGGCCCGCATGACTTCTTCCCCGACGGTTCGGCTCGGGATTTCTGTTTCTCCAAGATCTTGAATGCGTTTTTCAATTCGATCAACCGCCGCACCCAACGCTCCAATACTGACCGGCCGTTTTTCGCAGGCCTTTTTCAGACCGGCTAGGATTTTGGCCCGGTCAAACGGCTCTCGCCGATTGTCTTTTTTCACCACCATCGGCAGATTCTCTTCGATTCGTTCGTAGGTGGTGAACCGCCGTTTGCATCCCAAACATTCGCGACGGCGCCGGATCACTTCACCTTCGCGCGCGGTTCGCGAATCAATGACCTTATCTTCTAACTGGTCGCAAAAAGGACATTTCACGAAAGAGCGGTCCTTACCTTAGGACGGAGGTGGTGAAGGAAGGCTAGTATGGATGAAAAATCGGAAATCGTGCGCACAGATCTTTGACATCCCGCAGGATCCGTTTATGAAGGGGTGCTTCCTGAGAATGTTGGATAACCTCATCCATCCAGGAGCAAATCTGCTCCATCTCGGACTTCTGCATGCCACGAGTCGAAACCGTCGGCGTGCCGATACGAATGCCGCTTGCCACGGCCGGTGGTTTTTCATCAAACGGCACAGCATTTTTATTAACCACAATGCCAGAGGCATTCAACGCGGCTTCGGCTTCTTTCCCTGTCACGCCCTTGGGAGTCAGATTCAAGAGAAACAAATGGTTCTCCGTTCCACCAGACACGACCCGATACCCCCGCTTCAGAAAGCCCTCAGCCAACTCCTTGGCATTCGCCAGCACTTGTTGCTGATAGATTTTAAACCCAGGCGACAGGGCTTCTTTAAAAGCCACCGCTTTGGCGGCAATGACATGCATAAGCGGTCCACCTTGAATTCCAGGGAACACCATTTTGTCGACGGCTTTAGCATGTTCTTCCTTGCACATAATCATGCCCGAGCGTGGACCACGCAACGTCTTATGGGTCGTCGTGGTAACAAAGTCGGCATAGGGAACCGGACTGGGATGCAACCCGACCGCCACCAAACCCGCAATGTGGGCAATGTCAACGAGGAGATAGGCCCCAACCGATTTTGCAATCGCCTGAAAACGAGGAAAGTCGATAATCTTGGAATACGCACTGGCGCCCACTATAATCATGCGAGGGCGGACTTCCTGTGCCTGCCGCTCCACCGCATCATAATTAATTTCCTCGGTTTCGCGATCTACCCCATAGGAAAACGCCTGAAACAGTTTCCCTGAAAAACTGACACGGCTGCCGTGGGTGAGATGCCCTCCATGGGCCAGGTCCATCCCCAAGATGGTGTCTCCCGTTTTCAAGACCGAGAGATAGGCAGCCATATTGGCTTGAGATCCGGAGTGGGGTTGGACATTCACATGCTCACACCCAAAAATTTCTTTGGCTCTCGCAATGGCCAAATTCTCGACGGTATCAACATGTTGGCATCCGCCATAGTAGCGCCTACCGGGATAACCCTCCGCGTACTTATTCGTCATCAGACAGCCCTGGGCACCCAAGACTGCCGGACTCGCGTAATTTTCTGACGCGATAAGGACTAAATTTTCCCGCTGACGTTTTTCTTCAGCCCGGATAGCCGCATACACCTCATAATCAGTGTCACGGATCGCTTTGAGTGTGCCGACGGAATGTCTCATCGCTTACTCAGTGGCCGATTCATCTGCCAGCTCTTGAGCGGTTTTCCCTTCAGGAGCGGCTTCTTCTGCATCTTTTTTCACGAGTGTCACGCTGATCTTCGGAACCACATCCCGATGAAGCTTGATGGCAACCGAAAAGGTCCCCAACTCCTTCAGAGGCTGTGGCAAGTGAATCTTTCTTCGGTCCACCTCCACGCCCTGAGCAGCCAATCGTTCAGCCACATCCTTGGATGTCACAGACCCGAACAGCTTGTCGTCTTTTCCGGTTTGCACTTCAAACGTCAGAGAAATTTTTGACAAATTCTTCCCGCTCTCGCCTAAAGACTCCAATTCTTTTTTGGCCTTTTGGTCGATTTGCCGTTTGACATGCTGCAACAATTTGACCTGTCGCTCTTCCGCCACGACAGCTTTTTTTCTCGGAAGCAAATAGTTTCGTGCATACCCTTTTGCCACCGTCAGCACGTCGCCCAAATACCCCAAACCTTCTACATTTTCCTGCAAAATAACCTTCATAAAACACGTCTCCTTAGCCTAGCGAATAAGGGAAACATCTTAAGACTGGGTGTAGAAAAAGTCAATGTAATTACCGAATATATCATTCGAACAGCTTCTTATTCAGCCGTTGATCACCTTACACGCATACCCACGATAACCAGATAATTCCATAGAGAATTTGGAAACTTTCTCTTCTGAAATATGCTATGCTCCAACCTACTTATTATACATTACTACTTAAGTATTTTGACGGTACAAAAGGCCTCATGGGGAACGATCCGACAGTTTTTTCGTCTATATTTATCTATGACAATAAGAGAGTAAGGATTATGAACCACGGCGACCACCGCCGGTTCACCGCATCCATTCTCAAAACCCTTCTCGTCTTTAGCCTGGTCGCACTCAGTCTCTCGGCTGATCCAGTCCCAGCCAGCGCCGAGGAGGGGTTGAAAGACGAAGGGCTCGAACTCCAACCCTTTTCGGACCTCAATCTTCGCTTTTCCAATCGCCCGCTCACCCCGCCCGATACACTCATCGTCCAAACCATTCCGCTCACTGGACTCTCTGTCGCCAGGCCCTTTGTCGCA
>Ga0224497_10001073_pt1 | contig 17918 bp, 10 predicted proteins | sample SF_Jul11_sed_USG_4_FD_167970 | JGI IMG/M metagenome (GOLD analysis project Ga0224497, IMG submission 167970) | Sediment microbial communities from San Francisco Bay, California, United States - SF_Jul11_sed_USGS_13 | ecosystem: Environmental > Aquatic > Marine > Sediment | place: USA... | reverse complement strand
GGACCGGGAACGTATCCCGCGTACGCCAGACTCGGTGCGGCGTACATTCAAAAAGCCCGCGAAACCGGGCGCCACATACTCTATGACGACGCGGTCACCGCGCTACAGACGTCACTCCGATATCAGCGGAATTACGAAGCGCTCTTTTGGTTGGCAACCGCTCAACTCGCGCGCCACGAGTTTCAGGAGGCCCTGGGCTATGCCCAAGAAACCATCGCGACACGGCCCTCGAACTTAGGCGCGCACGGCACGTTGTTTGATATCTCTCTCGCCCTCGGCGATGTCGAAGCTGCCGAAGCCGTGCTAGAGAAAATGCGGCTATCACCAACACACAGCGCATATTATGCCCGCCTCGCCACCCTTCAAGAAGTTCGCGGCAACCTGACGGGGGCTCTCGAAGCGATTGGAAATACCTGTTCGCTCATTGACATGCAGAGCCGGTCCCTCGAGACACGCGCGTGGTGCCACGTACGACTCGGCGCCTTAAGCCTTCTCAGTCATTGCGAAACAGAAAAACCCGAGGCCGCCTACCAGCGCGCACTCACATTCGTTCCCCAGTACCATCTCGCCCTAGAACATCTGGCAGAACTCCGTGTGGCACAGGCACGCGACGAAGAGGCCATGGCGCTCTATCACCACCTCATCAAGACCACCGATAATCCTGTCCATCGACTAAGCCTGGCCGACATCTATGCGCAACAGGGGAATATGGAAAACGCCGAAACGGAGAAAAGCCGCGCCTTAGCTGACCTCCGAGGTTGGGCAAACAATGGCTCACGCGCCTTCCTGCGTCCACTGGCGCTCCTGTTGCTTGACAGGCAAGAAACCGCAGCAGAAGGATTGGAATGGGCAAGGAAAGATTGGGAAAATCGGCGGGATTTCTTGGCGGCTGACACCCTAGCTTGGGCACTGCACCGAAATGGAGACACCACCAAAGCCCTGCAGACGGTTCAAGAAGCCCTTCGGACCGGCTCCAAAGAAGGCAGCATACTGTTGCATGCGGCACTCATCTACGTTGAGGCAGACCATCACCCCGAATCACGGAAACTTCTTGACCAAGCGCTCATCTGCCCGCTGGCCCTCCGACCCGCCGACCGTGCTCAAGCCGAAAAACTACAGGCCGAACTCCAAAAAGAATAAACCCCACAGGCCGTGGCACGAAATGAGTCACAGGCCAAAAGAGAACGGGAATGAGGCAACAACTCCGGGTTAGGGGCGAAAGGGTTCGACATCACCGGCCTTGCGTAACATCTTGTTCACCTCGTCCAGGTGCAACTCTTCGCCGACGATCATTTCTCGTGCATATTCTTCCAACAGGATAGACTTGCCTTCGGAGATTTTCAGCAGTTCGTAATAGGCGGCAACGGCCGCCTTCTCGTGCTCCAGGCTTTCCCGTAGGATATCTCCCACATCATGCTTCTCCGTTTCCAACAGTGTCCCGATTTTCAGCGACGGGTGGCCACCGAGCAAGGTGACCAGCTCTCCGGCTTTATGGGCATGGGCCAGGCTCTCGTCAGCATTACTCTTCAGCCATGACACGATCGGAATGCGGTTAAACCCATAAATCATCAGAGCGTAATGCGTATACCGAACGACTCCCGCCAACTCATGCTCCATAATCCGGTTGAGAATTCCAACAGCCTGTTGTGTTTCTTGATCGTTCATCTTCATACCTCCCGTTTCAACCAATACAAAATGTAAAAGGACGTGTACGCACAACAGGAAAGTAGCGAAAGAAGGCATGGAGGGTCAAATACGGCCATCACACCTGGTCAGGGTCCATTGATTGTGAAGGAATCGGAGTGGGGGAGCACAGGTCCAGGGAGCCACAATACTAGAAGGAACAACTAGAACAGTGGTGAATACACGCTGACACGGCAAGTCCTGTCCCAGAAATCTTTTCTGTGCCCTCGTCATGCCCGCATGTCGTTGAGCCGGCCCCTGCAGTCGTTGGCAGGGGGGCATCCATCTTCTCTCCGCACTCCCCCTCCTTTGTAAGGACGGGGAATTTTTCCGAAGAGGGAAAATTCGGGAGGTAGAAGCACCATTTCATCTCAACACCAATCCATCCCCCTCCGTCATCCCCGACAGTCGTTGAGCCTGCCCCTGCAGCCATTGGCAGGGGGGGATCCATCTTCCTTTTCTGTCCAGCGGTTTTCCCGACCTGGTGGCCTGGCCGAGACCCGGCGCACCTTTCCCACCCAACCAACAAAACCTACATGAACAATAATTCTGTACTTTATTCAATAGGTTGGGTAGCATGGCGAAAGAATAAGAAGCCAAAGAAAAACTGGAACTAATTCCAAATCACGAATACCGCCTGCGCATCCCCCAACAGGCCCATGTCAAATTCTGAAAATCCCTTCTTCGAACGCCCCATCCTGAACTCGCCCTATGAGTACCCGAGGCGATACTGGGAGCTGGACCCCAGTGGCCAGCCTACACAACAAATTATTGAAACCCGCCGCCGGGCGGAGTTCATCACGCCGATTCCAAAGCCACGCAAGCGTAAAGATATAGGCACACAGCAAAAGATCGTCTTTGATGAAGGCGAAGGGCTATCCACGCAGGAACAACAATACGATCATACCGCGATCATTAACGCCGTTCGCCAGCAGGTGGACCAATGGCGAACCCTCCCTAACCCAAACGACTGGCAGGTGACACCCGAAACCGCGCGGCTTCTTCAGCATTGGCGCCATCACCGTTTCAGCAGCATCCGGCCCTTCTTCTGTCAGGTTGAAGCGGTCGAGACGGCCATCTGGCTAACCGAAGTTGCTCCGAACGCCGGCAAGACGGGTAAACACTTTCTGGAACATCTGGCCAATGCCAATCATGACGCCAACCCGGAACTCATGCGCTTGGCCCTCAAGTTGGCCACCGGCGCGGGCAAGACGACCGTGATGGCAATGATCATCGCATGGCAGACGATCAATGCCGTGCGCCGATCCCAAAGCCAAAGATTCACTCGTGGATTTCTGATCGTGGCACCCGGCCTGACCATCAAAGACCGCCTCCGTGTGCTCCAGCCCAACGATCCAGACAGTTATTACGCCAGCCGAGAACTGGTGCCCACAGATATGTTGGAGGATGTGAACCGAGCCAAAATTGTCATCACCAACTACCATGCGTTCAAACTCCGAGAGCGAATTGAACTGTCCAAAGGTGGGCGTTCACTCCTACAAGGACGCGGCGAAGAACTCAACACACTTGAAACCGAGGGACAGATGCTCCAGCGGGTCATGCCGGATCTCATGGGCTTAAAAAACATCATGGTGCTCAACGACGAAGCGCACCATTGTTATCGGGAAAAGCCGAAAGCAGAGGGTGTGGACGAGGAGTTAAAAGGGGACGACAAAAAAGAAGCAGAAAAAAACAACGAAGCCGCTCGTCTTTGGATAACCGGCCTCGAAACCGTCAACCGGAAACTCAATGTCGCGCGGGTCATCGACCTATCGGCCACGCCGTTTTTTCTGCAAGGATCTGGCTATGTCGAGGGCACCCTCTTTCCCTGGACGATGAGTGATTTCTCGCTCATGGATGCCATCGAATGCGGCATCGTCAAACTCCCGCGCGTGCCAGTGGCAGACAATATCCCAGGCGGCGAGATGCCGATGTTCCGCAACCTGTGGGAACACATCCGAGCAAAGATGCCCAAGAAAGGGCGTGGCAAGGCTAAAACACTCGATCCCCTCAGCCTGCCGCCACAACTCCAAACTGCCCTTGAAGCCTTGTATGGCCACTATGAAAAAACGTATCGCCTGTGGGAAGAGGAAGGCATTCGCGTCCCACCCTGTTTCATCGTCGTTTGCAACAACACCTCCACTTCCAAGTTGGTGTACGATTACATCTCCGGATTTCAGCGTGAGAATGAGGATGGGTCAACGACGCTCGAAAACGGTCGCCTCGAACTCTTCCGCAATTTCGATGAACATGGCAACCCGTTCCCTCGGCCCAACACACTCCTCATCGACAGCGGGCAACTCGAATCCGGCGAAGGACTGGATGAGGGCTTTCGGAGGATGGCCACCGACGAGATCGAACGCTTCCGGCGCGAGATCGTGGAACGCGGCGGTAAACTCGCAGATGAACTGCATCAAGGCAAGGAACTCGATGACGTCACCTTGCTCCGTGAGGTCATGAACACCGTGGGCAAATACGGCCAATTGGGCGGGTCAATTCGGTGCGTCGTCTCAGTCTCCATGCTCACGGAAGGCTGGGATGCCAACACGGTTACGCATGTGTTGGGCGTGCGCGCCTTTGGCACGCAGCTCCTCTGCGAACAGGTCATTGGCCGCGCGCTGCGTCGCCAATCCTACGAACTCAACGAAGACGGTCCGAACAAGGGCCTCTTCAACGTGGAATATGCCGACGTCTTGGGCATTCCGTTCAACTTCACCGCCAAACCGGTAGTCGCACCGCCTCAACGACCTCGTGAGACCATCCAGGTTAAAGCCGTCCGTCCCGACCGCGATGAACTCGAAATTCGCTTTCCACGCGTCATGGGCTATCGAGTCGAGTTGCCCGAGGAAAGGCTGAAGGCTCAATTTAACGACGACTCCGTGCTAGAACTGACGCCGGACCTGATTGGGGCGACAGAAACACAGAACGCAGGAATCATTGGCCAGCAGGTAAATCTCAGCCTCGAGCACACCGGCGATGTGCGCCCGTCTCAGGTAATTTACGAGCTGACCTCCCATCTGCTACTCACCAAATGGCGTGATGCCAACGGCGAGCCGCAGCTCCATCTCTTCGGTCAACTCAAGCGCATTGCCCGCCAATGGATTGAAGGGTACCTCGTCTGTAAGGGCGGCACGTATCCCGCACAGTTGAAATACAAAATGCTGGCCGACATGGCTTGCAAGCGCATCCAGGATGGAATCACCCGTGAGTTCGTGGGCCAGCGCCCCATCATTGCGGAACTCGATCCCTACAATCCTACCGGCTCCACCACGCACGTCAATTTCAATACTTCAAAAGCTGACCGTTGGGAAACCGACGCCCGCCGTTGCCACATCAACTGGGTCATCCTCGATAGCGATTGGGAAGCTGAGTTTTGCCGCGTCGCCGAATCTCACCCACGCGTCAGGGCCTATGTCAAAAATCACAACCTCAGTCTTGAAGTGCCCTATCGATACGGATCAGAAATACGAAAGTACATCCCCGACTTCATCGTGCTAGTGGATGATGGACACGGCGACGAGGATCACCTGCACCTCATCGTCGAAATCAAAGGGTACCGGCGAGAAGACGCCAAGGAAAAGAAATCCACCATGGACACCTACTGGGTTCCAGGCGTGAACCATCTGGGCACCTATGGGCGCTGGGCGTTCGCTGAGTTCACCGAGGTCTATCAGATTGAGGCTGATTTCAATGCCAAGGTTGAGGGAGAGTTCAATAAAATGATCGAGGCCGTCACAACTAAGCCAACAACTGAGGGCAAATAATCATGGCCAAAAAGAAAGCTACCCCCAAGACCGTTGAAGCACTCACGCACGAGGAGGCCAAGCGGAAGAATATCCCCACGGCAGAATACCAATCGGTCTTACAAAAGACTGAACAAGACCCGGTACGGGTGGCCTATAAGCGTGACGCAGCCGGGCTCGATGAGGAGAAGACACGACGCAATCGTGATCTAGACCCACAGCTCGTGTGGCGTGGTAAGGATGAACAGGATTGGTCCGATCTTGTCGTGCACGCCCCGCCACTCTACATCCAGGAAAAAGTCCATCCTAAGGCGTTGATCGACGATCTTCTCCGGGAAACAAGGGAGCGCGAGCACGAAGCCGGATTGCTGACGCCAGACCTCTTTGCCGATTTCAACGGCATTCCCATAGGAGTCGACAAGACCGAGTTCTACCAGCACGACCAGAACTGGTCCAACCGCATGATCCTCGGTGACTCGCTTCAAGTCATGGCTAGTCTTGCGGAGCGCGAAGGCTTGCGTGGGAAAGTGCAGTGCATCTATGTCGACCCGCCCTATGGCATCAAATTCAATAGCAACTTCCAGTGGTCCACCACCAGCCGCGACGTGAAGGACGGCAAGGCCGACCATATCACCCGCGAGCCGGAGCAGGTCAAAGCCTTCCGCGACACCTGGCGCGATGGCATCCATTCCTACCTCACCTACCTGCGCGACCGACTCACCGTCGCCCGCGATCTACTCACCGATTCTGGTTCCATATTTGTGCAGATTGGGGATGAAAACGTTCATCGCGTCCGGACAGTGATGGATGAGGTGTTTGGGGAGGACAATCTGATTGCCGTGATTGCATTCAAAAAGTCCGGTGCATTTGACACCAACTATCTGCAATCGAATTACGATCACATCGTGTGGTTCGCTAAATCTCAGCCAAGTCTCAAATTTCGGGCTGTGCCTGACGTGAAGGAGTTTGGTGAGAAGGATCTGATGTTCTTCGATACAGTCGAACTTGGACCGTTCGATAGACGACCTGTATCCAGCCTCGATGTTGCGGATGGCACCAAGATACCGAATCTTGGTCAGCCTCTTTCAAGGAACCCTCTCAACTCGGACGGATGGATCGATGCGCTCGGTTACGAATTAGACTTCCAAGGTGCGAGCTACTCAGTTCCCAAGAATCGGCATTGGACCACGACCAAAGTGAACATGGAGCGACTTGGAAAAGCGAATCGCTTGATAACCAAAGGCAACACGCTGCGCTTTGCTCGACTCTGGAATGATTACGCGACGCAGAAGCCCAACAATGTTTGGACGGATACAGCAGGAGGCGGCTTTGTTGGTGATGCACGGGTGTATGTCGTTCAGACCGACAGCAAGGTCATTCAACGCTGCCTTCTCATGGCTACCGACCCCGGGGACCTCGTGATCGACCCGACCTGCGGTTCCGGAACCACCGCCTTTGTCGCCGAGCAATGGGGCCGCCGCTGGATCACAATTGATACCTCACGCGTGGCGCTGGCGCTGGCCCGTGCCCGCATTATGGGTGCGCGCTATCCGTTTTACCTGCTGGCCGATTCCCGCGAAGGCCAGCTCAAGGAAGCCGAAGTCACCCGCACCGCGCCGAGTTCCCAGCCTGTGCACGGGAATATCCGCCACGGCTTCGTCTATGAGCGCGTGCCGCACATCACGCTCAAGTCCATTGCCAATAATGCGGAGATCGATGTCATCTGGGACCAGTGGGAGGCGAAATTGGGGCCATTGCGCGAGAAGCTGAACGCTGCCCTCACGAGGTCCTGGCAGGAGTGGGAAATTCCCCGAGAAGTTGATTCCAAGTGGCCGGACGCGGCGAAGAAGCTGCATGCCGAGTGGTGGCAAGCCCGCATCGCCAGACAGAAGGAAATTGACGCCTCCATCGACGCCAAAGCCGAATTCGAATACCTCTACGACCAACCCTATGCTGACAAAAAGACCGTTCGTGTGGCTGGTCCTTTCACAGTGGAAAGTCTCAGCCCCCACCGTGTTCTCGGCATGGATGAGCACGACGAATTGATCGACACGTCGAATGAAACCAGCCCCGAATACGGCGCGAAGCAGTCCTTCCCACAGATGATCTTAGAGAACCTCAAGACCTCCGGGGTTCAGCAGGCGCATAAAGAGGACAAGATCACCTTTACCGCCCTGACACCCTGGCCGGGTTATCTTGTCTGTGCCGAAGCCCGGTACTTGGAATGCGGGGCCGAGAAGCGCGCCGCGATCTTCATTGGACCAGAGTTTGGGACCGTGCAACGTGCCGACCTTGTGGCCGCTGCGCGCGAAGCAGGCGATGCCGACTTTGACGTACTGATCGCCTGCGCCTTTAACTACGAGGCCCATACCACCGAGTTCAGCAAGCTTGGTCGCATCCCGGTGCTCAAAGCCCGTATGAATGCCGACCTCCACATGGCCGATGACTTGAAGAACACCGGCAAAGGCAACCTCTTTGTCATCTTTGGAGAACCGGACATTGACATTCTGGAAGAAAATGACGGCAGGGTGAGAGTGAAAGTCAACGGTGTGGACGTCTTCAAACCTCAGACCGGCGAAGTCATCAGTGACGGCGCTGAAGGTATCGCGTGCTGGTTTATCGACACCGATTACAACGAAGAGAGCTTCTTCGTTCGCCACGCCTATTTTCTCGGAGCCAATGATCCCTATAGTTCCCTGAAGACTACGCTGAAGGCCGAAATCGACCCTGAAGCCTGGGCCACCCTTAATAGCGACACCTCCCGCCCCTTCGATAAACCAAAATCTGGCCGCATCGCCGTCAAAGTCATCAACCACCTCGGCGACGAAGTCATGAAAGTGTTCAAGGTGTAAGGATAAATGATCGAACTGGGGTTGGAATTAGCTGAAGTGCTTCCTTGGTTCCGACACGAAAAGGAGTCGCCGTATGTCTTTGTTCGAGTCGATAATGAATACGCCAGCGGCTTTGTGAATTCAATATGTGATGCCGTTCGGCGCTGTTATTTATCTGATGATTTGCTTCAGGAACGAGTGTTGGCACTCGAAAGCGAACTTCAAGGCTCGCCAGAATCTCGGCAGGCAAAGATTATAAATTCGAAGCTTCCTGATGCCGGATCGACCATGTCAGGCGATTTTGGCGAGATCCTTGTCTACCTTTACCAAGCTGTCCAAGCTTACCCACAAATAGCGTTTGGGCCAAAAAAGTGGCGATTTAAACAAGATAGAACAAAGCCTGCGCCACTATCCGATGTTGTTCAATTTATACTGCCTGCTTGGCCAACGCCGAGTGCTGATGATGTGATTTTCTGTGCCGAAGTAAAAGCAAAAGCAACCGCGCACACCTCATCGCCCATCGAGAAGGCGATTGAGGACTGTGAAAAAGATCGCACCAGCCGCCTATCGAAAACCCTCTTGTGGCTTCGCGAGCGTGCTATGGGCGAAGATTTGGGTACGGTCCAACTTGCTCATATCAATCGGTTTATAAAGGCAACTGACTACCCTGCCGCTACCAAGTGCTTTCGCGCAGTTGTAGTCATTTGTTCCAGCCTTGTTAAAGCCGAGCTATGCAAGGCACCTGCGAAAACATCTCCCGACTACACGCTTGTCATTATTTCCGTTCCTAATCTGTCTGCGGTTTACACGACAGTTTTTGAGGCGGTCCGATCATCCACTCTCGCTTCTACTCCGAAAGTATGAGAGCAACCCTTGAAAATTGGGTTACCGATGCGGATGCCATTCGCCATTTAAACTTATTTGGCGTCAAAGATATTCCTTTATCACTTGCGTATCAGGAAACACGCAAGGATGATCTTTATTTAGCGCTGGTAGGGGAATTGTTCGATTCTATGCGCGATGATTCTGCCCAACCTATGGATTGGGCTAGGATTGGAAATGCTCTTGCGCAATATGCAGCCATAGACAGAGAACAGGAAATGCACACTATAGGAATTTCACCAAGCGAGGCGGCACTTTATGCGGCAGCGGCCTTTTACTTTGGTGGGTTCCCTGCATCAGCTTACCTGACTATGAAAGACTTTGGAGCTATTCCTGATTCACAGTCCGCTAAAGCCTGTTACGACCTACTTGCTCGACCGCGAGAGGCGACTTCAAGATTGCTCCAAGAGGTCATTTCTGCCCTTCGCCGTGGTGATCTGGAAGGCATTGCTGCAATCAAAGCCACAGTCACGGAAGATGCACTGGCTTCCCTTCATATCGGGCCAGAAGAATGGATTTCAGCAAGATTGCTCGAAAAACTTCTTGCACGATTTAGTGCTACCAACCTCCGAGCCGTGTTGCCTAATGGAGCATCAGATTTTTGGACGTCGTTGGTTTCATCATTTTTAAATCGAGGAGTATGGGACTTCTTCCCTTCACAAATAGAGGCCATAAAGAGCGGCCTTTTGCAGCAACCAGATACTTTCTCGCTTCAAATGCCGACAGGAGCAGGGAAGACTGCACTCTGCGAGACACTTTTGTACTGGCATCTAAACCGTAATCTAGGGGACGTGGCAGTTTTGTTGGTCCCGTATCGCTCTCTAGCATCGGAGCTTCGTAGTACTTTAGTTGTGCAATTGAACTTAATGGGAATATCCGCTCGGTGTGCATACGGAGGATCGGTTCCATCAGGGGACGAGATTCATGCACTTGAGGATATAAGGGCATTGGTAGCAACGCCGGAGACACTGTCAGGCATTCTCAGCGCTAATCCAACTTTTTCCCAACGCATTTCCTTAGTTATCTGTGACGAGGGACATCTGCTCGACGCCCCTTCTAGGGGTGTTAGTCTAGAACTGCTTCTAGCTAGGATGAAAGTAAGGGTAGAGGGAGTACAACGTTTCATCTTTATTTCTGCGATTGTTCCCAATGTTGAGGAAATAAACCTATGGCTAGGAGGAACCTCAGATACCGTCGTGCGCAGCGACTACCGTCCCGCAATTGCTGAATTCGCAGTCCTACGCCCTTCTGAACCTGGTCCGTCTCGTCCCTTTGATTTAGAGATGCATCCTCACGAAAATCCGCCAATCCGCTTCAAAATTGGGGCATTTTTACGCCCAAGTTACTTTAAATGGATGAACACCCATACTGGTCGAACCAAAACCTATCCCTTTTCTTCGGTTAAGACCCGTGCGATTGCAGCCGCCAGAAAAGCACTCCCAATGGGGCCGGCAGTCGTATTTGCTGCTAATAAGCGTGGGACCCAAGGTGCTATAGGCCTTGCCAAGGAACTATTAAAGCAACTCAACCAAATGCTCAACCTTCCTGACCCAATTGCATTCTCCAATCCTGATACGATCAATATGACAGCAGACTATCTTGAAAAAGAATACGGAGCAGATTGGGTAGGAACGCAAGCGCTTCGGGCCGGTGCAGTTCTTCACCATGGAGACATTCCGCAAGAAACACGAGAGGTTATTGAAGCCCTCCTTCGGAAGCAACATATTCAGTTTGGAATTTGCACTAGCACGCTTGCAGAGGGTGTGAATCTACCTATTAGGACGCTTGTACTTTACTCTGTAAAACGTGGCAGTAAAAAAGGAAGGCCTAAAAATTTACCAATGCGTGACATAAAAAATCTCGTTGGCCGGGCTGGCCGGGCAGGAGCTACAACCAAGGGACTTGTCATCTGCGCAAACGAGCAAGAATGGCCTCTCGTCGAACCAATTGCACGCCAAGCAGTAGTGGAACCGGTAATTGGAGCACTAAAGTCTCTTATCCAGAACGTTCGCAGACAGCTTGCATTGCAAAACTTGACGTTGACAAATGAGCTACTTGAGAGAAGTCCAGATATTTACAGTCTCATCGACGGGATTGATGCCACGCTTGTGGATCTAGCAGCAACAGAAATTGGGGAAGAGGAATTCATTCGCCAAGCTACTCAACTTGCGGACCAAACGTTTGCTGCACAGCAAACAGAGGGTGAATCGAAACAACTATTACGAAATGTTTTTGTGTTGAGAGCAAAAAGAGTGGAGATGGTCCGTTCAGCAGGTCGGCTGGATTGGGTGAGAGAAACTGGTACGCGAGCGCGCATGCTTGATTCGGTGGAAACTGGCCTATTGCCTATGCGTCCAAGATGGGACGATGTAATAGATCCAATTGATACTATGGTCGTAAAAACCATTTTGGAATGGGCTTGGACACAACCTGATCTGAAAGCGGCAGTTCGAGACACGTATCGGGTTGAGGAAAACATTGACATCGACTCTTTTCGCCAATCCTTCTTTGACTCTATTGGACTTTGGCTATCGGGTAGTAATTTTGTAGAACTGGCCGTGGGGGCGGGTCTACAAATCGACGATATGCTTGGCCTGCATTCAAGGGTTATTGCGTTTACCCTCCAGACAATTGTCGAACAGGCCGTGGCACTGCTTGAGAAGCTGCTTCAATCTCAAGGACAGACACTTGCTCCCGCAGTAGTCCAGTTGCCAGAGCATCTTCGATTTGGTGTGCCGACTGTAGCCGGGAGGGTGTTGGCCAGTGGTGGAGTTCGCCATCGTCGTGCATTTGTGCTGCTTGGCGGCACGGAAGAACTGCGCGGATTATCCGGCGATGACAGACTCCTTATTTTCAATGGTTCTCAAGGCTTGCTCATGCAAAATCAAGACGTATGGCAAAACCGTCTTGGCGTCCTGGTTATGGAAAATACGCTTCGCGACCTTTCAGCAGTCACTGCACGCAATTCTTAGTTTTCACAAGGCATCATGGACTTCCGAATCGCCGACACCTTCACAGGTAGTTTAGTTCGCCTAACCGGTGACGAGCAGAAGGCGGTTAAGACGACTGCCTTCGACTTACAACTCAATCCGGCGAACCCGGGAATGAGTTTCCACAAACTTGATAAGGCGAAAGATAAGAATTTCTGGTCGGTACGGGTCAACCGCGACATTCGCCTAATTGTACATAAGACAGAAGCTAGTCTTCTGCTCTGCTATGTCGATCATCACGACAAGGCTTACGACTGGGCCGAGCGGCGGAAACTGGAAACCCATCCCAAGACAGGTGCCGCCCAGTTAGTTGAGATTCGCGAAACCGTACAAGAAATCGTCGTCCCGAAATATGTAGAAGTACCCGCCGAACCAGCGAAGGCTCAAAAGCCTATTTTTGCCCATCTTTCAGACAATGCTTTGCTGAGTTACGGTGTGCCTGCAGAGTGGATGAATGACGTGCGCCAAGCCACGGATGATTCGCTTCTCATCCTGGCTGACCACCTGCCCAGTGAAGCTGCGGAAGCACTGCTGGAATTGGCGACTGGCGGAAAACCTCGCCCTCCACAACCGGTTGCCGCCGCTGTCAGCCCTTTCGACCATCCCGATGCTCAACGCCGGTTTCGGGTTATGGGCAATGTCGAAGAGTTACAACGGGCACTCGAATTTCCCTGGGACAAATGGACGATTTTCCTCCACCCGGAGCAGAGGCAATGGGTGGAACGCGACTACAGCGGTCCGGCCAGAGTTTCCGGCTCAGCGGGTACCGGCAAAACAATCGTGGCGTTGCATCGAGCGGTATTTCTGGCCAGAGCCAATCCCAACGCCAGAGTTCTGCTCACGACTTTCTCAGATACCCTGGCCAATGCGCTCCGAACCCAACTCAAGCGTTTGGTTAGGCATGAGCCGCGCCTGGCGGAACGAGTCGATGTTTACTCAATCAACGCTATTGGCATTCGGCTGTATACGTCGCATGTAGGTCCGGTGAATCTTGCCACGAGGGACGACATTCTAGAACTTCTTTTGACGGCATCCAATGAGGTTGGCAAACATAAGTTCAGCCTCCATTTTCTACATACGGAATGGGAGCAGGTTGTTGACGCCTGGCAGTTGGACAGTTGGGAAGCATATCGCGATGTCCCCCGGCTGGGCCGTAAAACACGGCTACCAGAAAAGCAACGAGCGACCCTTTGGGCCATGTTCGACCGGGTTCGTTCCAGTTTGGGCGCCAAGAAATTGATCACATACTCTGGCTTATTCAGCCGATTGGCCACCGCCATGGCTCAGACGAAAAATCCGCCGTTCGACTTTGCTGTGGTCGACGAGGCGCAGGACATCACTATCGCACACTTGCGGTTCTTTGCCGCCCTCGGCGGGAATCGTCCCAATGCTCTTTTCTTTGCCGGTGATCTGGGGCAGCGGATCTTTCAGCAGCCGTTTTCCTGGAAATCCCTAGGAGTTGATATTCGTGGACGTTCTCGAACGCTTCGCGTGAATTACCGAACCTCGCACCAGATCCGCATGCAGGCCGACCGCCTCTTGGGTCCAGAAGTGTCGGATGTTGATGGCAACACTGAAGAACGACGTGGCACAGTCTCGGTCTTCAATGGGCCGCTACCCACCATTCGGGTTCTGGACAAGCTGGAAGATGAGACCACGGCGGTTCGTGCATGGCTTTTGGAGCGCAGGGCCGAGGGTATCTTGCCTCATGAAATAGGAGTCTTTGTTCGTTCTGATGCCGAGTTGGATCGCGCGCGCGCAGCCGTCCAGGCTGCAGAACTGCCCTTCAAAATACTAGACGAAAACGTGGAGACGACCAGCGGGCACGTTTCAATCAGCACCATGCATCTGGCCAAAGGCTTGGAGTTTCGGGCGGTAGTAGTGATGGCCTGTGATGATGAAGTCATTCCGCTACAGGCACGGATTGAGACCGTCTCCGACGACACGGACCTGGAAGAAGTGTACAACACCGAACGCCACCTGCTGTACGTCGCCTGCACCCGTGCAAGGGATTATTTGCTAGTGACCAGCTTTGCCCCGGCTTCGGAGTTCCTCGATGATCTGCAAATATGAATTTTGTGAAAACTGGATTGCATGCCTAGGTGGAGAGTTCAGTTTTTCATGGGACGGCTTTCGATACAAAGTTTTAAATTTATGGTGGACATTTCCCACCAGTGTGGTCCTGCCAATGTAACCCACAGTGGATTGGCCCGAGACACTTTTGACAAGAGACTCATGGAGGCTGTTTGAAAAATTTATCCGGTTCCATGGGGTCACCCCGGTTCCATGGGGTAGAGAAGTAAGTAGTACGACTTATGGGGAGACGCTATCCGTATAAATTGGACACAATTTTTCAGAGTATCGAGAATGGTCTTACCGCAGTTTCATGGACAGTTTCTTAAAGTCCGAAAAAAGACCTGAAGCTCCGTCAGGATTCGCAGCTTAGGCATATCAGTATAATTATGGTTAAAAGGCTGACATGCAGGGAGAATATCTAAATGAAATTTGAAACTTTAAAACCCGTAGATTTACGAAAGGCCTGGACAAATGAAGCAACCGATTTCACCCCATGGCTTGCGTCACAGGAAGGATTAGAAATGCTTGGGCAGGCCATCAACATGGAACTCGAATTAGATGGAACAGAAAAAGGTGTTGGTCCCTATAGAGCCGATATTGTTTGTTTGGATACAAGCACAAATATGAAAGTTCTCATTGAAAATCAAATTGAAAAAACAAACCACAACCATCTTGGTCAAGTCTTGACTTACGCGGCAGGACTAAATGCGGTAACGATAATTTGGATCGCGAAATCTTTTACTGATGAGCATAGAGCAACACTTGACTGGATGAATGAAATATCGAATGAAGACATTAACTTTTTTGGAATGGAAATAGAATTATGGCAAATTGGCAATTCGGGTTTTGCCCCAAAGTTTAATATCGTCTCAAAGCCTAATGATTGGTTAAAACAAAGAAGCACTTCATATTTATCCAAAGACATATCTGATACCAAAATGTTGCAATTAGAATTTTGGACAAAATTTAATGAGTTTTTAAAAGAAAATGGCTCATTTATTAAGGTGACAAAAGCGAGACCGCAACATTGGAACAATTATTCGATCGGAAGGTCTATGTTTTGGCTAAGCACCACTGTTAATACCCAAAGCCATAGGATTTCCGTTGCAGTTCAGGGAAGAGGACCATTTGCCCCTGGCTTTTATTCGCAACTTGAGGATCAAAAAAATGAAATCGAAGAGGAAATTGGCAGCCCCTTAATATGGAAAATGGCATCAAAGCAATTTGTAATTAGAAAAAGAAATGCTGATGCCGATCCAACAAAAAAAGAAAGCTGGCCGGCCTATTTTATTTGGCTAAGGGAAAACTTAGAGAAATTTCATAAGGTTTTTAGCAAAAAGATAAAACGGCTCAAAGAAATTGAATTGAAAAACGATGAACTGGAAGCAGATGACGATTAAAAGTTATCTGTTTTTTTATAAAGAGCCCGACTCCTCACGGGGTTGAGCTGTGGTGTGTTACCCCCTGCTGCCAATAAGGAGCCTGAAACTTCCTCCTGCCTTGGTCTTTATGGTTTGACTAATCACTCATTGGGAGCCACATCAACCACCGAACGCTCCCCCTTTCGCCGTTTCTTTTGCCCTCTCTGCGAGTGAATCAGGGATGGCTTTTCTTTTGGGGGTTTCGCTGACCCTGTGCGAATTGGGCGGGGCCCAGATCCTTCGCTGCTGCTTAGGATGACCATGCGGGAAATAAGATGACTGCCTGAGTACCACTGTTGGGCATGATGGAAAGGAGAAAGATGGTGATGATGGATGAAGAACAAAGGAGGAAGCGCCCAAGTGATCGTTTTATCCAGTCCCGATTAAGCCTAACTTTTCTTCTCTGGTCATAGCTTTAATGCCCGCTTCTCTCTTGAGCGCCTGGCTTCTCGTCTTCTGACGTTCTGTGAACACCACGGTAAACGGCCCACGGTGTTTAGTATATTTGGCCCCCTTCCCTTTCGCATGCTCCTCAAGACGCCGTTCCAGATCCACAGTGATCCCCGTGTATAAACTGTTATCAGCGCATTCCAACATGTACACCATCCACGCCATCAACGGCTCTCTCCTGACTTATGCGGCCCGGTTTGCCTGTGAGGGTACTTTGACCATACCCATGTAAGACCACAGGGATCTCGGATAAAAATTCTTGTTCTCTTCCCCTGAACGACTAATCGTCGAGCAGCAGATGCCCAAACACCGAAAAGATGCCGATCATGATGCCCGTCAAAAATTGCGCATGCACGACATAGGAAGCCTTTTTTAACTCCTGCGGAGAAAATCGCCATGTGAGGAAAAACCCAAACACACCTTGCCACAGCACCAGCGCCAAGACGGCCGGGAAAAATAAGATGTCTGCGTGCAGGCCAACCATCGCGATGTGCAGCAAGATGACCGCGATGGCGGCTACCCCCACGTAGATATGCGTGCGATTCAACACATTGAGCAGGGCTTTGACGGGTGGGAGCGCCGACACGTCATACTCCTCCGGGACAAGTCGTTGCGCGAGGCCACCCTGACCAAACACCAATTTGACCAACGTTCGTCCATAAATAATGAGCAGTGCCCAGAGGCCGAGTGTCCCGAAGACTTCGCCCATTTCGCGCAGAAACGTTTCGTGCTCGGGATCCGCAGGCCGGTCCGGATAGATGGCAAGAAAGTATCCAAGAGAGATGAGAAACACGGTGGCCGTAAATATGAGGATGCTTTTAAGATTTTTCATGCGGAAGTACTAAGGAGGCTCGATTGGATCTTCGCGGTGCGTTAGAAGGGATATTGTCAATATTATGGCATGGGAACGCAATGGGGAATAGGGCGGCGGGAAAAGCTCGTGCCGGAATGACAGATGAGTATTATGGACCAAATCTGTTGTTGCACGTTGTGTTTTTGAATGGGTCCACGTTTATTGCTGAAAGACTTCTCTCCTTTTTGTTTCGCTAAGTGTTCGCTGGGGTCAAGACCGGCATTCCTCCATCACGACTTTGGCGACGAACCCCCCAGCCCTTTTCTCCCCTCATTTGTTTCAGTTGGTGACATAGACCTTTTTGTTCAGCCCATCAAGGACGTGGGTTAGGATGTAGGCATTAGGCTCTTCCATGCGGCCTGATTCTTTCATCACTTGATTGTTTTTTCGCAAAGGCGCACAATTTCAAATTAAGAATCATTATCTCGGTCTTTATCGTACAAAAAGGCAGCCAACGTCGAGCTGTCCTGAAAGGAGGGCGTGATGCATACCATAGTGAACGTCATTGCGCGCACAAGTCTGATCCTGCTGATCCTTCTGTTCGTCGTCCCCTCGCTTCACCTTTTGGCGATGACCCAAATTCTTCCTGATGCGACGGTCGAGGGAGATTCTCAACACATCACGGAACTTATCGGGACCTTCGATCGTGCGCAAGAAGCCATCCGAGCCAAAGACCTCGACGCGATGATGTCACTGTACGCGCCAAATTATCACTACCGCGATCTGAAGAAAGCCGACATTCGTCAAATCTGGGCCGAGTTGTTTTCGCATTATGACTTCATCGCCAACATGCACACGTTTTCTGCCATCAAAATTGGGGGGACCGCCACTCGCCCCACTGCCGAGATCACGTGTACCGGATCGCTCTGGGCCAGGTCGATTGACACGAAAGAGCGTATCTCCATCGATAGTTGGAACCAAGAGGTGCATCATCTTGTGAGGGAAGAAGATGGGTGGCACATTGTCGGACACCTTGGGGGAAAACCAGT
>Ga0224497_10001070_pt1 | contig 17969 bp, 23 predicted proteins | sample SF_Jul11_sed_USG_4_FD_167970 | JGI IMG/M metagenome (GOLD analysis project Ga0224497, IMG submission 167970) | Sediment microbial communities from San Francisco Bay, California, United States - SF_Jul11_sed_USGS_13 | ecosystem: Environmental > Aquatic > Marine > Sediment | place: USA... | reverse complement strand
TGCGTTCGGCAAATCAGTACGGCATCGGTCAATTGCTCGCGGTGTACAAACCGGATTCGAAGCTGCCGGAGAAAGATATTGGAGAATTTCGGGGCATCCGCAGTTTCCGCGAAATCATGCCCTGAACGAAGGAGGTAATATGAAATCTATCGCCATTCCCCTGCTCGCCATGCTGCTGGTGGGCTGCCAGACGCCGTCCTACGAGGGTAACGAGAAATCTCCCTTTTTCCTCGTCCCCGTCGGTTCAACCCTGAAACTCACGCGTGAACTCATCATTCCGGCCAACCAGGTGGCGGTATACCTGCAGGGTGGCGAGGTCATCCCATCGGAACGGATCAACCAGTATTACCCGCACTGCAAATTCGAGCTTCTCCGCCGACTGGACACGCCGCAAACCGTTCAGCCCGATAACTTCGAGATCACCCAGGCCGTGCAGGAAATCGGTCACACCGTCGCGCTCGATGGCCTGCAGCTGGCGCGGGTGTCTGTCGGCATTGGCGTTCATATCGGGATGAAAGGTGGTGACGGATCCAGTCTCCAGGCCTACAGCACGCGGCTGACTTTGCGCTCCCCGCGCCAACCTAATGTGTTCCGGCTATCCTGCGGGCAGGAAGCGCTCCCCCACGAAGGGGAGCATGTCAGCATCAGCGAGATGCGCAAAGCGCTGGGTGGGGTGATTACGCTTGAGCTGGCCGGGCGCGCACCGGCGGCGACACGTCCTTGAAACGACGATCCCAGTTCTTGAATCGGGTGCGGCAATAGGCGAGCAGGGCTTCGTCGTCGGGAAAAAACAACTCGAAGTCCTCGTGACCGGAGGGGCCCTCGAACTCGCAACCGTCGTTGGAATGTTCACGACAGATCTGCGGACGTGTTTCGTAGATACTGCAGTTCCCCCCGGGCAATAAATGCCGGCAGGGATTATTGACCAGCAGACACCAGCCATCGCTGTCCTTGTAGGCCTGGGTATTCCGGTGCGAGATCTGCCACAGCAACACGTCGAAATCCTGCATGGAGTGCGGCGTGTCGATCCGCTGGGTCAGGTAGGTGCAACAGGTTGCCCCCCGGCAGAAACTACACTTGTTTTCGGGGGTGATTTTATTCTCACCTGTGAATGCGATCGGAATGGCGGTGTTCATGAGTTATTCAAGTCTTAACGGAGTTTGAAAGGGCCGGCATTATAACGGCGACTTCCCGGGATGACGAGGGCGGCAGATGATGGAAATGCCCCGCCCCGTGCGCGCGGTCGCACCGTTCCTGTCATACAATAGGCAGACGTCCAAAAAGAACACCAAGATGAAACTAAGCGCCAGGGAGTTCAAGGCCTGGGATAACAAGTGCATCACCCTCCTCGGGATGTCCGGGGTTGGCAAGACGCGCCTGGCCCTTAAGCTGCGCAAGCACAACTGGTTCCATTATTCCGGGGACTACCGCATCGGGACACGCTATCTCGATGAGGCCATCCTTGATCACATTAAGAGCCAAGCGATGCAGGTCCCGTTCCTGCGAGAGCTGCTGCGCTCGGACTCGATTTTCATCCGCAACAATATCACGGTGGACAATCTGCTGCCGGTATCGAGTTTTCTCGGCAAACTTGGTAACCCGGAGAAAGGCGGCCTCGGCCTCAAGGAATTCAAGTACCGTCAGAATCTGCATCGGGAGGCAGAGATTGCCGCCATGCGCGACGTCCCGGAATTCATCGGCAAGGCGCACAAGATATACGGCTACAAGCATTTTGTGAACGACGCTGGCGGTAGCTTGTGTGAGCTCGATGACCCGGCCACCATCAAGGTGCTGGCCGACCACACGCTCATCCTGTACATCCGCGCGACCGAAAAAGACAAGCAGGACCTGATCCAACGCGCCGAGGAAGATCCGAAACCGCTGTATTATCGCGAGGCGTTTCTCGATGAACAGCTCGAGATTTATTTACATGAAAAGAAAATATCCTATGTCGCGCAAATCGATCCGGACGATTTTGTGCGCTGGGCTTTCCCGCGACTGTTCCAGTCGCGCGTGCCGCGTTATCAGGCGATTGCCGATAAGCACGGTTACACGGTGAGCACCGACGAACTCAAGGAAGTGCGCGACGAAGTCGGTTTTTTGCGGCTCGTTGAAAAAGTCCTGGAAAAGCAATCCTAGGAACCATCATGCCCCTGGTCGCCAATTCCAAGCTTCCCACCTTTGATCGCCTAAAGCGGGAAGGCGAGAATGTCGTCCCGGGAGACGTAGCGCTGCACCAGGACATTCGCGAATTGCACATCGGTCTGCTCAACATGATGCCGGACGCGGCACTGGCCGCGACCGAGCGTCAGTTCTTCCGGCTCGTGGGCGAGTCGAACCAGATCGCGCAGTTCTACATGCACCCGTTCACGCTGAAGGAGCTGAAACGCAGCACGGAGGCAGAAACTTATATCGGTCAGTATTACGAAAGCTTCGATCAAATAAAGGAGCAGGGGCTCGACGCACTCATCATTACCGGGGCCAACGTGACTCAGCCGGATTTGGCGCTTGAGCCCTTCTGGAAACCGCTCAACAAGGTGATTGACTGGGCTTACGACAACGTTACGTCAACGCTCTGCTCATGCCTAGCCACACACGCCGTGCTGCAGTTCCGCTACGGCAAGAAACGCCGCCATCTCGGGTACAAGCGCTGGGGGGTTTATTCACACAGCGTAATGAACCGCCGGCATCCGCTCGTGTCCGACGTCAACACGCGCTTCGATGTGCCGCATTCGCGCTTTAACCAAATCGACCGCGCCCAGTTCGAGGACGCCGGATTGCATATCCTCGTGGAAAGTGGAGTGGCGGGCGTGCATCTCGCGGTGAGCGAAGACCAGTTCCGCCTTGTTTTTTTCCAGGGGCATCCAGAATACGACACGGTAAGCCTGTACAAGGAATACAAGCGTGAAGTCACGCGCTATATCAAGGACGAGCGCGGGGATTACCCGCCGTTCCCCGAAAACTATTTCAGCCTCCATCTTGAGGCCATCCTGGAGGAGCACCGGGAATATCTCATTGCGGCCAAGGCACGGGGTGCGGCGCTACCCGAATTGCCGGAGGATATCCTGGTCCCGAACCTCGACAACACCTGGCACGACACCGCCGAGGCGGTGATCAACAACTGGATCGGCAAGGTTTATCAAGTCACCAACAATGACCGCAAGAAACCATTCCAAGAGGGTGTGAACCCGGACGATCCTCTCGCCTTGCGACGCTAACCCATGACACAACGTCGTATTATTTATTCCACGACCGGTAGTAAAATAGACTCCCGTTGCGTAGTGTTACGCGTGCTAACACTGGGAGAATGATCCATGAACGTCAAAGAAGATCTCTTAAGCCTCGCGCCGCCCAAGGAGTTCAGCCGACGTGATTTCATCGTCACCGTGCTGGCCGCGGGTTTTGCCGCAGCCGTACGACCAATCGCGGCGCAGACCGTGATTCAGACTGACAGTACGGGGCTGATAGCGGGCGAGGTAAAGATCGCCGTAAAGGACGGCCAGATTCCGGCGTATCGCGCCATGCCGGAGAAGGGTAAAAACCTTGCCACCGTTCTGGTAGTGCAGGAAATTTTTGGCGTGCACGAACACATCCGCGATGTCTGTCGGCGGCTCGGCAAGCTCGGTTACCTCGCGGTGGCACCGGAACTCTACGCGCGCCAAGGCGATGTCTCGAAGATGACGAACATTCAAGATATCCTCGAAAAGGTTGTTTCAAAAGTGCCGGATTCACAGGTCATGAGCGATCTCGATGCCACGGCGGCATGGGCGGCGAAGAACAACGGTAACGACGCCAAGCTCGGCATCACCGGCTTCTGCTGGGGCGGACGCATTGTATGGCTGTACGCTGCGCACAATCCCAAGCTCAAGGCCGGCGTGGCGTGGTACGGCCGGCTCACTGGCAATAAGGACGAACTGCGCCCGCAACAGCCACTCGATATGGCGAAATCCATCAAGACTCCGGTGCTTGGCTTGTACGGTGCCGAGGACCAGGGGATTCCGTTAGAGATTGTTGAGATGATGCAGGACGATCTCAAGGCCGCGAAAAGCCCCTCGGAGATCGTCGTTTATCCTGACGCGCCGCACGGCTTTCACGCCGATTTTCGTTCAAGTTATCGCCCTGGACCGGCGCAGGACGGCTGGAAGCGCCTGCAGGAATGGTTCAAAAAATACGGCGTGGCGTAATTACCTCCCGCTTATTCTCTTGCATCGCAAACGTACAGAGGGACTGCTCAAGCCTGAGGTTCGGCGACGACAGGTTCCACCACGATCTCGACACGCCGATTAAGGCGCCGACCCTCCTCGGTGGCGTTGCTCGCACGTGGTGAGGTTTCACCCCGCCCTAGGGACACGAGCCGCTGCGGAATAACGCCCTGGGCACGCAGGTAATTCATGACGGCGCCGGAACGGCGTTCTGAAAGGCCCTGGTTGTACTCGTGCGAGCCGACATTGTCGGTGTGACCAACAATGGTCAGATGGGTTTTCCCGTAACGCACCAGCACGTTCGCGATCTTGTCCATCGTGCTCTGGAATCCGGTACTGATCTCGGCTGAGTCGAACGCAAATGCGGTCTGGGAAGTCATGGTGATCAGCAGATTGTTCTGATTGATCTTGTCTATGTTGATAGCACCTGCCTGAACATCAGAGGCCAGCACTTTTTCCAGATCCCGTTTCTGGGAATCCATGTAGCTGCCCACCGCCGCGCCGGCGAGCCCGCCGCCGACCGCGCCGATCAGGGCGCCCTTGCTACGCTTGTCCTTCTTGGCCAGCGCACCGATGACCGCACCCGAGGCGGCACCGATCAGGGCGCCTTTCTCCGCCTCGGTCATCGGTCGGCGATTGCCGTATTCGTCGGTAGCACAACCGGTGGAAAAAATTGTAAATATCGCAATGATGGGATAAATGCCAAAACGCTTCATGGGATAAGCCTCCGGTATCGATAGACATTAAGAAACTGACAACATCAGACGGGATGGACTGGACTGACGATGCAGTTATTTGTGAACACTGAAATGCTGCAAAAAACCGTTCATGCTGTCTATGGCATAATTGTTAAGAAGTGTAAATTGAAGCAGTCCGGCTACAACCGCACCTCGACCGCGGCCCCACCAAGCGAACTGCGGGAAATGACCAGCTCCCCGTCATAAAGATCGGCAAACTCCTGCACCACGGCCAGACCCAGGCCATGCCCTGGCGTGGCGGCATCGGCGCGCGCGCCGCGGGCGCGCACACGTTCAACCTGGTCGTCCGGGATGCCAGGGCCATCGTCCTCGACACGCAGTGTGAACTGCAGTCCGGACGGTCCTCCAGTCTCGTTTTGCGCCTGTACCCGCACGCGCGAGCGCGCCCACTTGAAGGCATTGTCCAGAATATTACCGAGTATTTCGACCAGATCACCCTCGTCGCCACGAAACTTCACATCCGGGGCAATCATTATGTCCACGTTCAGGAATTTCCCGGCATAGACTTTTTTAAGCGCGGCGATGACCTTGCGTGCCACGGGATCCACCGGCAACGGTGTACTCAGCGCCGTGCGGCCGGCCGCGGCGGCGCGTTGCAATTGATACTCGATGATCTCATTCATGTTCTGTAATTGTTCCTGCGCCACCGTGCGCAATTCCTCCACCGGCGTTTTCACCTCAACGCTGCCGCGCAACACGGCAAGCGGCGTCTTGAGGCTGTGCGCCAGATTTCCCAGTGTGTCGCGATAGCGTTGCAGGTGCGCACGGGTGTTGGTGAGCAAGGCATTGAGGTTGTCCACCAGCGGCTGCAATTCGGCCGGGTAATGCCCGGACAGCGTACGGGCGCGCCCGGCCTCCATGTCGGATAGGTCCTGCGCCACGCGGCGCAGCGGCGCCAGCCCCCAGCGCAGAATCAAGGCCTGCATCACGAGCAGCAGCACGGTGGCCGCGGCAAGCCAGCCGAACAGGCCGCGGCGAAATTGACGTATTTGTGCCTGAAGTTCATCGAGACGCTCGATAACGTGGAACACATACACCTGCGCCGGCCGCGCGTTGCTTTCCCAGCGCGTGGCGAAGCTCAACATCAGGCGCGTAGGCGATGTTCCCCCGCCGAGTGGCGTGTACACGCGTTCGCCGGGGACGTTGGCGGCGACTCCCGCGAATTCCGTCCCGATCGCGGAACGCGAGCGCCACACCGTGGCACCTGAGGCATCGCGCACTTCAGCCATCAGTCCCGAACCAATAAGATTGAAACGCGGCTCGGGAAGCTCAATGGGAAGTTCCAGTTGTTGGCGGTCATTGAGATCGGCCGCCGCCAGCAGCGCGTAAAGATGGCCCTGCAACCTTTCACGCAAAGCGCTCTCGGCGCTGGAGCTGAAAGCCCGATCGAGCGCTAACCCGGTCAATCCGAGAAAGCCGGCCAGCACCACGGCCGAGACCAGCAGCAGGCGGGCGCGCAGCGAACGCATCAGGGTTTCCCGCACGGGAGCGTGAAGCGGTAGCCGCGGCCACGCAAGGTTTCAATGGGCTTGAAGCGGTCATCCGGATCAAGCTTTTTGCGCAGGCGCCCAATGAACACCTCGATGACGTTGCTGTCACGGTCAAAATCCTGATCATAAACATGCTCGGTCAGGGTCGTTTTCGACACCACCTCGCCCGTGTGCAGCATGAGATACTCCAGTACCTTGTATTCATAGGCCGTCAGCTCAATGGCGCGCTTGTCGACGCGTACCTGTTGGGAGGCGGTGTCGAGCAGCACCGGTCCGCAGGTCAACACCGGCTGCGCCAGCCCAGCCGCGCGTCGCAGTAACGCATTCACTCGTGCGAGCAACTCCTCAAAATGGAATGGCTTGACCAGATAATCGTCGGCGCCGGCCTCGAGTCCCTCGACCTTGTCCTGCCAACGCCCACGTGCGGTCAGGATCAGCACCGGGAAACGCTTGTCCTGCTTGCGCCAGCCGCGAATGACTTCGATGCCGCTCAAGTCAGGCAAGCCAATATCCACGACGGCCAGATCAATGGGGTATTCGCGACCGTGCAACAGGCCGTCCTTGCCATTGGCCGCGTCGTCCACGACGTAACCGGCAAGGCGCAGCTGCTCGGTCAGTTGGTGGCGCAGGGAGTTTTCGTCTTCGATGACCAGGAGGCGCATGAGGGATCGACCGCTATTGCATCCTGCCGCTGTGCGCGTCCATGTGATACACGCGCACCGCCCCGTTTGGCATCAGCACTTTGATACGGTAGGTAGTGGCTCCGCGCTGATCGCGGGCCTCGGCCGCGAGCACCCGTCCCCCGGTTTCGCGGCGGACACGGGATACCGCTTCGTCCAGTGAGAGCCCGCTGCGTTGTGGTGCGACTTCGCGGCGGGAACGGCGGTCAGAGCGGTCATCACGACGCTCGTCACGCCGATCATCGCGCCGCGCCTCCACCGGACCGGTGGAGGCGTAGGCCAGCAGCCCCGTAAGTAGAATGGAAATGAATTTTCGGCGTGTCATCGCCCGTGCATCTTAACGGACTGGCGCGAACGAAGCACCCGCGCGCGGGGCGATGGTGGCGCATGGTTCAGCGATGGCGCGCGATTTCGTAGCCAATGACTGTACCGACCACCGCACCCACCGCCGTGTGGCCGGGATCGCCGTAACCGATTTCATGCCCCACCACACCGCCGATCACACTGCCCAATATGATTGGTGCGGAGGAAGAACGATAATGTCCCGGATGATGATGTCGCGGAGCATAATAACGCGGCGTGGGTGCATGACGATAATAATGGTGCCGGTGATGCCGGTGGCCGTGACGGAAATGTCTCGGCTGATGCCACCCATGATGCCGGCCCGGATGGGAATAATGCCGCTCGATATGCGTCTCGCGGTAAACCGGGCGGTGATCACCTCGACTGTCTCGCGCCTGAGCGAGCGGTACTGTCAACATGGCGGCCAGGATTATCACGGCAATGCCAAGCAGTTTGCGTTTCATGATTGCCTCCTTCGTTGCATTGGGGTTCACTTCTGACTGCTGTGAATCAGAATACAAACCCCACGCTGAACAGAGGCTGAACGGATCAATCGCGTAACCGTCTGATTTCTGGCAATAAAGATTTATTCTTCTTGATTTCTCCCAAGATTACCGCTTTTTCACGACTTATCTGACGCCGCCTTGTCCGCGACCTTGCGCGTGAAACGTTCGGCGTCGATAACAAAGCGCTCGTGCGTACCGCGACTGATCAAATCGACACCGTCGCGAGCTTCCACTTCAAACACCAGTTTGCGGCCTTCCACTTCGGTAAGCCGCACGCGCGCCATGATTCCCATTCCCGGGGGCGTGGCAGCCAAATGACTTAAGTTCACGTGTGTCCCGACGGTCTGCTCGCGTGGCCAGTCAAGATGCGGATTCACCGCCAGGATGCAGGCCCACTCAATAAACCCGATCATGTAACCGGTCGCCAGAACACGCGGCATCACTTGGAATTCGGGCGCTTCCGGATACAGATGCGGCACAGTCTTGGTTTCTGGCACACGAAAGTGCAGCTCGTGGGTAATGCCAGGTTTGAGGGTAATTTTCACTCGCGCCTCCTCTTCGGTTGTCTTTCCACGTGCGGTGACTTAATAAAACGAAGAATCATAAACCTATGAATATCCACCATCTATCAATAAGAAATAGCAACTAAGCAAAAATTCAACCCGATTTCCAGAAATTCAGTCATTGAGGTAGCGGCAGTAGGTCTCGCGCACGCGCAGGCTGCCAGCAAAGCCGGCCACGACACAGCCGAAAAAAATCAGGATACCCAATTGATATTGCGCTGCGGCACCCTGTGCCGTGCCCGCGCGGTCGAGCGTCCAGCCCACCAGCGGTTGCAGGATCCCGGTGCCGAGAAACACGCCGGTATTGACTACGCTGGTCGCCATGCCGGACAGTGCATGTTGATTCACTTCCTTCGCGCACGCCCAGCTCAGGGTGAAACTTCCCGCACTCAGGCCCATCAGCAGAAACAGGAGGTAACTCATGCTGAGTGACATCGGCAGCGCGAACAGGAGCGGCAACCAGCACAGCAGATGCACCATGGCCGTCGCGATCAGCACCGGGCGACGCCGACCCAGGTGGTCGGACACCGCACCCAACGCCAGTGCCCCGACGGCGAAACCCGCCAGCATCAGACTCGTGTGTTCCGATGCCGCCACGCGTTCCATGCCATACACGTCTTGCAGGAATGGCACCGCCCACAACCCGGCAAAGGCGATGAACGATCCGCCGATACCGAGATTCATCCAGAAAATCGGCCACGTGTAACGATTCTTGAGAACCGTCAGGAGGCCTTCGAACCAGTGGCCCTCGTGCGGCAGGTGTGCCGCGTGGCCATCGATCTCGCGCAAACTTGGCAGACCCACCTCGCCCGGGTGATTGCGTACGAACAGCCAGGTGAGCACGGCGACCGCGAACGACACGCCCCCCAGCACGATGAACACGGTGCGCCAGGACGTAAACTGCAGCACCCAGGCAAACGGCGCGGCCGCGAGCACTGAACCGACATTCCCCAGCACCAGCGTGAGGCCGACCGCCGTACCGAAATGACGGTCGTGAAACCAGGCCGCATTCAATTTCAGCAGCGAGATGAATGCCACCGACACACCGAGCCCAATCAGCATCCGGCCGATCGAGGCCTCGATCATGGTATCCGCGTATCCGAACATCAGGGAGCCGATGCCGGCGATAACGCCACCGAGCGTGACAATGCGGCGTGGCCCGAGCGTATCCACTAGAATCCCCGTTGGAATCTGCATCACGGTGTAGACGTAGAAATAGGTCGCGGCCAGGCCCCCCAGCGCCGCGGCGCTGGCGTCAAATGCCCTTTGCAGATCGGAGGCGATAGCGGCCGGTGCCACTCGATGGAAAAATGCCAGCATGTACGACACGGCCACGATCCCAAACACCGTCCAGCGCCACCGGCGCAGGCGTGCCTCGATCAGCCGGGAGGCGCCGGTATCCACCTGTATGGGCTTCATGGCAAGCTAGAATAGGGGTTTTTATTGTCCCGGGCGAGTCTTCCGGGCATCATGAACCGTCAGGCTCCCTGATCATGGCCGTCTTTCAGCATGGAGAATCCATGAGCTTCAATGCAGACCTCGCCGCGCGCGTGCGCAAATTATTGATCCATAAAACCGGATATTCCGAACGAAAAATGTTTGGGGGCCTGTGCTTCATGCTGCACGGAAACATGTGTGGAGGCGTGCTTAACGATGATCTGATCGTGCGGGTCAAGCCGGATGAATACGCCGCGTCCCTGAATCGCCCACATACCCGGAAATTCGACTTCACCGGAAGACTGTTGAAGGGTTTTGTCGTGGTCAGGCCGAAAGGGTGCTGCACGGAAAAGTCCCTCACGAACTGGATCGTCCTGGGAGCCCGGTGCGCTCTGTCGCAGCCGGCAAAAACCGCAGGGGGGAAGCGGCGAAGAATATAGGAAGAGTTTCTTTACTTTTCAGCCGGCCCGTTCATGCTCATGCCGCCACGGATTCCATCTCGCGCAATACGGCGATGAAGGCCTCGGCCACGGGATGTTTGAGATTGTCCCGATGGCGCGCTATCCACAGTGTGCGCATGATGCGGAACCCCTGCACCTTGAGACGGTGCAGCGAACCCTCGGCGACGCTCTCCTGTACCGCGAAACGCGGAAGGAAGCTTACATAGCGCCCGCGTTCGAGCATTTCTATGATGGTGTTGGTCGAGCCGGCCTCGAGCGCGATATGGACCTTCTCGATCCCGATTCCCTGCAGCGCCTGATCAGTGGCGTCACGAACCGCCGAGCGTTTCTCGCGCAGAACATAAGTCAGATTCGTCAGCTGTTCGACCGGCACCATTTCCGATCCGGCCAGCGGGTGATTCGCGCCGCACACCAGCCACAGTTCGTCCTCCATCCATTTTTGCACCAGGATATCGGGATGATCCGGCGCCGATTCCAGCAGCGCGAGATCGGCAAGCCCCGTCGCCAGCCGGGTTTCGATGAGACGGCCATAACCCAGGCGCGAGATCACTTTATAGTCGGGAAATTGCTCGGTAAATCTGAGCAGCAGTTCAGGTAGGAGGTGTTCGCCGATGGCCACCGTGACCTCGAGTCGCAGTGTGTTGCGCCCCTTGGAAATATTTTGCAAGTCTTCCCGCAATAGGACGTGACGGTCGAGCGTCTGCACGGCGAAACGGTAAACCAGGTCCCCGGCGGGGGTGAGCCTCAATCGTCCCCGGACGCGTTCCAGCAGTGGCATGCCGTAGCACTCCTCAAGCGCCCGCAGGCGCTTGGTGACCGCGGGTTGTCCGATTTTCAGCACTCGGGCGGCTTCGGTCACGCCGCCTTTCTCCACGACTGCCCGCAGCGCAGTCCAACCATCCAGATCAGGTAAAAAAGAATATTCCATTAAGGAATGTATAGATAATCCATTTCATTAGTAATTATTATTATCTTAGACCATAATCAGGTTGTAGTCGAAGAATACTTTATATTATAGAGGAAGAATATTCCAACATCTACAAAGCATATTCCTAGGTGATTAAATAGGTCATTATAACATTCCTTATAGGAATATACTATTGAGCCATTGAGGCCCATCATATATGCATTACGTCGCCGACTATTATCTGAAAACCTATCGACCCGTTCCCACCCCGATCCTCGCGACGGCCATCCTTCTTGGATTGCTGAGCATGGTCCTATATTTCATGTTGTTCGAGACCAACGACATGCTGGTGGAGATGGCAACCATGACACGCGAGGGTGACAAGGAGTTCTTTTCTGTGCCCATCGTCCTGGCGCTGCTGTTTTCCCTGGTCCACGGCCATTTTACCGGACGGTTCTGGGACGTCCTCGGCCTGAAGCATAAGACATAACAGGTTGGTAAGCGGTGGAAGCGGTCAATTTCATTGATTTAAATGCCACCACGGTAGCGCTGCTCTTCGTCATCGGATTCATTGGTGGCCTGGTCAGCGGCTTCATCGGCTCCGGGGGCGCGTTCATTTTGACGCCCGCCATGATGAGCCTAGGCGCGCCAGCCATCGTGGCCGTGGCGAGCAACATGGCGCACAAGTTTCCCAAGGCGCTGGTTGGCGCTATCAAGCGCGCCAAGTACGGGCAGGTGGACGTCAAGCTCGGAATCATCATGGGCTTGTTTGCCGAGGCCGGGGTATTCTTCGGCAAGGAAATCATGACCGGCATCCGATCCCACTTTGGGGACACCGGGTCAGACCTTTATGTGTCGATGGTTTTTATCATCGTTCTCGGTACTGTCGGCGCTTTCGTCCTGCGCGACGCCAAGCGCAGCTTGCGCGGTGAGCTCCTGACCACGGCTTCCGCTCCCCGGCTGGCAAAATGGGTGCAGTCTATCCACATCCCCGGCACCATGATGCGTTTCAGCTCGCTCCAGGGAGCCTCGGTCTCGTTGCTTTTCGTGGCCCCACTCGGCTTCGCCACCGGTATGCTGGCCGCCTCGATTGCGGTTGGCGGGTTCATCGGGGTGCCGGCGATGATTTACGTGCTCGGCGTGCCGGCGCTGATGGCCACAGCGACGGAACTCGTGGTCGCCTTCGTAATGGGCATGGGTGGCAGCCTGCTGTACGCCTGGGAAGGCTTCGTGGATATTCGTCTCTCCATGATCATCCTCGCCGGCTCGCTCTTCGGCATACAGTTGGGTGCCATCGGCACGACTTACGTGCGTGATCACACGGTCAAATTCGTCATGGGCATGATCATGTTGATCGTGCTGTTAAGCCGTCTGTTCAAACTACCCGTGTACTTCTCAAATCTCGGGTGGACGCCCGCCCTCAGTACCACGTCACAGAACGTTCTGGCTACGTTGAGTTATGCGACCCTGGCTGTGGCGCTGATCGCCGGCGCGGGAGTGATACTGTCGGCGTTAATTAAAGGCATCACGGAACACCGTCGCCGCACGGTGGCAGATATTCAGAGCCTCGCCGTCGACTGAGCTCTATTTCGACTTCAAACGAAATAAACCGTTGGTTTCACTGTCACTGGTGAAATACAACGCCCCGTCGGGACCGATGGCGACACCAACTGGGCGCGCCCAGCGGTCGCCGTCATCAAGCTGAAAACCGGTCACGAGATCGTCCACGCGCACGGCCTCACCGTCCTTGAAGCGCACCACGACCAGTTTGGGTGGACGGCGTGTGGCGGGATTGCCGATGTACCCACCGGTGGGTTGGGTGCCCCAGGATCCACGCAGCGCGACGACGGCGTCAAATTCCAGCGCCTTGCCGAGCGCGCCTTTCGGCATGAAAGTGACTCCCATGGGGGCATTGCGTGCCGGGAAAGTCGCAACGGGAGACGCGACATCCGAAAGTGGACGTGGCGAATTGCTGGTTGCGCAGCCATCTCGCTTCAGCTGCTTGCCGTTGAACTGGAACCAGGGCATGCCGTGGAACGAACCGGCAGTAATGCGGCTGAAATATTCCGGCGGCTGCTCAAAACCCAGGTGATCGGGGCCGTTGTTGCTGGCGTACATGACACGCGTCTGTGGATGCCAGGCGAATCCCACGGGGTTACGCAACCCCGAACCAAACACCTCCCAGCGTGCCTGGCCATCCTCCTCGCGTAACACGAATACCCCGCCACGCCGGTTATCGAAAGAATAATTTTCTCCGAGATACTGATCGCTGCAGTTGCCCTGTATCCCGAGACTCGCATACACCCGACCGTCGGGCCCCACACCCACCGTGCGGCTGCTGTGCCCACCGCCCCCCGGCAGGCGCGCGAGCAGCTTGACCGATGCCGGGGAAATCTGTTTCTGGCCAGGTTGGTACGGTGCGCGGTACACGCCGTTGGTGCGGGCGATAATAATTTCACCCTTGCGGAAGGCCACGCTGTGCGGGTAATCATCCAGATTTACCAGCACTTCGGGCGAAGTGTAAGGCGGCGCCAGACGGTAAACCCGGCCGGACTTGGAACCGATGATGAGATCGCCGTTGTCGGCAAACGCCATCAGCCGCGGGCCATCAAGTTTGTCAGTCAGCAGCTCCAACCGAAAACCCTTCGGCACGCGCGCCACCTGGCGCGTGCCGTTCACGGTCAGCGATTGTTCTTCATACAGAAGCGATTCAGCCGCCGCGCCCGCCGCCATCACGACGAGACCCAGCAGTAAGCCAAAAACAGATTGATGAAAGATTATTTGCAATGGCGAAGGACCTCTTCAAACGATGATATCAGGCCGAACCCCGCCGGATAAGTGGGAGAGAGCATCTTATCCTTTCATCCGTTGGCGCTTGCGTCCCAGGCGTTTGATTTCGTTTTCGCCCAGCGGCTGGAATATCTTCACGCGCAGGCTTTCGTTCCATTCGGCGGCAAAATCCCGTTGCAGACTGTGGTTAATCGTGGCGGTAACAATCATGGCGGTTAATGCCCCGAGACTCGCCAGTGCCATGTCCTTGTGCGCGTCCCAGATATCGCCCTGCGTCCCGAGATAATTCATGCCGAGATCGCCGCCAAAGTAGTCGGCGGCACCCCATTCGAAAAGTTCGAACAACATGGAACTGGACATGGTGATGTCGAGCGGCAGGAAATAGCCCCAGAAACCGCGTACGCTGGCAATGCGGATAAAAACCTCGCGAACCGGGTAGGCCAGCAATAACCCGTAGGAAAAATGAATCGCGCGGTCGAAATGGTTACGTTCGAAGCTAAGCGCGTCGTTCAGGCTGAACCCAAAGAAAAACACGAATACTTCGTCATATGGAACCTTGGCGTAGGTGTAATGCGCGCCGATTTCATGCAGCAGCAGAAATATGAATATCAGGGTGTAAGAGATATTCGACAGCAAAAAAGCACGATAACTGAGTGCCAATACCAACATAAACACCACAACCAGCACATTCTCTAGCGCCCAGTCGGCGCGGTCGTAAGGATCGATGGCAAGCCAAGCGAACTCGAGTGTGAATACCGCGACCAGGATCAGCAGATAGTTGTGGCGAACCATGCGGGTGAACATTGAAACAATGGTAAAGGGATTCGTTAACGGGATAAACCGGCGTTGGTTCCATTCGTCCGCCCTGTTTATCCGTTGGACAGCAGAACGGAGCAAGAACATTCTGGTTGAATATTTAACTATATTACTGCAGGCCTCAATTAAACCTTTGATGGAGCAGCGTATCGAAAAACTCTATCCGCCTCCGACTCCGAATCGTATTTTCCATAGCATGCCACCCGACACGCCAAGATCTACGGCCATGGCTGACTCTCCCGGGACGGCCGCCGATGACTTGCGATGATCGGGATCAAGGTGGAAAGTTGACTTGGGTTAAGGAAAAAACAGCGCCGGGACTAGTATATTTATGGGCCGGTTAGCAAGACAGAGCGTTATTTTCTATACTACTGTGTCGTTTTCAAAGTGGAGGTTCGACCCATGGCAACCAAAAAGAAAGCTAAGACCAAAGCGAAGAAAAAGAAAGCCCCAACCCGCAAACGCGCGATACGCAAGAAGGCTGCGCCCAAAAAGAAAACCACAACCAAGGCCAAGGCTGCGCCCAAGGCAAAACGAGCTGCCGTGGTTAAGCCCGCCGCGATGCCACTGCCGGCGGCGCCAGCCGCACCACTCGGCATGGAGCGCATCGGGGTTGTCACCCATTACTTCAACCATCTCTCGGTCGCGATCCTGAAGCTCGAGAAAGGCGTCCTGCGTGTCGGAGACCTCATTCACATCAAGGGGCACACCAGCGACTTCTCACAGCCGGTCGATTCGATGGAAATCGACCACGTGCATGTGAACGAGGCGCGTCCCGGCCAATCCTTCGGCTTGCGGGTAAAGGAACATGCGCGCGAGCACGACGTTGTCTACAAGGCCACGACCTGACGCGATCAGCACTGACCTCGAGCCGGTAAAGCATGCCGTCAAACGTTGTCGGCATATCAACTCTCACACGCTAGCCGATAAATGGCACAGCCACGCCGTCCAGCGTGGCAAGCGGTTCCTTGCCGGGAACTCTCTTTCTCCGCCATCCAAAAAACCATGCTAGTTTTATAACTACATCCGCGAGGACAGGTTATCCTCAGGGAGAATGTGTTTGGAAAGATTTTGGAAACATCTGCACATTGGACAACGGTGGCTGCTGAACGGTTGGCAGCTGTTCATGCGCAACCCCTGGCTCCTCGGCGGCATGGGCTTGACGTCCGCGGTTGTGCTCAGCGTGCTTGAACTGATCCCATTACTCGGCGCTTTGCTCATTGCGCTGGTTGCGCCAGTCATGCTCTCCAGCATTTACCTCTCTCTCGACACCATCTACCGGCATAATAAGACCCTGCCGGGGGAGCTGCGCCTGCCCGCGTTGAAACAATCGCCACAACAACTGCTGTACGTCTTCCGGAAAGAGGAGCGGGTATTGCCGGCAGTGGCAGCGAGCGTGCTCAGCATCAGTGTGGTGTTGTTGATTCATTTGCTCCTGCGGCTAGTAGCGGGCCAGGCCTGGGTGGCCAACTGGGCTAGCCTGAATTTTCCGACACTGCTCGGGGTACTCACCATGGGGCTGCTTGCCTTTGTGTGTTACGTCCTTCTCGCGGCTTCACTGATCTACGCCCTCCCCCTCACCTTCCTGCGAAGCGAACCGCTGATGCCCTCACTGCGTCAAAGCCTCAAGGCCAGTCGACATTTCACGATCGCCCTGCTGCTGTTGTTGGGTGTGCTGCTTCTGCCTTTCCTCCTCAGCCTTTTGGCTGCTGGCCTGTCGCCATGGATCGGCTATCTGCTGTGGCTCGTGATTGGCTCCGTCACTCTGCCGGTAGTGGCTGCTGCGCTTTATTGCAGCTACCACGACATATTCCGCACGCGGGACACCTGGATGCCTGCAGAGAGGCGCCGGCATTCTGGGGATACCGTGACCGAGGAAAAGACACTCAGACCCCTTTAAGAAATAAAACTTATCGACGCTTGCGTTCCGGCGTCTCGACGTCGAACGTTCGCACTGAGGCATTTGGCATTAATACTTTAATACGGTAAGTGGTGCCTTGATTACGTTCCCGTTTCTCCGCCGAGAGCACGCGCCCACCGGTATCACGCCTGACATTCGACACCGCCTCGTCCAACGAGGACCGCTCATGACGTGCGTCGTTTTTCCGCGGTGAATGTCCGTCACGACGCGCCTCCGCCGGGACAGCCAGAGCCCACACAAAGATTCCGGCCAGAAGGCTCGTAACGAGTGACGTGCGGTGCATCAGCGGTCGCGATGACGTGCGATGTCGTAGCCAATCACGGTACCAATTACCGCACCGACCGCCGTATGCCCGGGGTCACCATGGCCGATATGGTGTCCCACCACCCCGCCGATTACGCTCCCAAGAATGACAGGTGCGGATGAGCTGGAACGGCGTTCCGGGTAATAATCGTCGTCCCGGTGGGTGCGCGGACCATATTCGCGATATTCACGATACTCATAATAGTCATGGCGACCACCATGGCGGTAATGATGCTTGTATTGGTGTTTGTCCTTGTACCAACCACGATGCAAACCATTATCATGACGTGCATAACGATCCTCCACTTGGTGCACGCGTGCCCCGCGGTAACTGTCACGGTCACGATTGCCGCGATCCGCCAACACCAGAGGTGCGGCCAGCGAAGTGGCCACGGCCAGAATAACGGCACTCAGTAACTTGCGATTCATGTTTGTCTCCTTCGTTGTGTTTCAGGGTTAATGCTGACTTCAGAGACAAGCTTACTCACCCGTGACTGAACGCTGGCTGAACGGAACTCAGCTATAACTTGTTGATTGGTTTGAAGTTAAGATTTATACGGTAGAAAATATAAGGGGCCACCGCCACCCAGAACAGCAGCAGGATCCACACGCGTCCGGCGAGCAGATTGTAGTCCTGCAGCAAACGGAGCCAGGAATGTCCCGCCACGAAGTGCCCAAACAGGAACTCAAAAGTCACCGTCAATCCAAGCCAGACCATGCCTATGGCCACCGCCTGCCGCGCGGACGTGGGTATCCAGGACCGGACAATCACCCAAATATAAATCCCGATCAG
>Ga0224497_10001069_pt1 | contig 17990 bp, 14 predicted proteins | sample SF_Jul11_sed_USG_4_FD_167970 | JGI IMG/M metagenome (GOLD analysis project Ga0224497, IMG submission 167970) | Sediment microbial communities from San Francisco Bay, California, United States - SF_Jul11_sed_USGS_13 | ecosystem: Environmental > Aquatic > Marine > Sediment | place: USA... | reverse complement strand
GTTGATCAGCCCCGGCATTACGAGGCCGCCCTTGGCATCGATCGTGCGGTCCACCGCGTAAGCGTCCGTAGCGAAGTCGCCAACGTCGATGATGTGGTTGCCGTCAATATAGATGCTGCCATTCTCGATAAATCGATTGTCCGCATCGAGCGTGACAAGATGGCCGTTGGTAATCAGCAGCGAGCTCATTTCATTCCTCGTAACCCGGGTGTGCGATTCGCCCTGCCGCGGCGACATCGGCCGGCAATGCCGTCGGCAGGAAGGGCAGTGATCGCTGAATCCCCGTTAGCAGCACGAACATCGCCGCGCATGGCTCCAGCGAGCAGCTATCTTCGTCGCCCGTCATCTCTGCGCGCTCGACGTCAAATGTGAGCGGATCGAGACGTGCGCGAAACGAGGGCCCGGTGTAGTCGAGTTTTCCATTGAGCTCAATGCGGTGGCGAGCGCCCTGCAAACGTGCATCGAGTGCCCAGACATTCTCGTCGATCGACACCATGAACGCGTTGTCGGACTGTTCCTCGAAATCCGCACGATCAAGATACAGACGAGGCTTGTCCCGGTACGGCTTTCCGGAGGTCGGGCAAAACGTGGTGCAGTTGCCGCACTCGTTGCAGAAATCGGTCAGCACGGCAACCTGGAACGGCTGCGTCACCCGGTAGGGTTCGCCGGCCTCGACGCGGAAATCGTCGCCTTCGAACTTCAACGCCGGCAGGGGAACGTCAAACGGCCTGGTTTCGTAGGTCAGCAGCGCCAGGTTCGGACAGACGCCAACGCAGATACTGCAAAATGTATCGCAATCCAGGCATCGAGCTGCTTCTGTCTTGGCTTGCTGCGAGGTATAGGTGAGGACAACTTCGTTGAAATTGTGCCGATCGTCGAGCGCCGTATGCGGAGCCGGCACTCGTCGATCTTTTTGACTCCTTCGACGAAGCAGCGCCGTAGTGTCAACAGGCACTGGTCTGGCCGAAATACGCTCTGATGGACAACGGCCCAAAATGTCGTCGGCAATAGCTCTGCCTGCTGCGGCCGCTTTCACGACAGTTGAAGGCCCGTCATTGACGACATCACCGCCGGCATACACGCCGGCTACCGAGGTTTCGAATGTCACGGGGGCAACCTTGATGTAGCCGCGATCGTTGACGTCAATCGGTTCCTCGTCGAAAAAGTCGAGCAATGCATGTTGGCTGATCGCAAGAATCAATGTATCCAGCGGCACCTCGAAGTCCGAATCGGGAATCTCGTGCGGGATCTTGCGGCCGGAGTCATCACGGTCGCCGGTATACCGCATTCGGCAGCACTGCAGCGCTCGCAATTTTCCGTCTTCGACCACGAGTCTCTGCGGCTTCGACAGTTCGAGCACCTCGACACCTTCGGCAATCAGCTGCGTTATTTCCTCGCGGTCGGCAGGCATCTGGTCCAGCGTGCGGCGGTAAATCAGCGTGACCTGGCCATGACTCTGGCGCCAGGCGACGCGTGCGCAGTCCATCGCGGTGTCGCCAGCGCCGATAACGCCGACTCGCTTGCCGACGCGGAGCGCGCGATTTTCGCGAGACTGGCGCAGAAACTGCAGTGCATCGACGACACCATCGCAATCTTCACCATCGAGAAAAAGCGTCCTGCTCAGCTGTGCGCCGACCATGATCACGACATGGTTGAAGCCACGGCGGCGCAGTTGCGACAGCTGTACGTCGCGTCCGACGCGTTGGTTGTAGTGGACCTGGACACCGAGTTGCTCGAGTACGCCAAAATCCTCGTCGAACACGGACTGGGGGAGACGATATTCGGGGACTACGGCGCCGACCATGCCGCCGGGATGGGCGTGCTGTTCGAAAATTTCGACGGCCAGTCCGGCGCGGGCCAGCTCGAGCGCGGCGGACATCCCTCCGGGTCCCGCCCCGATGACTGCGACCTTTTTACCCGACGATTTCGGCGGCCGGCTAGCGCCGGGCGCCGGTGCATGATCCATAACGAAGCGCTTGATGTCGCGAATCGCCACCGGTTCATCGAGATGCGTGCGAATACAGGCCTGTTCACACAAATGGTCGCAAACCCGTCCCAAAATGCAGGGCAGCGGATTGTCGCTCTGGATAATCCGACGTGCTTCTGCGAGGTCGCCATGTCGTACGGCGTTCATGTACCGAGGAACTTTCTGCTGCAGCGGGCATTCGTCGGCACAGGGCGCCTCGATACAATCGAAAAATCCGAGCGCTCTTGATGTTTTCGTGTGCGAGGTATCGAATCCGTTTTTCGCATAATCCGGATTCTTGCGAACGACACCCGCGTATTGCCGCAAATTGAACAGGGCCGCGGCTCTGACGTCGGCGTTCGAATTTGCAGTCTTGAGAACGAAATCCTCGATCCCCGAAGCTCCCGCCTGGCGGATCGATGCGTCGACACGGTCGACATAATCGAGCAAACGCAGGTAGCCTCCGGTCTTCAGCAAATCGGAACAGACGGTAATCGTCTGCATTCCGGCGGCCAACAGGTCGGGAGCGTTGAAGCAACTTCCGCCTGCCGAAAACGACATTGGAAGCTGGCCATCGAATTCATCCGCAAGCCGGCAGGCGAGATTCACTGTGATCGCATGCAAGGGACGCCCGGAGAGATAGCTCATTTTTTCCGCCGATTCGAAAACCGGGCGGACGTTTTCAACCTCCAGAGTGTTTGAGAGCTTCACGCCGAAGTCGAGGCCGCACTCACTTGCGGTTCTTTGAAGATTGTTAAAAATGGGCACGGCGGCGGAATACTGCAGGTCGTGCTCGAACGCAATGTCCGGCACGATCACATCGGCAAACTTCAGGTCCTTGTCCAGGATCGTCCGCACACGCTCGGCGCCGAGCAACGTCGGGTTGCACTTGACCAGCGTGTGCAGGCGGCGCTCCCGCAGAAGGTAGTTGCAAATGCCCTCGATCTCATCCGGCGGGCAACCGTGCATTGTCGACAGCGTAACGTTATCCGAGATGCAGTCCGGTATGTCGAGCTCCCGAACCGGGGGGTACGATAACGCGACCTGGTCGATGACCGTTTGCTTGTAGTCAGAGCAGTCGTGCATGTGATCCAGGAACCACTGCATGTTCGGTTTCAGCAGTCCTTCGAGGTCGTAGCCGACGCTGAGGTTAAAAACGAGAGCCGGTGAGCTTCCGGGAAAACCGAGCCTGTCGTGCAGCGCATGAATCAGCACCCACGCCCTGAGATATTCATCGAAGGACTGGTAGATTTTTAGTTCCTGCGACCACTCGACGTTGTAGCCTTCGTCCTCCATGTCAATGCAAGGCTTGCTTACGTCAAGGTCGTCGAGCGTTTGTACGGTTTTTAGCTCAATGTAGCGCGCGCCGCACAACCAGGACGCGACGATATTCTGAGCCATCTGCGAGTGCGGCCCGGCTGCGGGACCGAACGGAGTATCCAGGGGATGTCCGAAAGCGCTGCTGCGATACACCGCGTCTTCACGTGGATTGAAAAAGTGCTGGCGCGGAATGCCGAAGACGGAGCTGCGGCATTCCAGCTCGGAAAATAACCAGGCCGTGAGTTGTTCTATTGAAATTGGCCGGAACAACTCGGACATGATCACCTGCCTCCCGTTGCGCCGAATCAACCGATTGCTGACCCTCAATTGAACCGCTAATGACTAAATCGTAGATATACGCAATTTCCGCAGCCCTGCGAGGGTTTCCGGTACGCTGAGGACGTTCTTAATTTGATGTATCAATACACTAAATTAAAAATGTCCTTAGTGTCTTCAGCAGCTCAACAAAGGCCTGGGGATCGGTCACTGCGACAAAACCCAGTCCACTCAGCGCGCCACACAAATGCGCATCGTGGTTGATACGGCCGCGCGCATGCACCGATGCCCAATACGAGTAAGCGACGTAGGCAACGGCGAACAGCGCAGCCGGTATGGGTATCGGGATTGGAATGATCATCAGTGTCGTTGTCGGGAAATACACGATGAACGCGAACAGAACCGCAGAGATAGCGCCGGATGCGCCCAACGAAGCGTACTGAGGATTGTTCCTTTGCTTGACGTACGTGCAGGTATGGCTGAACACCAGTCCTGCGAAGTACAGGATCAGAAACGGTATTGTTCCGATGAATCGTTCGAGCGGAAACGCGAAAAAGAAGAACGTGACCATATTGAACAGCAGGTGACCGATGTCTGCATGCACGAATCCGCTGAGAATCATCGTGTCGTATTGTTTTTGTCGCAGGAAGTAATACGGTCGAAACAGGCATTTGTCTATGTCCTGCGGCAGCCGAAACAAGCCGAGAAGGCTGATCCCGACCGTGAGCGCCATGATGGCCGTTGCGGCTATTTGACCGGTTTGAAACACAGATACTCGCTGTTATCGGATTCGCTGCAACGTGACAGTAGAGGATTTTTCAAAGAATGAAGCGAGCAGCTATAGGCCGGCGAGCCGGCGACGCACTTTTTCGCTGTACATGCGCGAGTCCGCCTCCGCCAGCAGACTTTCCAGCGTATCGTGGCGATCCGGATCGAACTGAATAGCGCCGACGCTCCACGCAAGTTTTTGCTTGACCTCATCTTTCGATTTGGCCGCCATATTACGCAGTCGCTTCAGGGGCGTGCCAGAGGTACCGGCGGAGCCACCCAGCAATACGACGAATTCGTCACCGCCCAGGCGGCCGATCGCATCCGCACTGCGGAAGCACTTGACGAGCAGCTGCGCAAAATGCCGCAAGATTTCGTCGCCGGCGGCATGTCCGTAAGCATCGTTGATTGCTTTGAAGCCGTCCAGGTCGAAATACGCCAGTTCGGCCGCGGTACCGGTGCGTCGGCATAGCGACAGGAGGTGGTTGGCAATCAGGTGGAAGCCACGCCGATTGGCCACCTCGGTCAGTTCATCGACCGCTACCTGCGATGTCACCTTTATTTCGTCCTCGACCATCGCGGCAAAATCTGCGAGTGTGGCAATATCGCTTTGTGTCAGCTCACGCGGTTTCGAGTCAATGAGGCAGAGAGTTCCTATTCGAAATCCTTTTGGATCCTGCACCGGACAGCCGGCGTAAAAGCGAATATTCGGTTCGCCAGTTACCAGCGGGTTATCAGCAAAGCGTGTGTCCTGCACCGCGTCATTGACGACGAATACTTCATCATCAAGAATTGCATGGCCACAAAAAGAAATCTCTCGCGGCGTCTCGGAAGCATCCGTGCCTTGCTTCGATTTAAACCACTGGCGGTCGGAGTCGACCAGGCTAACGAGGCAAATCTGCACGTCGAAAACGCGCCGTGCCATGCGCGTGATACGGTCGAATCGCTCTTCGCCAGGCGTGTCCAGAATGCGGAGCGAGTGCAGACTCATCAGACGCGCGGATTCGTCGCCCGGCAGCGGGGGTTTTTCCATTTTTGTTCTCCAACCTTGGCCAGTATGCCTTCGGATAAATAACTCTTCAACTTCAGACCCGAGCCTGGCGGCGTGAGTATTACAGGTAACCCCGCGCCTGGAGTTTGAACAGATGTGCGTACTGCCCGTCGTCGGCAAGCAGGCTCTCGTGACTGCCGCGCTCGAGGATCTCGCCCTCGTGTATAACGATGATCTGCGCGGCGGCTCGTACCGTGGAGAAACGATGCGAAATAAGTATGGTCATCTTGTTGCCGCTCGCCTTGCGAAAGTGATTGAAGACCGCAGCTTCGGATGACGCGTCCATCGCAGCCGTTGGTTCGTCGAGCACCAGGATGTCGGCTTCGCTGCGCATGAAGGCACGCGATAATGCAATTTTCTGCCACTGCCCGCCGGACAGCTCACGACCGCCTTTGAACCAGCGTCCCAGCTGCGTTGCATAGCCTTCGGGCATGTCGTCGATAAATGACGCCGCCATCCCGGTCGTCGCCGCTCTTTTCCAACGCTCGGTGTCATCGATATGGCGGACATCGCCCGCGCCGATGTTTTCACCAACGCTGAATTGATAACGGCCGAAGTCCTGGAATATGACGCCAATCCGTCGGCGCAGCGTCTCGACGTCCCATTGCTGCAGGTCAAGTCCGTCCAGCAGGATTCGCCCCGTGGTTGGGTCATAGAGACGCGTCAGAAGTTTGATGAGCGTCGTCTTGCCAGAGCCATTTTCGCCGACCAGGGCCAGGCTCTCGCCGGGTCGAATCTGCAGGCTTATGTCTTTTAGTGCCATTCTGGTTGCGCCCGGGTATTTGAAAGACACGTGCTCGAATTCCAGGCCGCGTTCAGGCTCTGGACCGTGTACCGAAACGCCGCGCTGCGCCGGCACGGGTTGCTCGAGGTATTCGTAAAGGTTGGACAAGTACAGATTGTCTTCATACATGCCGCTTATCGCGGTCAGGATTGCAGCGACGGCGGATTGGCCCTGCCGAAAGAGCACCAGATACATCGTCATCGCGCCGAGCGTTATAACGCCGTTGATCGTTGTGATTACGATCCAGGCATAGGCGGCATACAGTGCCGCTGTCGAAATCAAACCGAGAAAGAAACCCCAGGTGTCGCGTCGTATGGTTAGCTGCCGATCTTCAACGAAGAGTTTCTTGAATATGTCGCGATAGCGTTGCAGCAGGCGGGGACCGAGCTGAAACAGCTTGACCTCCTTGACGCTATCTTCGCGCGCGATAACCGTCTCCAGGTACATTTGCATGCGTGTATCGGGCGAGCGCCAGCGAAACAGGCGAAATGCATCGCCGGAAAATTTCGCCTCTGCAAAAAATGAGGGCAGACCGGCACCGACAAGTATGACGACAGCCCACGGCGAAAAAGCAAACAACAAAACGGAATAGCTGGTTAGCGAAATCGCATTTTGTACGAGACCGAACGTTCGCGTGACGAGGCTTAGCGGACGACTGGACGCTTCGCGTCGCGCTCGTGTCAGTTTGTCGTAAAACTCAGAGTCCTCGAAATGCGTGAGTTCCAGGGTCATGGCCTTCTCGAGAATCATGACATTGACGCGTTGGCCGAGCAGGGCGCGCAGCAGCGACTGGCTGGCCGAAAGACCGCGCTGAGCTGCCGCGACGGCGATGACGACCAGCGCTTCCAGGAAAACGAGATTCAGGACGCCACGAGTGTCCGGGTCGGCCGAGCGCGTTGCCTCGACGACGCCGTCGACGATCAGTTGACCGATATAGGCAATTGCGGCCGGCAGGACACCGGCCACCAGTGTCAGCAGTGCCAGTGTAATTGTCAGCGGACGACTGGTGGTCCAGACGAGTTCAAGGGCGCGACTGCTGTAGCCGAACACACCCAGGCTGCGAGCCAGCAGGCCGACCGGCTTGTCGGGCGTTTCACTCATGAGAAGACCGCTGGTTTTCGTGGCGGTCGATTAGACCATCGAAACTTGCGCAGGTCGACCTGGAATACTGCGGACGACAATCGGCGTCAGACCCGATCGAATTTAGCGGTGAAATGCCGCAGGTACCTGGGTGCCTGCACTATCTTCATGCCGCGGATGGCTGCGCGCCTTTCCCAAACCAGACCAATGGCTTCTAGTACGTAATCCATGTGACTTTGCGTATACACACGTCGCGGAATCGCGAGCCGCAGCAGGTCGAGCCGGGCAGGGTGTTCCTCGCCCGTGCGCGGGTCGGCACCGAACATCACGGTGCCGATCTCGACGGCACGAATGCCTGCCTCGATGTACAGCTCCACGGCCAGTACCTGGCCCGGGTATTGCAGCGGCTCGATATGCGGCAGAAATCGCCGCGCGTCGAGGTACACGGCGTGCCCGCCGGCCGGCGCCATCACCGGAATACCGGCTTCGCGCAAATGGTTAACGACATAGGCGTTCGAATGCAGGCGGTAGTCCAGGTAGTGCTCGTCAAGAATCTCTCTCAGCCCAACGGCGATGGCCTCGAGGTCACGTCCTGCCAGGCCGCCGTACGTCGGAAATCCCTCGGTGAGGATCAGTATGTTGCGCTCCTGGTGCGCCAGCTCGGCGTCGTTGGTGCACAGGAAACCGCCAATGTTGCCGAAAGCGTCTTTTTTGGCGGACATCGTGCAGCCATCGGCATAGCTGAACATCTCGCGCGCGATGTCGATGGTGGGTGTGTCTTCATAGCCCGGCTCGCGCTGGCGAATGAAGTGCGAATTCTCGGCGAAGCGACAGGCGTCGATATAGAAAGGAATACCGGCACTCCTGGCGACGCGGCTAATCTCGCGAATGTTGGCCATCGAGACGGGCTGGCCGCCGCCCGAATTGTTGGTCACCGTCACCATGATGACCGGTATTTTCGTCGCGCCTTCTTTGGCTACCAGTTTTTCGAGGGCCACAATGTCCATGTTGCCCTTGAAGGGTTCTTCGGAATCGAGGTCATCGGCTTCGGGGCAGACAAGATCCACCGCGGTACCGCCAACGAATTCGACGTTCGCCCGGGTCGTGTCGAAGTGCGTGTTGTTCGGCACGATGGAGCCCGGTTTGACCATCACGCTGAAGAGAATGTGCTCGGCGGCGCGCCCCTGGTGGGTTGGAATGACCTGCTCAAAGCCGAAAATATCCTTGACCGTGTCTCGAAAGCGATACCAGCTGCGGGCGCCCGCGTAGGATTCGTCGCCCCGCATCATCGCGCCCCAGGCTTCCGACGACATGGCGCTGGTCCCTGAATCGGTCAGCAGGTCGATGATGACGTCTTCGGCGCGCAGCAGAAACGGGTTGTAATGGGCCTTCCGGATGAGCGTTTCGCGCTCCTCTCGCGTAGTGAGCTTGATGGGCTCAACCATCTTTATGCGAAAGGGCTCGATAACGGTTTTCATTTTGTGACTGTAGCCAGCGAGTAGCGCCCGCGCGATACGTAAATCTACTGCGCGGCTGTGCCGGCCAGGCGCTTGATTGCCAACAAAAAAAGGGCGAGACCCAAAAGGTCTCGCCCTCTCCTTCTAAACCGTTTCGAGCTTAGAGCGGGACGATGTTCTCGGCCTGCGGACCTTTCTGGCCCTGCGTTACTGTGAACTCGACCTTCTGGCCCTCGGCCAGCGTCTTGAATCCATCGCCCTGGATGTTGCTGAAATGAGCAAATACATCAGGACCTGATTCCTGCTCGATGAAGCCAAAGCCTTTGGCTTCGTTAAACCATTTCACGGTTCCGGTAGTAGTAGACATAGTCAATTCCTATTCAGACAAAAGTAATGTTGGCCTCATGAGAGGCCGGGTCGCGAGTTGATGCTTGTACTTATGAAAAACAGGACGAGGTACTAATAAAGGAACTTCGAAATGGAATACACAAATATCAGCCGATCAATCTAGCTGGGCGCAGTATATCCTCGGCGGGGCGTAAGTCAATGGATTCAAGGAGAAATATCGTGCGCCTGGGTCGTAAACTTGCGCCATAAGCAGGCAAAAAACACGAGATTCAGGCCAATTCCGAGGATTCCGACCTCCGGCCCGTAGATATGGGTCTGTTGTATCCCAAGCGCGCCGACCTTTTCGCCGTAGCCGAACAGCGGGTAATCGAGCCCATTCCATACCGCATGACACAGAGTCGGAGCGATCACCGAGCCGGACATCAGACGAATCAGGCCGAAAACGCCCCCGATTAGCGTGGCGTTGATCAGGTAAACGGGAACCTCATTTGCCGGTATATCGAAGCCCGTATCCAGCGTGATCGCGGAAATGTGCCAGGCCGTAAAGGCGAGTGTGGACCAGGCCAAAACCTGTGTGTCACTTTGGCCGCCCCGTTTGAGTGAGGCCCAGAGCCAGCCGCGGAAGAAGCCTTCTTCCGTAATCAGGACCATCAGAATGCCGGTAGAGCTCATCAGCCCGATATTCGCAATCGTCTTGTTCCAGTCCGTATCGCTCGTGTCGACTGCCCCAAAGGCGACGGCGACCAACGTGGTCACGCCGAGCACGAAGATCGGATACGCGAGCGCGACGCCGTAGTGCCTGACCTGGCCCCAGAGCAGGCCCATCTCCTGCGTCGAGAATCGTTGCAGAAACCAGAACAGGCCTGCGAGCGGCATTAGCGGCAGTGCGCTCAACATTGTATAGCCCGTTGCATCCAGCGTCGTTGTCACTGCAATTGCAGCGATGGTGCCGCCGGTAGCCGGCCATAGTTTCCTGTCCATGGCGATACCTTTTTGCCTTTGATACATCCAGATACCCGGGGAAACAGGATTGGATGCACCGATTTCCGGGATCGCGGTGATGAACTCAGCGGAAGTGCTAGCCGACGACATCCGCAATCAGCTTGATCTCCATCAGCACGAAAATCGCGATCAGGATCTTCTGGAAGACGGCGTCGGAAATCCTGCCGGCCAGTCGAATGCCTGCCTGCGTAAACACCAGAGTCGGAACCAGTGCGATCATGCCGATCGCCAGGCGTTCCGGCGTGAACAGCTGAGTGCTCGATGCGGTTGCCAGCTGCGCGCCGGAAAATGTGAGAAAAGCGCAGGCGATCAGGAAAGCGTAGGCGCTCGGCTCCAGCTTGCGGCCGTGGAAGTAGGGCGCAACGATATGCGCGGAAATCCCGGTGGCGCCCTGTATTGTCCCGGCCGTGAAGCCGACGGCCGCCGACATTGTTCCCCTTGCCTGAAACAATGATCGCAGGGCATTGCCGAACACGTATTGGACCAGGTACACGGCGAGCCACACGGCCAGCGTCAGCTTGAGCCATCGGTCGTCGATGACGCTGAGCAGAATCGTGCCGACGATACCGCCAGCGAGGCCGGCGATCAGAAACGGCTGGTGCGACGAAAGAAGTGCCGCGAAACGCCGATGCGTGCCTACGAGCCAGAGGTTCGATCCAAAGGTCGGGATAATCATCAGCACGACGGCTTCCTCAACCGATGCAAAGCTAGCAATGGCGGGTACCGCTATCAGCGGCAGGCCAAGACCGGTCATTCCCTTTATCAGGGCGCCAAGCGCTATTGCAGTCAAGGCGACAACGACCAGTCCTGTGCTGAGTGAGCTCAATTCCAAGTGCGGTGCCCAATCTAATTCGGATATAGGCTGTGCATCGTAAAGCAATAAGTTACGGAAGTCTGGCAGTGCTAGACTACGCGCTGCGATTTTCCAGAATCCCGCTCCAGGAGTGTCTATGAACATCAGCAGCAGCCCGATCGTGATCAGCAATACCGAGACTATTCCAGGCCGAAAGATCGTTGAATTCTATGGCGTGGTCACGGGAAACACCGTGCGCGCCAAGCACGTTGGGCGCGATATCATGGCCGGCCTCAAGAATATTGTCGGTGGCGAGCTGAAAGGGTACACCGAGCTATTGCAGGACTCTCGCAACGAAGCGACGGAACGAATGATCCAGCAGGCCCAATCGATGGGGGCCAACGCGGTCGTGAACGTGCGCTTTGCAACGAGCTCAATTTCACAGGGCGCAGCGGAGCTGTTTGCATACGGCACTGCGGTTCGGGTTGCCTGAGATGGAGGGTTCTTTTGAACAGTTGAGCCTGATCGTCAATATTGGGCTGCCGATACTCTTGCTCGTGGTCGCGTACCTCATTGGCAGCGTTATCGAGAAAAGGCATTTTCAAAGCATTCGTAAGCGTGAGGACGACGTGCACGGATTTCCCGTCGTTTCATTCGATACGATGCCGGACGACTGGAATGCTTCTTCCTCGGATATGGTCACGGGCAGCATTGTCATCTCCCTGGATTATTTCAAGCGAGTCATAGCAGGGCTGCGAGGTTTGATCGGCGGGCGCATAAAGACCTACGAACCCCTGCTCGAGCGTGCCAGGCGCGAGGCCCTGCTGCGCATGACGGAGTCTGCGCGCGAGCAGGGATACGACGCTGTTTTCAATGTTCGTCTCGAGACTTCCCGCCTGGCGAACGCGGCACGGGACGGCAAGGGAACCGCGGGCGTGGAAATGCTGGCTTTCGGGACCGCCGTCAAGTTAGCGAATCGAATCGGGTAAGGACGCGGTGAAATTCATCGCGCGGAAACCCCGGGAAGGCATTAATGTCAGTGATGAACATCCGCTTGTAGAAGCCGTCACGCTGATAGTCGGCCTCACAGCAATCTTCATCGTGATTGCGCTGGCGCTGATATTCATTATCGAAGTCGCCCTGTTTTTCGTGCCCGAAAAAACCGAGGCCGAACTGTTTTCAGGCTGGATTCCGGATGACCTGGTAACGGTTTCTCCAGCCGATGAACGCCTGGAGCAGACGCAGCGGCTGGTCGAGCGTCTCGCCGGTCATTGGGCTGAGACACCGTACGAATTTCGGGTCGAGATTGATGATTCGGACGTGGCCAATGCCATGGCGTTGCCCGGCGGTCTCATCATCGTGACAAAGGGATTGCTCGACCAGGTCGAGTCTGAAAATGAGCTCGCGTTCGTGCTCGGCCATGAGCTCGGTCACTTCAGGAATCGCGATCATCTGCGCGCACTGGGACGCGGGCTCGTGCTGTCGTTGTTCTTCTCGGTGATTACCGGCAAAGATGTGGCAAACCTGGGAATCAGCGCCACCGATATTGCCCTGCGCGGGTTTAGTCGCGAGCAAGAGAAAAAAGCGGACGCGTTTGGCCTGGCTATCGTGCATTCCGAGTACGGCCATGTAAACGAGGCTGCCCGCTTGTTTGAACGCTGGGACGCCGCGGACAAAAATACGCTCGCGATTGTCGCCTACCTGTCTACGCATCCTCAGCCAGGCGATCGGGTCGAGCGGCTGCGGGCACTGGCTGAAAGGGATGGTTGGCGAACCGACGGGCAGGTCACGGCGCTGGGCTGGCAAGGGCGCTGAATTGATTCAATTCTGAGCGTCGAAGAAAAAATGCCCCGCCACCTCTCGGTAGCGGGGCAGAGCCAGCGGATAAGACCTGGGGGTGGATCAGGCCCTATCCTCTCCTTGGGTCTATTGGGGCTCCAGCAGATAGACGCCAATCTTGTACGCCGTAAACACGTTGGTATCCACGTCATACTTGCCGCGAGCATGCATCGAGCGTGCCCTGTCACCACCGGTGATGCTCGTGGCCAGGTCATTCGAAAAGTCTTCGAAATGCGAATACATGCGCACGCTGTCAGTGGACTTGATGTAGAACGCCAGTCGTCCGGTCTCGCGCGGCAGGATGGTCGTGTTCGAATCGAGCGCCGTAAGATCAATCAGGACGGGACCGTGCTTGATGTAGTGGCGTTGATCGATGTCGGGGTTCTTGTTCAAGAGAACCAGATACTCCGGCGTGATCTCGTAGAATGGCTCTTGCGTACCTGTGGCGCCCCAGCCAACGCCAAGCGCACTCCCGACGTCCGTGTAGTCGATGACGGTACGGCCAGTGAAATCAGGCGGTGCCCAGCCGAACGCCGTCGGGAAACCGCGCGCGACGATTGGTTTGCCTTCGGAAAAGTCGGCGAGGGTCAGGTTACCCGTGGCGATCTCATAGTTGTCGGGATTTGCATCTTCGCCATCAGACTTCCCGGTGCCGCTGAAATCGAAGATCTGTACGCGACGACGGTCGATCGAGTGCAACGTGATATCCGTCTGGCCAGGCATGACCGAGTTCACGATGCCCGACAGGTGTGTTACGTGCATGCGCACGGAGCCCTGGGTCGCGTCGAACAGGATTTGCGGCGCCAGCGCGTCCGTGGTCGGCGTCGGTTGATTGCCGCGGATCGTCACTCGCTGACCGATCGAGATTGCGTCGATGCTCAGGTCGGAGGCGTGATAGCCGTCTTTGAAGACTTTCGTTTCGGAGCCGATTTCAACGACAACATCGTTATGGTAGTGCATGGGCCGGTCCGATGGAACGATAGTCGCACCACGAATGGTAAGGAAGTTACCGTAACGCTTGATGACGTTACCGATTACGGCGTCCCTGTCGATGCCGGGAACGCTGGAGCCGGCAAGCACGATATCTGCCGTAAACTGGCGCTCAGCGACATTCAGCGTTCCTTTTGCGACGGTCGGGGTGCCTGGTCCGGCAACGTCGAGTGCACGCAAGCCCTCGGCGCCGGAGTACACGACTTCGTCGACTTCGAATTCAGTCTCGCTGGTGACGTGCACTTTGAACCGGCCAAAATCCCCGACTCGATCGTGGAAAGGGCGCAGCGCGACGGTGTAGGTCATTTCATCGACGCTGACGGCGACAAGGGGCCCTCGCACACGGATATCTTTTTCGTCAACCGGCAAAACTTCGGCGAGGATGAACTGTTCGGAGAAAGCATCGGCCGGCGTGGGCTCGAGATCGACGGTGTGCGATGCCTCGAGGTCAAAATCGAGCTGCAGGAGCGCGGGACGACCGCGGGTCACGATCAGTTGATCGCGGTTGGACAGGCGGATCTTCAGTTCCGTCTGGGTCAGGACATTTCCGTCTGCGTCCTTGACGACGGCTTCCTTTGACCCTTGCGTCGGATCTTGCACGGCGCTGCCGTCTTCGACGAAGATTTCCGCGTTGGTATAGTCGAGGCTGATGGTACCGGACACGTAAACAGCTGGCGGAATCGTCGCAACGGTGACGAGTTCGGTCAGGTCTACGTAGTCGGTGAAGTTGATGCGCGTCTTGCGCGGCAGGGTCTCGACGATACGGCCGTTGGCTGTCTCGAGTTTGAGTGACAGCACGTCGACCGTGTAATTGTCGAAGTCACCGTCAGCGTCTGTCAGTGCAACCAGGACAGTGCCGCATTCTGCGAATGTCTCGGGGTCGTTCAAATCGCACTCGGCGGTGGCCACAGGCGGGTTGGCCGTCGTGGCGGCACCGCCGCCACAAGCCGCCAGAATTACGGCTGTCAGCAGCATCGTCATCCAGCCGGCTAACATCCTTGTGCCTGTGCGCTCTGCCAGGTCTTGATACACGTGTTTCATGGGGGATCTCCTTGCAGCCCTTGTTTCGGTGTTCAGGGCTATAACGGCGCAGACCCGGATTGGTTGACCTCCCAGGCAATATCCCGGCTTATGTAAAACGAGGCGTTAGCCAAAGAAAGCAAAAAATACAGCTACTTATCTTGTATTCCTCCAGCATCATGTCAAAATGATTTCCCGAAATGACGAAGCCGTCCACCACGATGCCAGCAACGGGGATCCGACACCGCAAGCCGCGGGCCGGGGAGCGTACCCGCGGCGCCGTGGACGCGTTGCAGACGAAGATCGCCGTCGGCCTGCAAAATTTCGACCTCGCGACCTACCTCGATCAGCTGCAGGCCAACATCGATGAACTGCCGGAAGCGACGGGGGCCGACTCGGCTTTTGTCGCGCTGATCAGTGATGACAGCTCGAAGATCGACGCCGTGCTGGCCTCGTGCGAGGGTTTCGCGCAGTGTCGCCCGGGCGTGCTCGCCGGGGAACGACTCGACGACTGGCCCTGGCTGCGTCAGCGCCTCGGACACCTGAGAGTCGTCGAGGTCGCCGATACCCTGGCCGGCTCAGGGAGCGCCAGGGCTGAACTGGAGCGTCTCAACGAACTGCGCATCGGGGCGGCCCTGATCATTGGCTTTTCGGTGCATGATGAACTCGCCGGCTTCCTCGGAATTGTCAACGAACGCCCGCTTTCAGGTTGGGATGCCAACCTTCATCTGCTGATGAAGCTTTTCGGTTCATCGCTGGCTATCGGCCTGGAGCGAGTCAGCGACAAAACGTTGCTGGACGAACTCCATGAGCGCGATTCGCTTATCGCAATGACGGCGAACGACGGCATCTGGGATTTCGACGGCGAATCGAAGCACATCAAGCTGTCGCGTCGCTGGAAGACCATGCTCGGCTATGACGCCGATGACGAGCACGTGAAGCTCGACTGGTATCACCTTGTTCATCCGGACGACATTGCGCGCGTTCAGATGAAAATGCGTGACCACCTGGAAGGCAAGACGCCGTTCTTTGAATCCGTGCATCGCATGCAGCATCAGAACGGTGAATGGCGCTGGATGGAGAGTCGCGCCAAGTGTGTTCTCGACAGGAATGGTCGCCTTCGTCGCCTGCTTGGCGTTGAAGTCGATATTACCGAGCGCAAGCTTTATGAAGATGCCTTGTTTCGGCAAAAAGAAAGTGCGCAGATTACGCTGCGGTCGATCGGCGACGGCGTCATTACAACCAATGCCGAGAGCATCGTCGAATATGTAAACCCGGTTGCCGAAGAGCTGACAGGCTGGAAGGTTGATGACGCGAGCGGTCGCCCGATTGATGAAATTTTTCGCGGATTTCATGAGGAGACCTGCGAGCCGCTCGAAAACCCGCTGGCCGTGTCCATTCGTCGCGATCGTGCGATCAAGTCCGTGCGCCCGACCTTGTTGATCCGTCGCGACGGCAACGAGCTTTACATCGAAAGCACGGCTTCACCAATTCGTGACGGCAAAGGCAACGTTACGGGCGGCGTGCTGGTATTTCACGACGTCAGCGAGTCGCGCGATCTCAACCGTCGCCTGAGCTATCATGCCAGTCATGATATCCTGACCGGTCTCGTCAACCGGCGCGAATTCGAAAACCGCGTCGAGCGCGCGTTGAAAAGCGCAAAAGCTCGCGAGACTTCCTATGCGCTCTTATACCTCGATCTCGATCAGTTCAAGATCGTCAATGACTCGTGCGGGCACAGTGCCGGTGACGCGCTGCTTGGCCAGCTCGGCGCCTTGTTGAAATCGAAAATCCGCTGGCGCGACACGTTGGCGAGACTCGGCGGCGACGAGTTTGGCGTGCTGCTCGAAAGCTGCAGCCTCGAGGAAGCGATGAATACAGCCGAAACGCTGCGAATGGCAATCGGCGAGTACAAGTTCGTTTGGGAGGACCGCAATTTTCGGCTCGGTGTCAGCATCGGCGTCGTTCCGATCACGGCCGATAACGAGGACGTTGCTGCATTACTGACGGCGGCGGACAGTGCATGCGCGGCGGCAAAAGAAGCGGGGCGCAATCGCATACACAGCTTCCAGGAAAACGATATCGACCTGATGCGGCGCCGTCGCGAGATGCAGTGGGCGGCCCGTATCAACAATGCGCTCGAGGAAAATCGCTTTGAGTTGTTCCGCCAGACAATTCAGCCGCTGCAGGCGGAGGAGGACGGGGCGCATTATGAGCTTCTCCTGCGCATGCGCGACGAGAACGGCGGCATTATTTCACCGGGCTTGTTCATTGAAGCCGCCGAGCGTTACGGCATTACGCCCAATATCGATCGCTGGGTCATTCGCAGCGCCTTCCGCTGGCTGGTTTCCGAAGCCGATGAGCGGGAACGACTGTCACTGTGCTCGATCAACCTGTCGGGTCAAAGCCTGGGCGACGAGAAGTTCCTGCCGTTCGTCGTGGATCAATTCCAGATGAGCGGCCTCGATGCCACGAGAATTTGTTTCGAGATTACCGAGACCGCGGCGATTGCCAGCTATTCGCAGGCGAATCGATTTATTAATGCGCTGAAGGAACTCGGCTGCAAGTTCGCGCTCGACGATTTTGGCACTGGCCTCTCTTCATTCGGCTATCTCAAGCACTTCCCGGTCGATTTCCTCAAGATTGATGGCAGCTTCGTCAAGGAAATTCTGCACGACCCGATTGACCGCGAAATGGTGCGGTCGATTAACGAGATCGGTCACCTGACCGGTAAACGGACCATCGCCGAGTTTGCCGAGAACGAAGAGATCATCACGATGCTTCGCGGCATGGGCGTCGATTACGCGCAGGGATATGGCGTTTCGGAACCGAAGCGAGTTACGCGAGCCGTTGCTTGAGCGCGTGATTATATGCCTGTCGTTATGACAAGTACGGACCTGTAAATTGCTTCGCCAAAATGGCACAATTACTGCGTTGATCTGCACTGTCGGTAACTAAAATAATTGGCAGTTCATCTCAGCGTATTGGGAGAACGCAATGATAAAAAACAATAAAATAATCTCGTTGACTGTCATCGGAATTGTTCTCGGCGGCGTCGTCGGCGCTCTGGTCGAGTCCGGACAGATCAATATGCTGTCGGTTGCTATCGTCGGCGGTATAGCCGGGTTTCTTGCCGGCTGGATTTGGAATTCACGCTCGGGCGAATCCAAGGAATAATCCGCTTTACTGACTTACGTAGCTCATCGTGACTTGCGGCCTAATTGCGCCAGGCCACGAAGTGTCCCGCGTTCGATGAAGTCGCCGTGTTATCGCGCGACAGCAAAGTAATCCCGATT
>Ga0224497_10001068_pt1 | contig 17996 bp, 11 predicted proteins | sample SF_Jul11_sed_USG_4_FD_167970 | JGI IMG/M metagenome (GOLD analysis project Ga0224497, IMG submission 167970) | Sediment microbial communities from San Francisco Bay, California, United States - SF_Jul11_sed_USGS_13 | ecosystem: Environmental > Aquatic > Marine > Sediment | place: USA... | reverse complement strand
ACCAGCCTGCCGCTTACGCCTGTCAGCTTGAGGATGGATCCTGCGCAACGCACGGGTTCGGGCTAGCGCTGGTCGTACGAGGGCAGCGGACCGGCCGCGTCCGGATCGGTGGTGTCGTTGGCGATGAACTTGCCGACCACGTAGTCGTATTTCCAGCCCAGGTTCGCGCCGGTGCCGGCCATCAGCAGGTCGCCGGTGTTGATCACCTCGAGCGTGCTCACCGTGGTGATCGGATTCGGCGGCAGGGTATTCTTTTTCAGGTAGGGCCCGAACTGAAAATTGGCGTCCTTGACGCTGCAGGCGCCGCCGTCGGCGTCGGTGTACAGGCTCATCTGGTCGAGGAACGCCTGCGCGCCCTGCGCGCCCGCGCCGCCGGTACCGGTGCCGGCGGTGCCGGTACAGGCCGCGTCGACCGCGGTCAGCTCGCCCGGGTATTCGCCGTGCTGCTGGTAATACAGATCGACCGCGGAACGTATGTTGCCGAGCGTCGTATCGAGCGAGGCGAGCTTGGCGTCGTCGGTAGACGACGCGAATTGCGGCACCACGATGGCCGCGAGCAGCGCCAGAATGATGACCACGATCAGGAGTTCTACGAGGGTGAAACCCTTTTCAATTGTGTTGCGTAACGGTTGCATTGTTCTCATCCTTTCTCAAAACTGAAACGAGTATAGACACGATGTCTCATTTATTTAGGAATTTAATTTAAAACCTTGAATCAATTAACATTTTTAATTAAATTCCCGCTTACCCGACCACCCGGGTCAACTTGAATATCGGCAGTATCAGCGAGCTTACGATCAGCCCGACGACACCCCCCATAATCAGCAACATCACCGGTTCTGCGAGCCTCGACAGGGTGCGTAACTTGCTGGAAAGCTCGTTTTCAAAGTAATCGGCGAGCCGGCTCAAAACTTTAGGCAGATTTCCGGTTTCCTCGCCGGTGCTGATCATCTGTTCGACGATAGGCGGGATGAAGCTCACGTTTCTGAAACCGGCGGCGATGCCGTGGCCGGTCTCGACCTTGTCCTCGACCTGGCCGATGAAGCGCTGAAACAGGCTGTTTTTGACGACGTATTTGCAGGCCTGCAGCGAATCCATCATGCCGACGCCGTTGCCGAGCGAGAGGCTCAGCACGCGCAGCGCGTTGACCAGGTACATCTGCGTGTAAATATGGCGCATCAAGGGCAGGTTGAGTTTCGCCCAGTCGAGTTTTTGCGTGCCGCTCGCGGTCGCAGACCAGATCCTGAAACCGACGAGCGCGAGCGCGACGCCCGTCGACAACGCGATCCAGTGCTGCTTCAGCACCTCGCTGCTTGCCATCAGGAACACGGTGGTTGCCGGCAACTGGTCGGCGATCTGCGAGAACAGGTCGGCAAACTTCGGAAACACGACGACCAGCACGAAGACGACGACCGCAAGCGCGAATACCAGCAGGAACACCGGGTAGGACAGCGCCGATACCAGGGTCTGCTTCAGCTGGTCGCGCTTCTCGTCGAGCGCCAGCAGCTGCTGCAGCACTTCGTGCATGAAGCCGCCCTCCTCGCTCGCCGCGACCAGGTTGACGTAGGTGGTGGAGAAGACCTCGGGGTGCCTGCCGAGCGCGGCGGAAAACTGCATCCCCTGGCCGATGTCGTCGGACAACGACTCGACCAGGTCGGCCATGGCCGGATTATCGAGTTGCCTTTTGAGCGCCTGCAGGCTGGACTGCAGTGGCGTCCCGGTTTCGAGCAGCAGCGCCATCTGCTCGGTAAAGAACTTGCGGTCCCGGTCGGTGACCCGCCTCCCGAACGACAGCTTCGGCCGGCCTGCGCCCGCCGACCTGGCCTCGTTTTGCGTCCCGAGCTGCGCTGTTTTCGTATTGATTGCCATGCTACGCCCCCGCCCGCCTAGCTGTTGACCACGCGCCAGATTTCCTCGATCGTGGTCCTGCCTTCGCGCACGCGATCGATGCCGTCGTCGAACAGCAGCCGTACCCGGTGTTTTTCGAGGTACTCGGTCAACTCGTCGCGCGAGGCGTTGGCGATGATCAACCGCTGCAGATCGGGGGTGGTTTCGATGATTTCGTGGATACCCATGCGACCCTTGTAGCCGGCGTCGTAGCACTCGGCGCAACCGCGCCCCTTCGACAGGCGCACCTTGCCCTGGTCCTGCCAGCCGTACTGCTCGATGATCTCGGGGCTGGCCAGGTACTCGGTCTTGCAGTTCAGGCAGATCGAGCGCACCAGGCGCTGCGCGACCACGCCGATCATCGCCGACGACAGCAGGTATGGCTCTACGCCCATGTCGATCATGCGCGTGACCGCGCCGATGCTGTCATTGGTGTGCAGGGTGGACAGCACCAGGTGCCCGGTCAGCGCCGCCTGCACCGCGATCTCGGCGGTCTCGCGCTCGCGTATCTCGCCGACCATGACCACGTCCGGGTCCTGGCGCAGCACGTGCTTGAGCATCTTGGCGAAGGTCAGGCCGATGTTCTCGCGCACCGGGTTCTGGTTGACGATATCGAGCTGGTACTCGACCGGGTCTTCGATCGTGACGATATTTTTCTCGAGACTATTGAGGTAATTGATCGCCGAGTACAGACTCGTGGTCTTGCCGCTGCCGGTCGGGCCGGTGACGAGAATGAGCCCGTAGCTGCGATCGAGCAGGCGCTTGTAGGCCTTGACGTTGTCGGCCTGCATACCGAGCTTGTCGATATCGAGGATCGACTGGTTCTTGTCGAGCACGCGCAGCACGACCTTCTCGCCGTGCATGCCGGGCAACGAGCTGAAGCGCAGGTCGACCGAACGTCCCTGGGTATGCACCTGGATACGGCCGTCCTGCGGCATGCGCCGCTCGGCGATATCGAGATTGGCCATAACCTTGAGCCGCGACACCAGCGCCGGATGCAGCTCCATGCGCGGCGTCATGACCTCGTACAGCAGGCCGTCGATGCGAAATCGGACGCGACACTTCTTTTGCGCCGGTTCGATATGAATATCGCTGACCTTGTCGTGCACCGCGCGCTGGATGATCGAGTTGACCATGTTGATGACCGGGCTCTCGGCGGCCATCTCGTCGATACCGGTATAGTCGTCCGGCAGCGCGTTATCGATGAATTCGAAATCCTCGTCGAGGGCTTCGATCATTTCGGCGCCGTAGAGGCTGTCGGAACCGACATCGGATAGCGTCTTGACGATATCGCTCTTGCGTACCAGCACCGGGCGAATCTTGCAGTTCAGGCGCTCCTCGATTTCACGAAAACCCGCGATCGCCTGTGGATCGGATGTCGCTAGCGCGAGTTCGCCGCGAACCATGAACAGCGGCACGACCTTGAGCCGCTGTGCGACCTCGGCATCGAGTTGTACGAAAACGTCCTGGTCGACAAGGCCCTGGCGCATGACGATATACGGAATCCCCAGCTGCTCGCCGAGCGTGGTCAGGAACACGTCCTCGCCGACCCAGCCCTTGCCGACGATGATCTGGCCGAGGCGCTTGCCGCTCTTTTTTTGCAACGCGATCGCTTCTTCGACTTTCTCGGGAGATATCAGCCCCTTGCTGACCAGCAGGTCGCCCATGCGAATCGATTCGGGCGCCTTCGGTGGCGGCTTCACGACCTCGTGCTTGTCGATGTTGAAGCTGTTGACGATGTCGATGGCCTGGTCGAGCCCGGTAACCCGGAAGATATCGCGGATCAGCGGCTTCGCATTGGTAACCTTGAGCCAGCCGCCGTGCTTGAAGAGGCGCTGGCTCTGGTCCAGCAGGGTTTCGAGCCCGGCGCTGTTGATCAGCGCCACGCTGACCATGTCTATGATGAGCTGGATCTCGCGCGCGGCGATGGCCTCCTCGACCGCGCCCTCCAGTGCCTTGATCGCATCGGGCTCGGTCAGGTTGCCGCGCGGGAACAGGTGGGTCATCGAGCCGACCCGGTTCCTGCTCACCGCGGCCGGGGTCAACCCATCTTCTATACTGATAGCGCTGGCTTCGGACACGATGTATAAGACTCGGCTACGGGCGAACGAAGCGCTGCGCTAGGCAGTCTTGACGTCGCGCAGATGGATTTCGCGAAACGGCGAGGGCGTGTCGATAGCGTAACCCTGACCGTAATCGACGCCGAGATTGGCCAGCTTGTGCCGGATCGCATCACTTTCGACGAACTCGGCAACGGTTTTCAGGTTCATCGCCTGGCCGACCTGGTTGATCGCGCCGACCATACTCTCGCTGACCGTATCCTTCAGGATATCGCGCACGAAACTGCCGTCGATCTTCAGGTAATCGACCTGCAGGTTCTTCAGGTAGGCAAAGGAGCTGAGACCGGTACCGAAATCGTCCAGCGAAAATTCACAGCCCAGCGCGTGCAGCTGGTCGATGAATACGCGCGCATCGTCGATGTTCGCAATCGCGGCCGATTCGGTTATCTCGAAACAGATATCCCCCGCCTCGAGTCGGTATTCCTCGAGCTTGTTCTCGATGTAGGCGGCAAGCCCGGTGGGATCGTTGAGCGACTGGCCCGACAGGTTGATCGAAACCTGGCACCCCTTGCCGGATTTCCGGCTGACCTCGACCAGTTCGGCGAAGGCCCGGTTGATGACCCAGTAATCTATGCTCGACATCAGGTAGAAGCTCTCCGCCGCCGGCAGGAACTTCCCGGGCGGAATCGCGCCGCCATCGCTGTCCTGCATGCGCAACAGGATTTCGTAGTGCGGCCTGTCGGTTGACGACTTCAGCGGCTGGATCAACTGCGCGTAGAGCAGGAACCTGTCTTCACGTAGCGCCGCCTGGATGCGACCCACCCAGCGAATCTGCTCTTTTCTCAGCAGCAGATCGGAGTCTTCCATGTCGAGCACATGAATGGAGTTACGGCCGCGCTCCTTGCTGACGTTGCGCGCGGTTTCGGCGGCGTTCAGCAGGCCGGTCACCGACCGCGCCTGGGCGTTGACCGGCGCGATGCCGATACTGACGCTGACCTGGTGCGACTCGCCTTCCCATTCCATGTCGATGCTGGCAACCGCGTGGGCGATTTTTTTCATGACGATTTTGGCGGTCGGCAGGTCGCAGTTTTCCAGCAGGACACCGAACTTGTCGCTGCCGATGCGCGCCACTACATCGCGCGAGCGCACCATGCCTGCCAGCGTCTGCCCGACCTTCTTGATCAACAGATCGCCCGCCTCGCGACCGCTGATATCGTTGATAACCGCCATGCGGTCGATGTCGACGTTGGCTATCGCGTGCTGCACGTCCAGGGCGCCGGATTGCTTGAGCAGGTCTTTCAGGATCAGCTCGAAACTGTTGCTGTTCTCGAGCCCGGTAAGCGGGTCGAAATGGGATTGCGCGATCTTCGAGGCTTTTTTCGACATCACGTCGAGCAGGTTGCGATCGCTGTTGGAGAAATCGACCGCGAAATTCTGGCTGGCGATCGCGAGCAGGCCAATGACCTCGTTTTCGATGTTGACCACGGGGCTGGTAACCAGTTTGAATGGCAGCTGGGTAATAATTCCGAGCTGCTGCGCATCCTCTATATGATTGATGACCAGCGCGGTTTTTTTCGTCTCGAGTAGCGGCAGCACCGTTTCACGCAGACACTCGAACAGGGCCTCCGACTGAAATACCGGGTTGTCGCCACGGAACTTGTGCATCGCTATGTTCTTGCCGCCGATATACAGGTAGATGATATCGACGTTGAGAAAGCGGGAGGTATTCATGACCAGCTGGCGCAGCAATTCGCGACCGTGGTAGATATTCATCGCCTGGTCTTCGGCCTTGTAGATCAGGTTCAGTTCTTCGTAGCGCCGGGTGAGCTCGTCGGTCATGTGGCTGAGCTCTTCTTCCTTGCTCGCCAGCGTCCGGCTTTGCTGGTAATCGGCGAGCAACAGTTCGCTCAGCAGGATAAAGGCCTGCTGCCCCGCGACCGACTCGATCCTCGCATCATTTCGCGGCTTCAGGCTCAGCCCAAGCAGCAGCACGGGGTCGCCAGAGCCGTTTTTCAGCTTGACCAGCTGTACCCGGTCACCCCGATCCAGTTCGACAACTTCGTCATCGGTAGCGCCGTCCTTGAGCACCTGCGCCAGCGGCTTCACCCGCTCGCGGTCGATATTGCAGGAATTATCCTGCCAGACAAATTCGAGCTCGGCGTCGAAGACCACGATACCGCACACCGCCGGGCAGTAATCCCTGAGCAGGGTCAGGTAATTATCGAAATGGACGTTACTGTCATGCGCCGGCATCACATCACCTTCCAGCTATCGGTCGTTTCCGAAAAATAGCCGTCGAGCCTGTCCACCAGGTTTCGGATGCTGACGGGTTTTTCCAGGAACAGGAGGTTATGGATACTGCGCGACCATTCGCGGTGCTCGATCTCGGTGCGCGAGGTCAGCACGAAAATCAGGAAACTGCGCTCGGGCATGTATTCCTCGATGTGCCTGCACAGCTCCTCGCCGGTCATCAGCGGCATCTGGATATCGGTGATCAGGATGTCGGGGGCCTGTTTTTCGATGCGCGCCAGGGCCTCCATGCCGTTGGCGCAGACAGCGACTTCGTAGCCCTCTTTTTCGAGCGACATTTTCAGCACCCGCAGAACATGCGGTTCATCATCGGCGATCAGAATTTTCTTCATGAGGCGGCTGCGTCCATAATCTGTGTCGAAACCTTTTCCAGCTTGATTCTGAACTGGCTTCCCTTGCCCAGTTCACTGCTAAAACTCAGATCGCCGTGATGCATCAGCACGATCTGCCTGGCCAGCGACAGGCCGAGTCCGTGCCCGGTCTGCTGCCTGATGTTATCGTCCGTAGAGCGGAAAAATTTATTGAAAACCTGTTTCTGGTCCTGTTCGGCGATGCCGTAACCTTCGTCGGCAACCACGATTTCGATGCTTTCGTCATCCTCGGTAGCGGTCATGCTTACCCTGCCACCGGGCTTGCTGTACTTGATCGCGTTGGTCAGCAAGTTATTCACCGCGATGCGGAACAGGTCCTTGTCGATGTAAACCATGCTCATCTCGCGCGGAATTTCGAGGTCGAACGCGAGCCCTTTTTCGGCGCGTGAGCGGGTGACGTTTGCGAAGGTATCCTCGAGGAACTCGTGCATGCGCACGTGCTTGCGCTGCGCGACGACGCCACCGAGTTCGTACTGGTTGATCGCGAGCAGGTTGTTGATCAGCGTCGACAGCCGTTCGACCTCGTCGTGAATGACGTTGACCGCCTCGATGCGATACTGTTCGTCGTCGGCGCCCTCGGTCAGCAGGGATTCGCTGTACATCGCCATGACGTTGAGCGGCGTTTTCAGCTCGTGCGAGACATGCGAGACGAACTCGTTCTGGCGCTGGCGCATCAGGTGGGTTTCGGAGACGTCACGAATGACGACCAGCCGGCCGAGGATGCGGGACTCGTCGCCGGGTACGAACAGCGGGTACACGCTGAACTGTAACGATTTTTCGCTATGGTCCTCGAGCCTGACCTGGACCGTGTCCTGGTTGGACTGCAGGCCGGACTTGACGTCGCCGAAGGTCAGCAGCGGCACGATTTTCGGATCGCTGCACCACTCGCGCGGCTTCCGGCCGATGATATTGCCGTGTTCGATTCCGAGCAGGCGCCCGACCTTGCTATTGGCGTAGCTGACATCGCCGGCTTCGTCGATCACCACGATGGCGTCCGGAAAGTTCTGCAGGATGGCGTCGATGCGGTTGTTGCGGTAAGTCAGCAGCTTGCTCGACATCTGCAGGCTTTCCTGCTCCCTGTTCAGGACCTCGATCCTGGTCTGAGTTGCCTCGATGTAGCTGCTGAACTGTTCCATGAAATCCGAAAGCGCCTGGCTCGGCTGCAGCTCGACGTGGTTGAGCCCGGCCTGCTCGGCGAGATGATCGAAGCGCTCGCTGATCCGCCGGAGCGGCTTGATTTCCTGGCGCAGCAGAAAGTAAAACAGCGGCACCAGCAGGAAAATCGGCAGCATCAGTGTCGCCATGAACGGCATCTGGCTCAGGCTTAGCTGCAACCGCGGTTCGAAATAGCCGAGCCTGACGAATCCACGGTGGATGCCGTCGGCGAACACCGGTGCGTGCGATTCGATAAAGCGGGTGTCGCCGTTACGGGACGCGACGACCTGCTGACCGAGCCAGCTGGCGGGTTCGTCGGCGATTTTGTTGGCGGGAATGATCACGCCGGAGCGTGTGACCTCGCTCGCGACCTCGCCAGCGGTGTCGACCACCGCGCCGTAAGCGAAATCGGGATTGCTCTGGCCACGCCTGAGCAGTTCGAGAAACCCCTGCCGTCCCGGAGCAGGCGCCAGTTCATCCCAGGACATTCCGCCGAGCAGGCGCACCAGGTCGAGCCCCTGCGCGCGCGCCAGGCTTTCGCGTTCGTCGCGCTGATAATCGAACAGGATGTAAACCGTCGCAGCCATTACCAGCAGGGTTGCGACGATCATGATCAGGCCGAATCTCTGGTTTAATTTCATATATTAATTCTGGTTATTAATAGTCAAATTCTATAGATGCCCGTTGTTTTCAGACCACCCGCCTTGCATGGTCGTAGCCTTCTCGAGACTTATCGGTAGCTTGCGGGATAAATTGAGGATTAATTCAATAAAATCGGGGGTTTTGTGATGCGTGACACGATCGGCCCGAGCGCGGGAGAGGGACCCGGATCGGTTCTCGCAGCGGCGCGCTTACGCATCGGGGGAAAAATTTCGCCGGGGAGAATCGAACCGGAAACCCAGGCCAAAATCCTTGATCCCATCCCGGCCATTTCGATCCATGGAGGACCGGGATCAGGCCACAACGGCACTTACTTAAGATCGTCATCGCCGCGAAAGCGAGGATCTTTTGACGATTGACGGTTAGCGGTTATCAGATTTCCGCTTGCGCGTGAATGACTCGAGGATGGTTATCTTGCCTCGAGTCGGTGCCATTCGGCCCACACCGGGTTTTCTCCGGTGCTTATAGGGGGCTGGCCATCGAGTACGGAAGGCCTGCCCTGATCCCCTCGAAGCGATCCTGACAAAACACCGATTGCAGGAGCCCGCGGCCTCGGTGAGGGCCGGTTACAGGGAATGCGCGGCCGCGCACATGTTTTTCAGCTTGGCCATTGCGAGATCGCGGCCGAGCAGGCCGAGACCGCAGTCGGGCGCGGCGATCAGGCGCCCGGCGTCGATATGCCGCAGCGCCTGCTTCAAGCGCTCGCGGATCTGCTCGATCGATTCGATTTCGCTCCTCGCGATCGCGACGACGCCGAAGATGACCTTCGTCGTCGGCAGCCGTTCGAGCAGCGACAGGTCGTTGTGTCGATGCGCGTCCTCAAACGACACCGCGTCGATGCAGGAGTACTCGATCGCGTCCGCGATCTGCCGGTACGAATCGGGGTCGGCCTTGGGGTAATCGTCGCGGTCGAGCCTGTCGGGATAACCGCAGCACATGTGCACGGTGCGCTGCACCCTTTTCGGACAGGCGTGGAACGCGCGCTCGAGATTTTCGAAACCGTAATCGAGCGCCGCCTGCGGCTTGCGCGCGAACAGCGGCTCGTCGATCTGGATATGCACGCAGCCGGCATCGGCGAGCGCGCGCACCTCGGCGTTGAGCGCCGCGGCGATATCGCGCCCGAGCGTTTTGGGGTCATTGTAGTAATCGTCGTGGTTGGTGTCCGAGATCGTCATCGGTCCGGGCATCGTGATCTTGACCGGTCGTTTGCAGTTGGCCTGCGCGCGCTTCCAGTCGTCGACGAGGAACCGGTCGCGCACCGAAACCGGCCCGTTGATCGTCGGTAGCGCCGCCTCGTAGGTACCGCCGCGCACTGCCTTGCGCGTCAGCTGCTGGAAATCGATCCCTTTCAGGTGACGGCAGTGATAATGGATGTAATTCTCGCGCGAGATTTCGCCGTCGGTCGGGATATCGACGCCGCACTCGATCTGATCGGCGATCGCCTGCGCGACCCCGCGCGCGATGATATCCGGCGCATCCGGTCCGAGGTCGGCCATTGCCTTTTCCCACAAAGCCGTGGGGTCGGCGGTATCCGGGCCATCCGGGTGGTTGAACCAGTCCGGCAGCGTGACGAAGTCAGGCTTCGGATAGGCACCGATACAGGTGGTTTCCAGCGTCATGTAGATGTTACCCCTCGCCGCCCTGCGGCAAAAATAACCCGGCTTGACCGTAACCGGCATTCTATCAATACTCGTGCCCGATGCATAAAACGCAGGTCCGGGCGGCCCGGTTTTGCGGATTGAGCGGTTCGCTTATTATTTTTAACTGATTTTAACCTGTTTTTAACCTGTCGAGTTTAGGGTAGAGTAGCAGCTCGATTTCACCGGCTGAAGCCACCGACATCGGTCCGGAATCACCGAGGGAGTCGCGGTTCGAACAAGACGGCAGAACGCAGAAATTCCGCCAATAACAACCATCGGAGAATTGACATGCTGAACCAATTACTGAAGAAGGGCGCGCTGCTGGCTGGCGGCGTATTGTTGACCCTGTTTACGCTCGGGCAACCCGCGCTGGCGGCGACGGAATTGACCGTTTACACCGCGGTCGAGGCCGAGGACCTGGCACGCTACGCGGAAACCTTTAACAAGGATCACCCGGATATCGAGATCAAGTGGGTGCGGGACTCGACCGGTATCGTCACCGCCAAGCTGCTCGCCGAGAAGAACAATCCGCAGGCCGACGTGATCTGGGGACTCGCGGCGACCTCGCTGCTGTTGCTAAAAAGCGAGGGCATGCTGGAACCTTATAAACCCAGGGGCGTCGAGAAACTCGACAAGAAGTTTGTCGACAAGGGCGCCGTGCCCACCTGGGTCGGCATGGACGCGTGGGTGGCCTCGATCTGCTACAACACGGTTGAAGCGGCCAAGTATAACCTGGTGCCGCCGCAAACCTGGCGTGACCTGGTCAAGCCCATGTACAGGGGCCATTTGATCATGCCGAATCCGAACTCCTCCGGAACCGGATTTCTCGACGTGTCGAGCTGGCTGCAAATGTTCGGCAAGGATAAGGGCGGCTGGGATTTCATGGATCAGTTGCACAATAACATCGCGCGTTATACGCACTCAGGCTCCAAGCCCTGCAAGCTCGCGGCCGCCGGTGAAATCCCGATCGGCATTTCGTTCGCTTTCCGCGGCGCCAAGTCCAAGGCGCAGGGCGCGCCGATCGAAATCATCGTGCCCGCCGAGGGTGTAGGCTGGGATATGGAAGCCACCGCGATCGTTGCCGGGACCAGCAAGCTCGAGGCCGCCAAAACCCTGGTCGACTGGTCGATTACGCGCACGGCCAACGAAATGTACAACACCGGATATGCAGTGGTCGCGATGCCCGGGGTCGCCAAACCGGTGGAGCACTTTCCGTCCAACCTGCTGGAAAAAATGATCGACAATGATTTCGAATGGGCCGCCAACAATCGCAAGGCGATACTGGCGGAATGGATCAAGCGTTACGATTCGAAATCCGAGGCCAAGTAGGCTGGCTCGATTGCCAGGATACGGCCTGACCCGGAGGTCAGGCCGTATAGTGAAACGGCAGTTTTGCGCCTGGCCTGATCAGGCAAGCGACGCGTCATGACGAAACCAGGCTCGGCCAGCACCGAAACCCGATCGATTTATCTCGAAATAGATCGACTCAGCAAGAAATTCGGCAGTTTTGTCGCGCTCAACGAGGTGTCGCTCGAGGTCTACGAGGGCGAATTCGTCTGCTTCCTCGGCCCCTCGGGCTGCGGTAAGACGACTTTCCTGCGCGCCATCGCCGGTCTCGATATTCAGACCACAGGCAACGTGCGCCAGGGCGGCAGGGACATCTCCGCGCTACCCCCCTCCGAGCGCGATTTCGGTATCGTGTTTCAATCCTACGCGCTGTTTCCCAACCTGACCGCCGAGAAAAATGTCGCCTTCGGGCTGGAAAACCAGAAGCTCGCGCGCGCTGCGATCGCGGCCCGCGTCAGCGAGCTGCTGGACCTGGTGGGGCTGCCCGAGCAGGGAGCCAAGTACCCGGCGCAGCTGTCGGGTGGCCAGCAACAGCGCATCGCGCTGGCGCGTGCGCTGGCGACGTCGCCAGGGCTGTTACTGCTCGACGAACCGCTGTCGGCGCTGGATGCCAAGGTGCGCGCCCGCCTGCGGCGCGAAATGAAGGCCCTGCAGCGACGCCTCGGCGTGACCACGATCATGGTGACGCACGACCAGGAAGAGGCGCTGACCATGGCCGATCGTATCGTGGTCATGAACCAGGGCGTAATCGAGCAGGTCGGCACCCCGACCGAGATTTACCGCGAACCCGACACGCTGTTCGTGGCGGATTTCATCGGCGCGATGAACCAGGTGCCGGCACGCAGCCGCGGCGACAGCGGCGTCGTCATCGGCCGCCTGGAGCTCGCTTCACGCCGACACGGCTTCGATGCCGATCGCGAGATCGTCGCCGCGATCCGTCCGGAAGACATCATTCCGCATGAAGACGCGGGCAGTGCGGCCGGAACCGGCGGCAACCGGCTCGAGGCCGAGGTCGAGGACATGGAATTCCTCGGCTCCTTCTGGCGCGTCACCCTGAAAAATACCGAGCTGGGTGAGTCCACCCTGATCGCCGACCTGTCGATCAACGCCCTGCGCCGTACCGCGCTCGAGGTCGGTTCGGTGATCAGCGTGGAATTACCGGCCGAACGGCTCTGGGTCTTTCCGCCCGACGCCAGCCTGTAGCCATGTCCGAGGTCGTGCTATCCGAGCCCGCGGCGGCGCCGCTGATCAAACCGAAAACCAGCAGGGACGACCGCATCATGGTCGGCTTCATCCTCGTGATCTGCCTGTACCTGCTGGTGACGCTCGCGCTGCCGCTGTACGCGATGTTGTCCAAGTCGTTTTCGACCTTTTCCTTCGACCTGACCAATTTCGAATTCCAGGTCGATAGCGGCGCGGGCTGGGGCGAGCCGGTCACTGCCGCGATACTGAATGACCGGCTGCAGAAATTCGCACCCGCGGACCTCGCCACCAGCTCGGATGGTCGGCTCGCGGTAACCGAGTTTTTTCCGGATTTCAGCTTTCGCAGCCCGACCCGCTACCGCATCCGGCAGCTGCGTGACGAGGCCGCCTTTCTGTTCGGCTCCGAGCGCGTCGCCGACAGCGAATGGCACGAATACGGCTCCAATGATTTCAGGCGCATCGTGTTGCGTCCGTCGGTCGCCACCGGGCTCGAAAACTACCGCACCTATTTCTCGACGCCGGCGCTGTCCCGTTCGATCGGAAATTCGCTCTGGATCGCAACCATCAGCACGCTGATCACCGTCAGCCTGGCATTCGGATTCGCCTACGCGCTCAGCCGCAGCACGATGCCTTTCAAGGGTATCTTCAGGCTCACCGCGATGATTCCGATCCTGGTGCCTTCGCTGCTGCCGGGCATCGCGCTGGTCTACCTGTTCGGCAACCAGGGCATGATCAAGGGCCTGCTGCTGGGCGAATCGATATACGGCCCCATCGGCATCGTCATCGGTTCGGTGTTTTTCACTTTTCCGCATGCGCTGATCATCATCGCCACCGCGCTCGCGATTTCCGACGCGCGCCTCTACGAGGCCGCGATCGCACTGCGCGCGAGCCGCTGGAAGACTTTCTGGACCGTGACCCTGCCGGGTGCGCGCTACGGTCTGATTTCCGCCGCCTTCGTGGTCTTCAACCTGGTGATTACCGATTTCGGCCTGCCCAAGGTGATCGGCGGGCAGTACAACATGCTGGCGGTCGATATCTACAAGCAGGTTATCGGTCAGCAGAATTTCGAAATGGGCGCGGTGGTTTCGGTAGTGTTGCTGATCCCGGCATTGTTCGCCTTCGCCATCGATCGCTTCGTACAGAAAAAACAGATTGCGCAACTGTCGGCGCGCTCGGTGCCGTTCGAACCGAAGCCGCACAGGCAGTTCGACTGGATCTGCCTCGGCTACTGCACGCTGGTGGCGATATTCATCGTCGGCCTGATCGCGGTCTGCCAGTACGCGGCCCTGATCAAGTTCTGGCCGTACAACCTCTCGCTGGGCCTCAGTAACTATAATTTCGAGGTCATGGATGGCGGCGGTTGGGACTCCTACGCCAACTCGATCCGGCTCGCGCTACTGACCGCTCTGGCCGGCACCGCGATCGTGTTTGTCGGCGCCTACATGGTCGAAAAAACCAATGGTTTCGCGACCACGCGGTCGGCCTTCCAGTTCCTGGCGATGATGCCGATGGCGATTCCGGGCATGGTGCTCGGCCTCGCCTATATTTTCTTTTTCAACGACCCGGCGAACCCGCTGAACGCGATATACGGCACCATGGGCATCCTGGTGATCTGCACGGTTACGCATTTTTACACGGTTTCTCATCTGACCGCGGTCACCGCGCTGAAGCAGATGGACCGGGAGTTCGAGGCGGTCGCCGCATCGCTAAAGCAGCCCTTCCACCGCCTGTTCACCAGGGTAACGGTACCGGTCTGCCTGCCGTCGATCCTGGATATTTCGATTTACCTTTTCGTGAACGCGATGACGACGGTATCGGCCGTCATTTTCCTGTATTCACCCGACACGGCGCTGGCCTCGGTGGCGGTACTGAACATGGACGACGCCGGCGATATCGCGCCGGCCGCGGCCATGGGCATGATGATTTTCTATACCAACGTCGGTGCGCGCCTGCTCCACTCGTTCGTGACGCGCAAGCTGGTGCGCAGAACCCAGGCCTGGCGCAGCCTTTGATCAGGCGCGCATGCGCTCCGCCTTCGGATCGTACATCGCGCTTAACGAAGCCTTCGCGGCCACGTGGTAGCCGCCGACATCGATCGAGAAATTGCCGGCTTCGATATATTCCCTGGTGATCTCCTCCTCGATCTCGACATAGCCGAGACCGACCGCGCCGCCGAGGGTGTGGCCATAGCTGCCCGAGGTCAGGTGGCCGATGATGACGCTATCGTTCAGGATCGGCTCGTGGTGATACAGCACCACGTCGGGGTCCTCGAGCAGGAACTGCACCAGGCGCTTGTACATGAAGCCGCCGGTTTCCTTTTCCTGCAGGATCGAATCGCGCCCGATGAACGGTATTTTCTTGTCGAAGGCGCAGACGAAGCCCATGCCGCATTCGAGCGGCGTGTCCTGGTCGGCGATGTCGTGACCGTAATGGACGAACTTCTTCTCGATGCGGCAGCTGTCGAGCGTGTGCATGCCGGCGAGCCGCAGCCCGTGGCTCTCGCCCTTTTCCCACAGGAAATCGAAGCCATGGCGCGCCTGGTCGACCGGCACGTACAGCTCCCAGCCCAGTTCGCCGACGTAGGACACCCGTGCCGCGTAGGCGCGCGACATGCCGAGTTCTACCGGCTGGAACGAACCGAACGGGAAAGCCTGGGTGCTCATGTCGTGGTTCAGGGTTTCCGCGAGCAGGTCGCGGCTACCCGGCCCCATCACGCCCATCACCGCCCAGGCGTTGGTGATATCGCTGACGCAGCAGAATTCGTCGTCGTTGATATGCATCCTGAGCCAGTGCAGGTCCTTGATCGTATGCGCCGCGCCGCTGACGATGAGGAACTCGTTTTCCGCCATGCGGGTCACGGTCAGGTCGGCCTCGATACCGCCGCGCTCGTTGAGCCAGTGGGTATAAACCATGCGCCCGGGCTCGACGTCGATGTCGGCGCTCGATACACGCTGCAGCAGGCTGACCGCGTCGCGGCCCTGTACCAGGTACTTCGAAAACGAGCTCTGGTCGAACATGACCACACCCTCGCGCGCGGCCCTGTGCTCGGCGGCGTTGTATTCGAACCAGTTCTGCTTGCCGAAGCTGTATTCGTATTTCGGCTCGACGCCGTCGGGCGCGAACCAGTTGGGGCGCTCCCAGCCAGCGACCTCGCCGAAGCAGGCGTTGCGTTCCGCGAGCCGCTCGTGCAACGGCGAGTGACGCAGGTTGCGCGACGTTTCCATCTGCTTGTAGGGGTAGTGATTATCGTACAGCAGACCGAGGGTTTCGGTGACACGCTGCTCGATGTAGCGCTGCGTCGACTGGAATGGAAACATGCGGCGGATGTCGTTGCCCCACAAATCCATCGGCGCGTGCCCGAGATGCATCCAGTCGGCGAGCGCGCGGCCGAGGCCGCCCGCGGTCTGGATGCCGACCGAGTTCAGTCCGCAGGCGACGTAGAAATTTTTTAACTCGGGCGCCTCGCCCATGTGAAACTGGTCGTCCGGGGTGAAAGACTCGGGACCGCAGAAAAAGCTGCGCCAGCCGACGTCCTGCAGCATCGGCACGCGGTACATCGCTTTTTCGAGCACCGGCATGAACTGCTGGTCGAGGTGCCCCTCGAGTTCCTCGAAGGCGAAATCGTCGGGGATGCCGTGCTGCCCCCACGGGATTGCGTTCGGTTCGAACGCGCCGATCAGCAGGCTGCCGGCGTCCTCGCGGTAGTAGGCGCAATTGTCGTGATCGCGCATCACCGGCAGGTTGCTCGGCAGGCCGTCGAGTTTTTCGGTATGCGCGTAGTAATGCTCGCAGGCATGCAGCGGCACACTGACCCCGGCCATGCGACCGACCTCGCGCCCCCACAGGCCCGCGCAGTTGACCACGTGCCCGGTCCTGATTTCGCCCTGCTCGGTAATCACCCCGGTAACGCGGCCGCTGGCCCGGGTGATGCCGGTGACCCGGACACCCTCCAGGCACAGCGCGCCGCGCCCGCGCGCGCCCTTGACGAAGGCCTGGGTCACGTCGACCGGGCTCGCGGTGCCGTCCTGTTCGACCCAGCTGCCGCCGAGCAGGTCGCCGGTTTCGAGGTAGGGATAAATCGCCTTGATCTCTTCTGGCGTGATGATATCGACGCGGGTCACGCCGAAGGCATTGTTCATCGCCGCGACCCGTTTCAGTTCTTCGAAGCGCGCTTCGCTGTGCGCGATCGACAATGAACCGACCTGCCTGAAACCGGTCGATTGCCCGGTTTCCGCCTCGAGTTCGTTCAGTACCGCCATCGAGTATTCGCACAGCCGCGCGTGCGACTCGTTGGCGCGCATCGTGCCGATCAGCCCGGCCGCGTGCCAGGTGGTGCCGCAGCTGAACTGGTTGCGCTCGAGCAGCACCACGTCGCTCCAGCCGAGTTTGGCGAGGTGGTAGGCGACGCTGGAGCCGATGACGCCGCCGCCGATGACGACGGCGCTGGCACGTTCAGGGATTTCCACGGACATGAAATACTTCTCCTGGCTACTCGTTGCTGATCTTGTCGATACCGAATTTGCCTAACAGCCCGGCGACCGCATCGAGCGCGCCCTGTATCTGCCCGGCACCGAGGCGGCCGATGCAGCCCATGCGAAAGCTGTCGGCCACGGTTAGCTTGCCCGGGTATATTACATATCCCTGCTGCTTGAGCCCATCATAAAATGCATCGAAATCGAATTCCGGGTTGGTCGGCATGTGGAAGGTGACGATGATCGGCGCCTGCAGTTCGTCCGGCAGCAGGGTCCTGAATCCCAGCCTGCGCATGCCGGCGACCAGCAGCTCGCAGTTTTCGCGGTAGCGCCCGCCGCGACCGGCGACCCCGCCCTCTTCCTCGAACTCGCTGAGCGCCTGGTCGAAGGCGAGCAGCACGTGTGTCGGCGGCGTGAAGCGCCACTGCCTGTTTTTCTGCATCGCGCGCCACTGGTCGTAGAGGTCGAGCACCAGCGACGGTGAATTACCCTCGGTCTGCTCGAGTGCGCTCTGCCGTGCCACGCAAAATCCCATGCCGGGCGCGCCTTCGAGGCACTTGTTGCTCGATGCGACCACGGCGTCGAACTCGATTTCGCGGGCATCGAGCGGCAGCGCGCCGAAGGCGCTCATCGAGTCGATCAACAGGCTGCGCCCGTGACGGGCGACGATTTGCGCGACCTCGGCGACCGGATTCAGGATGCCGGACGTGGTTTCGCAATGCACCACCACCACGTGGCCGATGTCCGGGTTGGCGTCGAGCGTGGCGTCGAGCTCGACGGTGTCGACAGGCACATCCTCGGGCGATTCCTGAACCAGGTAATTGCGCCTGTAATAGTCGCATATTTTTGCGATGCGCTGACCGTAGGCACCATTGATCAGGATTAGCAGCC
>Ga0224497_10001065_pt1 | contig 18016 bp, 19 predicted proteins | sample SF_Jul11_sed_USG_4_FD_167970 | JGI IMG/M metagenome (GOLD analysis project Ga0224497, IMG submission 167970) | Sediment microbial communities from San Francisco Bay, California, United States - SF_Jul11_sed_USGS_13 | ecosystem: Environmental > Aquatic > Marine > Sediment | place: USA... | reverse complement strand
TCGCGTCCGCGAAACCACCTTGTATTTGCCTGCCTCGGGCGCAAAGAACAGATTCGTATGCCCGCCCGAAACGATCAAAGCGAGCGCCGGATACACCACCGGCTCATTGTCGAACTCGACGGAAAAAAAATGGCCCTCGATGTGATTGACCCCGATAAAGGGAATCCCAAGACCGTAAGCAAGCGCCTTTGCGTAGGAAACACCCACCAGGAGTGAACCGATAAGACCAGGCCCGTGAGTGACGGCAACTGCATCGATGTCCTTCAGGCTGACGCCCGCTTCCGAAATAGCCTGTTCAACGATTGGGTCGATCTTCAAAAGGTGTTCCCTCGAGGCGATCTCGGGGACAACCCCGCCCCATTCCTTGTGGATATCGATCTGCGAATAGATGACGGATGATAGTATTTCCCGCCCGTCGCGCACTACAGCCGCGGCTGTCTCATCGCAGGAGGTTTCGACGCCCAATACAAGCATCCTTCGATTATCAGTTATCAAATATCAATTATCAATTTACTTCTGTTTGATAATTCATACTCGATAACTGATAATTGCGCTGTCCTACATCTTGTAAGAACAATAAACAATGGAGGTTCCCGATGGGCAGTAAGAATGAGTTTCCATCTCTTTCCGAAAAAGAATATCTGATCATGAAGCTTCTGATGGATGAAGGCGAGATGTTCGGGCTCGAAATGGTGCAGGAATCGGCGGGGGAACTAAAGAAGGGAACGATCTACGTAACGCTCCAGCGTATGGAAGAGAAAAACCTCGTCGCATCCGACGAAGAAAAGCGTGCGGCTTCCGAAAACGGTATCGCGCGCAGGTTTTATACTCCTACGAACTGGGGGGAACGTGTTTATAAGGCACAGGAAATTGCCTTGAAGTATCTCAATATGGGTGGCTGGTAGACTTTAGAGCGAGTCATCCGTATATGTCGAACCTTGTTTCTCCATCTCATTTATTATCACCCTTTGAGCGGGAAACAATTTGACACCTCCATCCCTGAGGGTGCTGTTTATCGCCTGCGACGCCGAATCGAATACTTCCATTACGCTGTCTTTTTCTGTGTCCACCCAAAAATACGCGGTAAGCTTGATGCCGTCCGCACTCAGCAAATTCAAAGAAACCTTAGGCGGAGGTTCGGCGCCGATACCGCCGACGCTGTTTAGTGCCTTCAGGATCAATTCCTTGGAAGTCCGAACTTTCGAAGAATAATCGGTCACGATTTCGATTTTGACGCGTTGGAGTGCCCCTGCCGGCTTGATGATCAAAGCGCTTGAATACATCTGGCCGTTTGGGATGATTATCTTTTCACCGTCCAACATCTTGAGCTGGGTCGCTCTCAACCCTATCTCTTCCACCTCGCCGTCAAAATCATCAACTGACACATAATCGCCAAGCTTGAACGGTTGCTGCCAGAGCACCAAAATCCCCGACAAAAAATTGTTCAGAATATCTTTGGTGGCAAAGCCGACGATAAACGAGGAGAATCCGAGACCGGCAATCAGATTCGAGAATCCGAAGTTGGGAATCATGATTGTGAGCGATGTAAATATCCCGATCACCACGATCGTTATTACGAGTAGACGGCTTATCAACATTCGAAGCCGCCTATCGAGACCGGTCCTGCCGGACATATACAAAAATATCCTTTTCAGGATGTTTGCCAAAAGCCAAAACAAGGCGATGACGACCAGTCCCCCGATGATGTAAGGGATCTGTTCCGCCAAGCTCGTGAGCAGCTTGTCCAGCGAATTGTTTATGATTTCAGATGTCTTCGCAACATCTTTGTCCAATGATCCCGCGATATTGGGGGCTGTGTTTGAGTTTTGCAACAACATTCGGGTTTGTGTAACTTCGGTTTCTGACTCATACGATGTTAACGGCTATGTTTTGTAATACAAAACCAACTGCGCCACTTAAAAAATACTTTGCTTGACTTTGAATCTTTTTATAATTAGAATAATTCTAAATTGGAGATAGAAAAATGCATAAGACAAAAATTGATATCAGTGAAGATGTTCGCGAACAGATGATCGAGATCCTGAATGCGCGGCTTGCCGATTCTCTCGATCTGAAATCGCAGGCGAAACAAGCCCACTGGAACGTGAAGGGAATGAATTTTATCGCGCTTCATGAATTGTTCGATCAGGTTTCGGGCGAGGTCGAAGGCTATTCGGATATGATTGCTGAGCGTGTCACGACGCTTGGCGGTACGGCCGAAGGGACCGTGAGGGTCGCGGCGCAGAAGTCGGACCTCGCGCAGTACCCGTTGGAGATCACAGAAGGCGCCGACCACGTTGAGGCGCTTTCGAATGCGCTTGCCGGTTTTGCCAAAAACACACGGGCGAATGTCGACGATGCCGACAAGGCCGGCGATATGATAACCGCCGATCTGTTTACGGAAGTCGCGCGCGGGACCGATAAACTACTGTGGTTTGTGGAGGCGCACGCGCAGTCCTAGGTCTTTCCACCCTGCAAAACAAACGGGAAATACTAAATGTGCCGGGATCATTTGAACCCGGCCTTTTTCTTCTTGCTCAAAGAATCTTTGCTTTAGGCTCAATTCCGATTTTTTTTGTGTTTTGCAAGTTTCGCGGTTCCCGGTTCTTTGTTCTCAGCGGCCAACACTTCGAGCGCCTCGATCAGGATACCGGCCGGATTGCGGCCAATATCCTTAAAAACACTTGAATTTACTTGAATTGCGACCGCAATTTTGTGCTCCGGCAAATACATCATGTCGGTCACATAGCCGGGAAAGAATCCGCTGTGTCCGTAGGTCGTTCCGACTTTCGTTTCCCGGATGATGACCCCGAGCCCATATTTTGAGCCGGGCCCGAGTTTCGCCGGGACACCGTCTAAAAACTGAGGCAGCATCTTCCTGTCAAAGGCCCTTCCTTCATACATCATTTTCGCCCACCGTGAAAGATCGATGCTGTTTGAGACCATCCCGCCGCCGGTCCATTCAAACTGCGGGTTAAAAACAAACTTACCGTCTTTTAGTATTTCATCCTCACCGCCAAAAGGATTTTCGGCGCCGGCGTAACCGGGGATAAGCCCGGGAAGCACCGGTCCCGTCTGAGGAATGGTGCGACTTAATTTAAGCGGTTTCAGCAGTCTTGTTTCCGCGAGTTCGTAATATGATTTGCCGGCGATCCGTTCGATGATCATCCCAAGCACGATATAGTTTGTATCGGAATAGTCCCATCCCCTGCCGGCTTCGAACTCAGCTTTCGTATCAAACAGATAAGCGATCTGTTCTTCCGGTTTCCAGACCTTGTAAGGATCTTTCTTCAGGTCCTCTATAAACTGCGGATTGAATTCATACCTTACCAACCCGCTCGTATGATTCATCAACTGACGGACCGTGATATTATTCGCATTCGGAAGGCGTTTGAACCACGCCTCCTTACCGAGATATTTTGAGATCTTCGCATCCAGATCGAGTTCGCCTTTCGCCGCTTGCTGCATCGCGACCGCCGCAACCCACGTCTTGCCGACGCTTCCCGCAAGCATCATGTCATCCGGACTCATCTTTTTCTTTTTGACACGGTCCGAATAACCGGTCGCTACCCCATATGACGTTCCGTCGGACAAAGTTACGCCTAATGTCGCGCCGGGAAACTTCGCATTAGCATGCCAGTTGTCGAGTTTTTTTTGAATGGCCTCTTTCGCGGTTGCATTCGGAAAGATTGTTCCCGCGAAACACGCGAAAAGCACGAAAATAGAAATAGCTTTTTTCGATTTCATTTTGATACTCCAGATTTGACTAGTACGGAGTATCAGCCATTAAGGTTTAAGACAGCTTTGCTAAGCACGTGGGAACATAGTCTGCGTCGATTGATTCAGATTATGGATTTGAAATAGGTTTTCGATATTCGCATTTATTTAACAAATCCGCCTTGCGCCCCCCCCCCCGGGTTCGTCTAGGTCCAGAGCGGAATCAATGAGCTGACTCGTCCAACTAATCTTATCGGCAGGAAGCCGTCGGAAAATTAATTTTCGAGGAGCAAAAACAAACGTCATCGGACAAAGATAGATTTTCAATTCTCGGATATTGTAAGGAGCAACAACGGCCGCCCTCCTGCCGACGGGGAAGCTCGCAAGACGAATATCCGGTATCTTTTTCCGGCTGTTGACAGTCGATGAACGATCACTTTTCCGTCGGCTTTTCGAGGCCGTAGAGGCCTTCGTCAATGTTGTCGAGGTAGGTCTGGAGGACTACGCGGGCGTCAAAGAGTCCTTTATTGTAAAAATATGGGCCGATCTCTTGGGAAAAAAACCCGAGTAGAAATTCGGCGTCGAACTGGCCGATTTCCTGATCCAGCTCACTTTCGAAATACCCCTTGATCTTCGCGACGATCGCGTCTTTTTCTTCTTTTGTAAATTCTATTTCTTCCATCCTTTAAAGAATACAGGATACAGGCACGGCGACTTCACAGTACTCGCCGAATTCGGAAACGCCCTGAACCCGCCAGACTTCCAGTTCGAATTCGGACATCACATAAGACTCCCTTATTCCGCACTCCGCCGGCCGCCGCTTTACTGGCTGCAACATTTGCCGGATCGGTCGCACCCCACGCGGATGTGCGGCCAAGCGTTTTGCCATGTTCGCAAAGTCTTTGAATCAGATTTCGCCCGATTCCCTTGCCTCGCAGCGACTCATTAACGCCGGCTTCGTTGATGAAGGGCTTAGGGTCTTGTCGGGGTGAATATCGTGACCGGCCGATGCCATTCCTACGATCAGATCACTCAAGATCGCGGTCGCCAAATGGTGCCGCAGGGTAGTTCGCGATCTCCTCTGCCATTCCTGCAAAACGGCTTGGATCTGATTCGCACGCGTCAAGTATCTCGATTCCTTCTTTAGCCTCGAGCTCGTCATGCTCTGCTAAAATAGTTTTTTCAATTTTGGAACCGATCATTCGACACTGTTTGTCAGCTCCGAAGCTTTTATGATTTGGACCACTTTTCCCAATATCTCCGCCCTCGTCAGACGCTTTTCGCTTCCGTCCTCGCGGATCCACGCGTTTTCAGCATCCAACCGCTCGATTTTCCGCAAAACTGTCTCTCCATCTCTGCGATAGATAATCACGTCCCCTTCTTCGAGGTCCAGTTCGACAAAGGTCGCCTTAAAAATGATAAGCTGGTCGCCGCGCCGGACATCCGGTGCCAGCGCGTCATCTGGTACGCTGCGCAGATCGACAGACAGCAGAATCGCTACAACCCCGGCCGCGATGACCGCCAAAACGCTTCCGCCAATCAGACCGAGCAGCCAGGCACCTTTTCGTTCGACAGCTGCCGGCACGGCTGCCAATACGGGCGGAACGTCGTATTTTGCACTGGTCAAAAACAAGAATAAAGGAAGAAAGATACATGACGCCGCGGCGAGTCCTGCCATTAGGAGATAGGTTCTTGTTTCGGGCTGATCATGATAGAGATACGAAACGGTAAACGCGGTCGCATTGTTGGCGATGTGCGCCAGGATAGCGGGAACCGTGGAACCGGTCCGCACGACGAGGACCCCAAAGACGATCCCAAGAAACAAAGCCGGCACGAATGACCACGGACTGACATGGAATACCGCAAAGAGAAGCGCCGTAATAACAACAGCTCTTGCTTTCCCGTTTCGCCTGAGGATTCCCTGAATAGCACCTCGAAACAGCGATTCCTCACAAAAACCCGGCAAAAGCGCCGCGAAAAACAAGATCCACAACAAGTCCGGAACTGTCTGTGGGATGAGCGCCTGGGTCACCGGTCCCTCGCCCAAAACGTTTTCCGACAACACAAAGATCCCGGCGGCAATACCCCAACCCGTTATCCCGACCGCGACGCTAAGAATTGCGGTTGTCGCGGGTACCGGCTTCCAACGTAGCGCTTCGAAAACCGGCAACCGTTTCCGGCGTACAAACAGGATCGCGGGTAACAGGATCAACACGAGTTCCGTGAAACCCAATCCGAATAGGACCGACCAGAACTGAACGGTGGAGCCGAGGATCACAACGAAGACCAGACTTAGTGCGAAGAGGATATAGGCCTGTCCGGTCCGGCCGTTCGCGGGGTTGCTGGCTTTTTCCTTGGGTCCCTCCATTACTTTAGATCGGGCGCACCATTAGATAGTTCAAAGTGGTTTAGAGTGACGGGTTTACGCGCGAATCCGGGAAAGATCACGGCTGAAGCCGTCACTCTACACCTCCGAAGAATAATCAAAAACGATATTGCAGAAAGCCTTCACACCTACATCCAGACGCGAATCATCGAGATAAAAATCGGGCGTGTGGTGGCCCGGTGCCTTCGCGGGGTCCTGGCCTTTTGGCATACCGCCGAGGAAGAAATAGAAGGACGGCGCTTTCTCGCCGAAGTAGGAGAAATCTTCCGCCCCGGTCGTCCACTCGCGCAGGAAAACATTTTCTCGTCCGGCCGCCTTGTAAAGCGATGGCAGCATTTGTTCGACCAGCGCGGGTGTATTCGATGTCACAAGAGTCTTTGTATCGATCTCGATCGTCGCGGTCGCGCCCTGGCTTTCGGCGATCGTCCTGACCGTGTTCCGCATACGCTCGTGGACATCTTTTTGCATATCGGAATCAAGCGTCCGGATGGTCCCGGCCATCTCGAGTGTTTCGGGAATGATGTTTTCACGAACACCGGCGTTTATTTTGCCGACCGTGATCACGACCGGTGCTCGCGTCAGCATCGACTGCCGGCTGACGATTGTCTGAAATCCCTGGATAATCTGTGTCGCGGTGACGATCGGATCGACACCCGCCCATGGAGCCGAACCATGCGCCTGTTTTCCCTTGATCTTGACCGTAAACCAGTCTGAAGAGGCCATCGCGGCCCCGCTCTTATAACCGATCTGGCCGATCTCGGTCTGGGAGTTGATGTGAAGTCCAAAGATCGCGTCGATCTTTGGGTTGTCCATTACGCCTTCCTTGACCATCAGTTCCGCGCCGCCTTCCTCATCGCCCGGAGGCCCTTCCTCGGCGGGCTGGAAGATAAACACGACCGTTCCCTTTATCTTGTCCTTCATACCGGCGAGGACTTCGGCAGTTCCCATCAGGATCGCGATGTGTGTGTCATGACCACAGGCATGCATTACCGGGACCATCGTCCCCAGATAATCCGCGGTAACCTTTGAAGCAAACGGAATATCGACTCTTTCCTTTACCGGAAGCGCATCCATATCCGCACGGAGCCCGATCACCGGACCCGGCATGCCGCCCTTCAGGATCGCGACGACACCGGTCTTGCCAACCTTTTCGCGTACTTCAAACCCGAGTGAGCGCATATGCGCCGCGACCATTTCTGCCGTTTTGAATTCACGATTCGAAAGTTCCGGGTTCTCGTGAAAATGGCGTCGCCATTTGATCACCTGCGGGTTGATTCTTTCCGCGGCAGCCGCGATTTCGGAACTCATGTCTTTAGCAAAAGACGGCACGGCGAAGACAAAAAGGCATACAAAAACTAATAGCTTTTTCATAAGTTGCTCCAGGTTGTTTGTTAAGGACTATTCTAGCAGAAGATTTCCGCCGCAGAGAATGCGGCGAACGCGGAGGGGTTGATTGCCTGGTTCGAGAAACCGGCGGTGCATCCCAGGTATTTTTGACGCCAAGTACGCAAAGATCACTCAGATTGTTTTGCCCGATCCCCTGTGGTGCAATTTGGCATGAACTTGTTATTGCTCAATGGATTCATCTATTATTTCTGCATAGCCCGTTTGTTCATAATACGCGATTTCTACCGCGAGCTGGTTAATGATGGAAAGTATGAAAAAGAGGCCAGTTTATAAATCCAGCGATCGACATTTTAGTGCGATAAAATCGAGTATCACCTTGAGTTTGATTTTTTTTGTGGCATTCGTGTCCGCTTGTGTGGAAGAACGCCCCCGTCATGGGTATACGAATTCAGCTGAAGAATTAGAAAAAAGATTCGGGAAAATAATTACGGTGGCGAATTTGCCGACTCCTGATCAATACGGAACCGGTGACAAAATTGGATTATTTCGTGATAAAGACGACACTTTTTGGGGAATCCCTGTTTCAGTTGGAGAAAACCAAAGTTTGGTTGGATGTGCTCCCCCAAACTTAGACAGTATTCAGGTAAGTGATACTTTGCCATCGGATACTGTAAAGATTGTTGGCGCGGCGAATGAACCGACAGATTGGCGTGGTGGCACGGGAAGCCTGAAATTGCTATTACTAACGTCGCAGAATAAATTGCGTTGGCGAACAGTCAAGGCGGTAAGTCTGGAAACCAATTCGGTGTGTTGGTCAAAGTCTGATCCAGTTCATCCGCTTGAATTTTATCGGCTTGTTATTGCTGATAAAGAAGAAAAAGAAAAGGAATCTTCACTAAATAGCAATTCTCAAAGTAACCGCTGAAAAGTGCCGAATCTTTGGCTCAGTGGTTCATATTTCATACTTAGATTGAGATCATTTTACGCGATCGACCCGAATGCTGTGCGAACGCTGCATCAGTTTTAGTCAATAATTTTCAAAGGAATATTCAGTAGAATCCTGTCTTAAATTTGAACATTGCATCAAAAGTGCTGAAGAAGCTTTAACCTGTCAATCTTAGGCTGATGGCAAAAAACCTTCCCGAGGAGAAGTGAATAGACCTGCACATCAGAATACCGTTGATATGATCGGCATTGTATCGATTGAGTGATCGTTTTCGTTTGATGAATCTTCCTTTAGTAGAATGGATTACGCTCCGTTGATTGTTGATAAGATCGTATCCGACGGATTCAACGGAGAGCAAAACATCTGATTCGACGCGGATCGGGAAACCAGTCAGACCAAGAGTTTTGAATCAACTGATGAATGGCTTTTATCCGGGGTAACGTTCGGATGACCGGATAAATTAGATCGTCGTGAGTTCCTGATCGATAAAGCGAGGTTGATGATGATTATTCATTCGTTCAAAAAACTTCAAAGGAACATCGCAAGGTTGAGGAACAGAAAGTGGTTTAATTAAATGCAGGCAATTACGATCTTTTTGAAAAAAATAATGACCGCGATTACGGATTTAATTCCGATAATTTTGGTCGTTGTTTTTTTTCAGATAGTCGTAATCCAACAGCCATTTCCGCAAATTTGGGAGGTATTGGTTGGCAGTCTTTTTGTGATTGTCGGATTGATGCTTTTTATCGAAGGCTTGGAAATCGGATTATTTCCGATCGGAGAAACCCTGGCCTACGCTCTCGCCAAAAAAGGGAGTCTGATTTGGTTGGTGATATTTTCATTCGCACTTGGCTTTTCCACAACAATTGCAGAGCCTGCTTTGATTGCTATCGCAAAAGAAGCCTCGGAGATTTCTGCCGATACGGGTTTGATTGACAAAAGTGCCGCAACTAAAAGCGCCTATGCATTGGGGTTGAGATTGTCCGTCGCCTTCTCTGTCGGACTAGCCATTGTGATAGGCGTTGTGAGGATACTCAAGGGATGGAAATTGTATTACCTGGTCATCGGCGGATATGTAATTGTGATGTTGATGACGATTATAGCTCCACGCGAAATCATAGGGTTGGCTTATGACGCGGGTGGAGTTACGACTTCCACGATTACTGTTCCTTTGGTGGCAGCTCTGGGAGTTGGGCTTTCAAACACAATCAAAGGCAGGAATCCTTTGATTGACGGGTTCGGACTGATCGCGTTTGCATCTCTTCTGCCGATGGTTTTTGTAATGGGATACGGTTTGATCTGGTTTTAATAAGGGTCTCAATGCTAAATTTGTTACAAGATTTCATTCAGACTTTGATCCATACGGTACGAGATGTGTTGCCGATCCTGTCGCTTATTGTGTTTTTTCAATTGGTGATTTTGAAGCGACCGATCCCCAATTCAAAGAAGATGATTTTAGGGGGCGTTTACGTTATTCTTGGACTCGCGTTGTTCCTTTTGGGTTTGGAGAAAGCACTATTTCCAATTGGCGAAATAATGGCTACTCAATTATCTGATCCTGTTTTTGTAAGTAATAATGGAGCAAATGAAGTTTTTTGGTGGTCGTACTATTGGATTTTTATTTTTGCAGCGTTAATTGGTTTCTCGACCACGATTGCCGAGCCATCGCTTATCGCTGTTGCGATGAAAGCGAATGAGGTGTCTGCCGGAACGATCAGCCAATGGGGGCTTAGAATAACCGTGGCGTTGGGAGTTGCATTTGCACTGACTTTGGGAACTTTTCGCATTATTACAGGCACACCCTTGCATCTTTATATTTTGGCCGGATACGTAATTGTGATCATCCAGACAATTTTTGCCCCGAAAAAGCTTATTGCGCTAGCCTACGATTCAGGGGGCGTGACAACCTCGACAGTTACTGTTCCATTGGTGGCTGCACTCGGATTGGGGCTCTCCAGCGCGGTGCCCGGTAGGAGCCCCGCGATTGATGGGTTTGGGTTGATTGCATTTGCAAGCCTGTTCCCGATCATTTCGGTGTTGGCATATGCTCAGATAATAGAGTGGCAGATTTTGTATTCAAAGAAACGAAAAAAATGAAATTTAAGCTGATTATGGCAATGGTAAAGCCGCAGATTACCGATAAACTCGTCGATACGATGAAGGAAAAAGGAGCTACCGGAGCTACGATTACCCCGGCGAGAGGAACCGGAGTAAATGAAGGGAAAACTTTTTTTGGTCTGACCGTCGAAGATCAAACGGATATCGTCACCTTTCTTGTCGAAGAACATATGGTGCTGAAGCTGCTGGACACGATAAAAACTCAGTGTAAATTTGGTGAACCCGGGACGGGTATCGCTTTTGTGATACCAATTGAACACGCCATTGGATTGGAAAGCCAAATGAGCGTATTCAAGGACCAGGCTCGTGACGAGTATGTTTAATAAACTAGTGTAATGATATTGAGAGTATGAATTCAAAAAGAGAATTTCAAAGTGCCAGGGAAATGATGGAAAAAAACATAGTCTTCATTGACGCTTTGGCGACCGCCAAAGAGGCTGTGGATACCATGCGAAGAGAGAAGGTCGAATTCCTGATTGTAAAAAAAAGAAACGATCAGGATGCCTATGGAATTGTTGCCATCAGAGACTTAATACGCGGTGTGATAATTCCGGAAAGAACTTCCGAAGAAGTCCATGTATTCGAAATAATGAGAAAACCCCTCATTACCGTTCCATCTACTATGGACGTCAGGCACGTTGCCAGGTTACTGATTCGTACGGATTTGCGGATGGCACCAGTTGAGGAAAATGGCGAATATATTGGCATAATTTCGCTTTCAAGAATAATCCTCAAAAATGTATTGTTCTAAAGCGACTAACGCAATCTCTTACTGTCTAGACAACCATAAAAATAATAACGGACTGTCCAGCTAACTGAATCAAGATAGATTTTTTCGCATCCGGCTTTTTTCAGAGCACCTTTTTGTAAGTCTAGACAATAGGAATAAACACAGTAGATATCCACATAATCAATCTCCAAGGTTTTCGATCAGCGAAATTCATTGATCAATTATCAACTATCATTTATCGGCGTTGGAATTAGGCGCGTGATCCTAAAACACTCTTTCGTAAGTTCCGTTTCGAAAGCCAGAAGCTGTCAATACTTTGGACGGATTATTGATCCCTGATAAATGATAATTGAAAAATGAGATTACGAAAGTAATCGTTTGATCTTCTGCGCATACTCAGCGCTTTCCTTGCCGTCGGTCAAAAACTCGATCTGATCAGGACCGGCAGCACCCAGGCCCAGTTTGACCGCTTGCGCGATCTGCTCCTGCTCGAAAACTTTGCCTTTCTCGACTTCGGATGTTGTCCCAAAGTGCCGCAATAGCGCGACACCGACAGCATCGATCGCCACCCGGTCAGTGCCCGCAATCATCACTTCTGATTTCACTTTTTTGCCTTTTGCCGGCCCCCCATCCGTAAAAGCCTCGATACCGTCCATTACAACCAACCCCGGTTTGTACGAGGCGTTGATCTCGGCGATCATCCTGCGCTGATCGGGGGAAGAATGAAGCTCGCGCATGAAATTGTAATCGTTACCGGGAACGTATTTAGCGGCGAGTCCTACGGAGTTCTTGAGTGAGAGCGTAAAATGACCTCCGTATCGATGCGTCTTAAGGCAACACAGATTTACGATCGCGTCCGAAGCTATCACAGTCTTGGGAATTGCGAATCCTCTCTTCCAAAAACTGTCTTTGTATTGAAATGCCTGCCAGTCTTCCTCCTTCAACTCGTCAAACACAACCGTCCCGGCTTTCGCGTCTTTGGCAATGTAGTTGACATCGAGTGCTTCCAAAACCGCTCGCGTATCGCCCATGCCGCTTCTATCCCCGATCGTCATCGAACCCGCTTTCAAAACACGCAGTTCGTCAATGACGGTTTGAAGTACGTCGTTGTGTGTCGATCCGGGCGTAGGATCCGAGCTGTTGTAGTTTGGTTTGATGAATACGGATTTGTCCTGGAATTGATCTTTAAGACCGAGGAGCTCGATCGCGCGTTTTACGCCCTCTACGCGATTGGATGTCTTGATAAAGGCGATCTTTGATACGGCGCCTTTAGCGGACCGTCGCGCTACTTCAATTCCCGTCGCCCCTTTTTGACACGCGAAAACAGGTGACGCCAAAAACAGCGCACCCGCACTGCCGAACTTCTTTAGCCATTCTCTTCTGTTCATAGCCTTTCCATTTATAGCAACCAATTAACAATTATCCGAAGAATTACCTGATCCCAAATTGTACTCCATGTGACAAGCCCCGGGATCCAATACCGCGCGTGATCGCTGTTGAATGATAATTGATATATTTGATCAATGATGGAATGTTACTTCCCGAGATTTGTCGCCGGAATCACCGCGCCGCGGTGACAGGTCGTACAGTTGACGACAGGCCGGTTGCGCCCCGTCCGGCTTTCGAATTCTTTGATTGATCCAAGCAGCTCGCCGTTTATCTTGTTTGCCATTGCCCTCATTTCCCGTGCGATTTTCTTTTCCCGTTTTTCATCGGAAGCCCAATTCTCAGGCGTATGACAATGGGTGCAATCGACACCGAGTGATTTCGCGTATCCAAACTCCATCACCGCGAGTATTCGTTCCGCAGGCATCTGGGCGAAGTCCTTAACGTTTTTGAAAACCTCTCCGGCGGGAAGCTTTTCTTTCCCCTTTATTTGGTCTCTTATCTTTGCGATTGCTGCAGCCTGGTCGAATTCGGGCGTTGGTTCAGGTGTAGGCGATGCTTCTTCCTGGGCGAGGGTAGGGTATGCAACCTCAGCGCCGAAAAACACGAGCATTGCGAATACCGAAAAGAGGAAGATGGTAATCACAGAAAGAAGTCTGGAATGAAATATATTCATGGCTTTTGCCCCTCCCCGTCGTACTGCGGGGTAAAAAGAAATTCCTAAATGTTGAAAGGATCGAAACGCCTTGCCTCAGCTGTTCGGGCAGCCGGGCCTTTTACCTGTTTACGCCCAACTATTGCAAAAGGTTTAAGGCAGCAAGATCCGGGAGGGAACCGGGACCGGGTAGCTTGAGTTAGTCGCTCAAACTCGATAAAGTAATAGTTCGATTAAGGCTATTATTTTTTTGTTCGCAGATATTACGATCGTATGAAGGAAGTGGGTGATTTGAAGGTCCAGCACAAATGTGAACAATGCGACTTCCGCGAAGAAAGTTTCTTCTGTAATCTCCGGGATACAAACCTCAAGTTATTCGAATCATTGAAGATCACGAACGCATATCCCAAGGGTTCGACTCTCTTCATGCAGGGCCAGCCTTCTAATGGCGTCTATTTGTTGTGTCAGGGAAAGGTAAAGCTTTCGACATCTTCCAAAGACGGAAAGGTTGTGATTCTGCATATCGCAACTCCCGGCGAAATACTCGGTTTGAGCTCGGCCGTTTCAAATTCTGATCATATCGCGACCGCAGATGTTATCGAAGCCTGCCAGGTCAACTTCGTCAGAAACACTGATTTTTTGAACTTCATCGAGACAAATTCCGAAGCTTGCCTCCGTGCGGTCAAGCAGCTAAGCGAAAACTATCAAACAGCCTATCTTCAGATCTGCTCGCTCGGACTTTCGAACTCGGTAGCCGACAAGCTTGCCATGTTCTTTCTCTCTTATTGCGATACCGCCCTCGACGACCACAGGGATGCTCACGTAACCATCTCATACACCCATAAGGAAATTGCCCAAATGATCGGCACCTCGCGCGAAACAGTCACGCGTCTTCTTAAAGAATTCAAGGAGAAACACCTGATCAGTATCGAGGGCTCGGATGTTTACATTCACGACAAACAGAAACTCGAAGCCAGCATAGGGCCGAGATCCGACGACGAAGACATGTGATCCCTGTCACATTTGCAGGTGACGTACGTCCTAATCTTTCAAAGAGCAAAGTGGGATAATTTTTATCTCACGGGAGAAGGATTGAGACTATGGAACACGAATATCCTCTCGTTCCCGGGCATTTGGCTTCAAAAGCGATTTCGGCCAAGAGTTTGATTTGCGGATTGCCTTCCGGTGTCCGCCGCTGTTTCTCCCAGATAGGCAAGACAAAACGACTTGGCAGATTCGAAACCGCCGTTTCAGATAGACAAACGCCCGCATTATTCGTTCTTCAGAGCGGACTGGCAGAAACGGTTTATTTTAACCGATTGAACCGCCGCTATATGTTCAATGACGTAAAACCGATGGAAATGATCGGTTTGACTGAGACGATTTTAAACACGCCTTTTCGCATCACCCTCACGACAGTTACTGCTTGTTGTTTCCAAACAATTGAAATGAAGGAGTTTATGCATTTTCTCGAGCTTTATCCCAAGGCTGGATTCAGGGTGTGTGAGATCCTCGGTGCCGACATCTGTGAATCCACGAATCTGTTCGCCGCTACCACTTTCAAGGTTTAGATTTATTTGCTCCGCTCGCTATGTGACGCGCATCACAAAACTACCGTGACAAGGCTCACTTACGCCCCCGTAATTCTACCGTAATATGTTCTAAGAATTAGTTTTACTTTGGTTTAGAAGTTTAAAGCCAAAGCGAAAATGGAGGCGACAACATGGCTTCAAGAAAAAATATTAAACTCGCTTTGCTTGGTATCTTTACCGTCTTTTCGGTTCTATGGCTGATTTCTTCGACGTTCCCAAAAGTCGATGGAACAACCGGAATCGACCCGCGGGATGTCCCGCACGTATTGCCAAACACGAACGCTGACGATTATGTCGGAAGTGAAACCTGCGCGGCATGCCACGAAGACCAGTTTAAGAGTTTCTCGGAAACCAAACATGCAAAACTTGCAAAACTGGGAAGCTGGGAAGGAAAAGTGCAGGGTTGCGAGTCCTGTCACGGCCCCGGCAAGAATCATGTCGACGGCGGCGGAGACAAATCACAGATCATCTCTTTTACGAACAAGACATCAAAACAGATTTCAGAATCGTGTCTGACGTGCCACGCCGGAAAAGAAGACCACAATAAGTTCCGCCGCGGCGATCACTGGCGAAACAACGTCGGTTGTACCGACTGCCATTCCGCGCACGGTGCTGCGAGCCATCCGACTCAAATCGGTTCGATCACGAATGCCGGCATTGACTCGGACTTCAAGCCGGGAACCGGAACTGAAAAAATGCTGAAGGTCAGCGAACCTCAGCTTTGTATCAGCTGCCACGCCCAGACGAAATCCCAGTTTAGCCAACCGTTCCATCACAAGGTCCTCGAAGGACAGATGAAATGCAGCGACTGCCACAATGCCCATGGCGATTTCGAACTAAAGAACGCAAGGCTCGCAGTCGGCGGCGACGCAGCGTGTATCAAGTGCCACACCGACAAGAAGGGGCCGTTTGTTTACGAGCACCTTCCGATTACAGTCGAGGGTTGCGCTACTTGTCACAACACGCACGGATCGAGCAATCCGAAGATGCTAAAACGGAACCAGGTCAGACAGCTATGCCTCGAATGTCACAGTTCGATCTTTGAGGATGACCTTGCTCCTGGAGCTCCGGGTTTTCACCGTCAGGACAATGTCAGGTATCAGAACTGTACAATCTGCCACGTCAAAATCCATGGCTCGCAGACACACCCGGCCTTCTTTAGATAGAAGGGCAATTGGGAGGAACTTCAATGACACACAATAAATCAAACCATAAGAGAATGGCGCTGATAGCGCTGCTTACGATGTGTCTTTCGTTTCTGGTTGTGGATTTGGCGGCGCAGGAAACGACGGTTGGTTCTACCTCCAGCGAGGTAACGGCCGCGACGAACGGCGGCGACACATCGTCAGCGACAACACAAACGACGGATAACGAAAGCAACTACAGTGTAAAATCAAGCTTTGAAATAGGCGTCCGCGGAAGGGATGTAAACGGGAACGAGAACAAATACCGTAGCGACCTTAACTATGGTTCCGGTCTGCGGCTGTTTGATTCGAGCCTGCTGATCACCGCCAAGGATTCCGGCGGCGAACCGTTTGATACGCTGATGATCACTGGGTCCGGATGGAACGCCGATCCCAACGGTTACGCCCGCATCAGTATGGAGAAGTACGATTTCTATCGATTTGACGGATCCGTCAGGAGAATGTCGTATTTTAACAACCTGACCAATCTGGCGCTGAATCAGCACAACCGCAACACAAAACGGAACCTCGGCGATTTCGATGTCACCCTGTTTCCGCAAAGGGACATAAACGTTCGATTCGGGTACTCGTTTAACAATCAAACGGGACCGGTCACATTAACTTACGACTATGACCGGGATGAGTTTCCGATCAACTCGACGTTCGACAGCGATTCGAAGGATTTCCGTTTCGGTGTCGACGCAAGCGTCCTTGGGTTCAACATTTCGTTTACCGAGGGCTACCGGAAGTTTTATGACAAAACGGATTACCGGATCGATATGCCGCAGCTCGGCAATAATCCGAATCCCAACTCTTCGTTCAATACTTTCAGCCGTTTGATCCCTGAACGCGGCAGCGCCAATTACCACAGCCTTACGATTCACCGGACATTTGATAAAAAGGTCGATTTTACAGGCCGTCTGATCTATTCCAATTCGAAATCGAGTTTCGACATGGTCGAGATGCTTTCGGGTCGTGACCGCTTCGGTAATATTGTGGTTCTTGAGCAATCCGACGTATTCGGCAATGCGGAACGTCCTAATCTTCTCGGGGACATCGGCGTTACCTTTTTTGTCACGGATAAATTTACGATCTCCAATACCTTTAGCGCGAATTCTTACCGCATAACGGGCGGCAATGAACTCTTCGAATCGTTAATGAGAACGACCGCCGGAGGGGTACCGTTGCCGAGATCGACTGCCAATGACGCGGTCTATCGGTTTACGAACTTCAGGAGATACACAAACACGCTGGAAGGGTCTTACGATTTTAACCGTTATTTTTCAGCATATGCAGGTTACCGCTACACAGACAGACGCGTCATCCTCAGCCATATTGATACGGATTTGACCAACGGCTCCGCCTCAGGGTCCTCTGAAACGGCTGAAAATAAAACGAATTCCCTTATCGCTGGCTTAAAGGCCTCGCCGGTTCCCAAGAAGTGGACGATCTTGTTCGATGTCGAGCACGGCGAAGCTGACAATGCGTTCACGCGTTTGGGCAATTACGATTTTACAAATCTTCGCATCAAAAACCGGTTCAATCCGATTGAGGAATTGTCGTTTGGTTTTTCGTTCCAGCTCAAGGAGAACAACAATCCGGGCCGGCCTAATGTGATGCTTCCGGCGGCATTTGTGGCCGACACCCGCTCGCGGAATGTATCGGCCTCGTTTGACTGGAACCCGAATGCGAAGGCTTCCTTCAGCGGTGGATTTACGCATAACAGGGTCACAAGCGAGACTTCGGTTATATTCCCAGTGACCGGGGCTAGCGGCCAAGGAGTGAGCAGTTATAGGCTACGCAGCAATTTCGGACACGTCGATGCGTGGGTCCGGCCGCATAACCGGGTATCGTTTTTTGGCAGCTACCGGATAGCAAAGGACACCGGCTCGGGCGACTTCTTCTCGGCTTCGGCATTTACGTTCAACGGAAATTACCCGATATCGTTTCAATCG
>Ga0224497_10001064_pt1 | contig 18033 bp, 11 predicted proteins | sample SF_Jul11_sed_USG_4_FD_167970 | JGI IMG/M metagenome (GOLD analysis project Ga0224497, IMG submission 167970) | Sediment microbial communities from San Francisco Bay, California, United States - SF_Jul11_sed_USGS_13 | ecosystem: Environmental > Aquatic > Marine > Sediment | place: USA... | reverse complement strand
CGGGCGAGACCGACGCCGTGGTTCGGGAGGCTTTGAAAATCAAAGGCGCGTTCCGGGCTTCCGACGTTGAGCATGATCTTAAAGGGAAGTTCGGGAAGAGTCTCGAGGCTCGTCTCGTCGATCTCAAACTCCAGCCTCCGGTCGTAGACCTTTCCCGTATCGCCTTCCGCACACGATACGGTTGCTTCGTCAAGTCCGACCAGGCGCTCCGTCGCATCGCCGCATCCGACCACCGCCGGGACACCCATTTCCCTCGCGATGATCGCCGCGTGACAGGTGCGGCCGCCGCGGTTCGTGACGATCGCCGCCGCGCGTCCCATCACGGGTTCCCAATCGGGATCGGTCATATCCGTGACAAGTATATCGCCGGCCTGTACGACACCGATTTCACCGACATCCTTGACGACCCTTACGCGACCGGCGCCGATTCTCTGTCCGATGCTTCTTCCTGTCGTGACGACCTCGGCCTCGGTTTCTTTGAGCCTGTATCGCTGTATGACATTGCCCCTGGCTTGTGATTTAACGGTCTCAGGCCGTGCCTGCAGCATATAAAGCTTGCCGTCTATGCCGTCCTTTCCCCACTCGATATCCATCGGGCGGCCGTAATGATCTTCAATCGTCGAGGCCATCCGCGCGAGTTCTTCGATCTCATTGTCGTCGAGCGAAAACTTCCGCCGCTCTTCTTCGGGCACCTCGACGGTCTCCACCGATGACTCGTTTCCATAGATCATCTTTTGCGCTTTTGAACCGCGATGACGGCGCAGTACCGCTGATTTCCCGTTCAGGAGCGAGGGTTTATGGACGTAAAACTCATCGGGGTTGACCGAGCCCTGAACGACGCATTCGCCGAGTCCCCACGACGAGGTGATCAGGACGACGTCTTCGAATCCGGTTTCGGTGTCGATCGAAAACATTACCCCGCTTGCACCGATATCGGTTCGGACCATCTGCTGTATTCCGGCCGATAGCAATACGTTGGCGTGGTCAAAGCCGTGATGCACCCGGTAAGAAATCGCGCGATCATTGTAAAGCGATGCAAACACATCTTTGACGCGCCGAAGCACTTCATCTGCACCGACCACGTTTAAATAGGTCTCCTGCTGCCCGGCAAAAGACGCCTCGGGCAGATCCTCGGCGGTTGCACTCGACCTGACCGCCACGGAAATCTCACCGTTTGCTTCACCGAGCATCTTTTCGTAGGCGGATCTGATATCCGCTTCGAGCTCCCCTGGGAGTTTTGATTGCGCAACCCAATCCCTGATCTCCGCACCGGCGAGTGCAAGTTCTTCGACATCAGAGACATCGAGCGCGCGAAGACGCGAGTTGATTTTTTCCTCGAGCTTGTTCGAGTCGAGAAAGCTCCTGAAGGCATCTGCAGTTGTCGCGAATCCATTGGGTACGGTTATCCCGGCGGAAGAAAGATTTTGGATCATCTCCCCAAGCGAAGCATTCTTTCCTCCAACTCGTTCGACGTCATTCATGTCGAGTTCGTTAAACCAGGCAATATGTTTGTTCATAGCAAATTTCGGATTCGGAATGATGTTATGTCATGATAATAATCCAACAAAAGTGCATTTGCTAATCATCTATGGATCCGCAGTCACGCAACGCTTTTATCATCTCGGACCGCACCGCGGTAACGGCGGAAGCACTGGGAAATTCGCTGCTTAGCCAGTTTCCGACCGTCCGTTTTAATATCGAGATTCTGCCCTTTATCGACAGCCAGGTTAAGGCCAATCGGGCCGTGGAGCTAATAAATCAGGCCAACGTGGAAAGCGGCCAGAAGCCCATTGTTTTCGCAACCCTCGTCGACGACGATGTGCGGGGTGTTATTTCGAGAAGCGATTGCGAATTCTTCGATCTCTTCGATACCTTTGTAAATCCGCTGGAGTTGGTCCTCGGTACGGAGTCCTCTCATAAGGTCGGGCTTTCCCACGGGATGTCGAACGCGCAAGGCTACACAGCTCGTATCGGAGCGATGAACTACGCGCTCGAAACGGACGACGGGATCGAGACGCGTTCATACCGCCGGGCCCAGATAATCATTGTCGGGGTATCAAGATCAGGGAAAACGCCAACCTGTCTTTATCTCGCTCTTCAGTACGGTGTCTATGCCGCGAATTACCCGTTGACGGATTCGGAATTGGATTCGAACCGTTTGCCCGAAGTCCTGGAGGCGCATAAGGACAAATTGTTCGGTCTGACGATCGATCCGTTCAGGCTTCAGCAGATAAGACAGGAGCGTTACAACCGTGCGAGCTATGCTTCGGCAAGGCAATGTCAGTACGAGGTGGCACAAACCGAGGCGATATTCAGGCGTTCAAACGTGATGTTCCTCAATTCAACCCAGATGTCGGTCGAAGAGCTCGGCGCGAAGATCATGCAGAAGACCGGGCTGAAAAGGCAATACTGACCCAATTCGAACCCACGAAAAACACCGACTTAGGACCTAAAAAAGGATTATCGAAAATACCGGGGGTGTGAGGCCATTACCCGACACTAGAACTGAGAGTGACCGGAGACGGTCCTCGCTGCATTTCCCGCGCTGGATTAAGCCTGACCTCAAACCGAACACTTTCGCTTTTGCGAAAACCAGGACAGAAGACGGCTTCCTTATAATTACGGCGTTATATCCTTCGATACCCGGGGAATCAAACATTCTCAAAACTGCGATGTAACCCATGTGCTTCGTACGGTCAGCAGCGGCTGCAGAAGCGGTCACAACTGCTTATGCTACCTCGCTTCAACTTTTTCGCCCTGCTACTTAACAATGCATTGAGTCGTAACCGCCGCCGGAAGTGTCACGTTGCCGGCGCTGTCCTCAAGCTTTACCTCGGCGCCTATCGACGCGCTCCGGCGAAACCCATAACAATAAAGCACTTTTGGCATAATCACCGCGTTGTAATCCTTCATACTGGAGGACGCAAAGGTCATCTTTACCGGTGGACATGAAACGTTCGGAGGGCACGAAGTGGCAGTTAGGTATGCCGTCACCGGCCATTTGGGTTTGCCCGTGAAATAGACCGTAAGGTCGTTTCTCGCCCCGTTATTCAATGTCCTTCCGTCGTAACTCACGCGATCCATATAGATTGAGAAATCGCTTTGCTCTGGAATCACTCCTGCAACGCCAAAATCAGAATCGGTTAACAGGATTCGGTATGTACGCACACATGGTTTCTTTTCCGGAAATGTCAGCCGGAAGTTTCCCTTCAGGGCGGTCCTGACGCCTTCTTTTGAAGGAATTCTCGAACCATCGGGATACCTCGCCACAACTTTGATGCTGTACCTGACGACGTCCTTTTCATATTGATACTCCTGATCGCGAAGCCGCAAATCGCGTTCTTCTCCAGGCGATAATTCGCCGACCAGGTCTCCGAATTCCTTATCGTCATACGTGATCAGCAGGCGGAGTTTTGATTCATTTATGACGTTGAGGTAGAACCTCGACGCCTGCACTTTTTCCCAATCGGTTTCGCCGCATGGGAACAATTGCTTCTTTAATGCGCGTAGTTCTGCCTGCGGTTCCTCCAACTCACGCATAAGTCGTTCGATTCTTGCATTTATCTGGTCGTAGGATTCCTGGGTCTTCGCCTTGTTTCTTTGATCGAACAGTCTTCTGCTTTCTGCCATCAGTCTCGCAACTTTCTCTTTCAAATATAGGTAACGCTTCAGTAACTTCTCCCTGTCGTCATCGTCACCCTTGTTGATATCCGGAGATGTCTTTGTAAAGCCATGCTGCCGGAATGACGGGCTATTCACACCCGTGGTCGAAAGCCCGCCTGGCACGAAATCTGAAGTGACTGCATCCGCTGAAAAGAATATGGTGAAAGCCAGAATCAGTAAAAACTTATTCATTAGATTCATTTCACTTATCACTCTCCTAAAAATAATGCTTACTAATAATACTACTCCATTTTGAGAATCCTGGCTTCACCTTATCGAGCTCATCCGCACACGCGAGGTTTGACCTTTTATAAACAAGAGTTTTATCATCAGAAGCCTGCGCCGGAGTGGCGAAATTGGTATACGCACTAGATTCAAAATCTAGCGAGCTTTACGCTCATGGGAGTTCGAGTCTCCCCTCCGGCATTCTCACTTATCTCCCCTCGGCATCATATTAAACATTGTCAAACACGGTATTTTTGTGTTAAATTTCAATAGTCGAAAACATAAAGCATCCACTTTTGTTTTTACGCACAAATCTTTCCAAGAGATAAATCAATGATTGAACCAACCGATGCTTCCGTACTCGTCTGCGACCCTCACGAAAAGAACCGTACGACGATCGTGAAGTTTCTTTCCGCGAATTATGCCTGCAAAGCGGCGGCTTCTTTTACAGAAGCCTCGGAGCTTGTTGCACGCGGTAATTTTGCGGCAATGGTGCTTGATTCCGGCGATGCCGAATCCGAGGACTTTATCTCGACAGCGCAATTTCTCGCGCCGGAGACATCCCTGATCGTGACCAGCGCAAATGAGTCTTCGCGGTTTGTCGTCGATGCGTTTCGCGCGGGCGTTTTTGACGTCCTGCTGAAGCCATTTGAACTTGAAGAACTAGAGGAATCCGTGGTCCGTGCAATCGCAAAAGCGGAATCCGCACGATCGCGCGTCGATTATTACGACCGGCTTGAGGCCGAGCTAATAGACGGTGCGGCGCATCTCGAACAAGCGATCATGGGCATCGAGAGTTCTTACGGAATGACCCTCAAGGCCCTGATCCAGGCGCTCGAAACTAGGGACGCCGAAACCCACGGTCATTCGGAACGCGTCGTTACATTCAGCCTCCGTCTCGCCCACGAAGTGGGCCTGGACAAAGACCAAAAGCGTGATCTGGAGCTCGGTGCGATGCTTCACGATATCGGGAAGATCGGCGTGCCGGACGCCATTCTGAGAAAACCCGCAAAACTGAACAAGCGTGAATGGGACAAGATGAAACTGCATCCGGTTCAGGGTCATAGGATCTTGCGCAGCATCCCGTTTCTCGACGGTGCCGCAACGGTTGTCTTACAGCATCACGAGCGCTGGGACGGCGCAGGCTATCCACACCAGCTGCGAGGCGACAAGATCGATATCACCGCCCGTGTCTTTGCGGTCGCCGATGCCTTTGACGCGATGACGAGCGACCGTGTGTACTCGAAGGGCCGGACTTTTGAAGACGCATATAAGGAATTACAGCGCTGTGCCGGTTCTCAATTCGATCCCGGAGTGATCGAGGCGTTTAACGCCGTTCCGGCGAGCGACTGGGAGATCCTGCATGAGAGGTCTCTCCAGGAAAAGAAAGAGAGTAAGTCATTTCAGGCGGTCGTCGAAGATCTCGTAAGGTCCCACAGCCACTTTGAGATGGTCCACTGATCAGGAGTCTGGAGTCGGGATCCAGCATTCATAATCGCTCACGGCAGCGACCGGCTGTCATAATCGCTCGCGGTAGCGAGTGGCTGTCAGAACCGCTCGCGGTAGCGAGTGGCTGTCATTCTCGCTCGCGGTAGCGAGTGGCTGTCATAACCGCTCGCGGTAGCGAGTGGCTGTCATTCTCGCTCGCAGTAGCGACCGGCTGTCATAATCGCTCGCGGTAGCGAGTGGCTGTCAGAACCGCTCGCGGTAGCGAGTGGCTATCAGAACCGCTCGCGGCAGCGACCGGCTTTCCCAAAGCAGACGGAACTCTAATTCCCCATATCTGCGCAGAATCACCAGCACACACCACAAGAATAGATCCCGCAATCATAGCTAGATCCGGTCTTACGGATTAATCCGTTCGGATCACCAATTTCCAACCGATCACCAAGTATATTCCAGCCGCAGCGCGCGATCATGAATCGTGTGTTGCCGGTGTCGGTTGAATTCTCATAAATACTTTTAATTCAGGAGGAGCAGAATAATGACCAATGGATATATCATGAACTGGCCATTGCCCCGTAAATAGGGCTTTGTACAGAAATGCGCCTTTTGGCGTGATCTTAATTTTATTTATATAACGACAATACAAGAGTCACGCAATTTGGCGTGACTTTTGTTTTGTCTAAACGATCTGTTTAGGGCAATGCTATGCGTTGCATGTCGGGCAAAGCCCGACCAAACGTGTCGAAAATGTCAGTTTTCAGCAACGCTCCCCATTCGCACGACAGGCAAGCCTGGCTCTAAACCGTCTTTTTATTGCCCCAATCCTTTTCGCCTCGTTAGTCTCGCAATGTCGAGATCCGCAACTTCCTCAACAAAGACCCGATCAGTACCCATTGGATCGAAGAAAACAAAACGAAAAATATTATCTCCAAATTGTTCTGAAAAAGGATGCTGATATCTGTAAAGTTTTCGAACTCATTTGGGGGCCGCGTCAGAAAAAGTGCCGAGCACACTAGTGATATTGAATACGAGGGCGCATCAAGCAGGTAGAGCAATTGGCCGACGAACGGCTCACTCACCCAACCCCACTCGAATTCCCCGGATTTGAGCCTATGATTGTAAAAGAAAAAGTAACAGGCTAATCCCAAGTGGATCATTGCGAAAGTAAGCGAGACAACGTTGAACAATACTCTTTTTAGAATCAAAAAGACACGCATTTCAAAGTCCCGGACCAATCAGAGTATAGGTAACTTGTCCGAATTCGAGCATCTGGTGACTTCGCGTATTAGGCGGGTTCAAAAGTCCCAAGTCAGCGTTGAAGGCAGACTTGCCCTTGCGCCCTCTCAACCTTGCGTCCACGCTAAAAAACGCCTTGCGGCGCGTTTAATCTCAATTCGGTCTCGTTGATCGATGATCGGAGAATCTACTACCGGTATCTTTTCATTAAATTGCCCCGCGCTTTAGCTCGGGGATGGCCAACGCCACGTCTTATAAGGGGCTTAAGCCCCTAAAGACAAGGATGTTGACCCGAACCTCCAGCTGAAGCTGGAGGCAATTTAAAGATCGATTCTCTCGAAACGGGTAAAAAAGTAGTTGAATTCATCCAAAGTGTCACCAGTCACGAAGTCGTCCTTCTAAAGAAAACTCACTTTCAACTATCCACTTTTCACTTCCCGTTCTCCTATCGTCCTACTCTCCTACACGCCTACACTCCTGCCCTCCTACTCTCCCGCTCTCGCGTCTTCACTTAATCTCGTCCCAGAAGATCTGCGTCTGAGATGTGTAATTGGCGTTGTTTTGCGCCTTCGCCCACGCATTCGCGGCGGCAATTACTTTTAGAGCTTCCGCTTTGTCGCCTTTCTTGTGAAGAATCTTTGCCTTTAAAAGGCCAAACCGCGGGTCTTCTTTTCGAATGTCCAGTGCCTCGTCGATCCAGCCTAAAGCCTTCTTCAGATCGCGATCGTTGTGAAGATAATATTCAGCCGCCCGAAATAGGTTAAAAGCCTTAGGATCGCCGGCCGCCTGCGCCGGAATAATCTCGGCGATCTGTTTATCGACCTGCGAATCTACATCGAACGCAATACCGAACTTGACGCTCGTGTTTTCCCAGCTCAACTCGATGTTGACCGCACTCGTTTCAATATCCGAAAAACCGATCGTGAAAGTCTCGACAAACCCGTCGGTTTTTGAGGGCTTCACCTTAAACCGGAACGCGTCATTCTCGGGTTTGTAATTTTCGGCGTTCAACGCCCGAAGCGTGATGTTGTTGTGAATGATGATTGTCCAGTCATCCGGCCCGGGAATAGTGTAAAAAGCGTAAGTGCCTGCCTTCAAGGCATTGCCGGCGATCTTTACATCCTCTGAAAAGGTCAGTTTTGTAGAGGCGTTGGCGCCCGTGCGCCAGACTTCCCCAAACGGCACCAGACCGCCAAATATCTTTCGGCCCTTTGCACTCGGCCGCGAATAGGTCAGCTTGACCTCCGTAAGGGCAACCTCCTGTTTGACCTCGCTTAAAGGGCTCAACGTCGGTACATTTATCGAAGTTTGATTCTGCGCAAACGAAACGCCGCAACATAATGCAACTACTAGTGTAAGTATCGTAATTTTCATTGTTTTCTTTTTGTCTATTCTACTATTGCTTTAAGGCGAATGATCCACGAACTATCTCAACAGTCATTCCTGAAAGCGGTTTCCAATCAGTCTTAATCCCCGCTGGCCCGACGCTATCACGCACTTTCGCTCTGGAGCTCTTTTGCGACCTTCTGGACCTCGTCCAATACCCGCAGTAGGTTTCCGCTCCAGATCTTTTCGATCTGCTCTTTTGTATAACCGCGGCGAACCAGTTCGATCGTCACGTTGAGCGTTTCCGAGGCATCCTTCCAGCCCTCGATCCCGCCGCCGCCGTCAAAGTCGGAACTGATCCCTACGTGATCGATCCCCATCTTCTTGACCATGTAATCGATGTGGTCGACAAAGTCTTTGACATTCACCGGCGGCGCCGTTTCCTTCAGTTTTTCATTGACCTCATCCTCGATCTTCTTGCGAAGCGCCGACACCTTCTCAAAATACTCTTCGAGCTCCTTTTCGGACAATTTTTCGCGGGCCTCGTCACGGGACTCGTAAACCGTCAGTCCTTCCTTTTTGGCATGTCCCTTAAAGATCTCCTGAGCCGCGTCTTGTCTTTTCTTGGCTTTTTCGACATTTAGATAGCTGTTGAGGGCAACAGTCTGAACAACACCGCCGTTATTCTTGACCATCTCAAGCTGTTCGTCGCTCAGATTCCGGCTGTGATCGGCCAATGCCCTGGCCGAAGAATGAGAGGCGATGACGGGCGCTTTGGAAAGCTCGATCATCTGTTTGATCGCCGATTTCGAGGGATGCGAAATATCGACCATGATGCCCCATTTGTTCATCTCCGCGACGGCTTTTTTCCCAAGCTCGCTGAGGCCGTTGTGAATTGGTTTGTCCGGTTTTTCCGGTTTTTCTTCGGTATTCGAATCGGCCAACTGGCTGTGGCCGTTGTGTGCGAGGGACATATAGCGTGCACCGCGGTCGGCGAACTTTTTTATGTTGCTCAAATCGGTCCCGATCGGATACGCGTTTTCGACACCGATCATCGCGACGAGTTTACCGGATTTGTGAATCCGCCGGACGTCGTCGGATGTCTTTGCGAGTTCGATCTGTTCGGGAGCGTACTTGGTGACCAAACGGTCGATCGCATCGAATTTGTCGATCGCGTTCTCATAGGCCTTCTTATAGCCTTCCTCGTTTAGCTCGCCCTGCCCCGTGTAGACGATAAACCAGGCGACATCCAGTCCGCCCTTTTTCATTTTCGGAAGGGTTACCTGGCTGTCGAGATCTTTTGTGTAATTCTGATCGTCGGTAAAATTCTCGGTATCGATATCGTCATGCGTATCGAGTGTGATTACCTCTTCATGAATCTGCTTTGCGGTCGCGAGGATTTCCTCTTCGCTCATCTTGGGCTTCTCATCTGTTTTGGGCTGGTCGCATGCGACGATAAACAAGACTGTTATGACGAGAAGTGCCGACAGGATTCGTTTCATATATTTCTCCGCTGTGGTTCTTTATTTGAACTAGTCTAGTTTGTGCCGGCAAAACGGGCAAGAGCCGTGGAGCGCTGAGGCGTGTGGTTCGCGCTCAGTTGTGTGTCGCCTTCGCCTTAAACGGTAATTGATCCCTGACAATTGATAAATGATCTGCTACCGCTTCCGGCGCAGCATCAAAACAATCAGACCGGCGGCCAATCCTCCCAATGTCAGAAGCGCGGCGAGTAGGAAAGTTGTAGACTTCAGGAACCCGCCGCCCGAGTCATCCGCAAATTCCGCCTCGATATCGGCTTCGCGGTTCGCGAGCGCGAGGGCCGAGTACTTTCTCGTGTCCTTGAGAACGGTTTCGAGCCTGCTCTCGGCCTGGTTCTCGACGATGCCTCGAGCGATTTTTCCAAGCGTCGTCGTAAAGGCACCCGCCCTCGAACGGTTGAGAAACAATAAATAACTTTCGTCCCGCCCGTCTTCACCCTTGAAGCTAACGATCGATGTTTCGGCGAGGGACGAATCGAAATAGTGATTCGCGTAGATCTGTTTTGAAATCACAAAAGAAGCCGGGACCCGGCCCTCTTTCTCATGGTAGGTAATGTTTTGTGTAAAAATCACAACATTTTTGAGACCGATCTTGATCTTCGACCAATTGACCGTGTTCTCGATGCCCGGAGGCGCGTTATCGGGGAATTCGTCGAGGTATCTCATCAAACGCGGCGAGAATTCCGGCACCAAAATGACATCCTTGTGAAGGGCCGAGTATTCCGCAAAAAGGTTCACAGATTCGGGTTTGTCGTCGTAGTTAAATAGGGCCTCGTCGCCTTTTTCGGAATAATCGATCACGTATTCAAGAAGTATTTCCCGGACGAGTTTATCGACGCGCGCCCGGTAGTCGTCGGCATTCCAGTCGATTTCGTCCTGAAAACGCTTGATCACTTCGGCCGGAAAATTCCATTTGCAGCTCCCCACCCGGCAATTCTTAAGGTCATCGAGTTCCCTTTCCTCGATCGTCAGTCCTTTCAAATCCGAAATTGCGGGGGGATCGCCAAAAATCCCGTGCTCCTTCGAAGTCTTTCTTTCCTGTCGTTCGATGGTTCGGTGAAATGCGCGCAAAACGATTTCGTTAGAAGCCGGGACTTTTACGAGGCCGACGACGGCCACTTCGCGCTTGACGTTGGATTTCAGCGTCTTGATGACAATCTTGCGCTTCTCTACATTCGCAAAATCCTCCGGTTCGAAACCGGCGTTCTCGGCGAGCAGCACTTTTAGCCGCTCATAAGACGCTGTCTGGGCGCCCGCCGGTAATGCAGAGAGCCCAAAAATGAGAATCAAACACAATACTAAACTGAGCGCGTGTGCCTTCATACCTTTTTCCTTAGGAATAATAATAACCCAGCGCCCTATACCCAGGTCAAAATATTGTGACAGAACTGGCGCAAGAATCAGTTTCTGCCGCGCTCTCACAACCAAACGTATTTGGTGACAGGTTGCGGAACCGGCCGCGAATTGAGCGGATTTTTGCGCTATTGCCGCGCTGAAAACCCTGTCGGCCAAATCTATATCACGTTTTCTGATAATTGTTATAAGTATTTCGAATGCCTAGGCAACCTCCGGTCTTTAAACACAATCGAATTCCCCAAGTCGAACGATTAGACGACTTGCTTTGAACTGTTTGGCATCGTAATTCGCCTTCATTCCGCATTTCAGGCAAGAACCGCGGTTGAAATGCCGATCATACCCGATAAAGGAGAAAAAATGACCCTTGCACTAATCCTGATAAGTCTTTTTTGGCCAGTAAACACGCCCGCCGATTCCTGGGAGTGTTCGAACAACATCGAGATCACATGCGGCGCGGAAGGCTGCGTAGCCGCCGACCCGGGCGCGTTCACCCCGATGAGGGTAAGCTTCGACAGTCTCGGCGGGATGAGGGTTTGTGCCTACAGCGGCTGCTGGGAAGGCGCCGGAAAGATATTTGAGAATGCAGATTTCCTCGTGCTAACAGGTTCCCGTCTGAACTTCTCGGCAAAAGAACCGGCATCCTCAAACCAAGATGTCATGATCGCGCTGGATAAAAAGGACAATGTCGCGATGCTCAAAGCGGGCGGATTCTCACATCCGATTGTCTGCAAAAGGAATTGATCAAACGAAGCATGCCGGGCTCGATATTACGGTTGCGGCGAGACAATCTACGGAAACTGCGCCGTAGCGGTTCGCGGTGCGTCCGCAGGGTATGATAATTTTGGAGTCGGTACGAAGCGAGTTTCGAATCCCGCCCTCCTGTGTTGGTTCGACAGCTCGTTGGTTTAAGTGAAATCCAGCGTCTATTCGATGTTTTTCTTGTAAGAATGAGATTTGCACCGAACCTTGAGACGATGGACGCCCCGGCGATAGATATTCAGGAAATTGCCAAACAACATGATCTGGAAGTTCAGCGCGGCGAACGTTTCGAGTTCGGCGCCAACTGGCGGCGTTTTCTGGAACACCTCAACGAAGAGCGAATCCGAAAGGCCGAAGATTCCTTGTGCGCGATGCTTGAGACGAGGAGTCTTGAGGGAAAAACTTTCCTCGACATCGGTTCCGGAAGCGGCCTGTTTTCACTTGCCGCGCGAAGACTCGGAGCGAGGGTCCACTCCTTTGATTTCGACACGAATTCCTACGGCTGCACCAGGGAACTTCGACGCAGGTTTTACGAAAATGACGAATCGTGGGTGGTCGAACAGGGATCGGCATTGGACCGTGAATACATCGAATCGCTCGGCAAGTTTGATTATGTTTACTCGTGGGGCGTTTTGCATCACACGGGGAACATGATGGAAGCACTCGACAATGCGTCCGTCGCCGTCGCCGACAAAGGGATCCTCTTTATCGCGATCTATAATGACACCGGAAGCCAGTCGGAACGTTGGAAATGGATCAAAAAGACCTATTGCCGCCTCCCCGGAATCTTGAAAACACCCTTCGCGATCCTTTCGATACTACCGGACGAGGGAAAACGATTCGCTTCTTTTCTATTCAAATTAAAGCCCTTAGGGTACTTCAGGTATTGGAAAAACTACACAAACTCCCGCGGAATGAACCGCTGGCACGATATCATCGACTGGGTCGGCGGATACCCCTACGAAGCCGCGACGCCGGACCAGATCTTCGATTTCTACAAGGAGCGGGGTTTCCAGCTTACAAAATTGAAATGCGGCGGGGTCGGTCTCGGGTGCAACGAATTTGTGTTCAAAAAGAGTTGCGAGAGCGAAAGAGCCTAGCGAGCCCATGGAATTGATTGAGTCGATGAGCAAACCGTTCAAACCCGCGTGGCAAAAGGCGAGGGACCGCAGGAAGTTGGTCCGGATCGCCGCGTTTGCGGCGGTGTTGGTCGTCACTGGGTTGGCGGCAGGCTATCTATTGATCTACGGACTCAATTTGCCAAACTGGTTTAGCACCGCCGGCGACAGGCATCTCGCGTCTCCCTCAAAGACCGGGAAAACGATCAATGTGAAACGTGGCGAGAGTTTCCAGAAAGCCCTCGATATGGCTCTGCCTGGCGACACGATCCGGCTTGAAGCAGGTGCGACATTCAGCGGGGCGTTCGAATTGCCTTTCAAGGAAGGCAATCAGTTCATAACGATACGCTCCGCCGCGGACGATTCGAGACTTCCGCCGCCGGGTAAACGACTGGAGCCAAATAAATACGCTTTGAGCCTCGCAAAGCTGGAATCGAATGAAAAGGGCAGCCCCGTTATCGCCACTCAAAGGGGCGCACATCATTACCGTTTTTTCGGAATCGAGTTTTTGCCGACGATCGAGGGCTACTTCAACATCGTGCGGATCGGAAATGCGAGTGAGACCGGGATCGAGGACCTGCCGCACCATATCGAGTTTGACCGTGTTTATATACACGGCAGCGAGCGATTCGGGCAAAGGCGCGGGATCGCCGCCAACGGCCGCCACATAAGAATCGTTAACAGCCATATTTCAAACATCAAGAGAAAAGGTGAGGAAACCCAGGCAATTGCCGCCTGGGCAACCGATGGCCCGATCGTGATTGAAAACAACTACCTCGAGGCGGCCGGAATGTCGATACTCTTTGGAGGCGCGGATTCGCCCCTGCGTCTGACGCCGACGAACTGCGTTGTCCGTAATAACCGGATCAACAAGCGCCCCGAATGGAAGGGTCAGGGCTGGGTCGTCAAAAACTTTTTCGAAATCAAAAACGGGAAGAACATCAAAGTGCAGAACAACCTGATGACCAACAACTGGCTGATGGCGCAAGACGGCACCGCGGTTCTGTTTACCGTTCGCGAAGACAGCGGTGAGGGTGCATTTATCGAAAACATAGAGTTTTCGAACAACATCGTCCGAGGTTCGGGCAGCGCAGTGAATATTCTGGGTTCGGAGGGAAAGGGCGGCCGGAATCTCGTTATTCGAAACAACATTTTCGATGACATCAACAGTGAAAAATGGGGCGGCGACGGTTTTTTTCTAAAGGGCACCGATTGGGACGGCCTGGTCATCGAAAACAACACGATCATCCAGACCGGAAACATCACGAGTGCTTACGGGAAGCCGATCAGCGGTCTTATTTTCAGAAACAACATCGTCTTTAACAACGACTACGGTTTCTTCGGTGACGATTTTGGGGCCGGTCAGCGTGCGGTTGGCAGATATTTTCCCGGCGCGCAGATAGAAAATAACGTCATCATCGGCGGCGCTGCGTCGGATTACGGGAGGAGCAATTTCTATCCTGCCTCGTTTGCTAAATTGAGGCTCTCCGGAGCGGGCTATGCGCTTCCGCCGGGAAGTCCATACCTGAGAAGAGGATTCGGCGGCGGACAGGTTGGAGCCAACCTCGACCCCGGGACGGTCGGCGGCAACTAGATCGATCCGCCCTTACCAAAGACTGTTGCAAAGGGACGTCTGAGAGCGTTTCGAAGCAGGCCCTTCTGATCCTCATGTACGAGCCCCAGCCGGTTTACGATTAAGAGATAGACCGGGGCGTAAATCGCCAGACATATTCCCAGGTAGAAGCTTCCGCCAATCAAACCGATAAACTTTTCGAGTCCCAGAGGCTGCAGCGCCGTATCGGCAAGGTTGTTGCAAAACCCGAGCAGGGTCTCATTTGTAAACCAGTAAAAGAAAGCCAGGACGACCCCCGCGACTCCCGCCGCGATCACGGTCAGGCCGATATCCTTCAAAAGATACAATTGGTTCGTTTTTAGCTCGAGGATCTTCGCGACCTTGACGAACGTGACCGCCCTGTCCACGGCGATGCTCACCACAACGATCCAGATCATTCCCGTCAGATCGAAATACTGGATCCCAAACCAAAGCGCGGCGATCACCAGGGCGAGCAACACTATCCGGAACTTCAGAAGGAATCGGCCGACCTCGCCGTACGCTCTCGCGATCGGGTCAAGCATCACTATATAGATCGGTATGAGGAACAGATTGACGCGAAAGATCGGTATGCTGGCGGCGTATTCTTTTGTAAAGAGCGTCGTAATGAAGACGCTTGAGACAATCATCAGAAAAACGAAGATCGGCATGTATGCGAGCGCAAGTTTGTTCATCGCGCTGATCGTCGTATCGATGATCGCCTGTGTCCGGCCCTCGCTTTGAAACTCGCTCATCTTCGGGATCATCACGGAACTGACCGATTCAAACAGCATCGTGATCAGGGGAAACTCGAAGCAGCCATAGGCGTAGATCGCGAATCCGACCTCTCCAAAACGATATCCGACAAAGTAGTTGTGAATATCGGTCTGCATGATCCACAAAATACCGGCAAAGCCGAATGGCAACGCGTACACCGCCTGTTTTTTCAAAAACCCGGGATCGAAACTTCTCCAGAAGCCCCGGAAACGCGAGTTCAGATATGCGAGCAGAACGATGATCTGGAGTCCCGCCTGGACCATCGCCGCGTAGATGATCGATTCGACCGATGCAAATACAAATACGGCGCAGGTCATCAGAAGGGTTTTGGTAAACTGCGAGAGGATGATAAAGACGGTTGCGACCTTTGGTTCCTGGTTCGCGACGGCGACTATCTCGAGAAAAATACCAAAGATCCAAAGCCAGATGACGATGCCCGCGAGCGGTGCGAGGCGAGTGATTTCCTCACTGTTCAGCAGGCCGCCGATCAGTTCCGGGAAAAAGAAAAAAACCGCGAAAGCAATTCCGCCGGCCACGAAATTAAAAAGCAGAATGTTGAGGATAGTCCGCGAACGGTCTTCCTTCGAACGGGAAAGAAAATAGAAGACGCTGAGGCTAAAACCAAGAGGGAGTATGCCGACGGCGTTGACGATGATCTGGAAGATAAGCCGGTAGCTCCCGACCTCTTCTTTAGACAAGAATCTGACCACGAGCAGCGGGAGCAAAAAGGCGAAAAAATAGCCGACAAATTTTGCGAACAAAAGCCAGGTGCTTTGGTTGGTCAGGGAAGGCGTCTTTTTGATTACGTCGCTCAAGGTATTATCGTAGGTGACGGCCGCTTTTAAGATACAGTCTTTTGTTCCGCGACGACATCGTGCGGAACCGGTTTGTCGAGGACTTCGCGACACCAAAGTTCGAGGATCAAAGGCGCCCAGATCTTTAGTGCCTCGAGATTCCCATTCTCAAATCCGGATTTCATCTCGTCCATCACGCCGGCATCCAACAATCCCCTTTCATTTACGCTTTTTGAGGAAAGCGTGTCGAGATAGACTTCCCGCAAACCGCCTCTCAACCAGGATTCAAATGGCATTCCGAATCCACGTTTCGGCTTTTTGTCAAAATCCTTTGGCAGCATCTTCTTGCCGATATCGAGCAAAATTCTTTTTGCCCCTGTATCGCGGTATGAAAGCTCGCCCCCGAAATCGAGATCCCCTTCGGTCTTGATTTTTGACTCGTCCGGCAGTGACAATGCAGCATCGGCGACCAAAGGGTCGAGAAAAGGGACCCGAAGTTCCAGCGAATGAAACATCGAAACCGCGTCGCTGTCGCGAAGGAGCTGGTTGTTGTTATATCCGCGCAATGAAAGAGCGGAGACCCTTTCGATCGTCGAGCCGTGCGGGATCTCGTCGATTTCGCGCAAATCGAAGTACATCGATTTGCCGGCCTTCGCCTCGCGCCGCAATGGCGTCGCGATCAGACTCGCTGCGTCACTTGCATTCAAAAGCTGCCAGCTGTTCGCCCCGTAACGATCCAGAAATCCCCCGATATTCCTCAGCCTAAAGACCGCTTGGCCGAGCGCGCCTGGGATAAAGCGGTCGAAGAAGCGGTTTCGGAAGAATGAGGATGAAGATTCGCGTATTCGCGACGAGAAAGGGGATTCCGAATGCCGCTCGATGTCCTTTTGCATGAATATGAACCACGGATACCCGGCAAAGAGTTCGTCGCCGCCGTTGCCGGAAATCGCGACAGTGACTCCTTTTCTCGCCGCCATCGAAACAAAATACGTGTTTATTCCGTCCGACGACGGCTGGTCGAGCCCGAACGCAAATCTTTCGATATGATCCCTGACATCGTGTTCGGTGATTTTCACACGCGTGTGATCGGTTCCAAGGAACTCCGCCGTGATCGCGGCCTCCTCGCTTTCGTCGATGTCTGAACCCTTCCCGTCAAACCCGACCGAGAATGTCTTGATTCTCTCGCTCGAAGCCTCCGACATCATCGCGACCATCAGGGACGAATCGATCCCTCCACTCAGAAAGGCGCCGATCGGAACATCGCTGACCATCTGCAGTTTTACGGTTTCTTCGAGTATTGCTTCGATCTCGGCGACCTGCTCCTCATAGGGTGCATCGCGAAGTCCGGGGTGACGGTCGGTATCGAGCGACCAGTAACGTTCCGTTTTCGTCTTACCGTCTTCGACGATCATGCGGTGCGCCGGCATCAGCATTTTCACGCCCTTGATAATCGTCCTTGGCTGGCAAACCGATCCAAATGTCAAAAAGAGTCTCAACCCTTCCGGATCGATCGCAGGCTCGACAAGCCCGCTCGCCAGCAGCGTTTTTATCTCGGAAGCGAATACAAGCTTGTTTCCCGAATCTGCATAAAGCAGGGGTTTTATGCCAAACTGGTCCCGCGCCAGAAGCAGCCTTTCCCTTCCGAAGCCGCGACGCTTGTCGTAAATCGCGAGGGCGAACATACCGCGCATGCGTTTTAAGAAATCGTCCCCGTATTCGAGATACATCTTCAAGATGACCTCGGTGTCGGATTTAGACTTAAAACTGTGGCCCTTCGATTCGAGGATCGAACGCTCGGATCTGAAGTTATAGGTTTCGCCGTTATAGATGATCGAAACGCCCTCATCGGGGGTCGTCATCGGCTGGTGTCCGGCGTGTGTCGTGTCGAGGATTGCGAGCCGGGTCATTCCCAGCGAAATCTTCGAATCGAAATATGTCCCGTTATCATCAGGCCCGCGATGATACATCGCCGCGACCATACGGTCGACGGCGGGTTTGTCAGACTTACCCCAGATTCCGCAGATTCCACACATAGAAAATTCATCCAACCCTTGAACGCGTGCCGCTCATTGAGGTAGGCGATCAACCGGTCTTTTCTTCACCAAGCGCGATAAAGGAATACTCGCCCGACCGGAGTTTTCTGAAAAGGAAGAGTGCCAGCGCCGGCGATAGTTTTAAAAGAAGCCGCAGGAAAGAGAGTTTGG
>Ga0224497_10001061_pt1 | contig 18091 bp, 19 predicted proteins | sample SF_Jul11_sed_USG_4_FD_167970 | JGI IMG/M metagenome (GOLD analysis project Ga0224497, IMG submission 167970) | Sediment microbial communities from San Francisco Bay, California, United States - SF_Jul11_sed_USGS_13 | ecosystem: Environmental > Aquatic > Marine > Sediment | place: USA... | reverse complement strand
GCCGTACCCACGGGGGGTGCATCTGCCTATAATGGCGCGTTCCAGTCCCCGACAATCAGCAATGGATTTTTCACAGTGCCCCAACGAATCGAAGCCCTGAAACAATGGCTTCAGGACGAGCTCGCATTCAGGGATTACACCCTGAACCCGGCCTCGGCAGACGCCAGTTTTCGCCGTTACTTCCGGGTCGCCCATGAAGGCGCCAGTTTTATTGTCATGGATGCGCCGCCGGACAAGGAGGACAGCCGTCCCTATATCCGGGTGGCGCGCATGTTCTACGGCGTCGGTCTGAATGTGCCGGAGATCATCGACGACGACCTCGAACAGGGCTTTCTGCTGCTGTCGGACCTGGGTAGCCGGCTCTACCTTGATGCATTGAACGATGAAAGTGTCGATCGCCTGTACGGCGACGCCCTGGGCGCACTGGCGACCCTCCAGGCCTGCGCACCGGCAGCGGGTGTGCTGCCCGACTATGATCGCACCCTGCTGATGAGCGAGCTGGCCCTGTTCAGGGACTGGCTGATCGGTGAGCACCTGGGTATTGCATTGAGTGGCACGCAGGCAGCAATGCTGGACAGTGTCTTTGAAGTGCTTGCAGAAAATGCCCTCGTTCAACCGCAGGTTTGCGTGCACCGGGACTACCATTCGCGCAACCTGATGGTGACCGGGCAGAACAACCCGGGCATCCTCGACTTTCAGGACGCCGTGATCGGTCCGGTGACCTATGACCTGGTGTCATTGTTGCGCGACTGTTACATCAGCTGGCCGCGCGCACGGGTCGAGGACTGGGCGCTGGGCTATCAGGAACTGGCGCTGCAGTCCGGCATTCTGCGCATAGAGCATAAAGATCCGCAGCAATTCCTGCGCTGGTTTGACCTGATGGGTGTGCAGCGCCATCTCAAGGCCGCTGGTATCTTCACCCGCCTCAACCACCGTGATGGCAAGCCCGGCTATCTCGCCGATATCCCGCGCACACTGGGGTACGTGACCGATGTCGCCGCGCGCTACGAGGAGTTGACGGGGCTGGGCGAATTCATTATGCAGGACGTCATCGAACAGTTCGACTAGCTCCAGCCGTGGGGTTGCCGCGCACGCAAAAAACGTAAACGGGTTCAGGCGGGATGCTGCCGGCAGGCTGTCCAGCCGTGGGGCGGCAGGAGAAAAATAAGGGTTCCCGGCAGAATCGGCAGGTACCCGCCTGCCGGCAACCCCCTGGTGTTGCGGTCTGTATCCTACTGGGTGATCGGTGACAGGGTCAGTTCGACGCGGCGGTTCATCTGGCGGCCCTGGGCGGTGTCGTTGGAGGCAATCGGGCGTGATTCGCCGTAGCCCTCAACAATGACCCTCATGTCGCTGATGCCCTGGCTGCGCAGATACTGTGCCACACTGCCGGCGCGGCGTTCGGAGAGTTGCTGGTTGTAACTGTCCGCGCCGGTGCTGTCGGTGTGTCCCGCCACGATGATCACGGTCTTTTCGAATTCCTTCAGTACCAGTGCCACCGAGTTGAGGACATCGTAAAAGTTCGCGTTGATGTTGGCGCTGTCGGTCGCGAAGGTGATGTTGCCCGGCATATTCAGGATGATTTCATCGCCAATGCGGGTGACGCCCACGCCGGTGCCTTGAAGCTGGTCGCGCAGCTTCTTCTCCTGGACATCCATGTAATAACCGATGCCGCCACCGCCCAGTGCGCCGACCCCGGCGCCGATCAGGGCGCGCTTGCGGCGTTCCTTGGAGTCATCGCCGCTGATGGCGCCGACCACGGCGCCGGCGACGGCGCCGATGCCGGCGCCCTTGGTGGCCTTGCTGACCTGTTGTTCGCCGGTATAGGGATTGACGGTGGTGCAGCCGATGAGTCCGGTGATGATCGTGGCGAGGGCCGTGTGCTTGATGAGCTTTGCAGATTTCATGGTCTGGTTTTCCTTGAGAGAAAAATGATGTACCTGGCGGCATTATAATAGCGGTACGGGCGCCGGATAAAGCTAATGTTACACTTGCTTGCAATGGGGCGGGTGTGACACAGCTAACACTCGCCGGGTTTCAGGAACACTAAACGGGCCAGTCAATGAAAGCCATGATCCTTGCCGCCGGACGCGGTGAGCGGATGCGTCCCCTCACCGACCGTACCCCCAAGTCCTTGCTTCGCATCGGTGGCCAGACCCTCATCGAGCGTCATATCCACGGGCTGGCGCAGGCCGGTATCCGGGAGCTGGTGATCAACCATGCTCACCTCGGTGAGCAGCTGGTTGCGGCACTGGGCGATGGCCGGGCCTACGGTGTGGCCATCCATTATTCGGCTGAACCCGAGGGGGCGCTGGAGACCGGTGGCGGGATTTATAAGGCCCTGCCGTTGCTCGGGGACGAACCCTTCCTGGTGGTGAATACCGATATCTGGACCGATTTCCCGTTTGCGACCCTGCCAGCCAGTCCCGGGGGGTTGGCGCACCTGGTGCTGGTCGACAACCCGGAGCACCATGCAGGGGGCGATTTTGTATTGACCGACGGGCAGGTCACACAGCAGGGGCCCTGGCGACTGACTTTCAGCGGTATCGGCGTATACCGCAAGGAGCTGTTTACCGGCTGCACGCCGGGGGTCTTCCCGCTGGCCCCGTTACTACGCAAGGCCATGGACGCAGGCCAGGTCAGCGGCGAGCACTACACCGGCACCTGGTTTGATATCGGGACGCCAGAGCGGCTGGAGGCCGTCAACGAGGTTGTTATCAACAGGCAGTGAAGCCGCTCGAGAAACTCACTGCACAAGATCGCTGAGCGCATATGGGCCAGGAAATACGCGAGTCGCATTTTACCCCGGAGGACTTCGGCGCGTATGCCGAGGCGCTGCGGGTTGAGACTGCGCTGTTAGGCGAGTGGTTCAGGCAGGGGATCTTCTCGCCGCGTGACCGCATGGGCGGATTTGAGCTGGAGGCCTGGTTGATTGACAGTGCGGCCCGGCCGGCGGCCATCAACGAGCAATTCCTGGCGCGTCTCGACAACCCCATGGTGGTCCCCGAGCTGGCGCGCTTCAACGTGGAACTGAATGACTACCCGCAGCACCTGTGGGGTTCGGCACTCAGCCGCTTCGAGGCCAGCCTGGGCTCGACCTGGGAGCGCTGCCGGCGGGTGGCGGCAGAGCTGGATACGCGCCTGTTGATGATTGGTATCCTGCCCACCGTGCGGGAGTCCGAGCTCACCCAGGCCAACATGTCGGACATGAAGCGTTACCGGGCCCTCAACGAGCAGGTGCTGCGGCTGCGCGAGGGTAAACCACTGGCTCTCGATATTCACGGTCGCGAGCACCTCAAGACCGCGCATGAAAGCGTCATGCTGGAATCGGCCACCACGTCCTTCCAGTTGCACATCAAGGTGCATCCGCGCCATGCCCTGCGCGCCTACAATGCCTCGCTGGTCCTGTCCGCACCCATGGTGGCGCTGGCGGCCAACTCACCCTACCTGTTCGGTCACGATCTCTGGGACGAGACCCGAATACCACTGTTCGAGCAGTCGGTCTCCGTGGGTGGATTTGCCGGGGCCAGCCACGGTCCGATGCGGCGCGTGACCTTCGGTTCTGGCTATGTGCGCAACTCGATCTTCGAGTGTTTCACGGAAAACGAGCAACACTATCCCGTCTTGTTGCCCATGACGTTTAACGAGGGGCTGGAGCAGATGTCGCACCTGCGCCTGCACAACGGGACTATCTGGCGTTGGAACCGTCCCCTGATCGGTTTCGATTACGACGGGATACCACACCTACGCATCGAACACCGCGTCGTGCCCGGTGGGCCGAGCGTGGTAGACCTGATTGCCAACGCCGCGTTCTTTTTCGGGCTGAGCCAGGCGCTGATCGACGCCGAGATCCCCCCGGAGCAGCAGCTTCCCTTCGACCGGGCGCGCGACAATTTCTATACCGCCGCACGCCACAGCCTGGAGGCACCGGTAATCTGGCTGGATGGCAAAAAGGGGCCGATCCGCTCCCTGATCCTGGAGCAGCTGCTGCCGCTGGCACGGCGCGGGTTGGAGACGCTGGAGATCGATGTGATAGATATCGACAAATACCTCGCCATCATCGCGGCGCGGGTACGCAGCACCCAGACCGGGACGGCCTGGCAACGTGCCTATGTGGCCCGCCACGGGGTCGGTATGGAGGCGCTGACCGAGGCCTATTACCAGCGCCAGGAAGGGGGTCAGCCGGTCCATGAATGGAGCCTGAATCGAGCATGATCGAGGCAGATCATGTTATTTATAAACTATATATTGATATTTGATGCAATTGAAGACAGAAGCTATTCATGTTAAATGAACTCGAAACCCTCCCGGAGGGGCTGCTGGAGGCCGAGGTAGCCGAACTGGAAGCCTTGTTGGGTGGCCCAACCCTGATCCACCTCCAGGGCCGCCGTTCCGAGCCGCTGTTCGTCACCGTGCTCGCGCACGGCAATGAGGACACCGGCTTTTATGCCGTACAGGCCCTGCTGCGTGACTACCGGGAACGCGAGCTGCCGCGTTCCCTGTCGCTGCTCATCGGCAACGTGGCGGCGGCCCGCCAGGGGCTGCGCCGGTTGGATGACCAGCTGGATTACAACCGGATCTGGCCAGGGACCGAGCATGCCGATGCACCTGAGGTGCGGATGATGCGGCGGGTGGTGGACACGATGCGTGAGCGGCAGGTATTCGCCAGCATCGATGTGCATAACAACAGCGGCATCAATCCGCATTACGCCTGCATGAACCGCATCGATAACCAGTTCCTGCACCTGGCGTCCCTGTTCAGCCGTACTGTGGTGTATTTCATCCGGCCGCTGGGTGTGCAGTCGATGGCCATGTCACATCTCTGCCCGGCGGTCACCATCGAGTGCGGCAAGTCCAGCCATCAATACGGCGTGGAGCATGCCCGCGACTACATCGAGGCCTGCCTGAAACAGAATGAACTGTCGCAGGAACCGGTACCCTCCCACGATGTCGACCTGTACCACACGGTGGCCACGGTGAAGATCCCCGATCATGTCAGTTTCGGGTTTTCGGACGACAGCGCTGACCTGCGCCTGATCGATGGCATCGATCACCTGAATTTCAGGGAACTGCCGGCGGGCACCCAGCTGGGTTGGCTGCAAGGCGGCCACAGCCTGCAGCTGGACGTACGCGATGAAAACGGCAAGCCGGTGCAGGACCGCTATTTTGCGATCAACAAGAGCGCGCTTGTTACCACGCGGCCCTTCATGCCGTCCATGTTTACGCTGGACGAGAGGATTATCCGCCAGGACTGCCTGGGCTACCTGATGGAGCGGCTGCTCCCGGAAAGCGTTTGACTGCGTCAAGCCTGCAGGTGGAATGATGCGCCCCCGGCATGTGCTGCTGGCCTTGTCCGGACACGGCTACGGTCATCTCGCGCAGTGCGTCCCAGTCCTCAATGCCTTGCACGAGCGCTTGCCGGCACTCAGGCTGACGGTGATGAGCCAACTGCCGCGCCCCGTGCTGGCGGAACGGCTGGCGCCTGCGTTCACCCATCTGCGGCAGGCGACCGATCCGATTATGCGCATGCACAGTGCCTGGGAAGTGGACGTGGCGGCCTCGCTCAAGGTGTTTGATGAGTCCCACCGCGGCTGGGATGACGCCCTGCAGGCGGATGTCGAGCAGCTGCAGGCGCTGGCTCCCGACCTGCTGCTGGCCAATATTCCCTACCGCCTGCTGGCCGCGGCCGCTCAGGTCGGAGTCCCGGCAGTGGCGCTGTGTTCGCTCAATTGGGCAACGGTCCTGGCCGCCTATGCCGGCACCGGCCCGGAGCTGCGCCCGATCCTAGAGCAGATGTGGTCGGGCTACCGTGCCGCGGACGTGTTCCTGGCGCCACGGCCCGCGCTGCCGATGCCGGAGCTGGACAACTGCCGTGCCATCGGACCGATTGCGCGCCGGGGCCGGCGTTCCAGGCAGCTCTTGCGCACAGAACTCGGTGTGCCGCCTGAGACTCGGATCGTGCTGGTCGCGCTGGGCGGGATTGACTGTGCGTTACCGCTGGCGAACTGGCCGCGCATCAAGGGAGTGGCCTGGCTGTTTCCAACCACACCGGATGCGCCGCGCGCTGACTGGTTCGCTGCCAGTACCTCATCCCTGTCATTCATCGATGTACTGGCCTCGGCCGATGCGGTGCTGACCAAACCGGGTTACGGGACCTACGCCGAGGCGGTGTGCAACGCGGTGCCGTTACTGACACTGGCGCGCCCGGACTGGCCGGAGACACCGCACCTGAACGCCTGGGCGCGGCAGCACGGCTGCCTGGAAGAAATCAGCATCGCGCAATTCCAGTCCGGCGCCTTCGGTGCGGCGCTGGAACGCGTATGGCGGCAGCCGGTGCCCGAACCTCCCGTGCCGCAGGGCATTGAACAGGCCGTCGGCATCATGGCCGGGTATCTGGAAAGGTGATCCACACTGGAGTGGTTTTAGCATCCAGGTCGGGCTAGATGGATGGCGCTGTTGATCCAGCTCACCGCCGGCCGAAGCGCCCGGGAAATCGAACAGCTGGACGTCGACGAACTGTTCACCCGGCTGAGACTCGACGAGCATCTTTCGCCCAACCGCCACGTCGGTGTTTATGCCATCGTCGATCTGATGAAAAAGCAGGTACGCAAGCTCGAGAAAGACTCATTCCACGCAGCATAAAATCAGGCACATAATCGTCCCTGTTGATTTCAGCAGTTACTCGGTGTCGGTCTCCATAATTCCGGCAAGTGCGGCTTCATCCTCGAAGTCGTGCGTAAGGTCCTTGCTTGGTTCCTGTACAAGATTGCCCTGTATGTAATCGATGCTGTATTGCCAAAGCATAACGAGGCAGTGGGCATCATCTACATGTTCCGCGATACACAGTGTGTTGGTGCTCCGTGCGAGATCAACGATGGACTTTACCTTCTTCTGGTTGTCCCTACTGGACGCAAGATTATTGATCAGTGAACCGTCAATTTTCAGAAAATCTACGGACAGATACTTGATGATTTCAGGTTTATTGGCATATCCGAAATGTTCAATGGCCACCTTGCAGTCAAGGGCCTGCATGGCTTTTACAAATGCCTGTGTTTCTTGCAGCCTGTTTGTCGCAACCGATTCCGGTATTTCGAAAATGATGCTATCGCCCCTCAAATAATATTCTTTCAGCTGCAGGGTGATCCACTCCGGGAGTAGCGGATCAGCAAGTGTTTCGCCCGATAACTTGATGAAAAACGATGTATTTTCCTCTTCCTTGTGCATGTCAGCCAGTGTCTTGAAGGCCATCTGGATCACCCGCCGGTCAATGTCCATGATCAGGGGTGATTTTTCAGCCAGAGACAGGAACTGGCCGGGCAATATGACATGACCGTCCTCGTCGAGTACGCGCAGTAGTACCTCGTAGTGTCCGCCTGCCTTGCCGTTCAGGCTGATGACGGGCTGGTAGACCAGGTAAAACCGGTCCTCGTCAATCGTTTTTCTGACCATGTCATCCATTTTTTTCTCGATTTCACGGTCGATCTGCGCGTCTATGGTAGTGCTGTGGACATGGATCTGGTTCCCTCCGGATGTGCGGGCGAGTTCGCAGGCAAGATCGGCGCGCGAATGCGCATTCTGGGCATCCTTCATATGTTCGTTGATGACGCATATTCCGATACTGCATGTCGTGCTGACGGTGTGACCATTAATGGTCATGGAATGTTTTTCAATCTTGCCGCGCAGGGTCTCGGCGAGCTGATATGCACCTTCCTTGTAGCTGTAATTGTTCAGGACCGTAAACGTGTAGTCCCCAAACCGGGCTATTGTGTTTTCATGTCCGTAGATTTCCCATATCAGTCCGGTAATATCGCTAATCAGGGCGTCACTGGAGATAACGCCGATTTTCTCGCGAATTGTCTTGAAGTTATCAAGCAGGATAAACGTAACCGCCTGGAACATTCCGGATTTAACGCTGGTGGTAATGTTCTCATTCAGCACTTTCATGAAATACTGGCGATTATAAAGCCCTGTAATCATGTCATGGTGCATGAGCGTGTCCGTCGATGGCTTGTGTATTTTCCGCTCGCCGCTGGTACGTACCGTGATCTGGGTGCAGAGCTTGTTATGATATTTGACCGCGGAAAATTCCATGTCTACTTCGGCTGGCTCTGCATCATTCTGTATCAGCTTGACCTTGAGCTTTGTAATATCATGGCTGGCGAACGGATTACGCAGTAACTTCGTGAGAACTACATTATGGTGCAGATCAATCCAGTTCAGCAGGGGAGTGCCAATGATCTCATTATCGTCATCAAAGCCAAGCAGGTTGCTGTATGACCGGTTGGCATAGATATGAATCCCCTCGTGGATATATGCAATGGCGTTGCGGCAGTCTTCCGTCAGGTCAATGCAGCGGGCATCCCTTTCTCTCAGGGTGTTTTCAAGTTCGTTGATCCTGTGCTGCAGCTGGATTAGCTCGAACTCATTCTCAAGGCGATCAACTCTGCGATGCAACAAGGCAGACCGGAGCTCCTTTTTGACAGTTCGTAGCAACCTCTCCGACTGTCTATTCTGGACAACGGCTGTCGCACCACAATTTTCAGCGGCTGTAACGCTGCGTTTCGTCAGCTTGTTGGTAATCACGATCAGTGGAATTTCAGCGGAATCCTGTGTGAGGAGGGCAGTCACGGATTCCAGGCCGGGCATATTTTCGCCCATGCCGTACAGAACGATATCCGGTTTCGAGGTGAGCAGCTGGTCTGCCAGCTGCTCGATGCTATCCGACTGCACCGACTGAACTGAATATCCTGCCTTTACCAGGACGGCGGCTTGTGCCTTGTATCTGTCCTTTAGGCCTTCAATTATTAGGACATGATGCGATTCCATTTTTTCCCGGACCGACCCCATTTGACCGTATCGTTACATGCCTGCCATGCCCCAGCACCGGACCGGCAATGCACAACTACCTCTGATTACCCATTTTTCGGCAATAACGGGCGAGTCTTGAGAACTTAAAAAGGTACAGACAGGATAAATGGGGGCGTATTCGTCCTGATTGCCGATCGTGGCGCCGCTTGAGACAAATTCCAGTATATCCCTGGGGCGGGGTAGGCAGGTCCCGGTTGTTCAGGCCTGATGTGCTCTGGCTGCGGTTATTGCTCCAATCGGCAGCCGGATCAGCACGCTCAGACCACCCTCGGGCCGGTTTCGCGCCTCAATCGAACCGCCATGCAGGCCAACTGCCCGGTCGGCAATCGCCAGTCCCAGCCCGTAGCCGCCACTCTCACGGTCACGTGCCTCGCCGGCACGTACGAACGGCTCGAACAGGCGCGGCAAAAGATCCTCCGCTATGCCTGGCCCGTGATCACGCACTTCGATCAGCACAGAATCCACGCGCCCGGGATCGGGTATCAGGCTCAATTCCACAGTCGTATTCGGCCCGGTATAACGCAGCGCATTGCGTACCACGTTCTCCAGCGCGCTGTGCAACAGGGTCTCAATGCCCTGTAGTTCAACCGGATAGGATTCTGTCACCACGACCTTGCAATTGCGTGGCCCGGCCTCGAACGCGGCGTCGGCGGCAACCGTGTCCAGCAGTTCCACCAGATTGACCGGGCCCTTGCCGGGCGCGTACTCCCGGGATTCCATGCGCGACAGTGACAGGATCTGGCCGATCAACTCGTCCAGGCGCTCGGCCTCGCGCTCGATGCGCTCGAGATCCTGGTGTACCCCGATGCCCGCCTTTTTTTGTGCAAGGCCGAGCGCCAGATGCAGCCGCGCCAGGGGCGAGCGCAACTCGTGCGAGACATCGCTCAATAACTGTTGTTGTGCCTGCACCAGGGCCTGCACGCGTTCCGCCATATGATCGAAGTCCCTCGCCAGGTCGGCGATTTCGTCCTTGCGCCGGCCGACGGCGGGCCCGATACGCTGATCGAGGTCACCCAGGGCGAACTGCTGTGTGGCACGGCTCAGGCGGCGGATGGGTGCGGACAAATAACGCGCAAGAAAGAAACACACCAGGGCACTGATGGCACCGGCCAGGAACAATGGCATCAACATGGCTTGCGGACGCCGCAACACGCGTCCAAGGGTAAGGCTCTGGTAGTCAGGTATCAGCCGATAGGTAGTGCCGTCATCCAGATGTATCAGCGGGCGGGAACGGGTCACTTCAGCTCCACGGGTATGATCGGGCAAGCGCTTATGGCGCTGGATGCGCGCCTCGATGCGTGCTGGAACCGGGCGTTCCAGCAGATCCGCGCCCGTACCATCAATCAATAACAGGGGGACCGCCCGGCGCCGGTCGATTTGTCTTAACCAGATTTTGAGGCCCTCGATCCCGCCACGATCCGCCGCGGCCTGCCCCTCGGTTACCAGTTCCAGCATGCGTTGCTGCGGTGACTGTTGCTGATGCTGCGCACGCGTTCGTTCCAGGAAATGCGAGGTTGTCCAGACAGTGGCCACAACAAACAGGATGAGTGCCGTCCAGAAGGAGAAGAAAAATTTCCAGAACAAGCTGTGCATGATTCCCGCTTTCAGGTCACCGTATACAGAAAACCCACGCCGCGCACCGTCTGGATACGCTCGGAATCGTCACCCAGCGGTCCCAGTTTCCTGCGCAGGTTACTCACATGCATGTCGAGGCTGCGGTCATAACGGGTCAGTTCTCGGTCCAGCGCGCGTTCGGACAGTTCCGCCTTCGAAACCACCTGTCCGGCGGAGCGCAGCAAGACTTCAAGCACACTGTATTCCGTGCTGGTGAGGGCGACTGCCTCACCGTTACGCAACACACTGCGCGCGCCGGGCTGGAGTTCGATGTCGCCCAGCTGCAGCCGTTCGCTGTCTGTCTCGCGACTTGCATCGACCACATTCGCAGCCCGGCGCAGGATAGCGCGGATGCGCGCCACCAGTACGCGTGGATTGCAGGGTTTGGTCAGATAATCGTCAGCGCCCAGTTCCAGGCCAACGATACTGTCGACATCATCACCCCGCGCAGTGAGCATCAGCACGGGTGTATTACTGTGCACGCGCAATTCACGCAGCACATCGAAGCCGTTGCGACGCGGCATCATGATATCCAGCACCACGAGGTCGTATACATCTGCCAGTGCCATTTGCAGCGCCGTGTCACCATCGTGTGCCATGTCTACCCGGAAATTTTCGCCCTCCAGGTATTCCTGCAGCATGCTGCAGAGTTCGGTGTCGTCATCGACAACCAGCAGTCGGTTCATACCGGGTTCTTCTTTCATGGCATCCACAGGCGAGGTTAATCAGGGCCTCTCTGGTATTTATAACAGATGTTGCCACATCCCGGCGCTGCCGAAACAGCCAGTAAAACGAATCTTTACACAGCTTTACATAAACTTACCCGGTTTTACCTAGCCTGCATCACTTCTTTACAGGCACCCGTACTACACTAGGTACTCAATAACAACACTATCCAGCTGACAGGAGAAGACCATGCAACAATCGATTCTTGCCTTATTGACAGCCGGCGTCATTGCCATGAGTACAGTCACGGTTCCGGCACAGGCCGAATCGCGCGATTACCGGCGTGATCAGCACCGCGATTCTCAGCAAGACCGCCGCAGTGACCAGCGGCGCGATTATCGGCAAGACCACCGTGGTGACCAGCGGCGCGATTCTCGGCAAGACCACCGTGGTGACCAGCGGCGCGATTATCGACACGACCGCCGCAGTGACCAGCGGCGCGATTATCGCAAGCATGAAAAATCACGCTCTATGAAATCACCCATTATTCATCACGGTGACAGGCACAACATCCCGCGTCACCGCATCCGGCGACACCGTGATATCGTGGTCGTGCGCCCCTTTGGCCATTTGTATCACGGCTATGGCCACTACTTCCAGGACGATGATGCCTACAAGTGGCTGGCGTTCACCGCCATCGCCGTGAAGTTGCTGGACAACCTCAATGAGCAGCAACAGCGCGAGCACGAAGCCGCACAGGTACGTGCCACGACGGCACCGATAGGTGAGACCATTTACTGGCACGAAGGTAACGCATCCGGGTATGTGACTGCTACCCGTGAAGGCTCCAGCAGTGCCGGACGTTATTGCCGCGAGTTTCAGCATGAGGTCACCATCGGCGGCCAAAGGGAGAAGACCTACGGCACCGCCTGCCGCCAGCCTGACGGCAGCTGGGAATTGATCTCCACCGGTCAGTAATCCCGTTTCCTTCTATCTCCAAGCCAAGAGGACATTGACACCATGCAAAAGCTCACCACTACACTATTGATCAGCACACTGACCGTTGGGGGTCTGGCGATTGCCGGGACCACCATGGCCCGCCATGGCGACGGCTCTGGCCACTGTGGTGCACGCAGCATGCAAGGCAAGATGCACGGCCCCGGCAAGACGGCCGGCATCGGTCATGCAGGCAAGAGAATTGCCGCCATCATACAGCTTGAGAAAAGCCTGGATCTCAGCAAGGAACAACGTACCGCTGTACGTGAAATCATGAAAAAGGCGCGGATGGCCGGACGCGTCCATCGCGACATACTTATTGAAAACCGCCTGGCCCTGCACGACCTGATGGAAGCAGAGGATTTCAACGAGCAGGAAACACGCAGGCTTGCAGAAATTCAGGCCGATAATAAGGCCGAACTGATGCTGCTGCATGCCAGGACACGTGCCGATATCCGTGCACAACTCACCGATACGCAACGTGAAAAACTGTCCGAGTTACGCCAGGACCGCGGTTTTGGATACGGTTTCGGCCACCACTTGTAATTGACCCCTTGCTGCGGCCGGCATTGCTCCGCCGCCGGCCGTAGTATTAAAGGTGTCAGTATCACCTAAAGTTGATGTGTGGTGATTTAGAAGGGTACTGACCCTTTTTATTTATTATTCAATCTTCCTGGGCCAGGCTCTTGATGATATACCCGCCTGATTTCTCGTCCGGCAACAGGGTGATCAATTTGCGCGCCTGGGCCTCTTCCAGTAACTGGCCGAATGTGCGGAACCCATGATAGGTTTCGTTAAATCCCGGCTTGCGGCGTTTCAGGGTTTGCTTGACCATCGAGCCCCACACTTTCTCCTCTTCGCCGCGTTCCTTGAACAGGGCCTCGATGGTCTCCATTACCAGGTCCACGGCATCCTGCTGCTTGTCGTCCTCGGTCTTCGCGACACTTTCTTGCCCGCCTTCTTCGCGACAGACTTGCGCCGGGTGCGACGTGGCTTGCTGGACTCGCGCACCAGGTCATCATAGAAGATGAACTCGTCACAGTTGGCAATTAGCAGGTCGGAAGTGGCATTCTTCACTCCGACGCCGATGACCACTTTGTTGTTTTCACGTAGCTTGCTTACCAGCGGTGAGAAATCCGAATCACCGCTGATGACGACAAAGGTGTCGACATGCAGCTTGGTATAGCAGAGATCCAGAGCATCGACGACCATGCGGATATCAGCGGAGTTCTTGCCTGATTGACGTACATGGGGAATCTCGATCATCTCAAAGGCCGCTTCATGCATGGCAGCCTTGAACTCCTTGTAACGATCCCAGTCGCAGTAGGCTTTCTTGACGACAATGTTGCCCTTGAGCAGCAAGCGCTCCAGCACCTTCTGGATGTCAAAGGCAGAATATTTTGCGTCGCGAACACCGAGGGCAACATTTTCGAAGTCGCAGAACAGCGCCATGCTTTTGGTTTCGGAATTTTCGTTCATTCATGTTCCTTTTTCTTGGTACGTGGTGCGCAATACACCTGAACCCCTATCGGGTGTCGTGCAACAGACCCACTCTGTTGCATCGGTCTACTGTATTAACCGTTGAGCATCACCTGGCCAGAAATCTTTTGCATTCCTGAAGCCATTGGTACAAATACAAGTCTGCAGGCTCCCGTGGGAGCTGTTAATTACAGGTTAAGATCATGGTTACGAGCAATAACCGTCGCGCTACTCGAGCGCAGGTGAATAATTGTACGAGTTTACCCTACGGCGGACTTACAGAGGACTAAAACGAAATCCAGGCCAGGCAGAGTGGTTGTATTTAGCCTATCCCATTTATATATAGTGGTGGCTACGGGTGGACTTGAAACACCGACCCCATTCATACACCTAATTTTGAGTATTTCTTTCACTACCAGTGGGCTGACCGCGTTATGGCGCCACTGCTCCAATTATATGGCTGATGCTATCTGTCGCAGCAAAAAAAAGCCCCGCTCTAAAGCGGGGCTTTTTTCTAGACTAGGATCGTCTTATTGCGGAACAACGTTTACCGCGCTAGGGCCCTTGGGTCCGCGCTCACTATCGTAAGTCACGGTCTGCCCTTCGGCCAGTGATTTGAAACCACTGCCCTGGATGGCGGAATGATGTACGAACACATCGTCGCTACCGTCCGAAGGAGCAATAAATCCAAAACCCTTGCTATCGTTGAACCACTTAACTGTACCTGTAGCCATTCTGGTTACCTCTATGTTTAATGAACAATGTATTAGCGTGCAGGTTACTGTTGAGAAATTACGGGAGACATGACGCATGACGCACTACACTGCGAGGAACTACCGGAACTGCTACGAGACAAAAACTGCAACACGGGCCAACTTATACCATAAAAAACTAATAAGCCACAAGAAAAGGGGACAGATTTATTTTCTACGGAATGTGCGTAACGGGTCGAAAGTACGCGTTCAGCCAGCCCCGATAGAGATCATCGAAAAGTGGCGGCACCCAGGGGCAGTGTTGCTAATTAGTATATGTAAATCAATACGATATGAAATCAGCAAGGCACCGTCCATTTCAATACTGAGCTAACGCACGGTGCCAAATCAAAAATCAGATGGTGAAGGCGCCATCCGTTTATATATTAGCCTGGACTGAAGGACCAGGTTCGACTGCGGATTCGTTAGAAAAATCGGCCCTATAACTCGCATTTCACCAACCAGCTGAGCACAGGTTTATCAAACATGTTGGGAATTAACAACGCCCCTTTTTTGCCTGGCCGGGCGGACAAAAGTGGGAACCAGGATGTCCTCCATGAGGATGATAATTATCATAATGCGGTTTGCTAGACGGGGTGCCATGATGTGGTTCCTCGCCAGTGGTGACCGCAGCTCCGACTGCCCCACCTAGTGCTCCGCCGATAATCGCACCATCGCGACCGCCGATCTCATTGCCAATTGCCGCGCCAGCACCACCGCCGATGGCACCACCAATTGCCGCGTCCAGGGTGGAACTGTCTGCGTTCGCTTCAATTACCACCATTGTAAACACTAAAACCAGATATCGTATATTCATGGCGATCACATAGTCCTGTAAATAGTAGACAAGTATCCATAATTGTCGCCACTTGCCATTAAAACTTTTGTGACCGTGATCACATTCTGTATGTTCGTAAACAGTTTCGGACTCCAATGGTCGATCAAAGCAGTCACCCATCTACTTACAATGAACCTCGCTACAAGGGATAACGATGTAGCATTACGTTAGTACTAAAAACTGTGGGTAGGCACTGGGCCTGTGGGATTGATGGAAATGGGGTTGGCGGTGAATGTTATCGAGTGTTGACCACGAGTATATTTGACATCGCAGGAGCGCCTTGCAGGCGCGATTCTTCAATGTTACGGGATCGCGGCTGTAAGCCGCTTACATAGATGATAGTTGTGAATGCATCCAGGTAATTAATTCCTCGGTAGTTTCCCAGTCGATACAACCGTCAGTCACGGAAACGCCATATTTCAGTCTTGATACATCGTCAGGTATCGGCTGGCGCCCGGCATTGATATTGCTCTCGATCATCAGACCGATGATGGAGCGGTTACCCGCCAGGATCTGGCGGGTGACATCTTTTGCAACGCCCGGTTGCAGGTTCGGATCCTTGCAGGAGTTATCATGGCTGCAATCGACCATGATGTATGGACAGACATCCGCAGCACGGAGTTGCGCCTCGCAGCGGGCGATATTTTCAGCATCGTAATTAGGTTGGCCGTTGCCACCGCGTAGTACGATATGCCCGTATTTGTTACCTGTGGTTTCCACCATGGACACATGTCCCCCGGCATCGATGCCAAGGAAGCTGTGCGGGTGGCTGACCGATTTCAGCGCATTGATGGCGATGTTGAAGCCGCCATCGGTGCCGTTTTTGAAGCCAACGGCACAGGACAGTCCGCTTGACATGACACGATGTGTTTGTGACTCGGTGGTGCGTGCTCCGATAGCCGACCAGGAAATCAGATCCTGCAGGTACTGCGGTGAAATCGGGTCGAGTGCCTCGGTGGCCAGCGGCAGACCGAGCTCGGCCAGGTCCAGCAGCAGGCGCCGTGCAATGTGCAGCCCTTCCTCGATTTCGAACGAGCCGTTCATGTGCGGGTCGTTTATCAGTCCCTTCCAGCCAATAGTGCTGCGCGGTTTCTCGAAATAAACCCGCATTACCAGGTACAGCGTGTCACTGACCTGGTCTGCGAGTTTGCGCAGATGCACGCCATACTCGATAGCGGCTTTCGGGTCGTGTATGGAGCAGGGGCCTACCACGATCATGTGGCGTGCATCCTTGCGATCGAGAATATCCCGGATGACGCTACGGCTGTTGATTACCGTTTCGGCGACCTGCTGCGTAATCGGCAGCTTGTGTTTAAGATCATGGGGTGTAATCAGCCTGTTGCAGTTGCTGATATTGATATCTTCAATGCGTTTATCAGTCATGGTTGTTGCAGTATCAAGCGCGGTGTGTCCGGCAGGAAAGTGGCAGATAATACCAGAGTACCGAAACAGAAATACATGATTGGCTGGCCCTTACGGGTCCCTGCAGGGTGCGGGGGGTACCGGTGGGTCAGCAACCAGGGGGATGCTGGTGCGCGATATGTACAACAGCTATCGTGCGCTGGAGCCACAGAATGACCGCTTAAAGTACCGACCCAAATACGACATTCGCGAGCGGAAAGGAAGATTGAAAAGACGCAAAGCCTGTGCGCAGACACCAGGATGTGCGAATGGCTCAACCTGGCGATGTGTTTATTAGCTTGAGCCAGTGACTTTCAGGGTAGCGACAAGCTATTAAAATCGCCTATTGTTCTTTGGTACGAGTTCCAGCCGACTTATTCTTGTTTCTGATTCTGCTCAATGCCTCACATAAGGTGGGATGTAAGGTGACTTCACTGATAGGAATCCACTCCACTGAGATATTGTTCAGACGGCGGTCAGGCCGCACACGGTGGTCATAAGGTAGTTTCTGCTCCTGAATGCGCCGGTCAGTTATCTTTCTGCGACCTACGCTGGCACTCAATCTTTTTTTGAAAACTCCCACAACCGATTACCTCATTTGTACAGATATGCCCAACACTACAGGATATGCGGGATGTGTGGTGGCTTTGTTCTTGTACCAGTGGAGCATACTTGCCAGTAATTTAATCATAATGACAAGCACGGTATCTTTAGATTGGGCACTGGTCCAAGCGGACATTAAAAACCCCGTCACAAGGAAGGGAATTTAAAACAATTATAAACTATGTAGCAAGAATTTACCTCAGGAAAGGCACGGACCAATGAATGTATTGTTTTTATGCACCGGCAATTCCTGCCGTTCACAGATGGCAGAAGGCTGGGCGCGTCAACTCGATGACGGTTCGCTGCAGGTGCAGTCGGCCGGTATCGAATCTCATGGCAAGAACCCGCGCGCAATTGCGGTTATGCAGGAGGTGGGTGTCGATATTTCCGGCCAGGCCTCCACCAAACTCACCAATGAAATGCTGAAATGGGCAGATTACGTCGTGACCGTCTGCGCTCATGCCGATGAACATTGCCCGGTGTTACCCGCAGGGACGGCTAAGGAGCACTGGCCGCTCGATGATCCGGCCAAAGCCGGAGGTTCAGAGGAAGACATTATGGCGGTGTTCAGAGAAAGCCGTGACGACATCCGGCAGCGGGTCGTGGACTTGATCGGGCGTCTGGCGAATGGGCGCGGGAAAGAGAAACTATGAGTAGGAAAAAGACCAGGAGCAGTGAAATGGGCCTGTTCGAACGCTTACTCACCCTCTGGGTCGCGCTGTGCATCGTCGCCGGTATCGGTTTGGGTCAGCTGTTCCCGAACATCTTCCAGGCAGTGGGAAGCGTCGAGGCAGCCCACATCAATCTGCCGGTGGCGGTACTTGTCTGGCTGATGATCATCCCCATGCTGCTAAAGATAGACCTGAAAGCCCTC
>Ga0224497_10001060_pt1 | contig 18102 bp, 17 predicted proteins | sample SF_Jul11_sed_USG_4_FD_167970 | JGI IMG/M metagenome (GOLD analysis project Ga0224497, IMG submission 167970) | Sediment microbial communities from San Francisco Bay, California, United States - SF_Jul11_sed_USGS_13 | ecosystem: Environmental > Aquatic > Marine > Sediment | place: USA... | reverse complement strand
CCGTCTTCACGAGTGTAGCCGCTCCTCCTTGAGACTCAATCTCAGCCACTAGCGCAGCCAGCTCCTCTTCCCGGCGAGCGGCGACCACAACCTTGGCACCATTTGCGGCGAAGGCTAACGCGGTTGCGCGACCGATCCCGCTGCTCGCTCCAGTAACTAGAGCGACCTTGTTACTCATATTAGACATCTATAACCCCTCAATTATTTTGGTTGGATTGATGTACTTAGGCATAGCTAACAAGAGTACGTTCGCAAAACCGAGAATAACATCCCTAACAGGTGGCCCTTGGCGCATGGCCGCTTTGGCCGTTCTGAGACGCTCGCTAGGAAGCCGACCGAAGGGCTGCTTCACATCGCATACCAGCGGTTCGAAAAATCTGACGTAATATGACGGCTTGTGAACCCGAAGCGGTCAATTATATTTCGTCTCATAAAGGTCCCGATTATGCTAGTGATTGACCCGGGTGTACTCGGATTTGACACGGAGGTACTCAGATGAAATGTATCTTGTTGGTCGCGGTTGGACTGACGGCGGCCTTCTCACCTGCGGACGCTGAATCACCGTATGAAGGTCAAGAGCTTCGCTCGATCAAGTCAATTTCGCCGAAAGAAATTGAGGCGCTGAAAAATGGTGAAGGCATGGGCTTCGCGAAGCTCGCAGAGTTGAACCATTTTCCGGGTCCCAAACACGTCCTGGATTTGGCGCAAGAGCTTGATTTAACGCCGGTCCAGTTGGCGGAGACAGAATTGCTTTTCGCCGCTATGCAGTCCGATGCAAGAGTACTCGGCCACGAATTGCTTGAAGCGGAAGCGGCCCTTGATCGCGCCTTTGCGGAGAATGAGATCGATTCCGAGAGTTTGGAAGACGCATTACTCAAGATTGGCGAAATAGGCGCACGACTGAGATTTGTCCATTTAGACGCGCATTTGCGCCAGAAACACTTGCTTACTGCGGTACAGATTGATTTGTACGACGAGTCTCGTGGCTATGGGCGGAAAGATCTTGACCATGCAGGGCATTCTCTGCACCACGAATAGCTCACAAACGTAACGGCCGCAGTTAGACTGACCCACAGCAGACGTTAAGGTCTAGGTGAGACGATAAACCATCGGCTAACTGCGGAGCTGAAGAAGAATGGCGATAAACGATGAGCTATTTGCATTTGGAAGCTTCTTCATATTGTTTCGGTAGTTGTTTTTCTGGGAAACATCACAACCGGATTGTTCTGGGCTGCCCGCGCCCGCAAGAGCCGCAACCTCGATCAGATAGCGTCCACATTCGAGATCATCATTCTGAGTGACAGGTGGTTAACTGTTCCTGGCGTAATCGAGATTCTTGTCAGCGGTATTGCAGGAGCCGTGGTTGGCAAACTACCTATCCTGAGCACTGGCTGGATTCTTTGGCCGGTTCTGCTTTTCCTGACTTCGGGTCTGGTTTTTAGTGCCTGGATCGGACCACTGCAACGGAAGATTTTGACATTGGCACGATCAGCCGGCGCTTCCGAGCGATCCTGGACGGCGTATTGCAAGCTGTACAAGAGCTGGGAGCTATGGGGCCTCGCGGCTCTGCTAACGCCCCAAGTCGCCCTGGTAATCATGGTGTTGAAGCCGACGCTTCCCGCCATGTGACGCGAGGTCGCCATCGCACAAGTTTCGGTAGGTCTGATCCATACTGCGACTTAGGCCATACTCGATAATTAAGTGTCAGCATCGACCGGTTCACAGCAGTACCGCAGCTAATCGCAGAGATCGGATACTTGGACGCACGGAGCCAGTAGCGGCCATTTCGAACGGCTGGATCTGGCCGAATCCAGCCGTTGGCCGAGGGTGCCGCGAACGGCTGGTATCGGTGAAAGCAGACGTTGATTCGCTAGGACTCTGCGGAAACGTCGCCGACCTGGTGCAGGCCCTGATCAATGGTGTCTATGAGCCTCCCGCAATCCAGAATCGGGCCAAGCGGGATGTTTCGACAGTTGGCGCCTTGATCAATCCCCGATTGAACTACGGCTACAGGCGTCGACTTGTAGCCAAACTTGAGCCCGAATCACCTAACCCCTTGGCGCATGAGGCAAAAGAAACTAATGCCCATGCAGACAAAAAGGTTGCTAGTTTTCTCTTTATTTTTAGACATTTATAAAGTTTTATTAAATTACTTTCGATAGTCGCATTAGTCCCGTTCAATGGCCGACACGAGCAAGGGCTGCATTCTTGCAGATTGCGATGCGCGACGAAACCGCGAGCGTATTTTGTGCTGAAGGACGCGGAGACATATTGGATAATGCAGCCCTGAATTCGCCGGTTTCTGGACAAAACCATCGTGCCTTCGAACACCGCACCGCTAGCCGGCATCCGCGTATTGGAGATCGCCCGAGTTCTTGCCGGTCCCTGGGCAGGCCAGGTCTTGGCGGATCTGGGCGCCGATGTCATCAAGATCGAGAGCCCCGAGGGCGATGACACGAGACGCTGGGGGCCACCGTTCATTGACAACCCTGATGGCACGCGGGACGCCGCGTATTTTCATGCGACCAATCGTGGCAAACGATCCGTCGCCATCGACTTCTCATTGCCCGAAGGCGCCGCCGAAGTGCGCAGACTTGCGGCTGACGCTGACGTATTGATCGAAAATTTCAAAGTCGGCTGCCTCGAGAAGTACGGCCTGGACTACGCCAGTCTCGCCGCACTCAATCCAAAGCTGATCTACTGCTCGATCACGGGTTTCGGTCAGGACGGCCCCTACGCGCTCCGTCCTGGCTACGACTTCATGATCCAGGGCATGAGCGGCATCATGGACCTGACTGGCGACCCTGAAGGCGAGCCGCAAAAGATGGGTGTGGCATTTGCCGATATCTTTACAGGCCTTTACGGCGTGATCGCGATTCAAGCCGCGCTGGCGCAACGCGTTGGAACTGGCCGCGGACAACACATCGATATGGCGTTGCTCGATTGCATGGTGGGCGTACTCGCCAATCAGGGTCTGAATTTCCTGGCTTCGGGGCAATCGCCCAAGCGGCTGGGCAATGCGCACCCGAACATCGTTCCCTACGAAGCCTGCCCTGCGAGCGACGGCTGGTTCATACTCGCTGTAGGCAATGACAGGCAATTCCGCGACTTCTGTCGCCTCATCGGACTTTCGGCGTTGCCCGAAGACGAGCGCTACGCGTCGAATTCAAGTCGCATCGAGAATCGCGATTCTCTGAGTGAGCGCATCGCGCTCGCAACGAAGCACTGGCGCCGTGATGAATTACTTGCCGCGCTCGAACAGGCGGGCGTGCCGGCCGGCCCGATAAACTCGGTCGCACAGGCGTTCGCGGATCCGCAGACCCGGTTTCGGGAAATGCAACTGCTGCTCACGCGTGCGATCGATGGCGCCGGGTTACCCGGTGTACGAACGCCGATTCGATTTAGTGACAGTAGCCTTTGCCTGGATCGGCCGGCGCCGCTTCACGGCGCAGACGAACCGAAGTGGCGGTGAGAAAACCCGGCAAAACCTCGTTATTAGTGTGATCACCCTAGAGTTGCGACCTACGATAAGACGATGGAGCACAAGCAAACCACGTAGGAGAGCAGCATGACAGCAACAAAATCCAAGTCAAAACAGGGTGTTAACAAGCTACGTCCTGCCGACGTCGCCGATCAGCTGGAGCATGCATTCCTGGCTGGTCTGGGTGCGTTAAGCGACCCGCAGAAAATCGGTTCCGAAAGTTTCGAATCCCTCGTCAAGAAAGGCAGGTCGTTTCAGAAGAAAGCGACGGCAAGGACCGAGAAACTGATTGATGAAGTTCAGGAAGCAATTCGGGACATGACTGGAGATGCGCAGTCGAAAGCAACCGGGCTTCTCGACCAGGTTCGTGACGCGTCGAAGCTCGACAAGCTCAACAGTGCGTTCGACTCTCGCGTTGCCGGGGCCATGAGCCGCCTTGGCGTTGCCAGTAAAAAAGATGTCGCAGCGCTGAACCGCAAGATGGACAAAGTCCTGAAAGCGGTCGCGGATGCCAAGGCGCCAGCAAAGGCAAAACCTAAAGCAACCGCGAAGCGCAGGACCAAGAAGAAGGTCGCAAAACGCCCGACGAAAAAGGCCGCGCCGAAAAAAAAGGTATCGAAGAAAAAGGCCTGAAGAATTAGTGTGACCGCCCAGGAAAACGTGGCTGGCATTTAGGCACATGCTCGGAAACGAGAGGACCATGAGGAGCAACGAAATGACAGAAAAGAAAGTATCACGTAAACGCAAAGCACCGGAGGGTGTCGTCGGTCGCATCGAGGACGTCGTTAGTCAGCCGATCGCCGTGGCAAACAAGGCATTCCTGGCAAGCCTCGGCCTCGTAACTCAGCTCCAAAAGGACTTGGACTCGAAGTACGAGGAACTGGCGAAAGACGGCAAGAAAGCTCGTGATCGCTACGAGGCGACGCTGACCGACCTTCGCAAGAAAATCGCTGCCCGTGTCGCCTCGGTTCGCGATCGGGCGGGTAGCCGCATTGAGCCGGTTGTCGATCGAATCATTGAGATGACTCCGGTCGCGACCGAAAAGGACATCAACAGGTTGAATAAAAAGCTGGACAAGGTTCTTGCACAAGTCGCCAAGTAACCCCCCCCTTTTTTAGGCTTGGTGACTTTTGGGGCCGCGATCAGCGGCCCCTTTTTGTTGGCGAATACGCAGCGCAGTCGAGGAGCACTTCAGCGCCGATAATGATCACGCAACGCCTTCAGATGCGCTGCAGCCGCGTCTGTGGCATACGGCGACAACAGCGCCAGCACGGAACCGGCAATCCGCAAGGCGGAGTCATCGGCCGAGGACGCCGCGCCTGATACCTCATCAAATCGCTCTGAGAACAAGGTGATCACGACGATATTGCGACTGACGAGGACGGTATCGCTATCGCCGATGCGTAACGCACCGTTGCGAGCGAGGAGGTTTACATAGACCTGCATAACGGCGATCAGGCCTTTTGCGAAGTGCCTGAGTGCGCGACCCACTTTGGGATAGGTAGCAACGAGGGTCTCCATGTCTCGCAGCAGGAAGCGATAAGCAGCCAGCATCTCCAGCAACAAATGCAGGAAAACCCAGAAATCATCAATGGTCGTCTCATCGGCCGGCCGATTGAGAACGCGGTGAACGTCGGCCTGGAACTCGGCGAGCAATGCCTCGACCAGATCCGACTTCTTGCGAAAATGGTAGTGAAGATTGCCCGGACTGATATCGACCTCGTCGGCGATCTCGTTCGTTGTTGTGTTTGGCTCACCGTGATCATTAAACAGCAGCAAGCTGGTGACAAGAATGCGGGTACGAGTATCCTGTTTTGGCACGGTCAGGGCGACTAGTCGGGGAATCGCACGAGCATCACGACGTCGACTTAAGCGCTGTCGAGCATTGCATACAAGGCACGTTCGATTCGCGCCTGAACATCGCTTGCCGAATCAGGTGGCGCAGCGGGTGCTGCGGCGTCGCGTCCCGGAACCACGGCGTCCCCGATGAGCAGTCGCTCGTCGATGTGTGCTAACGCCGCGGCGGCGGCGGCTTGCGCGTGCACTGCGGTTTCCGCCAGAGTCGTCGGACCTTCGGCACCACCCGCTACGTAAACACCCGGGCGGCTCGTTGTGTGCGGGTTTGTGGCGTCAGGCGTGGCAATGTACCCCGTCTCGGAAAGTTCGACATCAGCGACCTGCGCGAGTTCGTCGAGACTTCTTGCGGGACCGACAGCGGAGTTTAGTACCACCATATCGTACTGCTCTTCGGGTATACGGCTGCTCGAAAAGTCCGCATAGGACACCGTGATACTGTCGTCCGCGCGCGCCTCGACTTTTTTCAGTATCCCGTAATTTATGGTGAGGCCGCTGGGCAGTTGCTGCTGCAACGCCGCTCGCATATCGTTCCGTGGCTGATTGGTCACGAGCAGCGCTATCCTGCTGACGTCCTGTGCGATGAGCCTCTCGATCTGACTGGCCGCGGTATATACCGCAAATGGCGTTGGATCATCGACGATGTACAGAACGCTATTCGGATAATCTTCGTTGGAAGGTTTCGCAGCAAACCCACCCGTCGGTCCGGGCGCCGTCAGCAGCCGTTCCATCTCTGCCGCGGTCACCACGTCAGGATGAGTCCCATAACCATGGTGCCGTGCACCATCAAAGGTCGCGAAGCCTGTCGCAAGCACGACCGCACCGACCTGTCGTTGATGCAGCTGATCGAGTGCTACATCGAAATGAATGGCATCGTCATCACAGACTTCCGTGCAGCGGTTGCATGGCAGGTAATTAGGCGGCGTGTTTAGGCACGATTCGATATCGATAACGAATTCCTGCGGCAGGGACTCCGCAAGCGGCGTGTAAATTGCCTTGCGATAACTCAGGCCGGCATCGTGTTCATTCGGACGTACGACTGGACATACCGGGCGGCAGTGATTACAGAGTGTGCAAGCGTCGGTCACAAACCGCGCGCGCTCGCGTATTTCGACGCTGAAATTGCCGGGCCGGCCATCGATGCTCTGCAAATTCGACAGTGTGAATATCTCGATATTCTCCGCATCGGCAAGCGCGCTGAGCTTCGGGATCGTAACGCCGTCCACGCTATCGCCAACTGAAGACTCCTGCGTCATTGCAGCGGCCAATCTGCCGCCGACGACCGCGTCACGTTCCACGACAATGGCGCGCGCGCCTGTCGAGGCGCATTCGATTGCCGCTGTGAGTCCGGCGAAGCCGCCACCTACGATGAGAATCGAATCAGTCATCGCCCGCCCCGATAGCCTCGTTGTAACCTGCGTTGAATGCCCGCAAATCAAGATCGAGGTGTCGCTCGTTGACCGTTTCTCGGATGGCCTCCTCCATCGCATGAAAGCTGACAGCCTTGGAAGCACCAACCAGATAGCCGAGCATGACGATATTTGCGGCCAGCTTGTTGCCGAGTTCTTCTGCGATCTTTATCGCAGGCAACCGGACCAGGTCCGAATCATCGTCGTGTGGATTGACCAGATCAGGCTCGATGATCAATAGGCCGTCAGGCGCGAGCTGCGGACGGAATTTTTCATAGGCCTCCTGAAACAGAACGGCCAGAACCTGGGGACGGGTAACGAAGGGGTACGCGATCGCAGTGTCGCTGACGATGATATCCGCGCGGGACGCGCCGCCTCGTGCTTCGGGACCGTAAGTCTGCGTAAACACGGCCTCTTTGCCGTCATACAGCGCAGCTGCTTTGCCCAGCAAGGTACCGGCCAGCGCGATGCCCTGACCGCCGACACCGCCGAGACGGATTTCGATGGTGTCAGGCATGAAACGCGGTACGCTCGATGTCGACGAAATTGCCGACCGTGATCGGCTGCTCATGATCGACAATATCGATATCCAGGTCCTGAAGGTTTTCCGCGCCGTTCTCGATATGACAGCGCTCGCGATACATCTCAACCTCGTCGAGGCCTTCACCCAGTTTGTTGCGACGGCCGAAGCTTGTCGGGCACGGGGACAGGACTTCCGTGAAACAGAAGCCGTCCTTGTCCATGGAGCGCAAAATTGCGTCTGTGAACTGGCGCACGTGCAGGATCGTCCAGCGCGCCACGAACGAGGCGCCACAGGCCTTCGCCAAATACGGCAGATTGAACGGATGCTCGATACTGCCTTGCGGTGCTGTCGTGCCTTTGGCACCGATTGGCGTAGTAGGTCCGACCTGGCCGCCCGTCATCCCGTAGTTGAAATTGTTGATGCAAATGACGTTCAGATTGACGTTGCGGCGTGCGGCGTGGATGAAATGATTGCCGCCTATCGCCATGAGGTCGCCATCGCCGCTGATGACCGTCACTGTCAGACTCGGATTGTGGACAGCGATGCCCAACGCGAATGGCAGCGCACGCCCATGCGTTGAGTGATACGAATCGACGTTGACATAGCCTGCCGCCCTGCCGCTGCAGCCGATGCCGGACACGCAAACGTGCTGATCCGGATCGGTGCCGGATTCATCGATCGCCCGAACGTAGGCGTGAATCACCGTACCTATGCCACATCCTGCGCAGAGAATATGCGGTAGCCGATCTGCTCGCATCAGGTGATCGATCGGATGGACGACCGAAAAATCATTTGGTTGGGGTGTGCTCATGACCTGATTATCTCCAGTATCGCATTCGGGGTGGGCATCGCGCCGCCGGCGTGATTCAGACGCAATGTCGGCAGCTGCGTTAACCGCTCGATTTCGCGCCGCATTTGTCCGAGATTGATTTCGGGAACAATAAATCTCTTCACTTTGCCGATTTCCAGTAGCCGGCGTACGCGTGCTTCAGGGAACGGCCAAATAGTCTTTGGCCGCAATAGTCCGCACCGCAAACCTTCGGCGCGGGCCTGGGTGACCGCTGCGGTAGCCGAGCGCGCGGTGCAGCCGTAGGCGACAATCACGCAATCGGCATCATCAACGTCTTGCTCTTCGAAGTCCACGATATCCGCCGCGTTCAGGCGGACTTTGTCGACCAGTCTGTGCACGAGTTTGTCGTGTGTCTCTGCCGTCAACGAAGGATAACCTCGTTCGTCGTGCGTGAGCCCCGTCATGTGTACCTTGTACCCGTCACCGGCGTGCGCGATCGGCGGCACGAGATCCGCATCCGCCGCGTACGGAAGGAATTGTCCGGTCCCGGGCGCCGTACGCGGCCCTTTGCGCGGCACATGCGGGATATCTTTCGCCTCCGGGATCTCTACGCGCTCAGCCATGTGTCCAACGACCTCGTCCATCAGGATAAACACGGGAATCCTGTAACGATCTGCCGTATTGAAAGCATCTATTGTCAGTTCGAAACATTCCTGCGGCGATGATGGGCAGTACGCGACGATACCGTAATCGCCGTGCGAGCCCCACCGAGCTTGCAGAATGTCGGACTGGCCCACCATCGTCGGCAGGCCCGTGGACGGCGAAGCCCGTTGGACGTTTACGATTACGCAGGGTAGTTCCATCATCGCCGCAAGACCGATGTTCTCCATCATGAGGCTGAAGCCCGGGCCCGAAGTCGCCGTGAAACTGCGCGCGCCAGCCGCGGACGCGCCGATAATTGCCGCGATGCTGCCAAGCTCGTCTTCCATCTGCACAAAACGGCCGCCAACCGCCGGCAATCGGCTGGCGAGGTGTTCCGCAACCTCGGTCGATGGTGTTATCGGGTAGCCGGCAAAAAAATCGAGGCCGGCAGCCAGCGCGCCTTCAGCGCATGCGTGATCGCCGAGCATGAACTGTCTGCCGGTCAAAACGCGTTGTGGCGAATCCGGCGCGGCTTGCTTCTGTGCGGCTTTGCTGGACATGGGCTAGCTCTGCGTCTCATCGTCACTGGCGTCCGTGGTATAAATCGCCAGTTCGGGACAGATCAGGTCGCAAAACTTGCAGAGTACGCACGACGTGGCCTTATCCTCTGCAATCATCGGAAAGTGATAACCGCGGGAGTTGATCTCTTTGGAATAAACGAGCACTTTCTCCGGGCAGTACTCGATGCAATAGCCGCATTCCTTGCAGCGCTCGGTGATGATGTGCACCTCACCCTCGGGCACACCGGCCCGATCAAGGTCCATCGGTTTACGCACAATGCCATCGGCCGACGTCATCAATTTATCTCCCAGAGGGCCAGACCCGTGCCAGCACATAGAGACGCCCAAGGTCTGCTGGCACCCACAGTATTTGACCATTCATCGCTACGGACCGGGATCGCGGAATATGCCTACGCGAGCGCGATTGCCACGGCCGTCATTCGGAACTAAGGTTGGGTGATGGATCCCGAAACACCCATCGCCGCCCACATCACCAAACACCGCAAGATTCTGCGCGGTGTGCTTGCCAAAGTGACAGTTTACTATGTCGCAGTGGCTGCAGTCCTTGCCACAATGATCGCGGTCTTTCCAGGGATCGTCAACGAGCTGCCGCTTGGCGGCGTCGGCGAAATCGCCTATTACGGCGCGTCCAACGCACTCGACCTCGAAGAGGCGTATCTGAGCGCGGATGACGAGGAAATCGAGGAGATCGTGACAGAAACCCGGCGGGTGCAATCGGCTTTGCCGCCACCCTGGCTGCGCGGGGCGCTGGCGCTGCTCTATGCGATGCTGGCCACACTGCTGCTCATGCTGCCGGTTTCCTGGGTATACAAGTCGATTCATGCGGACAGTGTCTATGATCACTCGATCGATACCACAACGCTGGTACTACCCGCCGTGGTCGCGGGAGTCGTCACAATGGTGCAGCACAGTCTCGCACTGGCGTTCAGCCTTGCCGGGATCGTCGCCGGCGTTCGCTTTCGCAGGGCGCTCAGCGATACGTTCGACACATTATTCATACTTGCTTCGATAGGCGTCGGCATCTCGGCAGGTATCAAGTCGATCGAGATTGCGGTTGTTCTGACCGTGTTCTTCAATTACGCCGCGATCCTGGTGTGCGCTTTTGGCGACGGGCTCGAATCCCAATATGCCGTGCGACAGAAAATTGCCAGGCAAAGCAAAAAGGCCGCCCGAACGCAGGAAAAACAGGCCAAGTCGAATCCCGTCGACCCTATGTCGAGTCTTTAGACGCTTCGAGCATCCGCTTAAGCAGGTTCTCGCCACGACAAGGCGCAATTATCTCGCGCTCGACGAGCTGCGGGTCATCCAGTATTGCAAAGAATTCATCAACGTACTTCAATGATTTCGACTTGTTGTCTGCGTCGAGTTCTGTCGAATTCTCGAATAATGCGATTATTTCTTCGCGTTTCGATCGTACGTGCGTTATGGCATCGTCGAGAATCTCACGCGGCTGACAAAGCCCGTTGAAATAGCGATCGCGCACGTCTCTGATCGGCACCTGACTCGGGGGCGCCGCGTATTCTGTATTGACCAAACCTGACATGTCGAAATCAAAGGGCACCGGAATGCGTCCGGTCATCGAGTCGGCCAGCCCCAGCACTTGTACGTTGTGGCAGCAGTTCTGATCGCGCGACCCCTGGAGCACCGAGTAATCGTTGTTCGCAATCAGGAATTGCGCCAACTGTACCAGTGCCGTTTTCGGATGGTCTAACTCGCTATACTCGACCGATGGCAAATACAGCCTGTCGAGACCCACGCGTTGCGCCAGATCGGCGTCATCCTCAATGACGAAAACCAGGTCTGTCCACGAGTCTAGCTTGTCGTCACTGTCGACATAGCTGAGCCGAATCAAACGCGTTTTAAAGCTGTGTTCGGTTATTATTTCGACCGTTTTGTAGGCCAGATACTCTAGCACGACATATTGCCGATATTTTTCTTTGTCCTTGCACGGCGCAACTACCTTGAGTTTGTCCTGGCCGGCAAACAATGTGCCTTTGACTTGTTTTTTCTTGAAATTCAGCTGCAGCGGCGGAAATTGACAATACTCGCGACGAAAGTGCCCGCGCGTGCGTATGGATACATCGAGCCGCCTTGTCTGACCGTCGGCGTCGACGTATGTCCACTGACCAGGCAAATAGAGGCGAACGTCCTGATGCCTTTGCGCATACGCCTGAGTAATTGGCGCCGTCAAAACGGCCTTGAGCACCTCGTCCGTTTGGAATAGCGGATATGGCTCGGTGGCGCTCGCGATACCAATAGACGCCAGTGCGAACAGTGCGATACAGGAAAACCGGATTCTCACAGGCCAGGACTGCCGATAGATGACTGCATGCCTTTATTTATACGTGAGATGACCCGAATTGTTATACGAAAAAACCGAGAGGCACAACGGCGATCAAAGTCGTTTAATCGTGCTGGCAAAGATCAGTGCTACGGCGGCCATGCACATGACCATAACGGCACCGGCCGGCAGGTCGGCGCGCAAAGTCAGTATGAGGCCAATCAAGCAACCGGCAATACCAACCGCAAAACCGCTTACCATTCGCACACCTCGACGGTGTATGCGCCGCGTCGCGAGGGCCGGGATGATCAGACACGCAAAGACCATATATATGCCTACCAGCTGCACAGATACCGTGACGGCAAATGCGAATATTCCGTAAAAACCGAAGCCTTGCAAATGATCGCGAATCCAGTACCAGGCGACCAGTATCAGTGCCGTTACAATCCCGGCGAATATCAACTGCTCGTCGTTAACCCACAGCACTTGACCGACCAGAAGTTCCTTTAAATGTTCACCACCATGCGGATTTCCGGCTAGCAGCAGGATACCGATCGTGGCGGCCAGCACAAAGGCCACGCCAATCAACGCTTCCTGAATTTCCGGAAATCGTTTGTCCGTCTGATGCAGGATGAAAGCGGCAATGAGTGCGGCACTAATCGCTGAGAATTGCACCATCCAACCTTCTGCTTCCCATCCCATTGCGTCAGCCGCAATCACGCCCAGGCCGGCGACTTGCGCAATAGCAAGGTCGATAAAAATGATGCCGCGACGCAAAACTACAGTGCCGAGTGGCACATGAGTACTCAATACCAGCAGGCTGGCGAGGAACGCAGGGGCGATTATGTTGAGTTCCGAGGCCGTCACTGAAGCAGTTCCTGCAGCATGGTGATCGATTCGTCAAACAAGGCATACAGATCGGTGACATTGTTTGCACCATTGACCGTATACGGCAACGTCAGTTCTGGAATCTCGAGTCGTGCCGACAACCATCGTGACGGTTTCTCGTTCGCATACGGTGTGCGAATGACAGCCACTGGTGGATTCGGCGACAGTTGTTCGAGCAGCGCGGCAAGTTGCGCCCCGCTGGCTGGTATGCCTGGTTTCGGTTCGAGCGTCGCAACGATGTCAATGTCAAGCCAGGCAGCAAAGTAGCTGAAACTGCGATGATTGGAGACAAGGCGAAGCCCGGCAAGCGCTTCTGCTCGCTGCTCCCATGCATCGATGGCCTCATTCCACCGACTTTGAAAATCAGCCTGCCGTGTCTCGTAGTACGCCGCATTCGCGGGATCTAAGTCAATCAACCGCCGTGCCAGAGCAATGCTGATTCGGCGGATGTTTCTCGGATCAAGATGAATGTGGGGGTTACCCTGCGGGTGGATATCCCCCTGCGACCGATCGACGAGCTTCGGTATCTCGAGTTTGCGAACATAGTCTGCCGCCATGAAATTGCCCGGATTGCCTGGCTGGATGCCCGGGTTGCCAGCACGTCGCAGCAACAGCGGCAGCCAACCGATCTCCAGGTCGGCACCCGTGCATATCACCATGTCCGCCGAGCGAATGGCCGCAATCAGGCTCGGTTTAGCCTGCAGGCGATGCGGGTCCTGAAACGCGCTGGTTGCGACCGTTATCGTCGCCTTGTCACCGGCCAGTTCCTGAACAAGCGCAGCCCATTCCGGCTCGCAAGCAAATATTTCGACGGCACTCGCCGATAATGGAATGAGCAGCAGCGGAAAAAGTGCGGCGATGCTTTTCACTTGGGTTCCTCCTAGAATGCGTGGGCGCCGTGGGCGCCGATACTCATGATGTACTGCAGGAACCATTGCTGATCGGTCGCGCTAAGCACTTGGTCGTTGGTGTATTGCAGGCGCAGACGGCTGAACTCGCTCGGTGACCAGTCAAGCATCAGGCTGTCACGGCTCGAACGACGTCCCGGGTCCTCCAGCTCGGTGCCTGCGAGCAACGGTCCGTTATCTGCATTGACGGCGTCGTGACGCACGCCGACACGCCATCGCGGCGCAAATTGCCATACGCTCTGCAGATACCACCCTGTCTGCTCCCCGTCGTAAGCGATGCCATCGAAGATGCCGGTCTCATCTCGCCTGAAATACTCTCCCTGTATTTTGAAGTTCCTCGACGCCGAATTTCCATTAGGTGCCCACTTCCATACAACGTCAAAAATGGTCATATCGCTGTCGCCGCTGAACGTCGCCGTGTCGCCACTCTCGATAACATCGGCGCTCAACCAGGCGAGACCCGCTTGCCAACTGTTGCTGGCGCCAACATCACCACCAATTTTTGCGAACAGCGTGTGCGCGCCCGGTGAGGATTCGGCATTGCCGGTTGCCGGAAATCCACCGCCCCAATTAAGCTCACCGCCAAGTTCGAGCAACAGTGGCGTTGGCGCAATCCATCGAACCTGAACACCATCAACTCGATACTGACCGCCAAAGAATGCCTGATACGGCAACGGCCGATCCGCAAAGTCATCGGTGTGCCGATGAGACTGATTCAGGTAACCGGCCGCCGAAAAGAAGCGGCCGCCCGTAGCGCCTAGTCCTGCGGGCAGCCCTGTTGATTGCACCCAGGCTTCCTCGAGTTCGACCTCCACTTCGCCACTCTCGTCAGCCAGTGCGAACGTCAGATTGCCGAAAAACCTGTCATCGACATTCGCTTTCAGATTAATCTCTGCTTCGCCGAGGCTGAAGCCCGATTCGCCTGTACCAATCTCACCTGCTGGCAAAAAGCCCGGTATTTCTTCCCATGTCTGATCAACGTTCGCATAGCGCCCGAAAAGCACCGCACCAGCCGAGGGGTTGAACGTATTCGCTGCCGCGGCTCCGGACGTCTGGTCAATAGCGGTCTGTTCGGCTATCTCGAAAGCTTCACTTGCGTCGCGTCTTGCGCTGCTCGCTATTTGCTCGGTACGCGCGAGCCTCGCTTCCAGATCGCTGATACGTTTTTCGTAATTCTGCCGAGTCTCGAATAGCAGAGCCCGAAGCGCGTCGACTTCGGCCGCCAGGTCATCGGCGTAGAGGGCCGGTGCGTAGGCACCAGCGATGATTAATAAAGCGACTACTGACTTGATTTTCATTTTGGTTCACTCTGTTCTGCTGCCGGCGCGCTGCACACCTCGGCTGCCGCGATACGACTACAGGCAACTGGCCTGCGCCATCGATGCCGTCCGTGGCATTGTTGTTCGGGAAAAGTCAGAGTGAATTTGGTGGACCGCGCTGGCGAACGGTAAGCGCGCAATTCGCACTGCCCGGCAAGCAACTGCCAACGTCGTGGCACAACGCGAGTGGCTTGATATCCTGTATGCCACCACTGTCAATACAGGCGGCAGACAGTTGACTAGCCGTCACACAAGATACACAGGTTACATCTTGTCGCGTACCCAACTCGTGTTTGTAGGAATGCGCAATGGCACTAGTCTGCGCCGTGACCAGCAGCAAGATAAATACTGCGTTGGCGACACGCCACCTCTTTCCAAAGTGCTTGCACATGCGCGAAACTATATCCTGAAGTACCACAGAACGAAAATCTTGCACGCCACCGCCGCGAGTCAGTGCAATGTCTATTATGCCTGTTTCGCCAGCGCGGCGGCGGCGGCTTCCAGATCCTGTTCCGTATCGACGCCAGCACCCGGCTTTTCGGACGGAATCGCCACCCGGATTGTCATGCCAAGTGATAACGCGCGCAGTTGCTCGAGCTGCTCGCACACCTCGAGTTGCGATGGCTCGGCCGCGACGAACCGACGCAAAATGCCACAGCGATACGCGTAGATTCCATGATGCTTCAGGGCAGCATGTTGCGCTTCGGCCTGTTGCTCTTTTTCCCTGGCATAAGGTATTGCAGTTCGACTGAAGTAAATAGCATTGCCGGTATCGTCGATAATCACCTTGACGACATTCGGATTCTCAAAGTCCTGCCGTGTCGCGATTGGCGACGCCAGCGTCGCGATATCCACGGTGCTATCGTCGAGCAGCGCTGCGCACTGGTCAATCAGAGCTGCGGGCATTGCCGGCTCGTCACCTTGCAGATTGACGACGATTGCATCGTTATCCCAGCCCATCAAATCGCAGACTTCGGCGATTCGTTCCGTGCCCGACCTGTGCTGATCACTGGTCATGCAGACGTGCGCACCGAATCCTTCAGCAACTGCCGCGATGCGCTCGTCGTCGGTGGCAATTACGACCTCACTCGCCCTGCTTTCGGTACCGCGCTCGAATACGTGCTCGAGCATCGGCTTGCCGTTTATCTCCCGCAGCGGTTTGCCTGGCAACCGGGTCGACTCGTAGCGCGACGGAATGACGACGACGAAACTGCTCACACTGCCATCTCGCTGCGCAGGCGTGATTCTATCTGCTCGAGCCAGGGACCGGCCAGGACGGGGTCGATTTCGAGTTCCACCGGTACAGTCCAGTACTTATCCGATGTCGTACCTTCGAGTTTAACGGCATCTTTCTCGGTCATCAGAATCTCGAAGGCATCGCCATACCGCAGGTCTTTGATGTCGAGTTTCGCATGGTCAGGCAGTGCATGCTCAATGACCTGGATACCATGTGATCGCAGCATGTCGAAGAAACGAGTCGGATTGCCGATCGCGGCAACGGCATGCACGGTCGTACCGGAAAAGCCCCGGATCGGTCGCGTCAACGAGCCATTTAGACGGCGAACCTCTCGTGCGACCAACTCAAAACCGATCGCATTCTGTTCAATAACTGTTGTCGCATCGGTCGATGCACGCATGCGTCCGTTGATCAGCACCTGGTCGACTTTATTAAGACGATCGATCGTTTCCCTTAGGGGTCCGGCCGGAAGCAGCCGGCGATTGCCAAGCCCGCGCGATCCATCGATTACGCAAATCTCATAGTTTCGTTTGAGGCGATAATGCTGCAGGCCGTCATCCGCAATGATCACGCTGACGCCGTCGTCCACAAGCATCTGTGCCGCGCGGGCGCGATTTGCGTCGACAACAACGGGGCACTCGGCTTTTTTCGCAAGCAACACCGGTTCATCACCGACAACATCGGGATCGCTTGCTGCGTCAACCCGCATGGATGTCGACGACTTGCTGCCGCCGTAGCCACGACTGACAATGCCAGGCGAGAGGCCCCGCTCCCGCAATTCGCGAGCCAGCCAAATCGTAACCGGTGTCTTGCCGGTGCCACCCGCCGTAATATTGCCGACTACGATGACCGGCACAGCGGCACGGTGACGACCGAGCATGCCGATGCTGTAAAGGCCGCGTCGCAGTGTTATCAGCAACCAGTAAAGACCGCTGAACGGCAGCAGTAGCTGATAGAACGGGGCCCCTTCATACCAAACACGGTGCAACCACTTGTACATACCGCCCCTCCACTACTCCTCGGAAAACTGCATGTGATAGAGCGCAGCATACTGACCATCGTGGGCCAGCAATTCGCTGTGCGTACCGACTTCGACGATACGCCCGCGATCGAGAACGATAATGCGATCTGCCCGTTCCACCGTCGACAAGCGATGTGCGATGACGAGCGTCGTACGGTTCTTCATCAGCTTGTTAAGCGCATCCTGAATGCGTCGCTCCGACTGCGTGTCCAGAGATGATGTCGCCTCGTCGAGAATCAACACCGGCGCGTTTTTCAGCAGTGCGCGACCGATCGCAATGCGCTGCCGTTGGCCGCCCGAGAGCAGCACGCCGCGGTCCCCCACCCAGGTCTCGAGTCCATCGGGCATTTCGTCGGCGAAATCGAGCACATACGCGGCTTCTGCCGCTTGCATCATTTGGTCGTTCGAATACTGCCGCAACTCGCCATAGGCGAGGTTGTTGGCGATCGTATCGTCAAACAGAATCACGTCCTGACTGACCAGACTGATGTTGTCCCGCAAACTTTTCAGCGTGTACTCGCGGATCGGACGGTCGTCCAGCAATATTTCGCCCGCGTCCGTATCGTAAAAACGCGGCAGCAGGCTGACAAGCGTGGACTTGCCGCTGCCCGACTGGCCAACAATTGCCAACGTCTGGCCAGGTTCAACCGCGATAGAAATACCGTCGAGCACCGGTTTCGTATCATCATTGTAGGCAAAACTGACGTTGCGAAACTCGACGCTGCCTTTTGCTCGACCGATCTCTACCGTACCGGTGTCGAGTTCATCCGGTTCATCAATCACAGCAAACAAGCTGTCAGACGCCGCCACGCCGCGCTGCAATGTTGCGTTGACGTTGGTAATCCGCCTGACCGGCTGCAGCATCAGCATCATTGCGCTGAAGAACGAAATAAACTGGCCGGGGCTCAGGTTGCCAGCAACTGACTCCCTGCCCGCCATGTAGATTACGCCCGCTACACCCAGGCCAAATATGGACTGCGTAACGGCAACGCCCATCGAGCGCACGCGAATCAGTTTCAGATTTTGCTTCTTGTTGCGCTCGTCAACTTCGTCGAGACGGTCTTTCTCATATTCGTAGCCTCCGAATATTTTTACGACACGATTGCCCGTGACGATCTCCTCTGTGACCTGGGTTACCTCGCCGACGGTATCCTGAATTCGGCTGCTG
>Ga0224497_10001059_pt1 | contig 18117 bp, 17 predicted proteins | sample SF_Jul11_sed_USG_4_FD_167970 | JGI IMG/M metagenome (GOLD analysis project Ga0224497, IMG submission 167970) | Sediment microbial communities from San Francisco Bay, California, United States - SF_Jul11_sed_USGS_13 | ecosystem: Environmental > Aquatic > Marine > Sediment | place: USA... | reverse complement strand
TATCGAGGAAACGAAGGCCGGCCGCGGGCCGATCTACATGGTCACCAAGGAAGCCTTCCAGGACCCGCACAAGGAAACCGTCGGCTGGGAAAACTTCCTCGGTATGACCGTCAGCCAGGCGGTCGTGTGGGCATCGCAAGACATTGATCCGAAGTACATTAACCCCGAATTGACCACCTCCGAGCCCTATGTCATGGGTTCGCACGCCACCTGTTCCGGTGCCTGGGCAAGCGGACCGGAAGATCTTTCACCGGACGAGTACTACTGGGGTTACAACCGCATGATGACCGTCGATGGCCTGTTCGGCGCCGGCGACGCCCTCGGCGGTACCGCGCACGCTTTCTCGTCGGGCTCGTTCACCGAAGGCCGCCTCGCAGCCAAGGCGGCGGTCAAGTACATCAAGGATTACAAGAACGACGACATCAAGATCTCGGAAAAGCAGACCGAGGATCTCAAGCAAACCATCTACAAGCCGATGGAGCACTACGAAACCTATCGCAACGAGATTGTCGGTGGCACGGTTTCACCGAGCTACATCCTGCCGATTCACGGCCTGCAGCGACTGGAAAAGATCATGGACGAATACGCGGGTGGCATCAGCGTCAACTACATGACCAACGAGCCGTTGCTCAAGCGTGGTCTGGAACTGCTGGGCATTCTTCAGGAAGATCTGGAGTGCGTCGGTGCGGAAGACCTGCACCAGTTGCAGCGCGCCTGGGAACTGAAGCATCGCGCCATCGCCTCGGAGAGCGTGGTACATCACACCCTGTTCCGGCAGGAAACACGCTGGCCGGGATACTACTATCGCGGCGATCATATGCACCTCGATGACGATAACTGGCATTGCCTGACGCTGTCGCGCCGTGACCCCGAGTCCGGCGAGTGGACAATGGAAAAGGCGCCGGTCTACCACATCGTCGATTAGGCCGGTAGCGGTGGGGCGGTTTTGATCGCCCCGCCGTCCTCTCCCGGCCTGTGCCGTGCTGCGATCAGGATGGACTTCTTCCCGGGACCGCCCGGCTTGTGTTAATTTCTACGGTTTCGCAAAGAGACAGCTAACATGAACGCTACTGTTCCGGGCCAGGTAACGGCGGATGCATCCGGCGAGCGCGCCGAGGCTTACGAATTCGAGCTGAAGGCCGCGCAAAATCACCTCGGCGCCGAAGCGTCCGATCTTACCAGCCTGCTTTTCTTTGTTCTGCAACAGGATGTGTCGCGTGAGCAAACCCAGCGGTTGCTGGAGCAGGCCTATGCGCGGCTGCAAGCGCTGCGCGAAGATGACACCGAGCCTGGCTCGAATGTCGACGATACCGATATCTCGTCAACCATCGAACGTGCCGCCGCTGCGTTGCAGACCGGTACAGCGTTTTCTCTTGCTGATGCGGACGAGGCCTTCGAACAGGCTTACCGGCAATGCATCGGCAACCAGAATCACGCCGAATTCGCCGCGCGAATTCGCGTCCGGCAAGCCATGATTGCGGCGGTCATGCTGAATTTTCGTCATGCTGCCGCGCTTTTCGCGGAGGCCGCCGCAACCGCCGGCATTGGTCCCGAAATGCAGTGGCAATACCTGTATTGGCAAGCCTCGGTGCTCGAGGACCTGGGCCGTGAATTCATCGATATCGAGGCGCTGCAGGCCGCCGCCGATCTCTACCAGAACAGGATTCTGCCGCTGACCCCGCGGGACCAACGGCCCGTTGACTGGTCATCGGTTCAGGACCGCCTCGGCACGACGCTTGGCACTCTCGGGCAGCGCCAGCGCGGCACGCGGATGCTGGAACGGGCGATCGAGGCATTCGAGAACTCGCTGACGCAACGTGATCGTGAACGCACACCTTTCGACTGGGCGTCGACGCAAAACAACCTCGGCAACGCCCTCGGCATCCTGGGGCAGCGTCACCGCGACGAAGAGATGCTGGAAAAAGCGGTCGCCGCCTTCGATAGCGCGCTGCAAGTTCGCACCCAGGCGCAATCACCCGAAGCGTGGGCTACGACCCAGAACAACCTCGCCGCCGTGCTGTTGTCGCTGGGCCAGCAAAACAAAGATGCGAAAATGCTGAAACGTGCCGTCGATGCCTACAAGGCGCTGCTGGCGGTGTGGACGCGCGAACGGCTGCCGTTTGTCTGGGGTACCACGATGAACAACCTGGGCAACGCGCTGCGCCTGCTGGGCGAGCATCGCAAGGGGCCTCGAACCCTTGAGCAATCCGTTGCTGCCTACAACGCCGCGCTGTCGGTTAGGACCCGGGCGCGCGTACCGCACGACTGGGCGATGACGCAGAACAACCTGGGTGCCGCGTTGCAGATGCTCGGTGAACGCACCGACGACCCGCTGGTTCTCGGAAGAGCGGTTGCCGCCTATCGCGAAACGCTGAAGGAGTGGACCCGGGAGCGGGAACCGATGAGCTGGGCGATGACCATGGCCAATCTCGGCGTGGCGCGCTGCAAGCTGGCCGAGCGCAACCAGGATATCGATATCTCGCGCCGGGCTTCGGCCGATCTGAAAATGGCGGTGGACGTATTCCGCGGCGCCAGCCATGCCCAGCTGACCGAGCTCGGCGAAGAGCAACTGGCGGTTTCACGCAAGCTGACCGCATCGCTGCAGGCCGACACAGGGCAATAAAAGGGCAGTCGTTGTTCTGAATCTGCTGCGGCGGTTACGCGGGATGGCAGCGCGTGGTCCCGGAGTTCCGTCGCCTAAGCGGGTGCAATACCAGGATTGATATCGGTACCTGAAATTTAAAGAGCGCCGCGGATTCAGTCCGATGACGCGCTTCGTGAGCTGGCCGGGGACGGTCGTCCAGGCGAAATCCCGATCATCGATTCGATCGGGATTTTAAATGCTCAGGTTAGACAAAACCGGCCAGCGAACGCATGCCCCGCGTTATTTTATCCACCCCGGGTCAAATCGCGCCCGGCGGCGGCGGGATATCGGCCGCTTCGAAAGCATGCGCCAGCGCCGCCGGGGTCAGCTTGCGGATCTCTTTCTGCGAGTGGAGCTGTTCCTTGCCGCAGGCAGAACACCGGTAAACCGGCATCGACAGGTCGACACCGACGGGATCGATATCCTCCAGCTTTACGTCGAATGAAAACATGTGCCGGTGGTCGGGCTTGGGCTCGAGATCCGCGGCGCAGCTTGCGCAAAGGTATTTCTTCTTGAACAAGCCCTTTTCCTCCCCGGCTGGCAGCTCGGGTTCGTCTTGCTGGGTCAGGTGCGTCAGGAGTTCGGCGCCGAACTGCGGCCTTATAAACTGGCGATGCCCCTGTTGGCAGGCGAGTAATGGCAGGTTTCTGAGCGTAATGCGAAGCGCATCGGCCTCGCCGTCCACCGCTTCGATGAGCGTCAGCTCGGTTTCACCCCGGCAGCGGTCACAGGATTTCGTTTCCATGATAGTCTCCCGTTGTTTCAACCGGCGACCCCCGGGACGCCTGCTGTAGCGTCCCCGAATTTTAGGGAATCGACCGTGTCTCGTCGCTACGGTCGAAAACCTCCCCGGGGCTCGCGGGATCTCCGGTGCTGGACTAAAATTCGAACCCCTGAGCGGCTATCTAAACACCGATGGCTACCGTCGTCAAACTGACACGGTGCTCTGGTTCATTCGGCCCGCCCCGATATTGGGCGGCCTTCGTGACAGAGTACGGGCCAAATTTCTGGGGTAATTATCGATTTGGTGATAATCTTCGGTGGATGAAAACCTGGCCGGGAATTGCTTTCGTTACGATGCTGGCATCGGCTTCTCATGCGCAGGCCGATGTGCTCGGCGACGCCATGATGCTGCTGGAGAATCAGCAAATGCAACGGCTGGCGCAGCAGCAAAACAGGCCTGGTGTCGTAATCGGCGCTTTTCGCAGCGATGGATGCAGCGGCGGTCTGTCCGAGGCCTGGACTTTCGTGGCCGGGATTTCCCCGGAGTTTGCACGAATTATCGGCAGCAAGCCGCCCTGGGAATATTGCTGCGTGGCGCATGATGAAAGCTACTGGCGCGGAGAAAGCGATAACGGTTTCGAAAAACGCCAACAGGCCGACGCGGACCTGCGCGCCTGTGTCCGCCGCGCGGGCGAAGAGCAAAGCGCCGATATCGCTAAGCGCCTGGGCCTGTTGCGGCAAGACGTTCTGGACCTGATCTACACCACCGCCGACCTGATGTACCAGGCGGTGCGGCTCGGTGGAGGACCCTGCACCGGTTTACCCTGGCGCTGGGGTCATGGCTGGCCCGAATGCGCCCCCGATGTCGAAACACTAATCGATAACCGGCAAGCTATCTAGCGCGTACGCGCAGGCTTTCGAAGCAAAGGGTAGGCGGTCCGTTACAGACCGCTTGGCGCACATTCGTGTTCGTTTCTCGATTTATTGCGAGTCGGCGTTCGAGTCTGTAACCGCCTTCCTGATCAATGGCACCAGCGACTCCGGCAATCTGACAGCGCCCGACAACGCGAACTGGTGCGCGCTATCCGACATCTTGTTCCAGGTCTTGTGGACGATCTCGATCCATTTTTCCTCGGTATAGTCCGGGTGCTTGCCGACGAATTCCAGCATGTAGTGCTCCAAGAAGACCAGGTCGGTGACGTCCTCGAGCAGCTGGGTGTCCGGGTTGCCCTTGATATTCTTTTTCGCAACGGCGTTTCTGACCCGCTCGATATCGTCCTCGCCGTAACCGGCCTGTTGCAGCAACCCGGCCGCGGTGTTTGCCTGGATCTTGTACAAATCCTTGCGCCATTTCAGATAGCCGATGCGGTCCATCGGGTAGGCGTTGCGCGGCGATTTCCAGCGTTCGATATGCTGCGCCCGAATCGCGAGCTTTTGCGCATCGTCTGCGTCGGGGGCGTAACGCGAGAGCATATCCGACATGCGTTCGGAATAGAGCAGTTCCTTGGGCCATTCCTTGCCGTCGGCGGATACCCTGTTGGGGTCGGCGCTGTTGGCGGCATCGATCAGCGCCTGCGCCTTGTCGTAAAGCGTTTTTTCTTGAGACATACCGTTTATCCAGTTGCTCGGTTGTTGGAGTAACGGGCGATTATACCGGACCTGACCGGGCTGTCGTAATATTCATCCTGCCACAGTATGAATCCTCCATGATTAACGGGACGTTATGGTTTATCCTGTGCTCGATCGGCATAACTGACTATCTGGAGGAGGGGCGATGGCTTACGTACTGGCGGTTACCTGGGTCGCGAAACCCGGCCACGAGGCTGAAGTAAAAGAGATTCTGCAAACCCTGGGAGAGGCATCCCGCCGGGAGGAGGGTGTGATCACCTACACGACTCACGTAGATCCCGAGAATCCGGCGGAGTTTTTTATCTACGAAAAGTATCACGATGCCAGCGGGCTCGAAGCGCACCAGGCAACGACCCATTTCAAGGAGTTTGTGCTGGAGAAGGCGATACCGTTGCTCGAATCCAGGGTGCGGCGGCAGTACAACGATTTCTAGGCGATACGCTCCAGCGGGCGGCGATTCGAGTCAGCCGCAATGATCTGAATTTAGCCGGGTCAATCACCAGGCAACGGGTGTCGGCAAACCGGGCGCGGGATTAGCGCTTTTTTCAAGGGCGAAGCCATTTTTCAGGCTCAGCCACCCTCGAACGCGGACAGCAGTGTAAGCCGGTCGGAGTCCTGAACGATTGCTTCGCTCCATTGTCGCTCCGGAATGACCCGGTCGGCGTTCATCAGCACCAGCCCGGTAGTATCGGTAATGCCGAGCGCGCGCAGTAACAGCCAGGGGGTAGCCGGAGTTTCTATCGCCAACCGGATCGTGTTGCTGTCGCCGAAGCAGGGTGGTCGTTCATCGCCGAATCCGAACAGTTTGATTTCGACCGTCACCGTGAAATCTCAAAGTTCGAGCCGGTCGAGCGTTTCCGGGAGGGGCACGCCTTCCGCATCCCATCCACGAAGCCGGTAGTATTCTCCCAGCATGTTCGACAGGTCCGCGGTCTGACCCTTGCCCGCGCCCGTGCCCGCGGGCTCGGTGGTGGTGCGCTTGGGTAACCGGTCATCGTCCTTGCTGAATCCCGCCGCCAGGTTGAATCGGCGTTCCAGGTTCCAGATTCGTTCACCCACCGTATGCAGGCGTTCGAGGTCCCAGTCCCCTTCGCAGGCCGCGTCGATCATTTGCGCAAGATGCTTCGGGGGGAACATGACGTTGGTGAAAACGCAGGTGCCGGAACTGTCGATTGCGCCGACAAGGTCCTGCGTGGTCTTGACGAGCTCGGCCTTGCCGTCGGTGCTAACGTTGCTGAAATCGTCCAGCAGGGGGCGTGCGCGCATGTGACAACAGCCGCGATTGGAGGTGGCGTAGGCCAGCGCCATGCCTTTCAATGCGCGCGGGTCATAGCCAGGAAACTCCTGCCCCTTGACCACCATCGCGAGCTCGGGGCGGCCGTATTTCTGGCATAGCCGGGCCGCGCCGAGGCCGATGTCGGCGCCGAAATCCTCACCGAATGCGGTCAGTTCCGCGACCCGTGCCAGGGCTTCGGCGTTGCCGAAGCGCAGTTCGAGGCCGCCCGTATCCTCTAGCGTTAGGACGTTTTCTTCGAACAGTTCCATCGCCGCGGCGATCGACACCCCGAGCGATATCGGATCCATGCCCTGCTCGTTACACAGAAAATTAACATAATTCAGGGTGTCGAGATCGTCGACGCCGCACATCGGACCGAAGGCGAAGGCGGTTTCATACTCCAGGCCGCCTGACGGGAGCTTGTAGCGCGAGCGGTCGCCCCCCTGCGGATCGGAGCCGTTGACCAGCGGCGAAACCGGGTCGATCGTGGCGACCCGGCCACAGCCGATGGTGCAGGCAAAACAGGCCTTGTTGCCCTGCAGGCTGGGCTTGCCATCGCTCAGGCGCCTGACTCTGACCGCGTCGGCATTGATCGCCTCGACACCTTCGAACTGCACGTCGCGACAGTTTCGGGTGGGTAACGATCCGAACCGGTTGGTCACGTCCATCATGTTATGCGTGCCGCGCACGGTAAAACGCTTGCGCACCGGGCTCGGTTGCAGGACCTGCATGGTGTCGAGTACCGCTTGCTGGAAAGCGAGCGGGTCGTCTACCCGGACACCACGGGTGCCGCGTACCGCGATCGCCTTCAGTTGCTTTGAACCCATTACCGTGCCGACCCCGGAGCGTCCGTAGGCGCGATCGATGTCGTTGACGATGCAGGCGAACTTGACGCCGACCTCGCCGGCCCGTCCGATGCTTGCAATCTTCGCTTGCGGTTCTCCCAGTTCGCGCCGCAGCCAGGGCTCCGTTTCCCAGACCGAGCGACCCCACAGGCCTTCGGCGGAGCGCAATTCCGCATGGTCGTCGCAAATCCAGAGATAAACCGGTGACGCCGCGCGACCCTCGATGATCAGCAGGTCGTAGCCCGCCAGTTTCAGTTCGGCGCCGAACATGCCGCCGGTATTCGATGCCGCGATGGCACCGGTCAATGCGCCCTTGGTCACCGCGGACGAACGACCCCCGGTCGGCGCGGTTGTTGCGGTCAACGGCCCGGTCGCGATGATCAGCTTGTTCTGTGGCGACAGGGGATCGATACCCGGATCGACCTCCTCGACCAGGTATTTGCTACCGAGGCCGCGCTGACCCAGGTAAGCCTGCGCCCAGTCGCGGTTCAGCGGCTCGGAGATGCAGCTGTGGTCGCTCAGGTTGACGCGCAGGATTTTATTTTGCCAGGCCATCGATTGCTCCGGGCGCCGATCAAACGGCAGGAAGTTCTTGGCGGTAATCTTACCCGGGCCTAGCGCGGATGCAACCAGGTGGGTAAATAGCTGTAGGGATCGCGCTTGATGTTTTCGTTGTAAGGAATCTTCTGCGCGTCGAGCTTGCCTTCGAGCTCGCTGGCCCTGGCGACGTCGAACAGATCGGTCGCGCCGCCGACGAATTCGTCGCCGACGAAAATCTGCGGTATGGTCGGCCAGTCGTTGCGCGCCATCAGGACTTCGAGAATCTTGCCCCCGCGATCGTTTTCCTGGTACGCGACAGAGTCCAGGTCGACCGTCACGTAGGGGATGCCGCAGCTGTCCATCATTTTGCGCACCGACCAGCAGAATTCGCACCACTCCAGCGAAAACATGACCACCTTGCCGCGATTTTCCGCGAGGGTTTCATCGACCTCGGCCTGCGCCGACGGGTCCAGCGAGGTGTCGGTAACGGGGGTGGATTCGCCAGCATCATCCGTTGCTTCGGATTGCGGCTCGCCGATATCGAATCGATATCCCGGTGTGGAGCAGGATATCTCCATTTCCGCCGCATTCATGTCTTCCGAAATGCTGTCGAACAGCGGTGTAGACAGGTAGCGCTCGCCGGTGTCTGGCAGCATGCACAGAATATTGCTGCCCGCGGGGGCCTGCTCGGCCACCTGCAACGCCCCGGCGAAGGTTGCACCCGAACTGGTACCGACAAAAATGCCTTCTTTTTGCGCCAGGTCCATCGCGCACTGCATCGCGAAATTTCCGTTGATGGCGAGAAATCCGTCGATGTTATTGGCGGCGGTCACCGGTTCTACCAGCCCGGGGATGAAATTCGGCGACCAGCCCTGCATCAGGTGCGGTCGAAAGCCGGGGTGCGTCTGATGACCGCCATCATCGTTGCGCGGTTGCGCGATGCCGCTACCGAGCAGTTGCGAGTTATCGGGCTCGCATAGCATGATTCGGGTTGACGGGCTTTTCGCCTTCAATACGCGGGAAACGCCGTTCAGGGTGCCGCCGGTGCCGAACCCGGTCACCCAGTAGTCGAGACCGATATCGGCGAAGTCGGCGATAATTTCCTCGGCCGTGGTGCGCGCGTGGATATCGGCGTTGGCCGGGTTTTCGAACTGGCGCGATTGCCACCAGCCGTGTGCCGCGGCGAGTTCAGCCGCCTTGGCGACCATGCCGGATCCCATTTCGGAGGCGGGGGTCAGGACGACCCTGGCGCCAAGGAAACGCATCAGCCGACGCCGTTCGACGCTGAAATTTTCGGCCATGACCACGACCAAAGGGTAGCCCTTTTGCGCGCAAACCATGGCAAGCCCGATGCCGGTATTGCCGCTGGTCGCCTCGACCACCGTTTGCCCGGGTTTCAGCTCGCCGCGCTTTTCGGCGTCTTCGATGACGCCCAGCGCGAGCCGGTCCTTGACAGATCCCATCGGGTTAAAAGCCTCGATCTTGACGAACAGGTTGACGTGATCGGGGCCGAGTTTGTTAATCTTGACGGTCGGTGTATTGCCGATGGTTTCAAGAATGCTCTGATAACGCGTGCCCATGTTTAAAAATACCCCGTATCAGGATTGACTACTGTGTGATCGAAGCTTGCAGCAAACTTATAATGCCTGAACAGGTACATTTGTACCAGCGCCGGGTATGCCTGGACGTCTGCAGATGCCTGCTATCGAGAACCAGGAAAATGATGTGACTCTCCCGGCTTCGAATAACGTCGGCGCGGAAATATCGGGTATTATTTTGTGTTACAAGTCCGGGTAATACGTTATTTTTCGTTGCATGAAATCGCGACACGTGATCTTACGCGGGCTTGTCGCCACCGTAATCGGTTTTGCGGCATTCGGCCCGGTTGTTGCCGCCGCCAACGCCGGGCAGGGCTTTGCCGACGTGCACGTCCATTTCAACTGGGATCAGCAGGAGATTATCGGCGCGGAAGAAATCGTCGGCAAACTTCGGGCAGCCGGCGTCGAGTTCGCGGTGGTCGCCGCCACGCCATCCGAACTTGCGCTGGAACTGAAGCGCGTCGGCGGCGATTTGATCATCCCGTTGTTTTCACCGTACACGCACGAACTGGGCAGGAACGACTGGTATCGGGATGAGCGGACGGCGATACTGGCCGAGGAGGGATTGAGCTCCGGGCAGTACCGGGGTATCGGCGAAGTGCACTTTATGCGCGGTTTCCCGCCCGCTACCGACAACCGGATTTTTTTAAGACTGTTGCAGCTTGCCCGTAGCTTCGACGTCCCGGTCATGATCCATATCGACGCGGGCAACGAGCTGGCGTTTCTCGATCTTTGCCGCGACCACCCGGAGCTGAAACTGATGTTCGCGCATGCCGGTGGCAATCTGTACGCCCGGCACATTCGGCCGGTCATCGAACAATGCGCCAATGTAATGATCGAATTTTCGGCGCGGGACCCGTGGCGTTTCGGTGGACTGACCGATGACGACAGACGACTGTTGCCGGGCTGGCGCGAACTCATCCTCGAATACCCGGATCGTTTTATGACGGGCACCGACCCGGTGTGGAAAGTAACGCGTACGCAAACCTGGGACCAGGCTGACGACGGCTGGAGCTACTTCGAAAAATTGCTCGCCTACCACCGGCAATGGATCGCTGAATTACCCCCGCCGGTACAGCAGAAGATTCGTCTCGACAACGCCCGGCGTTTTTTCAATGTCAGGTAAATCGCCGGTCAAAGAGGCTTGAGCGGAGAAATAAAATGGTTAGGCTTCGTTCGCTATGATTAGAAAAGCCGGGACATCCGATCTCGAATCGATCCGCCGATGTGCCTGTGCCGCTTACCGGAAATACCTTGCGCGAATCGGCAGGAAGCCGGCGCCGATGGTGGCCGATTTTGCCGCCGCGATCAAAAACGAAAATCTTTACGTGCTGACCGACGACGAGCGAATCCAGGGATTTGTCGTCTTTTATCCGCGCGGTGATCACATGCACCTCGAAAACGTCGCGGTCGATCCTGAATACCAGGGCAGCGGTCATGGTTTCAGCCTGATCGAATTTGCCGAGCAGGCGGCCAAGAGCGCGGGATACGACCGGGTCGAGCTTTATACCAATGCGAAGATGACCGAAAACCTGGAGTTCTACCGCAGGCTCGGGTACCAAGCCTTCGAGCGAAAGATCGAGGATGGTTTCGATCGGGTCTACTTCAGGAAGGCGTTATCCTGAAACCTAATCCCGGCTATTTCTGATCCTCGCGGCGGAACGCGCCCTGCACGATGCGGTCGATCACCATGGCGACGAACAGGATCGCGAAGCCACCCAGCAGCCCGGGGCCCTTGGCCGCGTACTGCAACGCTTCGAGTATGACCTTGCCGAGGCCGCCGCCGCCGATCAGCGAAATGATGACCACCATCGACAGGCACATCAGGATGGTCTGGTTGACGCCGGTCATGATCGATGGCAGCGCCAGCGGCACTTCGACATCTCTCAGCAGCTGAAAGCGGGAGGCGCCGAACGCGACCGCTGCCTCCTTGATCGGTTCCGGCACGCCGCGCACGCCGAGCGAGGTCAGGCGGATCACCGGCGGCATGCCGAAGATTATCGTCGCCAGTATGCCGGGCGGGTTGCCGGTACCGAAGAAGGCGATGATCGGGATCAGGTAAACGAACGCAGGCAAGGTCTGCATCAGGTCGAGGACCGGTTCCGCCGCGTTATAGGCGCGCCTCGATTTACCGAACCAGATCCCGAGCGGGATGCCGATGACCACGCAGATAAAAACGGCCGCTCCCACCAGCGCGACGGTTTCCATCGAGATTTCCCAGTAGCCCAGCAGCGCGATATAGGCGAGCGAAGCCGCCGTGAATATCGCGACCCGCGGGCCCGCGGCGCGCCAGGCGACCACGCAGATGACCAGCATCACCACCGGCCATGGCGTGCCGATCAGGGCCAGGCTCAGCGCGTCGAGCACCGAGCGAACCCCGGCGGTGATACTGTCGAACCCGCCCGCACCGGCAATCGCCGCGGCGTCGATTTTCTGTTCCAGCCAGCCGGCAAGTTCGGTGAACAGGGTGGCCTTGTCGGAATCCAGGAATATCGCCGATACCTGCCTCTCAGGAAAAGCGTTGAGCACTTCGAGCGGACTGTCGACGGTGAACTTGTAGACCGTGAGCGGCGCGATCAGAATCACGAGCACGACGCTGAGTATGATGTTTTTCAGTTTGCGCCCGCTCTCGACCGATTTGTGATCGACGCGCCAGCTGCTGTACTGCTTCTCGTAGATGGAATTGGCATAAAAGCCCTGCACCGCCTTGAACGCTAGCAACGTCAGTATCCCGCCAAGCAGGATAGCAAAAGCTTCCGAACTGGCCGCGGCGCCGAGCGCCTCGCTTTTTTCAGCCGCGTTGTTGATGTTTTCGGCTAGTTTTTCGAACCGTGCCGGGTCCGCCCCCTCGAGCCGTGCCGCCTCGGCGCGCTGCAGGAACTCGGCCGCGCGCTCGCGCTGTTTTTCGGCGCGCTCGAAGAACGACGCGCCGGGGTCTCCCCACCAGCCTCGTCCAATTTGTACCCAGGCGATCATTTCCAGGATCAGGAACCCCCAGAACATGCCCCAGATGCCGCGTGCTGCAGCCCAGACGGGCCCGAGAATCGCGGCGACCCAGTTGAAGGTGTTCGGCAAAAATCCAGTGGAAGAGTGAATGCGCTGAAAATTTTTCGAATAATAATCGCCACCTGGGCCCGCAAACTCGTTGATCGACGCGTCCAGACCGGCATGATCGACCTCGATATCCGACGCCGCTACGACGGTCGCAGCGGATTCCTGGTTTTCTGCCATTATTCCTTACCCCCCTGAATGCCGCGCAGCAGCCTTGGCTTGGTAACGACGCCGATATCGCGGCCGTCCGACGTGATCACGACGGGCAGGTCGGTGCCGACGGCATGATTGATTAGCTGGTCTAGATCGGCGCCTTCATCCGCGCGAGGAGCGCCATCGAGACTGCCTTCGTAGCTTTCCAGCGGCTCGAGGATGGAGTGGGCCTTGACCAGTTTCAGCTTGGAAATACCCTGCACGAATTCACGCACGTAGTCGTCTGAAGGATTCATGACGATATCCTCCGGGGTTCCGATCTGTACGATGATACCGTCCTTCATGATCGCGATGCGGTGCCCGATCCGAATCGCCTCGTCGAGATCGTGGGTGATGAACAGCGTGGTTTTCTTAAGCTCGGCGACCAGCGCTTTGAACTGGTCCTGCAGCTGCATGCGAATCAACGGATCTAGCGCGGAGAAAGGTTCGTCCATCAACAGGACTTCGGGATCGGAGGCGAGCGCGCGCGCGATTCCAACACGCTGTTGCATGCCGCCGGATAATTCTTTCGGCAGCCGGTCCTCGTATCCCACCAGGTCGACGAGCTGCAACGCGTGATCCGAGACCGCCCAGCGCTTGGACTTGTTCACGCCCCGGATCTCGAGCGGGTAAGCGACGTTATCGCGGACCGACCGGTGTGGCATCAGCGCCATGTGTTGAAATACCATACCGATATGGTTGGCGCGCATCGCGCGCAAATCCTTTTGATTGAGCTTCGATACGTCGCGGCCCAGCAACTCGATGGTGCCGGAGGTCGGTTCGATGAGACGGTTGATATGGCGCACCAGCGTGGATTTGCCCGAGCCTGACAGGCCCATGATGCAGAAAATCTCGCCGCGCGGGACTTCGAAGGTGGCATCCTGCACGCCGACGACGCAGCCGTAGCGTTCCAGTACCTGCGGCTTGCCGATGCCTTCGTCCATGATGGCTTTGATTGCTTCGGCCGACCTTTCACCGAAGACCTTCCAGACGTTACTGACCTTGACGACGGTTTCCGTCATGCTGCTGTCCTCCCCCTAACAAAAAATGGCCGCCGGTACATTGCCGGCGGCTCGTATTTTTTCTGCCGTATCCTAGTTTGTCAGCCAGCCGAGGACCTGTTCCTCGTGTTTGCTGACCCATTCCTTTGCATAAGCTTCGGGATCTTTCTTGTCGATGACGAGGGCATAAGTCATCTCCGAGACCTCGTCAGTCGAAAGTTTCATGTTGCGGAACAGTTTTGCGACCTCGGGATGCTTCTTTTCCAGCGACTTGGCGTAGTGCAGGTGCAGGTAGGCGGTATCCCAGGCGGTGCCGGCGGTAGACACTTTCAGCCAGGCAGGATCGTCGGTCGGCTGCACGACCTTCCACTTGGAGGCGTCGTAAGGCGGTTCCTCGAGGACCTGCATGTCGTGCAGAACGAACACGTAGTGCGGGGTATAGCAGAACCCGACCCAGGGCTTGCCTGTCTTGATCGCGTTGTCGAGGTTCGCGTATGCCAGCGTCTCATCGCTTTCGGTCAGCTCGAAAGTCTGGTCGTAGCCATAGGACTTGGCGCGGATCTTTTCGACGTTGGTCGATGCCCAGCCGGGCGCGCCGATCCAGATTTCTCCCTTGCCGTCGCCGTCGGAATCAAACAAGGCCGCGATGTCGGGATTGGTCAGATCGTCGATCGAGGTGATGCCGTTCTTTTGCGCCATTGCCTTGGGCACACACATGCCCTGGAACGCGGGAACGCCGTTCGGGTTCATCGCCACGGTACCTTTTTTCTTGACGAAAGTGTTGTGCAGGTTTTGCTGGTTTGGCATCCAGACCTCCGGATGCGCGTCCATGGAGCCCGAATCCATCGCTTCGAATACGATCGGATTGGTGGCATTCTGCAGCTCGACCGTGAGTCCCAGATTTTCCTCGGTGATGATCTTCAGTATGTTGGCGGTTGCCGCTACCGAAGGCCAGTTGGGCACGCCAATAACGACGTCCGCGGCCGATGCAATGCCGGACACGCCCATGCTCATCGCAACGAGAGCGCCGGTGATGGTTTGTTTTAATTTCATGCTTGTCTCCTCCAGTTGTTCTGAATTTCTGTTTTTAGTTAACCTGTGCCTGTCTTTGGCAGGCAACCCTACAGGATCGACCTTACAGTTTTGCTCCCGGTGAATCAATAATTTCTTGTGCGGGTGATCCGCCTGTGAACTCGAGCACATCTCCGCTCTCCAAAGCAGCAGGTTGAGCGATAAATTCGCGACGCGTATGCGGCTTTCAGGAACGACGATAATTCAATTAAACTCGGATTAGCGGTACTCTGCCCATTTTGGCGCGATTCAGTCGGCGTCCACTACCGAGGTCGAAATTCATTGCTGCGAGTCATACTGTGGAAAATCGGATGCGAATGGGCCCACCTGAAACGGGCCTTCTGGCCGCGGTTTGACCGCAAGACCTATTATTTCGCGTTCGGCGCGAATCTGTGCCGGGACGTGCTGGAACTGCGCCGGATCAAGGTTTTCGACGAGTTCGACTTCGCGCTCGAGAATGCGGAATTGCGCTTCAGCCAGCCCGGGTTTTACAGGCAGCACGGGTACGCATCGGCCGACGCGGCCGACGGCAAGGTGGTATACGGCAAAATGTACCTGATCCTGGAGCGGGACGCGGAGCGCATGGATTACTTCGAAGGGGTTCCGTTTCTGCGGGCTCACGACAAGGTGTATCGCGAGGCCGACGGATTCGAGTTCTATTTCTACCGCACCACGCGCGTGGTCGAGGGATTGAAACCGACGCGGGAATACCTCGACTATATTGTCGAGGCTTACCGGCAGATGCCGATCGTTCCAGCAATCCACCTCGCCGTGCTGCGCGACACCGAGGTCCTCGATCGGTATCTGCCAATGGACGAGACCGGGCTTTTCATCAGCGATATCGGTCGCTGGCCGGCGCCGCTGCACCCGCTGCTGATTCGCTACGAGAGGTTGTGCAGCGGCGCGATCGAAGTCGTCTGGCACCGCTCGCCGCTGCAATGGTTGATAAGAATGTAGGCGCGGGCCCGGGACAATATCTTTGTCCGTAGCCGAATCGATCAGACCTGCAGCCAGTTTGTCAGGTAGACGACCGCGATGTAGCGTAACGCCTTGCCCGTTCCGACCAATACCAGAAAAAGCCATAGCCGCACTTTCATGATTCCCGCGATCAGGGTCAACGCGTCGCCGCCCACCGGCATCCATGCCAGCAGCAGCGTCCAGAATCCGTAGCCTTGAAACCAGCGTTGCGCCTTGTCGATCTGCGCGCGTGAAAAATAGAACCAGCGCCTGTCCTGGAAATGCAACAGATAAAGCCCCAGCACCCAGTTGACCACCGCGCCGAGTGTGTTGCCAAGCGTCGCAACGAGCACCAGCGTAAACGGATCGCCGCCCTCTCGCAGCAGCGCAAACAGCAGCACTTCCGAATAGAAAGGCAGGATCGTTGCGGCCAGGAAGGCCGAACCGAAAAGCAGCAGATAGGAAATCATTGCTTCGCCTGCGCGAGCAGCCAGCGAAACAGCGCCAGTTGCGATGGCAGGTAAAATAGATACTCCGGATGCCACTGCACCCCGATAATTGGCCGACCAGCCTCGCTTTTGATGGCCTGAACGATTTCGTCCCGATCCCAGCCGACCGCCTTAATGCCGTCGCCCGGATTGTCGACCGCCTGGTGATGCAGGCTGTTGACCCTGATAACCAGGGTCCCGCATATTCGAGCAATTTCCGATTCGGCCTCGAGGCGAACCCTTTTGGTCGGCAACAAACCGGGTCGATTATTGGTTTTTACGCGGAGAGAACGGATATCCTGATGCAGGTTGCCACCGAGCACGACATTGATCAGCTGGGCGCCGCGGCATATGCCGAGCACAGGTATCCGTTCGCTGATCGCTCTCTTGATCCACTCGATTTCGAGCAGGTCCCGTTCCGGGTCGAGTCTTACTTTCGCGTCGATATCGCCGTCATAGTGCTCGGGGCCGATATCATTGCCGCCACCGATGACCAGCGCATCGAGAGGCTTTCCGCTCGGCGGATGACGCACGCTGACGCGCTCCGGCACGGCGCCACCCAGCCGCAACGCCAGCGAGGTACACCACCAGGCGGGAGCCCAGCGGCGCGCGTTACCGGTTACGCCAACGCGTGGTCTTGCAGCCATCGATCGATATGCTTGACCCAGTCACTCCGGTGCACGCCCAGCAGCGGTCGCTCGGCCGCGAGGAACGCGGTGCCTAGCTCGTCGAGGTATTCTTGTTCCGTGGCGAGATTCTCGACCACCAGCCAGGTGTTCCATGACCGGCTAAGCGACCAGTCGGGTTGTTCTATGTTGCAGTTCGGCATACGGTAATGGAAGGCCGGCCTCGCGTTGACCCTGGGATCGTCGACGTCCCGACCGACCCTGCCCTTGTCGATTTCAGCCAGGATCGGCAACAGGTCCAGGGCGCGGTTGCGGCTCGCGTTGTATTCCAGGTAATCGTCGAATATCTGCTCCATGGTCGGCTCGGGCTCGGCAAGCAACTGCCTTAGATAAGCCTCCGGATAGAGATCGATATACGGGCTGATCTTGCGAGTCACATCGACCTCATGGGCATCGACCAGCCACCATTGCAACACCGCAAAGGCTTTCAGGTAGCGCGACAGGGTATTCGCGTCCAGCTCGGGAATCTCGGTATTGATATGCACGCCGTAGGCCGCCAGCAGCGATTCTTCGGTGCCTACCGCGCCCGCCTCGCGTAGCGCCGCGGTCATCGGCTTGAGCAGTTGCAGCCGAGTTATCGGTATCGGCGGGCAGACCACTTCCAGCGGCACCAGCAGGCTTGCCGCCTGGCTCAACAGGTTGAGCAGTTCCTCCTTGTCGGTTTTCTCGTCCACATTCGCCGACACTCGTTTCAGAAAATTCCAGTCCAGCTCGACATTGAAATCTCCGATCGACTCTGCATGGAGCCTGATTTCGGCAGCGGTTTTCGACTCGATGCTGGCATTCAGCGTTTCAATCAGCGTGTCGGCGGCCTGTTCCAGCAGGATACCGGAAAACTCGAGCTCGAAGCCCACCCGGCGAACGCCGCCGTTGGCCTTTTCCAGGCGCGGCGGCAATCCGAAGCTATTCTTGTTCTTTTGGATCATAGACTGGTCAGCGTCCCGTCACCTGGGTTGTATTATTGATGTTGCCGGCTGGCGGGGAATATCCCGGCAGATCCTGACCCCGTTTCAGTCGCCTTCGATTCTCTGAATGACATATCCGCCGGAACGCTCATCCAGCGACAGGCCGATCAGCCCGCGGCGCTCGGCTTCCTCGAGCAGGTCGCTGAAAGAACGAACCCCGTAGTAGCTCTCGTTGAAACCGGGGCGCCGTCGCTTCAGCGCCTGCTTGATCATCGAGCCCCACAGTTTGTCGCGGTCGCCGCGCTCGGCGTAAAGCGCCTCGGCCGTTTCCATGATCAGGCCGATAGCCTCGTCGATCTTGTCATCGTCGGCCGATTCTTTTTCTTTTGGCTTCACGTCATCCTTGCTGGTTGCTTTTTTCTTCGCCGCCGGTTTGCGCCTGCGTTTGCGTTGCTTGCTCGATTCCTCGTCGCGGGCGAGGTCGTCGTAAAAAATGAACTCGTCGCAATTG
>Ga0224497_10001058_pt1 | contig 18125 bp, 15 predicted proteins | sample SF_Jul11_sed_USG_4_FD_167970 | JGI IMG/M metagenome (GOLD analysis project Ga0224497, IMG submission 167970) | Sediment microbial communities from San Francisco Bay, California, United States - SF_Jul11_sed_USGS_13 | ecosystem: Environmental > Aquatic > Marine > Sediment | place: USA... | reverse complement strand
GGATTCAGGGGGTGCCTCACCCTTGCTTATACAGAGATCGTGGGATACAGGCGATCCTCGGAGGCTAAATTTTTAGATCCAAATTTTATACGGAGTTTTCACACAGCCTGGGTCGTAAGCGGACGGCTGATCGAAAGCTCTGCGATGACGCCTCACGAATTCATCACCGGGCCGCCGGGAAGTGACTGCTCACTGCCTCAATGCCGTCTTAAAATGAGGCCATGTAACGGAATGGGGTATTTGATGACATTTTTCAGACTACCCAGGCTGTGTCATGCGGCCAAATTCTTTCCTTATCAAACCCTTACAAAACCCCTATTTTATTGAATACGGCCAAAAATGTAACAGTTCTCTAGGGGGAAGTGTTACATTTTCGATGTTTTTTGTCATCTCATTTGTGAATCCGTTTTAACCTGTTCCTTCTATGTTTCCGCCGTCTCTCCTGGCCTTGTGGTGTGGCCGAGCAGTGCAGGCGACTCCGAGAAAAAGGCGCGCACTGTTTGAGCGCAGCGAGTTTGCCCGCCGCCGGAGTCGGCGAACCGCGAAGGGAACCCGAATGGCCACATCACGGCCAACATGGTTTTGGGTCCTTTTGCCGAAACAAAAGGGCCTCGTCCGCCGGGGCGAAACCCGGCACTTGTATTTTTTCGCACCTATATAAAATTATTTTTATACGACTATTCCACACAGGAATCGAATTCCAGAATTACCAAGGTGCGTTGAGGTCTTCTTCGTCATCAGCAGGAGAGGAAGAATCCATCGGTCGATAATACCGACGACCTTCTAAATTCTTTGGGAAGATGGGTTTGCGATTTGGCACCCTTGGATCATCGTGGGTTTACGTAGCTACCCCTTTATTGGACTGGATCCCATGGAGGAACATGAGGGCCATCGTCTCTTTTTTAGGCTGGATGAAGGAGTCAACCAGCTTAAGTGTTAAAAGGATTCACAATCTTGATCCCCTCGACCTGTTGCCCATGCGAAAGATCCTCCGAATACAGCATGGTGGCTCCACTTCGACGGGCCGCCTCAAGAATCAGTGAATCCCAAAACGACAGCCGATATTGGACTTGCAGATCAATAGCAGCCAATACCGCTTGTTCATCATTCACCATCACCTTCCACGCACACAGATCTTCAATAATGGCACGGGCATTTTTCCCATCCAGGGGGGAAGGAATTTTTTGGGTCAAGCTGACGTATAACTCTTGAAGGACTTGAGTGCTGAGCACGCCGGTTTCCGAATTCCAGAGATCGAGAATCGCCTCCTTGGCGATTTCCCTTTTCCTGCCCGCAGTCGTGTCATGGGCATATACCAAGATATTCGTATCGACAAAAATTTTAGGGGCGGGCATGAAGTTCGTCCCTGGTGTAAGAGGACTTTCCCTTGGTGCCTAAAGGGAGTCCCTTCTGCAGTAACGAGAGGTGGCGCTCTTTGGCTTTTTGGTATCCTGTTTGTTGCTCGACTTTACCTCGCAGTACCTCTCTAATGAGCTCACTCAGTGATTTTTCTTCCTGAGCCGCCACAATTTTGGCCTGCTTTAAAAGGGCCTTAGGGAGAGAAAGGGTCACATTTTGGCGATCCATAACAGCCTCCTATGTCATTTTTCACGTAATTATGTATATCACATATTTATGTGCATTTCAAATTTCTTCAATCAACGAGGTGCCGCCCAGAGCACTATCGCAACTTCATTCTAATTGGATTCTGTATGGAGATTTCACACGAGAACCGAAGCGAAAGCATTACCAGGGGGCGTTGATATCTTCCTCTTCATCGGTCGGAGAAGAATTCTTGGGTCGATAATACCGGCGGCCTTCTAATTCTTTGGGAAGATGGGTCTGGGCATTGGCACCACTTGGATCGTCATGGGCATAGCGGTAGTCTTTGCCATAATTTAAATCCTTCATCAACGAAGTAACCGCATTGCGCAAATGCAGCGGCACCGGCAGATTGCCTTTTTCCTTCGCATCTATTTTCGCAGCTAAGAGGGCCGTATACGACGCATTACTTTTGGGAGCGGTGGCTAAATAGGTGACACCATGCGCCATGTTGATTTGTGCTTCGGGTAACCCTATTACCTCCACTGCATGAAAGACGGCCGAAGCCATCAAGAGCGCTTGCGGGTCGGCGTTGCCGATATCTTCGGACGCAAAAATCATCATCCGCCGTGCAATGAACTTGGGATCTTCTCCGCCTTCCAACATTCGCGCTAGCCAATAGAGCGCCCCATCCGGATCGGAATCCCGCATGCTTTTGATAAAGGCCGAAATGAGATTGTAATGTTCTTCTCCATCCCGATCGTATCGTAAGGCCTTCTGCTTCAGGGCTTGTTCCACTTGCGGTTGATCAACGGTGATCGATTTGCCTGGTTTCGCATATTGGCCAACCACGAATTCTAGCCCCGTTAACATCGAACGTGCATCGCCGTTGCCATATCCAATCAACAGATGCTGAGCGTCCGGAGTAAGGGTGACGCGTGAAGATCCGAGCCCTCGTTTGGTATCCGAGAGAGCACGATCCAAGATGTGCCCCAACGCCTCATCGTTTAAGGATTGGAGCACCACCACCATTGACCGCGACAACAGGGGTGGAATCACTTCAAAAGAAGGATTTTGTGTGGTGGCTCCAATCAATGTGATATCTCCCCGTTCGACATAGGGGAGAAAGGCATCTTGTTGCGCCTTATTGAACCGATGGATTTCATCCACGAAGAGGAGTGTGCGTTGCCCTGACACGTTTCGGCGTTGTTGCGCAGTCTTCAGCAGCCCCCGCAACTCTGGAACGCCACTGAGCACCGCTGAAAATGGCACGAATATCGCTTTGGTTTTCTTGGCAATTAAACTCGCTAATGTCGTTTTCCCTGTCCCCGGCGGCCCCCACAGAATGAGTGAGGGCACACGATCATGCTCGATGGCCATGCGCAGCGGCTGATCTTCTGCCAGGACGTCTTCCTGCCCAACAAACTCATCAAAATCCTGTGGCCGCATCCGCTCTGCTAACGGAGCGTGGCGATTATCGGAAGGCTCCGGAACAGGAAAAAGATCTTCTTGGGACTGTGATTCAAATGATTCCATAAAAATTCACTTAACTCCCTAGGCATTTCTGCAGCCGATTCCGTGATTACCTCTATTCCCTCAGTATGCTATAACCACCGGCCATGCACCCGCAAATGAAACCAGTTTATTGCACTTTAGTGGCATCTCTCGAGAAGAATCGATGTGGCAACCGTAGACGAAAAAGGAGAGAACGGTGAAAGTTGTTATCAATGGAGTCACAGTCGGTTATTCCGATCAAGGGAACGGCACGCCTCTCGTCTTTATCCATGCCTTTCCACTTTCCAAAACCATGTGGCAACCTCAGGTCGATGCGCTGAAGGACAGCTATCGAGTGATCACCATCGACCTTGGAGGACATGGAGAATCCGACATCGTGCTATGGAATGATACGTTGGACGATTATGCCAAGGATGTCATCTACCTACTCGATCATCTCGGGATTGCTCAAGCCGTGTTTGTAGGATTGTCGATGGGCGGGTATACCCTCTTTTCGATCTATCGACATTATGCTGGTCGGGTGCACGCGATGGTTTTGGCAGATACGAGAGCTCAAGCGGATAGTGAAGAAGGGAAAGCTGGACGTCGTTCGATGGCTCAAGTGGCTTTTAGCGATGGAGCACCGGCCATTGCCGACCTCATGCTTCCTAAACTTCTGGCCCCTTCAACCATTGAGCATCATTCTGAAATTGTGGAGCAGGTTCGACAGATGATCCTTCAAACAACAACGGCGGGAATTGTCGTCGATTTGGTGGCTATGGCCGCCAGACCTGATTCAACAGACCTTTTATCCAAAATCACCTGCCCGACTTTGGTCATTGTGGGCGAAGATGATGTCGCCACCCCAATCTCAGAGTCTCACTACATGGCCGAGCGGATAGCCGGCTCAACCTTGGTCACCATCCCTGAAGCCGGACATCTCTCGAACTTCGAACAACCCGCCGCATTCAATCACGCACTTCAGAACTTCCTCGCGACACACAGGTTATAAGTCTTGCTAAAAAGCAAGACAGATCAAAAGAACATCTGATACTTGGGTCGATTGGGAATTACAGAAGAGAGAAACCTAACAGGAAGGAAAGCAAAGGGAAATCAAAAGAGGTCGCCCCGAAAGAAAAAAAAAGGATTAGACCGGCGCCTCCTGCGCGACATGCCCTTCCGTGGGAACACTTATGAAAATCTAATAATGTCATATTAAACCTGATTCCGTTCAAAGAATCAAATATCTAGAAATGTGCAGGCACCAACCCCATCCGAACGGAAAAGAGGAAATAGAGGAATATCTAATTCGCGTCGCGTCCACGCTGGCGGATCAGCTTAAGGAATTCATCGCGAGTTTGTTGTTGTTTGCGAAACACACCCAGCATTTCGCTGGTGACCGCCACGGTATTCTGCTTTTCCACGCCCCGCATGCTCATACAAAGATGGCGGGCTTCCATCACGACAGCCACCCCATGCGGCTTGAGCTTCGTATGAAGCGTGTGGGCAATTTGGACCGTCAACCGTTCCTGGACTTGCAACCGACGACTAAAGGCATCCACGATACGGGGAATTTTGCTGAGCCCCACCACATGCTTATTGGGAATATACCCGATGTGACATTTCCCAAAAAACGGCAAAAGATGATGCTCACAGAGGCTAAAAAAATCGATATCGCGCACGATGACCATTTCATCATAATCAATGGGAAATAGTGCCCCATTCAGCAATTCATCGATATCTTGTTGATAGCCTTTCGTGAGAAAGGCCAGGGATTTGGCCACCCGCTTGGGCGTATCGGTCAATCCATGGCGTTGGGGATTTTCACCCAGATTTTCCAGTAGTTGCTTCACAATAATTTCCAGGTTCGCAAGATTGGGCATGCCTACTGGCTCGCTGTTGTCTTGAACGACGGCCCGTGGCTTGGGGGATGAGGGCCGCTTCGGTTTGATCGGCATTAGCTCTCCTTTATCCTGGTTCTGATGGAATCGCTGGACGCTCTGGGCATGCCAATATATTCAAAGAAATTATCTCTGGTTTCAATTACACCAATTTTCTCCAATTGGCCGGAAGGAATCTGATCCACCAGCAGATCCCAAAGCAAACGGGCTAAATTCTCACCAGTTGTCGTGACCTGTGCAAAGGCGGGATCGAAATTGAGATGTTGATGATCAAAACGATCGACAATCTTGTCTTTCACGAGTTGATCCAAGGCGTCCACATCCGTGATCAATCCCGTGCGCGAATCTAATTCCCCGGTCACCGTCACGAGAACCGTATAATTATGCCCATGCCCATTCAGGTTATTACATTTTCCAAAAATCTTTTGATTGAGATCGTCTGACAATTGATCGGTATGCAGGCGATGGGCCGCGCAAAACCTATAGGTCCTGGTGATAGACGATGCGATCGACATAGCAGGTGGTTTCAGCCTAATTTCTCTTTGCGATGCGTGTTCTGAAAATACGACAGTAGTGTGCGCCCTTAACCCTTACCTTTTTGTGGAAAGGCTCCGTTTACGCAGATTTTTCCACCTCTGACTCACCAAATTTTTCTTCGGGGACTTGTACAATCACATCCCCTAACACGCGCGCCTGACAGCCTAACCGATGGTAAGACTCAGTCAGCGCTTCCCGATCGAGCAAATCCTGCTCATCAAAATCGATATCAGAAAGATTCTCTTCGCCTGCAATAACATCCACTCGGCAGGTCGTGCAGGAGGCGTTGCCGCCACAATCATGATTTAATGGGAATCCGAGTTTCTCCGCAACTTCTAAGAGGGAAAGGCCTTCAGAAACTTCGCCAGACTTACCTTCGGGATGAAGAAATGTAACGCGGGGCATACCGTCTTCTCCTCACTCAGCCCCCACCGGAGCAGACTTGAACGGACATCGCCCCAGGTGAATATGTTCTTCGAATTCTTGGCGAAACAGGCGTAAACTATTTTGGACCAATACTGCAGCTCCCGTGACCAGGGTACAAAATCCGGTGCCTTTGACAAATCCACAAATTTGCAAAAGTTTGGCCAGATCGCTCTCCTCGCCTGGTCCATCTTCGATTTTTCTGATCAGAAGAGCTAATTCTTGGGTGCCAATCCGGCAAGGTGGACATTGCCCGCAACTTTCCCGTTCAAAAAATCCTGAAAACTTGAGCGTTTGCTCCACCATACACGTCGCATCATCGACAACAATCACGCCGGCAGACCCCAATCCAGTGCCGGCTTTCTTGAGCGAATCAAAATCCATGGGTAAATCCAATTGATCCGCTCCTACCATGGAAAAGGACGGCCCACCGGGGAAGACGGCTTTGACACCATGTCCGTTCGGCACGCCTTGCCCACACACCTCAATCAAATGTCGGATGGACGTCCCCAGGGGCAGTTCATACACACCTGGGCGATTCACGGCTCCACTGAGCGAAAATAACATCGTCCCCGGAGTGGTACTGGTACCCACTTCGCGAAACCATTCTGGGCCGTTCCGTAAGAGTTGAGGAATATTCGACAAGGTTTCGACATTATTCACTAATGTGGGCTTGCCATGCAGTCCAAACTCCGTGGGATAAAACGGTGGCTTTTGTTTGGGTTGCGCTGGACGACCCTGCATCGATTCCAACATGGCGGTTTCTTCACCTGCCACGTAACTGCCATATCCATCAAAAATTTCAATATCCAGATTAAGGCCTGTTCTGAGAAAGTTTTTTCCCAGTAAGCCCTGAGCTGTGGCTTGTTCTTTAGCCCGCTCAAAAATGGCTCGTTCTTCCGAGAACTCATGATTTAAATAGATATAGGCCGCCTTCGCTCCAACGGTATACGCCGCAATCAAGCATCCTTCCAGGAGTTGGTGAGGATGGTGCCGAAGCAAATACCGATCTTTGAACGTACCAGGTTCATGTTCTCCGGCATTACAGACAAAGTATCGCTCTTTGACGCGATGGTTGACCACCTTGTCCCATTTCAGTCCGGTAGGAAATCCGGCCCCTCCCCGTCCACGAAGATGTGCCTCTTTCAGTTGGGTGATAATGATATGTGGATCATTCTTGGTCACACACTGAACCCACGCCTCATATCCCCCTTGTTGTCGGTAGGGTTCAATCTCCCATGGTTCACCATCTACCTCCCGCAACACCCGAGGTGCAAATGCCTTACCCACCTAAGCCCCCTTGATCAATTATTTGAACCCACATGTGTTTATCCATTTTCTTCAACGTGTGTTTCACGATATTTCTTACAAATCCCTTCTTCGGAAAACCTGATTTCCTCTCAGATTTCCAAGGAAAATCGGGCATCACGGCAGGTCAAAATCACGGGAACGACTCACTATACGAACGGGTCTCCAAAGTCGTCAAGGTGATAGGACCAACAGAACGCAGATCCATTTGGTAAGGGAAAAAGATGGGCAAGTTCGTCATGTCATCGCAAAGCTTCAGGGGGTCTTCTTCATCATTTGATCAACGTGTCCGCACAATTCCCGAACAGACTTGGCTGAGGCCTCCAGAGCAGCGTGTTCCTGTGGAGTGAGGGCATATTCAATAATCTCTTCAGCCCCGCCTGCCCCTAATTTCACCGGAACACCCAAAAAGAGATCATGAAAACCATATTCCCCTGCGCACAGAGCCGCACAAGGAAGGATTTTCTTTTGATCTTTCGAGATAGCCTCGACCATTTCCACGACCGAGGCAGCTGGAGCATAAAAGGCACTCCCTGTCTTGAGCAGATTGACGATTTCGATTCCTCCCTCGCGAGTCCGCTTGATCAAGGCCTCTAATGCCTCCGGCGACAACCATTCGCTCACTGGTCGCCCTGCCACCGTGGTATAGCGATTCAAGGGCACCATCGAATCGCCATGCCCCCCCAAGACCATCGCGTGAATATTTTCAACAGAGACCTGCAACGCTTCCGCAATAAAGGACCGGAATCGTGCTGAATCCAACACGCCCGCCATCCCAAGGACCCGGTTACGGGGAAATCCACTCACCCGATGCGCAACGTGGGTCATGACGTCGAGAGGGTTGGAGACAATAATGAGAATGGCATCGGGAGAACGTTTGGCCGTCTCACGAACCACGGCTGACACAATGTTGGTATTGGTTTCCAATAATTCATCCCGGCTCATTCCCGGTCGGCGAGGCACGCCTGACGTGATCACCACCACGTCAGAATCTTTGGTCGCCTCATAGTGATTCGCTCCCGTGACGGCAGAATCGTAGGCACAGATCGGGCCCGCTTCAACCAAATCCAGGGCTTTGCCTTGCGGCAGACCTTCGACGATATCAACCAGCACAATGTCGTACCAGTTTTTTTCTGCCAACCGTTGCGCGATGGAACCACCAACATTTCCTGCCCCCACCACGGTTACTTTGATTCGGCTCATGAGACCACCCATCCCTTTGAAAGGGTCGCCGGCCATGCGTGTTTAATCATCATCATGGCTCGCCCACCCTGCAACTTTAAAATTTATCGTACAGACAAAATTATCCCCATCGTAAAAATTCACTTTAATTTTTTTCTTTCCGTATTCCCGACTCAAAAACTCTTCCGGACGGTCAATAAACTCCTGGTAGGTACCCGCTTCATAGCCTCCCAATTCCACGAACGAGACAATCATACCGGCCTTGACCTCCTGCAGCATTTTAGCCGTACAACGAGGAAAGATTTCCCAAAATTTTTCACGGATATCATCCTGGGTTGGCTCGAACCGTTCTCCGTCCGCCTGCCGATCTTTCCGATCAAACTTGGCCTGCCGTCGGACATAGGGATATTGGTGCCCGGTGAATAACTTATACAGCCATGGTGGCATATCAGGGCGTGAGGTCGAACTGGTCATATATCTCCCCTGTCAGGTTATCTGGCCGTAAGCCGTTGATAAATTTTCGGCAACTTCATCGGAAGTGATTCGACTTCATCGACGACCACATACCCGATCTCCCCATACATCCGTTTCACATAATCGGTCGGCGCTTGATCAATGGTGATGCAGAACGGATGGACGCCTTGAAGACGGGCTTCACGAAGAGCCATTTTCGTGTCTTCCAAGGAGTATTCATCAGCATAATCATCATCCAACGGCTTGCCATCACTGATCAGAATGAGTAGCCGGACCTTCGCGGCTTGCTGGATCAAGCGATGCGTCGCATGTCGTATCGCCGCGCCATCACGGTTTTGCTGTCGAGGTTTAACTCCGCTGATTTTCAAACCCACTCTCCCGCCGGATCGTTGATCAAAATCCTTGATAATTTGGATGTCGACTGATTGGCGTGTTTGCCCGGAAAATCCGTATATGGCGTATTGGTCGCCAATGGCAGCCAGCGCTTCCGAGAGCAACAGCAAGCCTTCTTTTTCAATGTCGATCACAGGACGGGCTCGAGCGCCAATCTGACGTCCGGTCGATCCGCTCATATCCACAAGAAAGGCCACAGCCACCTGTCGATCGCGTTTTTGCCTGGTGGCATACACCTGATCGGAGGGATCGTTTCCTTGCCGCCGATCGACCATCCAGCTCACCAACGCATCCAAATCAATGTCCTCTCCATGGGATTGACGTCCCATTCGACGAAAGGCTTCCGGGCGTATCGTTTCAAAATAGCGGCGCATGAGCCGCACCATCGGGCCATACGTTCGAAACGTCTCATCCACAAAATCCGAGGACCCTTCGCGGGCAGGGTGTTCGATCACCCGACACCATTGTGGTCGATAATCACGTATCGTCCCATCCCATTCTTCATAGAGATACTCTCCCTGACGAAGACGAGTTCCCTGCTGACCATCTACCGGATGGAGATTGGGCTGAAACCATTGCTGCATGGGCGACTCACCAAAGGTTGGTTTCTTAGGATCTTGCGAAGAATCGGGTTGAGACGGAGGTCGCCGTTCAACGTGACTGGGAGAATTTCCTCCAGCCATTTTTCCTACCTGGCCACCTTGATCGCGTTGCTCTCCTGTCTGCCCTTGCGACGCCTCCTCCTCCCCTCCTTTGACGTGGTCTGGATTGAGAATGCCCCGGTATCCCCAGTTGGTCAAAGGCTGATAGGCCTCTTCTAAATGTTCAGCTGCTTCGGGATTTCCACCTGAATCAGATACTCCAGAGGTATTGGAAAAGGGCTCGAGCGGTTCATTGTCCTTCTCCAGAGTCCCAATCCGACGCTCTAGTTCCTGATACAGCCGGTCGGCAAGTTCCATCGCATCGTCGACGGTCGCGGTAGGCTGTAAAATAGTTTGGGCGATTTCCCATATTTCATCGATGACTTCTTGAAGTCCCGGACGCGTGAAGTCGTCTTTGGTGAACCCTGCAAACAACAACAACAAGGCATCCAGCACGATCTCCCGCGCGGTCATGCCATGGGAAAACGTGCGAGTCTCCAAGGATTCCTTTGTCAAAGACCTCAAATCCTCTTGTAATCCTGGATATTCACGACGCAGCAAAAAATCAATACGGGCATCTTCAACAATTTCCCACAAATCCCGGATAATCCCGGGTTGCGGGTAGCGTTGAAAGAGATTCCCCAATGTGTGAACGCTTCCATTGGAGTCGTGAGCTTCATTGTGATATCGGGCAAGCACCTTTGTGGCCACGCGTTGTAGCGCTTGATGAGAAAGCGCATAGGTACCAAATTCTAAATGGCCGACTTCATGAGCAACCATGACCGTATACCATCGTCGATTACCTTCCCGGGTCTCCGATCGTCGCATGACCAGGGGAAGATACACCGTTTTTCCATCCGCGCTGACTTGCGCTTTCCCTGAGAGTTGCCCCGTCGGGGCTTGACCAGTAGCGGCCGAACCTCCATCAATTTCGGGGAGTCCCTCTAAGGCCACATCCTCACCGCACAGCGCCCTCGCAAACATTTTCAAAGACCGGGCGACTTGACGAAGCGGCACCCCGCTCATCGCCTGTTCCACAGCCGAACAGGCCTGACGCGTTTCCAGTCCGAAGAAGGCCCTTCCAGCCTCAACGCTATATTCCAGCGCCTCCATTCCCTGGCCAAACCACGCATCAAAGACGCTGGAATCTTCTTCTTTCCCAGCCAACGCCACGACCTCGGAAACCTGACTGAAATAGGCGAGAGTGGCAACGGGATCTCGATCCGCCACAAGAAGCCCAAATTTCAAAATTTTGATTTTTGAGTCGACCGTCGGGATCTTTGCCAGAATTCCTGGGGCCTTGGCTAAAAAAGACACCGCCTGTTCAGGGGAATGATCCGCCAGATTAGAACCCAGATCTATGACCCCATGTTTGACGTTCGCTTCATGAATATCAAGGAATAAACTCGGGCTGGCCCGGAAAAATTCCAACGTTCCAATGTAATCAGGCTTTCCAAAACTGTTGTGAACCATGAGTTTCATGCCAAACCCGATCCAGGCCTTCGCCGATTCCAACGGAATGGCGTGAGCGATAAAAGGACACTCACGGAAAAATTCATTTCCTAACACATAATTCCACTCAGCCAGTTCCATCCCCAGTCGAGCCCATTCTTGAATATCAGGAAGGGAAACCTCTCCACACAATTGGGGAAGCACCTTCAACCATTCGTATGCACATTGAGGAGCAGACTCCAATGACCCATCTGCCAATTCCAAGATGTGGGCCAGCAATTCGGCCCTTTTCGGCTCCTTGTCCAACAATCCGAGAATCATGGGGCTTTCTTTGAAATATCGCAGACCAAGAGCGCCGGAGGCTTGTGCAAACGTAATCCCTAAATCCAGCCACGGGATGACACTGGCTAAGCATCCTCTTCGATTCACTTCACCAAGCGCCCAGACGGCTTCACCCTGAATCTTGGACGAAATCTCTTTTAATTCAATGAGTAACTCGAGAACAGAGACTCGGAGATGTGGGTCACTGAGTTGTTCATCGAGACCTCGAGCCGTGGCCGCATCAAGTCGGTCCACGAACAGCTCCTGAAGTTCATCTTTGGGGGTAAAGGAAGACATGCAATTGATAACCGAGGGATTGGAATGGTTACAACAAGGAATCTAGCCCTGTGCGATCCCATCCAGCTTTGTGACTAGAACTCTGGCTCGGCATTATAAAAGTGACTTGAGGGGTTGTAAACTCATCCGGCCATCCACCAGATTCTCCTCTTTAATACTCGCATCACACACATACGTCTCTCTGTCTCTCCTGGGAGTCTCCTTGTCTTATGAATGTCCCGGATTCTTCAAGAAGGGCTTTTCGTCAGGGCTGCTCCTATATCGGCTAGGGTCTTTCCGGCAATGAAGACTCGCTTCTGCCTTGAACTGACTCCCGATATCAGCTGCACATATTGCTGGGGAACCCCAACCTGTCTTGCTAAATAACGACATAATTCTGCATTGGCCTGACCATCCACCGGAGGAGACGTGATGCGAATCTTCAAGGCTTCCCCATGAAGCCCAACGATTTCAGTTTTTGACGCTTGTGGCTGAATATAAATACGGATTTCTATTCCTTCCGATCGTTCTATAACACACCTGGCGAGTTCCATTTTACACATCCTATAGCCGATACAGAACATTCAGCATTTACTTGACAAAGAAAAGAACCTGAACGATAGAAATACACGAAAAACAATTTCACATAACTAACAATAAAACCTTTACTTTCAAGTCCTTACATCATACAAAACGATCTTGACATGAGACCAGATGGTGGGTAAAATATTTTCAGATTGATAACGGTTATCATTTTCGAAAGAGTAACCATTCAATAACGGATTTTCTGTATGTACATCTGCATTTGCAAAGGTATCAAAGAATCCGATGTCCGTGAATTAGGACAGGCGGGTATCACCTGTCCAAAAAAGCTTGCAGAATCCCTCGGACTCGATGATAAGAAAAACTGCTGTGGCCGTTGCATCAAAAACATTTCAAAATTCGTCGCACTCGCTGAAGAAGAAGCATCCTGCCAACACTCCCCCATGATGAGCTAAGGGTTCCCGGCCTTACCAAACTTACACCCCGAATCACAGCAATTCCTCTTCAGATATCTCCCCTGACCTCTCCGCCATAAAGCCATTGTCCTAAAGCCTCTAGGAGCCTGTCGGGCTTAGGGAATCGAGAGCGATAAAGCGGCTGAGCGAGGTCAGATTTTGACGATTTCGCTGGCCCATAGTGGGACTATGGTCCAAGAAATCGGCGAAATATGGACCGCTTAGACACTTTTGCAGCCGATTCGTCCTAAGTCCGACAGGCTCCTAGTCGAGCCAATCTTTCCATGGTCAAGGTTATCCAGCTAACGCCTGCCGCATCCCAGAAGGAAGGAAAAGACTCTTTTTGTTTCATTTGGGAATAGAAGAGAAGGTCAATACACCAGGCGAAATCATATTGGCATCCAATTCTCAGAATCGCATATCGAGAGTACCGACGCCCTGCCATCGCAACCAGACGCTTACCACGACCAAGATCAGCATCACACTCATGACCGCATAATCTGGGGTCATTAATTTCCCGGTTGAGTAAAAATGCCGTGTAGCTGAAGGATGAAACCCTTTGGACTCTAGCGACATCGCCAGAAGATTCGTTTGCCGAAGGGCATGCCCGATCAGGGGGACCACCAAAGGCACATATTTACGGATGCGTTGCAGAATTCCGCCGGTCGACACATCTAATCCGCGTGAGCGCTGCGCCTGAACCACGCCCACGCCTGCCCCCAACAACATCCCCACCCATCGAAACGCGAGGGAGAAGACGAACCCTGCCCGGGAAGGAAGTCCTAATTGCTGAAAGGCCTGCGCGAGTTCTTCAATCGTCGTTGTCGAGAGCAACCAAATTCCACCCCAGAGCATAATCAACAACCGCAGCCCCATGCCCATGCCTACCCTGACGCCTTCCCAAGTAACTCCAAAACTATGCAATAGGGGAAAAGGTGTCACCCCTTGGACAAAAAAGGGCCAGAGAGCCACACTATAGGCAAACAGGAGAACCGTCAGCATCCACATTTTCCTAACATTGGCCCCCGCGCGAGACATGGCTAACCCACTCATCACACATCCAAATACTCCCAGCAAGTAGAATGGATCCGAAAAACACAGGGCTAACCCAAACACCCCAAGCACGGTCAGAACTTTGGTGCGTCCATCTAACTGATGCACCCACGTCTTCCTGGAAAGATACAATGAGACATTCATCGTCATTTACCGAACCAGAAGAGACTCGAGACCACCAAACATCTTTCCCGCTAATAAACATTCATCTACAAAAATTTTCATGGAGGACCCGGCATCAATGAGGCCTTCACTTCTTCCACCGTTAACAAGGTGTGCCCCCACCGTTGGCTAAAGCGGGAAATGGCCGGGATCTCTAATGATGCCGCTCGGATTAACGCAGCATCGGCAAAAATTTCTCGCGGCGTCCCTTCAGCAATCATCCTCCCGCTATGCATTAACAGACAGCGTCGGGCATAGGCGGCAACAAGCCTCATGGAGTGTGTGATCATCACAATCGTATGCCCCTGTTGGTTCAGTTGGCGAATCATCGCCATCATCCGGTCCGTTTCATCGGGATCAAGCCCTGTCGTCGGCTCATCAACAATCAACACAGCCGGTCTGGTCGCCAATACTGACGCCACCGCAATCCGTTGTCGCTCGCCTTTTCGCAAAGAAAACGGATCTAAGTCCCGACTTCCCTCAAAGGGCAATCCCACAGCAGCTAGCGATTCTTGCACCCGGACGGCAATCTCATCCTTAGAGCACCCCATATTCTTCGCGCTAAAGGCCACCTCTTCCCAGACGGTATCGGCAAAAATTTGATGGTCAGGGTTCTGGAAGACTAATCCGACTCGCTTGGCTAATTCATTCATTGATGTGGTGCGGGTATCCATGCCGTCCACAACAATCCTGCCGTGTGTCGGCGTCAAGAGGCCATTGAGCAATCGTGCCAACGTACTTTTCCCTGATCCATTTTGACCCAGCAACGCCAGAAAGTCTCCAGGCTGAATGGTAAACGACACCTCATCCAGGACCACCTGATCTTCATACTGAAAAGACACCCCTTCAACATGAATCAAGGGCAAAGCCATTGTCGGTGATCTCTCGGGGATATTTCCCAACCGGAGCGTGTCATCAAGGACCGCCGATGGAGGATACAGACGAAGATTCAACGCCTCAGCCTGGGTCCAAGCTTCCTCAACAGAAATAGGCAAGGGCTCCACGCCCCATTCCTCAAAACATTCCGTCAGTGCGAGGGGTCGAAGGCCACAATCTCGCATCAACTGAGGATGTCGCAACAGGGCCTCAGGCTTCCCCTCCCAGGCGATTTCCCCCTGATCAAGAACCAGGACTCGGTCAGCTTGAGCGAGATAGCCATCATCATGCTCCGTCATGAGCACCGCGATCCCCTCTTTTTGAAGATTCCGTAAGACCTCACGTAATTGTGCTCGGCCTGCCGGATCAAGATCTGAACCGGGTTCATCCAGGACCAACAGCGCCGGTTCCTGTACGAGCACGGAAGCCATCACCAGACGTTGTCGCTGGCCACCGGACATCGTCATGGGATCACGGTGGGCACAATCGGCCAACCCAATTTGACTGAGAGCATGAACGACCCGCCGTCGCACCTCGTCCGAAGAAAGCGGAGGGTCACGATATTCCAATGGATGGAGCAATTCTCCCTCCACCGTCGTCGCCACGAGTTGTGTATCGAAATCTTGAAACACGAGGCCGACTCGCCCAGCCTGTCTCCACACAGGATCATCCACGGTGCTTTTCCCCTCAACTCGCAACATGCCGGAAAACGTTCCAGGGATCATGTGGGGAATCAGACCATTACAGGCATAGCATATCGTCGATTTCCCACTTCCACTCCTGCCTAACAGGACAACGAGTTCCCCAGAAGCCAGGGAAAATGAAACATTCCGGAGGACTGGCTGTGAACCGGCAGCATATTGGAAGGAAAGCCCATGGCAGTCCACAATGGCGCGGCTGAGATAGTCATTCGTCACCTCGCTCACCATCGACTCGTGTGACTGCAGAGGTCTGGAAGGATGAACATTAGAAGAATCTGATTCTCGAATATCCTCATATCGTAACCGCCACCGTTGGACCCTGGGATAGAGAAAGCCCAATAAAGGGGGACCGAGCAACATGCCCATCACGACATTGTTAAAAAAGATTGCTGGAGCCAGAATGACAAAGGGCAACAAACCCAACCACTCCACTCCCCACGCAATCACTCCCGCACAGGCGGCCGACGCGATCACACACACCACGCCATACTCCATCATCTGACGCCAAGATTTGCCCAAAGGCGGCTGCCCGGATGAGAGCCACCCCATATGCCCCCACAACACATAGGGGAGATACCCAAAGAAAAAGTTGCCGAAAAATCCCAAGACACTCGCCGGCCCCAACGTTCCAAAACAATCGCCGATAATATTGCCAATCCCGGCGCCCCAGGCCGCAGCGGGACCAAACAAGAGCGATGCGACTATGGGTATCGCATTGGCTGGCCGCAATTCCACAAAACCAGGGACAATCGGAATGCCGGCTTTAAAGGGAATGAGAATAGCCGCATAAATCGCGGCAATCTGAGCCGTTAGAACAATCTGTCTGGTATCTCGCCAAACAGCGATCAGGTCGGCCCACCATCGGCGTGAATCACGATCGGCTTGAGGAAGAGGCATGAAGTTATGGAAGGTTAATGAGAAAAGAGGCTACTCGCGAACACTATACGATCATCTGTTTCCGCATGAAGCGGACCTTCGGCTAACGCCTTCAGCAAGAGATCCCGCAAGGGGGTTTGATGGTCGATTCGATGTATGGCGTGGGTCAATATGTCATACCCATCCCCACCGTCCGCCACAAACGCATCCGTCGCCACGGTATACGTTTTTGTAACATCCAGCGACGCACCTCCAACCATGATGCTCCTCACACGAGACCCAACCGGGGCCTTTCCATTATAGGTCACCTGGAGACCGGACATCTGGAAAAATCGACCGGCATGATTCGGCCATTGGCTCACACTGTGCTCTAAGGCCTGACGAAGCATCGCCCCCGTGACGTGCAAGGTGACAAGAGAAGACTCAAAGGGCAGGACTGAGAGCACATCGCCCAGCGTCACCGGACCGGGTTCCAGACTTCGGCGAATCTGCCCTGCGTTAATCAACGCGATATCTGTGCCCAAGGTTGTTTGCATACGATCGGCCAACAGGTTTCCCAAATTAGCCTCTTGGGTTCGGACAACCGGCCGATCGCCTTGAAGCCGCACCGACGCCTGCCCTAATACCTGAGTGGCATGCCGGGCAAACCGCTGTCGATACTCATCCAGGAGTTGTTGAACATTCGGCTCTACTGGAACAGACGCCGTAACCGGAATATTGCGGGACTGCGCGTGCAGCACGGATCCGTCTTCAATCGCCAGATCTAATCGTCCAACTGTTCGTCCTTGACGGTGCGTCTTTACATACACCCTTCCAGGACGAGTCATGGATTTAACCGGCTCCCTCAATCCAGGAGCATACAGTCCGTCGAACCCTTTGGTATGTCCGCCGATAATCACATCCACTCCATCAATGGTCTCCAGAATGTTCAAATCTTCATCGGTATCTTGATGCGTGAGTGCAATGACCAGATCAACATGGTCTTCTGTTCGTAACCTCAAGGCTTCTGCTTGAAGAGAGGCAATCGGATCCACCAGGGATAACTCGCTTGCGACATCCCGGTTGAAGGTGTCAGGGAAATTACTTTTCCCCACAATGCCCAATACCCCAACGCTCACATTCCCCAGACGAGTGACCACGGAGCGCCGGCAAGGCAGGGGAGATCGCTCCGATTGCAGGTTCGTGCACAACATTGGAAAATCGGCAAGATCGACCAATGTACGGAGATGGTCCAACCCATAATCAAAATCATGGTTTCCGGCCACCATGGCATCGTAGCGAATCAGATTCATGGCACGAATATCCGGTTCACCGCGAAACCAGGAGGACAGGGCCGTCCCTATTAAGATATCTCCGGAATCCACCATCAAGACCGGCGCGCCTTCTCGCCGAATCTCTTCCACAATTGATGCCCGCCTGGCCAATCCTCCAACCCTGCTATCCTCCGCTTGCTCCAGCGGAAGTGCGACTCCATGATGTTCACTCGAATGCAAAATCACCAGGGTGTCAGTGGCA